>Ga0272446_1001538_pt1 | contig 33419 bp, 32 predicted proteins | sample YNPCB0061_FD_194587 | JGI IMG/M metagenome (GOLD analysis project Ga0272446, IMG submission 194587) | Hot spring microbial mat communities from Yellowstone National Park, WY, United States - YNP-CB-006-1 | ecosystem: Environmental > Aquatic > Thermal springs > Hot (42-90C) > Sediment | place...
GCCGAAATGAAGCGATCGCCTGGTTTAAATTACCCTGCTGCACAAAACCCAAGCCCTGATTTAGGGCATCACCCCCCGGAATAACCTCCGTAGGTCTTAGCCGGGGCAAAGACTGAGCCAAGCTACTGCCAGCCGTTACTAAGCCGATACTGACAACAGCTAAAATTGGCAGAAAATAACGCAACATAGTTCTCCCCCCATGCCTAACTGGTATATCCTCAAGCTCCCCGACCAAACCTGTACAATTAGTGAGACCCCCCCAGAGAAACCAGAACCAGGGATCAACTGTTGGGGTCCCTTCGCCAGTAAATCCGAAGCGATTAGCAAGCGGGTCGGGTTAATCCGAGCCGGGAAATGCCAACCCCAGTTATAGGCAATCACCAACCATAGACAATCAATAGAGGTTGTCTGGTAATTCCCTACTTAGTAGCCTAAGCAGCATTTTCGGAAGATTCCGCACAAACTGGCAAGATCACTGAAAACTCAGTACCTTCACCTAACTTTGAATTAACAGTAATTCTGCCATTATGCTTCTCAGTAACAATTTGATGGCTAATGGCTAGGCCCATCCCAGTACCTTTTTCAGCATTTTTGGTCGTAAAGAACATTTCAAAGATTCGCGCTTGTACCTCTGGAGAAATTCCCCCGGCATTGTCTGAGATTTTGATGATTACTTCCTTATTATCATCACAACTAGTAGTAATCGTGATTCTGGGTTGATCTGGGGTAAGGCCTTGCTCTTTTTGTTTATCCCGCTTTTCATCTAGGGCATCAAGGGCATTACTAATTAAGTTCATAAAGACTTGGCTAATTTGTCCAGAGTAGCATTCTACGTGGGGAATGTCTCCATAGTTTCTAATTACATCTACGCCAATTTTAAGCCGGTTTTTCATAATTAGCAGGGTATTGTTGAGGCACTCATGCAGGTTTGTCGATCGCCTGAGATTGCCGCCCATATGGGAAAATGTACGCAAGCCGTTGACCAGCTCACTAATCCGATCAGAAGCCAGCTCTACACTTTGGAGTAGCTTTGGTAGATCCTCGAGCAAAAATTCCAACTCCAAATCATCCTTCAGCTCAATAATTGACTCTGGATCATCACCAATTACTTTGGCATAGGCATCATTTAACTGAATCAAAGCATTGTAGTAGCTACTTAGATACTTTAAGTTACCCAAAATTGCATTGACTGGGTTTCTGATTTCGTGGGCGATCCCAGCTACCATTTGCCCAAGCATCGCCATTTTTTCCGTTTGCATCAGTTGATCTTGAGTCTGCTGGCGAATTACTTGGGTTGCTAGCTCATGAATATCAGATTGAGCAATTAACAACTGATGCACATCTAAAAGACGATAGTCATCATCTGACAACTTGACGACGATCGGCTCATAGCGAGTTTTGGGTTCGCGCATCAGAGCTTGTTTGGCAGCAACCATCACCTGGGTATCAGCATCCATGACTATTAGATTTTCCTTTTCGGTGATGATTTCGTACAGAGAAGCAATAGGTCGCTTTATGAATAGCGATCGACCAAAGGGGCGACTGAGATGCTCCCAAAAAACCGCCTTGGAAATCATCCCTACATATTTATTGTTCTGCACCAACAGAATCCCAGGCAGAAGAGGACTGGCCTCTAACAACTCTCCGACCTCCTGGCCGGTTTGAGTAACATCTACTTGCACCTTGTACAACCATAAAGATGAGATAGTCGCATCTAAGCCAACTGATGGCTTGGCGTACTGGGTAGAGGTATTAACTGAAGGCAACTGGGTGTCGATCATAGCTGTTGACAAATATTTAGAATTACTGGTAGTTCTGAGGTTCTTTTAGAGATTAAGGTGTACGGTAGTCAAACTGTTCTTAAAATAGACTAATAATTCTATCTGTACCCTATACAAATGGGTATATAGAGTCCACAAGGTTTATTTCAGTCCTGACCCTGCTTAAACTTTACCAAGTCTTTATAAGTCAGTTCTTTTTTGGGTTTCTAGTTTAGTGTTCAGTTAACTTAAGGTTAACCCCAAGTTAATTTCGTTGAGAAGGGTATGCAATCAGTAGAACCCTCTAAATTGACGCTCTGTATATTTAGTCCAAATTATAGCCAACCAACTCCTCAGGTGTAACTCTAGAGATAGATATACATCCCAAGAAAGATTCTATCTTACTCTAGATACTGGCTGAGCAATCACGAGTTTACGGCATTATTAAAGATTTGGTAATGCAATAACTTCAAAACCTTATTTTGACTAGCTTGACTGTAATCACATCACATTGAACCAAAGTTAATTAAGCTACAAGTTTCAATGCATAAAGTTCAATGTCCTAGTTGAATTTACGTAAGTAGGAAATTCTTTTATCATTCTTATATGGATATTTGATTGGAGTTTGTATTTCAATTAGCTGTGAACAAGCTAGTCAATAACTCAGATTTTTCTGATGTATCTCTGGATTTTTAGTTGTAGCAAATTTACAATTCAGAACAGGGGTCTAACCAGCTTGACTGGCCAGCATTTTGACTGCGGCCAGATATTGTGAGTCTTTTTCTGTGCCAATTTCATTAAAAGTAATTGGCTGTAGGCTGACTGTCTGGTCAGGGTTAATACCAATTTTATTGATGTCGTGGTGGGCGGGAGTTTCGTATTTGGCTACAGTCACTGCTAACCCTGAACCATCGGCTAAATCAAACAGAGATTGGATAAGGCCTTTTCCAAAGGTGGTTTCTCCAATGATCACAGCTCTGCCGTTATCTTGGAGGGCGCCAGCGAGGATTTCGCTGGCACTGGCTGTGCCTTGATTGACTAACACAACTAGAGGGGCGTTAGTCAGGGCAGCATTGGTTGCGGAGAAGTTACCCAGCATTCCTTGGCGATTTACGGTGTAAACAATGGGGGCATCATCTAACCATTGGCGGGCAATTTCAATTCCGGCCTGGAGGAGGCCGCCTGGATTGTTACGTAGATCAAGGATAAAACCTTTGGCACCTTGGTTTTCTAAATTACGGATTGTGTGGGCCATTTCCTGGGGAGCATTGGCACTGAATTGACTGAGGCGGATGTAGCCGATCGCAACCCCATGGCTCTGGTCTAGTTTGGCAAAAACTGGGTTAAGGGTTATGCGATCCCTGACAATTTCTAAGGTAGTTGGAGGCTTACCTGGTGATTCAACCTCTAGGCTGACCTTTGTGCCGACTTTACCACGCATTCTGGCCGCAGCTTGATCGATGGTTAGCCCCATGGTGGTTACTCCATCAATTGCTAAGATACGATCGCGCGGCTGGATGCCAGCTTTCTCCGCCGGGGAGCCAGCCAGAGGCGCAATTACCTCCAAGGTTTTGGTTTCTGGATTAATCACTATCTGCAAACCCACCCCAGATAGTTCACCAGAGGTATTGACTTTTAAGCCCCGGTATTGCTCTGGTGGCATCAGGCGAGTAAAGGGGTCATTGAGGGTAGCTAGCATTTCTTTAATTGACTCGTAGGTGGAGTCGCGATCAGGCAAATTTCGCTGGAGGAACCGTTCACGGATGGCCCACCAATTTTGGTGGTTGAAGGTGTCATCAAGGTAGGCTTGGTTGACAATGCGCCACACTTGGGCCACCAAATTTTGGTTGTCACTGTACGCTAAGGCCATGGGGGTATAAACCAGCGTGGACAGGAGTATCTGAGCGGCGCAAACTATGCCGATCCAAAAGGCACGTACAGTCATGGAGTCAATTTAAAGCTAAATGATTAAAGTTTGGAGTGATTTGTGAGAGGTCTTATGTAAAGATCATAGAACCTAACTAAACTTCAGCAGGCTAGGCTTAGACAAAGTTTAATGGTCTGCGGCTAATTGGCAAGCTTTTTAAGTAGGGGAATCCCGCCAAATCAGTGGGGGCAATTCGCCCAGCTCCTGAAATTATGTTACATTTCTTATAGCAGTTAAGTTGGATATATACACTTAATCTGAATTAATAAAAACCTCCCCTAGGCTTAGGCCGAGAAGGATGCTCGATCATAGTCATTATTCCTAGGAGTTTTAGCTTCATGTTCACAAAGGAAGTACGGGAATCAAAAATTTTTAACTGGTTCCAGGAAAGACTAGAGGTACAGGCGATCGCTGACGACATCTCTAGCAAGTATGTCCCCCCCCATGTCAATATTTTCTACTGCTTGGGTGGCGTGACTTTGGTCTGTTTCTTGATCCAGTTTGCCACTGGCTTTGCCATGACCTTTTACTACAAGCCGACTGTCACAGAAGCGTTCACTTCAGTGCAGTACCTGATGAATGAAGTCAATTTCGGTTGGCTGATCCGCTCAATTCACCGCTGGTCTGCCAGCATGATGGTGTTGATGATGATTCTACACGTCTTCCGGGTTTACCTGACCGGCGGTTTCAAAAGACCCCGGGAGTTGACCTGGGTGACTGGGGTAGTGCTAGCTGTCATCACCGTCACCTTTGGGGTGACTGGTTACTCTCTACCCTGGGATCAGGTAGGTTACTGGGCTGTGAAGATCGTCTCTGGGGTACCTGCGGCTATCCCTGTAGTTGGTGATTCGATCGTCGAATTGATGCGGGGCGGCACCAGCGTTGGCCAGGCCACCTTGACCCGGTTCTACAGTTTGCATACTTTTGTTTTGCCTTGGTCGATCATCGTGTTTATGTTGTTACACTTCATCATGATCCGTAAGCAAGGCATTTCCGGCCCCTTGTAAAAAATAAATCGCAGTCAATGGAGAACAAAAAATGTCAGTTATTAAAAAGCCAGATCTAAGCGACCCCAAGCTCCGGGCTAAATTGGCCCAAGGCATGGGTCACAACTACTACGGCGAGCCTGCTTGGCCCAATGACTTGCTATATATCTTCCCGGTGGTAATCATGGGGACGATCGCCCTATGCATTGGCCTAGCAGTCATCGACCCAGCCATGGTCGGCGAACCTTCCAACCCCTTCGCTACCCCATTGGAAATTTTACCGGAATGGTATCTTTATCCTTCTTTCCAAATTCTGCGGGTAGTCCCCAACAAGCTGCTGGGCATTTCCTTGATGACCGCTATCCCTCTGGGCTTGATTTTGGTTCCATTTATCGAGAATGTCAACAAGTTCCAGAATCCCTTCCGTCGCCCGGTAGCCACTGCTGTATTTCTGTTTGGGACTCTGGTTACCCTCTGGCTAGGAATTGGTGCTACCCTGCCGATTGACAAATCCCTGACCTTTGGGCTGTTCTAGATATTTTATCCAGAAATTTCAAATACCCGACCCGACTCCCTGGGAGTTGGGTTTTTTTAGTACTTTCACAGTGTAAAATTGGGAGGAATTTGGGGAGGCAAAATGCTGACAACTGCTGATTTTCTTACCTATACCAAATGGACTGGTCTGGTCACTTTGGGGTTTGCTATCTTAGCTGGATCAGGTTTTATTTTGCAGTGGGGCATCCGGTTCCGGTTGGTGGGGATTACTGGATTTATGGTGGTGTTGACTGGGGGGTTATTTGCCCTGAGTGTGGTACCGTTTACCCACGCCACTGTACCTGGTGCTAGGCAATTTACGATCGTTTACGATAATGGGGCAAGCCAAGCGGTAATTAGCGTACCAGTTGACATTACAGAAACGGAGCTATCCGCCACTCTGCAACAGGCAGCCAATGATCTTTTTTCCTATGGACGTTTGGGGGATGATACTAGCCGACTAACAGTCCGGGCTAGGGCAGTCTTACACCCCCGCCCCGGAGTTTCCCAACCCGTATGGCTTGGCCAGGTAGAGAGGTCGCTAGCCGTACGGGCTGATAGTCAAATTAAAGTCAAGATCGAGCGGGCTAATTGGCATTTGCTTCCAAAAGCCTAGCTAACTAACTCAGCCTAAGCTTAGTAGAGTGAAAATTATGTTTGATGTCTCGGCTTACTTGAATAGAATTCAATACCATGGCTCAGTTGAGCCTACTTTAGCGACGCTGCGATCGCTCCACTACAGCCACATGTTGCATGTTCCCTTTGAAAACCTAGACATCCATCTGGGAAGACCAATAGCCCTAGAACCAGAGGAAATCTATACCAAGGTTGTCAATAAAAATCGGGGCGGCTTTTGCTACGAGCTAAATAGCCTCTTTGCTAGACTCCTTCAGGAAATTGGATTTGAAACAACTTTGATATCTGGCCATGTGGCAATTCCCGATGGTGGCTATGGGCCAAATTTTGACCACATGGCGATCTTGGTACAACTGGCTGAACACCAATGGCTAGCAGATGTGGGTTTTGGTGATTCATTTCGAGAGCCAATTGGGTTTGGCCCTGTGTCCATCCAAGTCCGTAACGCCTACCGTCTAGTTGCCGAAGAAAGTGGTTATTGGCTGCTGTTGCAGCGTTCCTTGCGGGAACTTACAGAAAAGTCCCTATACATGCTGACCCTGACTCCCCGGCAAATCGAAGATTTTCAGGAACGGTGCCAATACCATCAGACTTCTTCCCAATCTCCTTTTACCAGAGGTCGTCTGTGTACGATCGCTACCCCCGAAGGGCGAGTCACCCTCACCGACAAGGAACTGGTAATCACCACAGCCAGCGATAAAAAGTCTAGCCCGGTAGTTAGTGAAGACGAATACTACAGCCTACTACAACAACATTTTGGCATTAGGCTTGATTAGTTTCCCGGCCGCCCACAGTCTCACGTACTCGGTAGATTGGCCGGTCTTGAGATTCATGGTAAGTACGCATCAGCAGCTCGGCCAATAACCCAAAGCTAAAGGATTGTAACCCTGCTAGGAGCAACACCACCGCCAAAATCAAGAGGGGGCGATTCCCGATACTCGCCCCTAGGAGCTTAATTCCAAATAGATAGGCACTTAGGGCTAGGCCTAGGGCCATGGCCAGAATTCCGAATAACCCAAACACGTGCATGGGCCTAGTCAGAAATTTTTTCATAAACCAAATCGTCAGGAGATCCATACAGACTCGAAATGTGCGATCAATCCCATACTTGCTGCGGCCATAGCGACGGGCATGGTGTTTGACGGGCAGCTCCGCAATTCTTGCCCCTTCAATGAATGCTAGAGCCGGTAAAAAGCGGTGTAATTCCCCGTAGAGATTAAGGTCTGCAATCAGTTCCTGTCGATAGGCCTTGAGGGCGCAACCGTAGTCGTGGAGTTTTACACCGGTAATCCTGGCAATCAGCCAATTGGCAATCTGAGAAGGGAGGCGGCGGCTCCAAAAGGCATCTTGGCGTTGTTTGCGCCAACCACTTACCAGATCATAACCCTCATCTAATTTGGCTAAAAGTAGGGGAATATCACTGGGGTCATTCTGGAGGTCGCTGTCGAGGGTGACGATTACATCACCTTTTGCATAGTTGAAGCCTGCGGCCAGGGCTGCCGTTTGTCCATAGTTGCGCCGTAGTAGCACTGCTAGCAGATCGCTCCGGAGGTAGGATTTTTCTTTGAGCCATTCGGCTGAGCCGTCGCTAGAGCCGTCGTCAACACAGATGATTTCGTAATTGATCCGGTGGTCTTCTAGGGACTGAGCGATCGCTCCCAAGAGACTGGGTAGGCTGTCGATCTCATTGTATACCGGCAAAACCACTGAGATGTAGGGACTTTGATCCATGGGATTTTTAGGTGACTAGATAGCGCAGAAAAAATTGATGGAGGGGTCTGGCCCAAGGGTAACTACTCAGGTAGATAAAGCCTTGGGTTGCCCAGCGATTGATTGGGCTGCTCAAGGGAGCAAGTAGGGACTGGAACAATTTTTGCCCCGGCCAGAGGGCCAGGATTGCGAGAGCCACCCACAGCCAGGGAATGGTTTTGGCGATCGCCAGCCCCAAAACCACTGCAAAAATTGCGATCGCCATCAGCCATGCTAGCCAGGAAATCACCCGCAAATCTTGCCAAGGCAACAGCCGAATCACCTCCTGCCAAACCCACCAATGGATTGGGCCAATTTGTTCGTAGAGTTGTGGTTGAGCCAAGCAGGGGGCCGCTACCTGATTAACAATTTCTCCGCTGGGGGTGATCAAGCTTTTCAGGAGTGCTTGGGAGCGATAATGGGTACAAAGGCTAAAGCTAAGTCGGCAATAGCTGTAGGGGCCGACTAGGGCCTGGTAGCGTAACTGCTCCAGTAGTTGCTGGGACATGGCCAATTGGTAGCGATCGTCCCTAGCTTGGTTAATAGTATGTATATCAGCTGGTTTAAGGGATAGATGCAGTCCGCCCTCAACAAATTTGAGAAAGGGATCAAGCTGAATAATTTTGGCAGTCATGGGTTAGATGCGTTTAGAAGACTTGGGCAGCCAACTTTGTTTGGGTAAAGCTTTTTGGGCTAAATTCACTAAAAACTCAATCAAGCTGTGCCAATGGCTTTGGGAAGCCGCTACCCCGGCCTGGTGAATTTGCAATAGAACTTGCTGCTGGGGATGTTGAATCAATCGCTGAGCATAAGTGTGACACACATCCCCATCTAGTTGGCTAATCGTGCGGGCATAGATTTCAGCCCCTGGTTGGTCTAGGGCTGCCTTAATTTCGGTGAGTTTGCGTAGGCAGCGCAGAAAACTGCTGTCTTTGAGGATGGCCTGCCATTGGGGAGCATCACCGGGAGTATCAGGATCTGGCAGGTGGCTAGGGATAGGAGCATGGCGCTGGTAGGCGGGGGACTGGGGGTTATTTAAACAGTCAGTGTACTTGAGCAGGAGGAGGTGATGTAGTTTCAAGTAGCGATCGCTCAAGGCCAAATCAACCCCCGACTGGGGCAAGTGGTCTACCTGGAGGACATAGATCTCTCGGTAGGCCTGGGCTGGGACAAATTGACTGGGCAGGATCTCCGGGACAACGATCGTACTGACTTCCAATGCCGTGGTTTCCAAGATCGCTTCCCCAAGAAAGTGCCAAAAATTATTCACCGGCACGCCGGGGCGTTTTTTTTGAGCCATGCCAGAAACTCCTTAATTACGCTTGGGGGAATCAGCGTCGATCGACCATTCAAAGTCATCTTCATCTAGTAAACCCGCCGCCTCAATATCCCCAATCACTTCAAAATCATCGCTATTGATATCAAAATTATCATCAGTGGCACTGGCTGTGAGGGCATCATCTAGATCAGCCCACTCAGCATCGCCACCCAAATTAGGCTCCTCAAACCCCTGATCTGTCTTGGGTAGAGGTGAATTTGGTAAAAGTTCTGTAGATTCTTGGATTGCTTCAATCACAGCCGCCGGGGAGTCTAGGGGCAACTGGGGATTGGGGCTGGGTGCCGGCTGAGTGCCAAAGTCTTGCCAGTCATCATCTGGAGGAGTTGGTTCAGGGGGAGAATCTTCAAAGGTGAGAGCATCCACATCAACCTCCTCTGGCGGCGGCGGAGCGGGGGCCAAAAAAGTTTGCTCGGCTTGGGCTAGCTCGGACTGGAATTGGTTACTGATGAGATTATGCTGGCGCATGGCCGCCAGGAGTCGAAATAGTTTTTGGAGGCTTTTCAGGTTGCTCTGGATGGTTTTGCTACCCTCTTTTACCTGCTCTAGGTGAAACTGCCGCAGGGGTTTGTAGGCACCAGTGAATCCCTGGCCTACTTGGCTAGTGATTTGGCCATCGACCATATTGATTTGGGTCTTGAGGGTGCGATCATCATCCAAGTTATCTGGATCAATCAAATCTGGAGACTGCACCACCGTGGTGGTAATTTGCAGTTGAACAACCTCGCTCAAGGCCAAAGAAAGGGCCTCAGCTAGTTTGCCTTGCCTAATATATTCCTGAAAATCTGCATTAGATGCCATACTACTTCCATAACCTAATAACAATACTTAATCAGATTTTTGCCCTAGTGGTTAACCAAGTAGAACTAAATTTAGCCTGATCTGGCAACCATCTGACTACAGTTTTACTACGGCTGGTTATCAAGTGGAATACTTAGCTGGGGATAAACACCAACCATAGTTACTAATAGTTGTTGGAGAGTTTCTAGATGTTGTTGCATTATATAGCTGCTAGATTGCACCTGTTGTTGATGAAAATCAATTAAGTCAGTATAGATGCTGCTATTTAGGCAGTCTTCGCTGATGTAGTGGTTTACTTGTCCAGCCACCAGACTGATTTGGGTTTGCAGGGACTGGTTGGCTGGGGTACCAGTTGTTGTAATTTTAAGTTCGATCGCTTGCAAAAGAGCGAGGTTCATGGCATCAGCAAACTTGCCGTCTTGCAATAATTTAGCAAACTCCTCAGCCTTACCCATGTTTTGATACCTCCACGACTACTACTTGCTACAGGATAAGCGAAACTCTATACCCCTATGCAAGTGTTTGGTGATTGCGGGCCGGAGATTAATATCTAGAGCAGTTAATTATTTGCCATTGGGCTTTGTCCTCAACTGGTTTGGAGAGGCTGGTTGGCGATCGCCTGGCCAGAGGGTCAGAATTAAAATCAAAAACGAGTAACAATATTGACGCTAAACTGCTGACAAATCAACTACCAGCAAAATTTCTATGACTATTGGCCAAGAACCAGCAGAAGTACTGCGATCGCGCCTCAGCTACCAAGGGCGTAAGTTTAATTTCACCGTCAATCGCTTGCGTTTACCCAATGGAGTCGAAGGAGACTGGGAATGCATCCAACATCCCGGCGGTGCTTTAGCTGTACCAGTCACCCCAGCCGGAGAGTTAGTCCTAGTCAGGCAATATCGCTTTGCAGCCCAGGGAAGATTACTAGAGTTTCCAGCCGGTACCGTCGAGAGCCATGAGGACGCGGCTGTAACCATCCAGAGAGAAATTGCCGAGGAAACTGGCTACCAAGCCGGCCGCTGGCGCAAACTAGGGGAATTTTTCCTAGCTCCCGGCTATTCCGATGAAATTATCTATGCTTTTTTGGCCGAGGATCTAGAAAAGCTAGCCCAGCCTCCCCAACAGGATGCAGATGAAGATATTGAGGTGGTTTTGATGACCCCCCAGCAACTAGATGCGGCCATTTGGGCTGGGCAGCCAGTGGATGCTAAGTCGATCGCCAGCTTTTTCTTGGCCAAGCCATTTCTCCCCAGCGAGAGTTAATCTGCCCCTCTGGGAATACCTACAACTGGGCATAGAAAATCTCTACCCAGGTCCTGGATAATCGGATGGAGGGCATTGTAGCAGCCCAAGCATAAGCTGGCCGCGGATTTTTCCTCCACAACTCGCCGTAATTCCCGGGCCACTGGGCCAATTCTGACGTGGGCCACAAAGCTCCCTTGCCACTCTAAAACAAGTCGTTGGGCCTGCTGTAAAACTGATTTGGCTTGCCGTGACCAGTCGCCATATTCTGGTGCGGCGGGCTGGTAGCCATTTTGTACCGAAGCGATCGCCTGCCCATGGTAAACCTGGGTATCCTCAACCACATACACCACTTGGACAACCACCGATACAGTGGTTACCAATCTAGTCTGGTGGGCCATCCAGAGAGTCAAATCCAAGGCTGCTTGGCTACGGCGCGAGCCATTGTAACCCACTACTAGATTGATGTCTTTCAAGGGATTTGAGTTTGGCTTTCCTGGAAGTAGCAAAATCTCCTGTAGTGGCTCCCCTTCGCCTAGGGTGCTTTGCAGACGGGCCAACATAGACTTAACATGCACAGACATCACCTCATATTAAATATTTAGTAGGTACTATTCCCCACCACAAGTGCTGGTACTTTTTTAAGTCTTAAATTGTCGGGTTACTGTTGGCTTACAGTGAAGTTTACGTGATCAACAAGGAGACAAATTGACTAAAAGCTTTTCTCCTGGTCATTATCTTGAAACTACAAAACTTGGATAGGTAAAAACATCGCCCGATAAATTATATCCTTATATACTATTGATTTCTGAAAGTTTTCTCCTAAGATATATTTCTAGTTCATCCTTGAATACTCGGCTTGTTTTAAGTAATATAAATAAATCTATCTTTGATTTCATCTAAATCACCCTAGTTATGACTAGACTTTATTAGAACTATAAAGCCCCCAGCCAGTATTCATGCCTGTTGTTGACTATTTGAGAATTAGCTTAATTGATCGCTGCAATTTTCGCTGCCAGTACTGTATGCCAGAGGGGCAGGACTTGGTGTATATTAATCGCCCGGAATTGCTAACCGCTGATGAGCTGATTACCCTGCTCCAGGAGATTTTTATTCCCCTGGGATGGTGCAAGTTTCGGCTGACGGGGGGTGAACCCCTGATTCGCCCGGGGGTGGTGGAGCTGGTACAACGGATTGCGGCCCTGCCCCAGACGGCGGATTTATCGCTAACCACCAATGGCTTTTTACTGGCTCCCTTGGCTGAACAGCTCTACCAAGCTGGACTGCGCCGGATCAATATCAGCCTAGATTCCTTGGTGGAGGAAAACTTTGACCAGATTATCGGCCGCCGGGGCCGCTGGCAGCAGGTTTGGCAGGGAATTTTAGCAGCCCACCGGGCAGGGTTTTCGCCCCTAAAACTAAACGTGGTAGTTATTCCAGGAATTAATGACCATGAGGTGGAAGAACTGGCGGCCTTGAGTATCGATCGTGCTTGGCATGTCCGGTTTATTGAGTTTATGCCGATTGGCAATCCCGGTTTATTCACGGCCAGAGCCTGGATTCCTTCTGAGGAGTTGCGGCAACGGATTGATCAGCGCTGGGGTTTAACCTCCGGGCAAGTGCGGGGTAATGGACCGGCTGATGTGTACCGGATTCCCGGAGCGATGGGAACCCTGGGATTTATTAGCCAGATGTCGGAATGTTTTTGCGATCGCTGCAATCGAATGCGCCTCTCAGCCGATGGCTGGCTACGTCCTTGCCTGCTCAACGAAACTGGCCAACTTGACCTCAAAACTGCCCTGCGCCAAGGCATACCCCCAGAAAACATCCGTCAGCAGGTAGCCGATTTACTAGCAATCAAACCAGAGATTAATTATAAACAACGCAACTCTGGAACCCTGGGAGGCTACTCACGCACCATGTCCCAAATTGGCGGCTGATCATCTACTCAGCCTGCGTTCAGGCCATCGTCGTGGCAGCTCCAAAGTATCCAAAACACCCAAAATACAGCACTTTTCATACCGATGAAAGACATCTCTATTTTTGAAATCCTTTCTAGGTAGAGGTTATTGATGAGCAGCGATCGCCTCATCAAAAAGTACAGTATGTAAGCCATCTAAATACCCAAGCCAAAACTGACAATGCTGTGCGCGGAGATGTTTTCTGGCTCTTCTGGTAAAGGCCGCTCTAGTAAGTCGACTCGGCTTTGGAGCTTTAAGCCCAATTGGTTGCTGAGGTCTAAGGTAGTGGGCCGGCCCAGCCACTCATAGCAGCGCAAAATCCACTGCTGGTCAGATTTTTCACTCTGCTTGAGGGCCGTAATCACCAATTGTTCTGAGTTAAGCTCTAGCCAACTGTGGCGACTATGCCCCCGCCCTTGGCTTGGTTGCAGCCTTTGACATGTCAGGGGCATCTGCAATTCATAGCCCCGCTTGACTGTGGCAGCCTGTTGCCAATTGCCCATATGGGGATAAAGGGCGTAGGTGAATTCATGCTGGCCGAGGTCACAAAAGGGGTCTGGCCAACTGGGACTACGCAGCAGAGTGAGTTGCAATTGCTGCCCCCGCACTGAGTAACCATGCTTGCAATCATTTAGTAGGCCTACGCCATGGTGGCCGTCACTGTAGTCTGCCCATTTTAGGGCTGGGACTTCCCACTGTTCTGGATTGTTAGTGGGTCTGGCGATCGCTCCGCCGGGAATCTCGTAGCTGACAGTTTCTGCGGCCATGCCCAAAGGAAAACTGGCTTTAACCAAAACCCCCCGCTCTTGCCAATCTACGCGGGTAGCAATTTTTAGGTAAGGGCAGCCCCTCTCAAGGATGTAATCCTGCCAAAAGGTAGAATTACGAAACCGTCTAGTGACTCGGATGCTCTGGCGCAGGGAACCAAAGTCCCAGGGAATAATCTCCACCAGTTCTGGGGGTTCTAGGGGATATTGTTGGTAATCGGGGTCAATGTTCCAGGCATCCCAGTACTGCCCCTGGTCTTGCCAAAATAATAATTGATTGCCGGGGTCTGAAAGCACTGACCATTGGTTTATCCGATCAAATACCCCGTCTAAGTTGCCTGTGGTGCGATCGATGCTGACCTCAAGAAATTCATTAGTCAGGGATAGGCCAGATTGCGTGCCTGTGGTTACTGGAGCTGCCGGATCAATTGAGCACAGCCAAAAGGCTGCATAGCCGATGCTTGGCACATTTTCTGCCCAAAAATATAACTTGCCGTTGCTGGCTTGGCTGGGGATGATCTGCCCCTGGGAGTCGAGAACTTGCAGGTCTTGGCCGGAGCATTCTAACTGGATTACTTGGCTGCGCGGCCAGTTGAGGCAATTATCAACCACTAGGGCTTGGGCATTGGGGCGGGGCGGCTCTGGTAGGTAGACTGCTAGACTCTGCCAGGCTTGGCGGATGACGGCTTGGGCTGTGGCGATCGCCCTCTGCCAGTTCTGGTTAGCTTCGGTGAAGACCTCGGTAATTGCTGTGCCCGGTAAAATATCGTGGAACTGGTTAAACATGACCCGCTGCCAAGCCTGCTGGAGTTCAAGTTTTGGGTAGGACTGACCAGTTGTGAGGGTAGCGATCGTAGCCCACAGTTCCGCCTGGTAAAGCAGACTCTCACAGGTACGGTTATGGCGTTTTTGGTCAGCATGGCTTGTGTAGCAGCCCCGGTGAAATTGCAGGTATAACTCCCCTTGCCAAGTGGGGAATTGCTTGGATTCTGCGGCTAATTTCTGTAGATAGCCTAGGGCGGTGGCGGAGCTAATTTCTGGAAAAGCCAGTTGCTCGGCTTGCCAGCGTCTGGTTGTTTCCAACATATCCCTAGTCGGGCCACCGCCGTGGTCACCGACACCAATCAACCACAGATATTCGGGGTAGTTGGTTTGATTCTGCCAAGCGGCCAGATGCTGGGCAATTTTAGTGGGGTCAAAGCCTTCGCCAATCGGGCCAGACATCAGAGCCAGTACTTGGGAGCCATCGGGTGATCGCCACCAAAACACTGGATGGGGAAACTGGCTAGTATCATTCCACAGGAGCTTTTGGGTGACAAAATACCTGATGCCAGCCCCGGCCAGAAATTGGGGCAGAGTGGCACAAAAGCCAAAGGTATCTGGCAGCCAAGCAATTTCGTTGACTGTGCCGAATTTAGCCTCCAGATACAGTTGGCCGTAGAGGAGTTGCCGGACGATCGCTTCTGGGCCGATCAAATTCAAATCTGGCTCTACCCACATGCCCCCGGCAGCCTCCCACCAACCAGCTTGCACCCCAGCTTGGATCTGTTGGAATAATTGAGGCCGGTGCTGCTCTAGCCACTGGTAAAGAGCTGGGGTAGAGTGGCTAAAAATCAACTCTGGGAAATCCCTGTGCAGGTTTATAACTGAACTAAAGGTGCGCTCGGCCGCCAACCAAGTTTCTGGCACAGGCCACAGCCAAGCCAGATCCAAATGGGCATGGCCGAGGAGATAAATCCGGTTTTTTTTGACCCCAGGTTTTAGGCCAGTTGCTTCTAGGTTGGTGTACCACTGCCCTACGGTGGCTGCCCAAGCGGGCGGATTGTTGAGGACCGATAGATCCAAATGCCTAGTAATTTCTGCTAGGGTTGCTTGCTGGTCTGGGCAGAGGTGGTTCAGTACCTCTAGTTGACTGGCAATTATGCCGGGGTCATCAAAGTGGTCGGGGGGGGGTTTTTGGTAGATTAGGTGCGATCGTATCAATGCCCCCTGGTCATGGCTGGGGCTGATTAATTTTAGTTGCAGGTGGATCTGCTCTCCGGGCTTGACTGCGGTTCTCAGCAAAATTCTGGGTTGGGCATCAAACAAGTCGCCAGATTGGGCTAATCGGCCATCCACAAATACTTCCGCTGCCTCGGCCCACCACACCAAGGCTAAACGCAGCGATAAGCCGGCCAAGGGATAGCCATTCAGGTGTTCTGGCACTACTAGGTGTTGCTCTAGGTGTAGGGGTCGCCGGCCAGCCGGCCAGGTAATCTTGCCGGAGTATAATTGGTTTAGCCGGGGCGGCTCTAACCACTGGCATTCGCGCTGGACGGCGCTCCACAGTTGGGCGATCACACCATCCACAAACAATTTGTTCTCCCCAGCAATTATCTCTCCCATGGCCACTCCTGATGGGCGTTTACAAAAGTAACTTACTAAACTTCCTAAACCGCAGCACACGGCAGTTGCTTGAACAGTGTAGAACTGCCCTACGCCACTGGCAAGTGGCTACCGTGTGGAGTGTCGAGATTTTACTTTATCCAGTTTATTTACTAGTCCAGGCCGGCCGGCTGTTGCCCCGTCGCCGGCCGCCAGTTTTACCAGCGGTCGATCGCCCCATCACCGCTGTTTTAGCCAAAGCCACCACAATCACCCCAGAACCAGTCCAAGCGATCGCAACTAGCCTAGACAGCCAATCCCTAGTCCTGATTAGCCCAGACCAAGGCATCTACGATCGCCTCACCCTGACCCAACAGAAGCAGTTGGCCCAAGCCATTAGCCGGGAGTTGGCCAGCTACCACCACCAAAGAAAACTAGCTCAAAAACCCCAGCACTCAATCCTGCCGCCAGCCCTAGGCAAAAACACAATCCTCCCAGCCCGCTGGTTTTGGCAGAGCATGGCCTGGGTACAACGGGGTACGGTGGCCCGGAGCCTTGACCTCTTTGCCGAGGCGCAACTACCCGCAAATCCCCTTGAGCCGATCGCCCTACCACCGATTAAAAATCTGCCGCTCGATCGCCTAGATGATCAGGTTGCTGCCCTAGAAGCAACTAAGCTAGTACCTCTATACCAGCGCCTAGTCCACTGGAGTGAGCAGGCTCTACCAAGAGTCCTTAACCCCTGGCTGCCAGATTGGCAAGCATTAATTGCCGCTGCCTGGGCATATTTCCAACGGGAGCCTGAGGCTAGATTGGCATCACCCCGACTCGACCACCAGATCAATCAAACCGATCAAACGGCGACACCTGCTGTTGTAATGCCACCGACCACCAGCCTAGTAATTTTTGAATCTACCTCAGTGGCAAACTCTCCCAGATCAACTGACAAATCAACCAACAAGTTAAAAAATGGCTGGGTAAATGAGGCAAACCCCCCAGCCAAGCCCAAACCCTTGTTAGATAATTTGGACCCCAAGAACCCAGCCCCCATTGAAGTGGCCGTAACTCCCAAGGGCTATGTTAGGCATCCCCTCCAGGTTTTGATTGGCTGGCTAGATCAAGTGATCGCCTGGCTAGAGAGTTTATTCAGCCAGATTTGGCAATGGCTACGCCGCAGGCATCACTGATTCTGCATGGATTTGACGATCGCCACCAGTTGAAAATCTGGCGGGTAGGCCCGCTCTGACTTAATCCGGTGGATATCCTGGTCACGGATAGGGATATTCATCTTAGAGGCGATCACCCGAATAATATCACCGCGGTCGACCACCCCAGCTACAGCCCCAGCTGGCGAGAGGATAGTTACAAAGTCCAGTTGCTGGTCTTCCATAAAGTTAATCAGATCAGCCAAGTCAGTTTTCTCCGGGCGAGTGGCAATGGTATCCAGGGGATGGGCGATATCCATCAAGGTCTTATGATCCCACTGGCTACGTTCAATATTTTGCAGATCAGAAACCAACACAAGCCCCCGATAGCGACCATCTGAAGCAGCGTAGTAAGGAATTAGCTGCTGCTGTAAGTCTTTTAGGATGTAAGTTTCAGCAAACTCCCGTAGGCTCATCTGGGCATCTACTACCCGAAATTCCCTCGTCATAGCATCAGCGGCTGTAATGCTGCGGATCGTCTGCTGCAAAGTTGTGATTCGATCGTAGGAATCTGCATTCCGGTAGATAAAAAAACCAATCAAACCTAACCAAATCCAGCCAACTCGACCACTGGATAAAAACAAAACTAATCCCAGGGCAATCCCCAAAGAGCCTAGGAATTTGCCACTATTGGCTGCCCAGCGGATACCTTGGTTGCGACTGCCGGTAATCTGCCAAACAAAGGCCTTGAGAACCTGACCGCCGTCTAGGGGCAATCCAGGAATCATATTGAAAATTGCTAAAACCAAATTAATTCGAGACAAATCTATGGCGATAACTTGGAGTAAAACTCCCTCCGGCAAGTACCCGGCACCCACGGCAAATAGGGCAAATAAAACCACGCTCACCAGTGGCCCTGCGATCGCCACCATAAAAGCCCCCAGGGGAGTTTTTGATTCCCGGTCGATCGCCGCTACCCCGCCAAACAAAAACAACGTAATCGAATTAACCCTAATCCCTTGGCTGAGGGCCACCAGACTATGGCCAAGCTCATGCAATAAGACCGAAGCAAACAGCAGCAGCGCCAAAACTCCCCCCGCCACCCAGGAAATAGACCCAAACCGGGGTAGAAAATTCATGGCATTGAGGTAAGTGTAGAAAAAGAAAACCAAAAACCATGAGGAGTCTACATAAAAAGGGATACCAAACAAACTTCCGATCCGCAAACCATTCTGTTGCATTGTTTTTGCTCGACTATGGGTTAGGTTTTTGCTGATTTTAGACTCGTATCCATTATTTTAATTTGACAGTCTGGCACTTGGCTCTCTAAGTAATTAAAAATTCGGTTATTACCACCCTGCTCAAAATAGGCTTTGAATTTAGAAAATAGCCCAAGACAAATCACCCGACGCTCTAAAATGCCTACCAAATTATGGGGAGCGATCGCCGAACCGCCCCCCTGACCAGAGTTCGATCCTTGACTGAAAACCTGATCCTGAGCTGATCAAATTTTGGTTAACTTTTCCCAAAGGTAGAATGCTAGCCCTAGGGATCTTCATCCGGTTAGCTGACTATTCACGAAGTAGCGGTGACCTCAACCCGCCCCATACCAACGGTGAATCCGGGGATTCATCTTGGCTCGGACCGGCTTCCCTCCCTGGAGATGCTCACCAATAATCGTCGGCACATCAGCTGGTTGCACCCGGTAGTACCAAACTTCCTCCGGCAAGACCCGCACCGTCGGCCCAGTACTGCATTGGCCTTGGCATTCACTGGGCACAATCATATAACCGTTGATTGGTTCATTGCCAAAGGCGGCTAGGGTCTGGGCTGAGCCAACAGCCAGGCAGGATGTGTGTTGGCATACCATAATGCAGCGGGATTCTGGATTATTCACAGGAGTTGATAAGTCACTAATTAAAACAAAGTTGCTTAATAAAATTTAAACCCATCTGGAGTAGTAACTTGTCTGGGTATAGTACTCTGAGATTGGGCAGCCCAGACTGCCCCTAATTTGTTAGGAAAATTAGCAGAGGGAATTATATGGTTCAACGTGGTTCAAAAGTGCGTATTCTCCGCAAGGAATCTTACTGGTACCAAGATGTAGGCACGGTGGCTTCCGTGGATCAAAGTGGCATTAAATATCCAGTTATTGTCCGCTTTGAAAAAGTTAACTACTCTGGCATTAATACTAACAATTTTGCCCTCAGCGAAGTTGTGGAGGTGGAAGCTCCTAAAAAGGCCGCCGCTAAGTAGCCGGGTGGCAGTCTAAGTTTCACCAATATGGCATGGTGACTGCGAGGGAGATATTCCCAGTAATCTAGGCTAAGAAATTTAGGAGAAATTTAGATTGTGCCAGAGCTGCCAGAGGTAGAAACCGTTCGTCGTGGTTTAACTAAAGTTACTCTAAATAAGTTGATTTGGGGGGGTGAAGTATTGCTTGAGCGATCGCTTGCCTCCCCGGTTTTATCGGCTGATTTTTTGGCTGGGATTACCAACACTCAGATTACTAACTGGCAGCGGCGGGGCAAGTATTTGCTGGCAGTGCTCGAGCGCGATCGCCAGGCCGCTGGCTGGTTGGGCATCCATCTACGGATGACTGGGCAGCTACTGTGGGTAGATACGGATTTACCTCTAGCCAGACACACCAGGGTTAGGTTATTTTTGGGCGATCGCCAAGAACTCAGATTTATAGACCAGCGCACCTTTGGTAAACTCTGGTACGTTCCTCCCACACAGCAGCCCCACAAAGTTATTACCGCCCTGGCCAGCCTAGGTGCAGAACCCCTTGAACCAGATTTCACCCCCCAGTATTTGCACAGGCAATTGCAAAGAACTCAACGGGCCATCAAGACCGCCCTCCTAGACCAGAGGCTAGTGGCTGGCATTGGCAATATCTACGCCGATGAATCCTTATTTTTAAGTGGGATTCACCCAAGTTTACCCGCGTCTAATCTGAGCTTAGACCAGGTAAACACACTCCACAGCAGTATTGTCAAGGTACTATCTGCCAGCATCGGCCAAGGGGGGACTACATTTAGTGATTTTTTAAGCGTAGAGGGAGTAAATGGTAATTACGGTGGTGTGGCTTGGGTCTATGGCCGAGCAAAAGAACCCTGCCGGGTTTGTGGTACACCCATTGGCAAGCTAAAACTAGCCGGGCGATCGACCCACTTTTGTCCCCACTGCCAACCCTAGTAAGTCCTAGGAAATCTGACTAATCCTGGGTTCCCTTAACCGGGGTTTAGGATATCCAATAGACCTTTTGCGTAATTAGCTGGAGCCTAACAATCTCCTAACAGCGCCATGCTGCTTTGGGGGATTTGTGCAAGAGGTTCAATCAATCCCTGTGCTTACAGCGAAGCCTCCTGATCAGTTTCCCCCATCAACTTCACTGAGCAACAACAGAGCAGCCCACACATCCGAGTTCAGTACCTGTACAGCCACCGGGCTACCCATACCCAGGTAGGACTCCACACCCAAGCTGACCAAACGGCAGGGAATATTTTGGGATTTAAGGAGTTGCTCGATTAATTCAGCTTCCCAGCGACTTTGGGCCGTCCGGATGGCCGTCCACACTAGTTGGTTTGGGAGTTGATTTGGGGTCTGGGGGCAACGCTTCCAGATCATCGAAATTGAATGCATCATCCTCGTCTTCAGGAGGCATAGACTCTGGTAGATCGTCGAAATTAAATTCATCTTCCGGTGCGGGGGGATTGGGCACGCCATCAAAGTTGAAAACATCCTCATCTTCTTCCTCCACAAAGCTCCAATCAGCCTGCTGCTTCTCAGCTTCCCATTCAGGCGGCGAAAAAGGGGCATTGAGGACGCGGTAGTTAGCGTCGTACACCTTAGTCGCTGGTACTGGCTTTGGGCGGGGGGGTACCTCCGGATTGATCTGTGAGGTTGGAGGAATAGAATCGGCTTTAGGTTGAGTCGGTGGTGCTTCTGGGCGGGGTTTAGCAGTGAAAGGATCGGGCTGGTTCGATTTGAGTGGTGTTTCTGGGCGGGGTTTGGGGGTGAAGGACTCAGGCTGATTTGGTTTAGGCGGTGGCTTTGGTTCCCAGTCTTGGTCATCATCAAGATCCCAATCTGCGGCGGGATAATCTAAGACAGGCTCAGCCCGCACAGTTCGTGGTCTGGGTGGGGGTTTTGGAATTGCTTCAAATTCTTCTTCAAATTCAGGGCTGGGTTCTTGGCGGGGACGGCGTTTTGGGGTTTGGGTGAGAATGTGTAGCAGCAGGCTAGAACCTAATCCTAAACTAAAAGCACCCAATATCCATAGGGATAGGGGCAGGGCTGGCCAGCGGTTGCCCAAAAATACTAGGGGTATTAGTGGGGTGTTGTTTTGGATAGCGAACCAGCCTAAGGCGACTAGGATTAGAGTGGAGATGAACAGTGTGTACATCATATGGCTAGTGTCCCTGCCAGCGATCGAACGGTACGCAGTCGATGTCTAGTTGGTCTAAGGCTCTGGCTACTACAAAATCTACCAAATCTTCGATCGTTTGGGGGCGGTGATACCAAGCTGGGATGGCGGGTACGATCGCGGCTCCAGCTTCGGCTAGGGCGGTCAGATTACGCAGGTGAATCAAGCTGAAGGGGGTCTCCCTAGGGACAACGACTAGTTTACGTCCTTCCTTGAGCTGGACATCGGCTGCCCGCTCTAGGAGGTCTGAACTCAAGCCATTGGCAATTTTAGCGATCGTCGCCATACTACAGGGCATAATCACCATGCCGAGGGTACGAAAGGAACCACTGGCAATATTGGCTCCCACGTCAGTGCTGCGGTGGCAGCGGAGTTTACCGCCCCGGAGTACTCCAGATTGCTCACGCCAAAAGTCCTCCTGTTGTTCTGGCTCGGTGGGCATCCGGATATCTGATTCACTCTGCCAGACCAAGTGGGCTGCTTTGGAGGCGACTAGTTCGATCGGATAATCAGCGGTTAGTAGGTGCTTGAGGGCGCGCACCGCATAGATCATCCCTGATGCCCCGGCCACAGCAAAGATTAGGGGTCTAGGTGGTAAATTCGTCATCCTCTAGTTCCTCTAGGCTGGCTCCTTCTCCTTCGCCGTAGGTGGCCAGATCTATTTGTTGGCGATAGTAATCAACGTTTTTGACTTGGACTTGGGTTTCATCACCAAGGCGATAGGCAGTGCGATTTTTGCGCCCCACTAGGCAAGAGTAGCGCGATCGATACTCGTACCAATCATCCTTGAGGGAACTGACGTGGACTAATCCCTGGACTAGCAGTTCTTCAATTTCCACAAAAAAACCGTAGGATTGCACCCCAGTAATTAGTCCGGTAAATACCTCACCAGTGCGCCGCCGCATGTGGTCGGCTTTGTTGAGGCCCCGCCAATCTAATTCCGCATCGATCGCTACTTTTTCCCGGTCATTGAGGTGGCTGGCAATGGTGATTAAGGTCGATTCCCATTCCTGTTGCCAATCGGCGGGCAAAACCTGCCAGTCTACCTGCGATCGACAACTGCTATGTAGTAGATCCACCTCCTCCTTGGAGCGGGCTGTGCGTTTGTTTTTTCCCTGTTCAGCAACCGCGTGGAGTAGTCGTTGCACCAAGAGGTCTCCATAGCGACTGAGGGGATAGGTACAGCGACTGTAACCGGTATCAATGGCCAGCCCAAAGTGCGGTCCCGGTTTAGTCCGAAATAAAATTGGGCGTAGGGTATTTTGCAAAAGATGGTGCAAAATCCGCTGGTGTTTAGATTTACTGAATTCTTGACTGAATTTTTGATAGTCGAGGCTGCTAATTTCTTCCTCTTGCTGGAGGTGCATATCAAGCTGGAGATTCTGCCCCAGCTTGATTAGGTCTTGCACCTCTGCGGCATCTGGAGGGCTTTGGACACAGTAGATGGTAGGTACTGATAGATTTTGCAGATGCTCGGTCACAGTTTGGTTAGCTAAAATGATTAACTCCGCAAGGAGCGATCGCACTGGAGTCTGGGGATACTCCCCAATCACCCCCAAGCGGCCATCGTCTTGAAAAGGAGCTAGTAAATCTAAACCCAACACCTCAAAGCTGCCACGCTGCCGCCGCTGGGCTTTGCAGACCGGCCCGATACTAAAAAACAAATGCTGTAGAACCTCCCCCAGATCTCTGGATGGTAGTGGCTTTTCTTGATTCAGCAGTGCCTGGATTTCAGCATAGGTAAAGCAGCGGTCTACCTCTACCACCGAGGGGCGGATGGCATATTCCTGGATATTACTTTCCTGGTCAAAGGTAATCAGTACAGAGATGGTCAAGCGGGATTTACCGGGCAAAAGCCCCAAGCTATTTATGATCGGCTCCGGAAATAAAGGCAATTTGAGACCGCCCAAATGCACTGCGGTCACTCGTCGTCTAGCTTCGCGATCGAGGGGAGAATCGGCTTCAATGTAGTGGGCCACGTCGGTGATATGGATGCCCAAACGCCATTGTTCCTCCAGTCGCTCTAGGCTAAAGGCGGTTTCTTGCACTAATTCATCTTCATCTGCCACAGTGAAAGTAAAAGTTTCCTTTAGATCTAGGCGATTTTTCAGGACAGATTTAGTCAATCGGTGGGGAGAGGCCTCCCTGGCGGCATCCACCAACTCCGGACTGAAGCTAGTCCGGAGGTCGTGCTTGCAGCAGACGATATCCGTATCGGCGATCGCTTCGGTTTCACTGCCCAAGACCCGCGCCACCCGCCCTAGGGGGCCGTACTGCCCCAGGGGATAGCGCAACACCTCCACATGCACCAAGTGATCCACAGCTTTGGTTAAAAGTTCTTCATCCTCTGGTTGCAGATCGATTGTAGATAGGAGTCGGTCATCAAGGGGCAAAGCCCGATAACTGCCATCCTCTTCATGCTTGACTCTAGCTAGGATTGAAGGATTAGCCCGCTCCAAAATCACCTTGACTTGTCCTTCGGGGGAGCGACGGCGGGTTCCTTCTTTGGTGACTTGCACTAGGACACGATCGCCATTCCAAGCATTGCTAAGATGGCTTTCGCGCACATAGATATCTTCACCACTCTCATCAGTTTGAATTGCAAAACAAAATCCCTTGCTAGAGCAGCGTAGTTTAGCTTCTACCAAATGTTCTTCCTGGTGACGGCGGTATCGTCCTCGTTCTTTGATCAGTAGGCCAATTTTCTCTAGGGCATCTAGGGCGATTTGCAATCTTTCGATGCTGTCTTCATCCTGCAAGCCGAGTTTTTTCTCAAGGGCTTTGAGAGTAATCGATTTATCGTCTGTAAAACTAGACAAAAGTGTAGCGATCGAGAATTCCATGCCAACTATACCTTTAGCAATTCAAGTAAATAATGATTGAAGTTTTATTGAGAGAAGCTGATGTTTTTAGGGGTGCTGATCGGGGCGGTCGGTAGTAGTTGATTCTAAGTACATTTAAGAATCTGTTCAAACCACTGACCATTGGGTTTAGTCAACAACTGTAGCTGTTACTAGCTGTTGCAGTTTTGAGGCCCCGCTCTAAAATCAACTTTTGGCTTCTCCCATAGCTTTTTGACTCCATCTGTCAGACTTTTAAGCTCTACTCTACGGTCTTACTGAGTAGATTCAGCTACCAGAGTTACGTAACGAATATCAAAAACTCGTTATCGATGGAGGATGTCAGGAAGATTTTATTCTAGACAATTGCCGCCGAAGGGATGAACAAGCGACTAGCGCTGGGACTCACAAGTAATTATATGTGGGTATATGGATCAACAGGATCAGTTTTGGGCAAAATTTTGTTGATTTCGGGGATTGCACTACCCTCAATTTCTCTGGGTTTAGGATTGGGGTTAAGGTTACGGTGATGTGCGATCGTCTGCTTCCAGGTTGCAGAGGAGATACACACAATTTCACTGCAAGGATGCGATCGCAAAACCACCCAACGCAAGTAGGTTGATTAGTTACAATCGCCTGTACAAAGACCACCAAACAATCATTGGAGATCAGACCAAGCGGCTGCACCAAGCTCTGAGATACCCCGCTGTTAATCAAACTCTATTCTGCTTAGGAGTTCTGCGGCCGGTGATATAAATCACCCAGGTAGAATCACCGAGTCACTCGCCCCATCCTGCGGTGGTCACCCTGGAATTTAGGCACTGTCACAGGGAAGCTAGGGCTGCATCACAGAGCAACCCAAGTAAAAACTGAATACTAGTAACTGTGAACGAGATCAAAAACAACACATCAAAACACAGGTGAAACCAATGCTAGTCATCAACTTACCCAACCAAATTAACGCCCAAGATTTGATTGAAGATGTTTTAGTTAAGCGCCGCGTCGATCGCAACGACCAGTACAAGCTCCGGTCTTTAATTTTGCAAGGTGACATCAGTGATGAGGATAGAGCCTTGATCGATCGCATCCTCTACGGAGTGCGCCGGGGTATCTTACAGCTAGTCACCACAGTCTAGAGAAATTCCCCACGGGCAATCATCACCACTCGGCCGCCGACAGCTACTTCAATCACCGCTTGATTGCGCTTTGCTCGAATCAGCAGTAGTGAGGGGCGGCCGATTTCATAGCCCTGTTCAACCCGTAAATCAATATCCTCAGTGCCCAAATATTGATACTGCACCAAGTAGGCAGCCAAACAGCCATTGCCGCTACCGGTGGCAGCATCCTCTGGAATTCCCAAGTAGTCGGCAAACATCCGCACATGGAGGTGGTTTTGCGACTGGAGAGTCTGGGGGCAGAAAACCATGATTTGCTTGGCACTAGCCGGGTTCACCAGTTCCCAGTAGGCTGCTTGGTTAATGCGGCAAGCTTGGACAGCACTCAAATCCTTTAGGGGGACTATTATAAATGCCACGCCCGTGGATACTGATTGCACAGGGAAGCGATCGTCAATGTCCCCAGGTTTGACCCCCAAAACTTCAGCTAATTGATCCGCAGTAAAAGTTTCATAAAAAGCAGGGGGGCGCTGCTCCATCCAGAGGTTATCGAGGCGATCGCCCCGGTAGTGAAAGTTAACCGGAATTAACCCAGCCTGCATTTTTAGGTCTAATCTGTGAATTGGCTGTTTAATCAGCTCCTGCTGGAGAACGAAGGCAGTGCCTAGGGTCGGGTGGCCAGCAAAAGGTAATTCCTTGGTCGGGGTAAAAATTCTAACCGGGTAACTTGCACCTTTGGATTCTGGATCACCGACGAAAGTAGTCTCAGAAAAGTTGATTTCGCGAGCAATCTGCTGCATCTGGCGATCATCCAGACTATCTGCATGGGGAAAAACCGCCAACTGATTACCCGTATACTTATCCACAGCAAAAACATCAACAATATAGAATTTGAGACTATCCATAGGTTCTTTGGGCTCGGTATCAAAATAAAAATCCAGTCTACCAATATGCCCAGTACCCGACAAATAGACTGAGAAGTTTCCAGAGGGATTCAGGAGGCTTTCAGGAAGGTTTGAATTATGTTTAGGTATTCCTGGGGGGCTTCCAGCATGGGGAAATGGCCCACAGCGGGAATTTCCTGGTAAGCGATCGCTCGATTCAGAGCCATGGCCCGGCGGGCCAAGGAAGCAGGTATGATTTGATCTTTTTCCCCGGCCACCAGCAGAGTTGGCATGGCCAAGCGGGTAAAACACTCCGGCATTCGCTCTGACATTTTTTTACTGACGGCTGTGTAAATAGTTTCCAGGGCTGCTGGGTAATCGGCCTCTAAAAAGTCAGCCAGGAAACATTGATTAGTGGTCTTGTCCAAAGGGCGATGGAGGAATCTGGCCATAAATATCTGCCCTGCACCGGGTAACTTGATGAGCCAAGGGGGGCGAAACCAGACCACGTAGCTGCCCAAAGAGTGAAACACCTTGAATGCGATGGGATTGTAGGTAAAGATACCGCTACAAATTAACATCAGGCGGTGGACTAGCTCTGGGTAGAGATCGGCAAACAGCAGGGCCACCGAAGCCCCAAAGGAATGGGCATGGATGTCCGCCGCAGGTCAAGTTGGTTGAGTAACTCGGCTAGGTCTAGGGCATAATCCTCCAGATCGGAGTCTAGCACGGGGGTGGGACGGGGCAAGTGCGATCGCCCAAATCCCCGCAAATTCTAGAGTAAGCAATTGTAGCGATCAGCTAGAATCGCAGCAGTACCCTCCCAGTAACGGGATGATCCACCCCAACCATGGATAAATACCATAGTCGGCAAGTCGGGATTAAATCTGCCGCCCGACCACTCATAGAAATGCTGTACCCTGCGGATTAAAATTCCAGGCATGGCCTACATTTTGCCAAAAGCACGTTTACCATTTGGCAAAATCGTCAGCCAGTTCATTTTGGCTTGGGCCAACTGCTCATCACTCACCTTTGCTCCAGTCAGATTAGCCCCACTCAAGTTGGCATTTTTGAGATTGGCCTGGCTGAGGTTAGCTCCAATAAGTTTTGCCCCGCGTAGTACTGCATTTTCTAGGTTTGCTTGGTGAAAGAAGGCTTTTTCTAGGAGGGCATTTTCAAAGTTTGCTCCCACCAAATTGGCACGGCAAAAGTCAGCATCTGTCAAGTTGGCTTCCTGGAAATTTACCCTAGTCATTTTTGATTGGTTGAAGATAATCCGCCCCGAAAGATCAGCTTTTTGGAGGTTAGCTAGGCTAATATCAATACTGGCAAAATCCCTTCGCCCCTTGCCGTAGGAAGTCAGGAGGGCTTGGGCATCCATTTTGGCCGGTGCCTTTGGCTTGCCACCGGAGTTGACGGCTTGTTTGAGGCGGCCGCTTGAGGCATCGGCGACTGTTCCAGGCCCAGAACCTTGCCGCTCTTGATTTTTGCGGCGAATGTATTCTGCCATCCGATTTACTTGGCTGCTACTAGGGCTACTGGAAGGGGGAGCAAGGTCTGCCGATGTGGAGGAGAAATGATTAACCCGACCACGGTAATGCTTGGGAGGCGCGGGAGTATTAGTCTTGAAGGCTAGACCCTGGGCTAGGCTATCCAAGTAAGGCTCCATATCCAAGGCCCTAAGAATTTCGTCCACCGATTGGTAGCGGTGGCGGACTGAAGCCTCTAGCATTTTCCGCAATACCTTGGCGAAGTGGTCGCTGATGTTGACGTACTGCTGCCACATCATTTCACCCGTGGCGGGGTTATATTCAATGTCTTTAGGGGATTTGCCCGTCAGTAAATAAATGCAAGTAACTCCGACTGCGTAGAAGTCGCTGGCATAAACCGGGCGCATTGCCATTTGTTCGGGGGGGGCAAAGCCTGGGGTACCGATCGCAAAGTTCGTCAAGGCAGTTTGATCGGGGGAGACTCCCTGACCGGTCTTATTGGGATCAAACTGGCTATTTTTAACAGCACCAAAGTCAATCATGACCAGTTTGCGGTCTTGCTCTCGACGAATTAAGTTAGCTGGCTTGATATCCCGATGAATTACTTTTTGGCTATGGATATACTGCAGCAGCGGGAGGATTTCGCTAAGAAATTGCTTGACACCAGCCTCGCTAAAGACTCCATCCCGCTTGACTTCCTGTTGAAGAGTGTAGCCAGGAATATATTCTTGGACTAGATAAAATTGTTGGGACTCCTCAAAAAAGTCTAGGAGGCTGGGAATCTGGGGATGGTTGCCAATTTTGCCTAGGGTGCGGGCTTCCCGTTCAAATAGCTCCCGGGCCATCTCCATCAATTGGGGTGAGCTATTGTTGGGTCGCAGTTGTTTGATGACACAGAGCGGCTCCCCCGGAAGAGAGGTGTTATGAGCCATGTAGGTAGCGCCAAACCCACCCTGCCCCAGAGTCTTGACCATGGCGTAGCGATCGCGCAGAAGTAGCTTAGTACCACAGGCTTGACAAACCTCAATACCGTCAGGGTTTTTAGGTTGGGGACAATCAGGGTTGATGCAATAGATCATTGCTGAGTTTACCAGTGGAGTTGGCTTGCAGTGCCGATGCAAATGCGTAGGGCGGGAATCTTTTTCAATTTCAATATATACATAATATCCCGATTTTTTATGAAATCTGGCAACACTACTTTTATGTTTTTTTTATTGCGCTGGAGAATTTCTAAGGAATTCAGTCACACTAACTTTCGGCACTCCAAATTAACAACCCAGACGGAGAGATCCATCAACATGTTCCACCCATGCAAAATACCGAACATCGAGCTACTTAGGGATTAACAGCGATTCTGGTAAAATTAGGGCACATCCAAATCTACTGTTAATAATTATTACGATGCGTATATCCTGGAATTGGCTCAAGGAAATAGTAGATATCTCCCTAACGCCAGAGGAACTAGCTGAAATACTCACCCTAGCCGGGTTTGAAGTAGAAGATATCGAAGACCGCCGTCAGTGGGCCAATGGGGTAGTCGTAGGCAAAGTTCTAGAGGTGACCCCCCACCCCAATGCAGATAAGCTCAGGGTTTGTCGAGTAGATGTGGGCAAGCATAATCATTTACAGATTGTCTGTGGTGCTAGCAATGTCTGTACTGATATCTATGTACCAGTGGCCTTAGTGGGTACCTACTTACCAGTTGTTGACCTGAAGTTGCGGCCGGCTAAGCTACGGGGAATAGCATCAGAGGGGATGATCTGTTCTCTAGCAGAGTTGGGATTAGAGAAAACCTCCCCAGGAATTCATATTTTCGGTGAGCCAGAGTTGATTTTGGGTAGCGATGTACGGCCGCTGCTGCAACTGGATGATGTGATTTTAGACCTCAGTGCCACGGCCAATCGGGCTGATGCCCTGAGTATGGTCGGCATTGCCAGGGAAGTGGCTGCTTTGACTGGGGGTAAGCTGCATTTGCCAGCGGTGCCTGAGCTGAGTGTCCCCGCTGGGGGGGTCGGGGTTGAAATTAATGAGGCGTGCCCGGCTTATCTGGCAACGCTGATAGCTGGTGTTAAAATCGGGCCTGCTCCGGATTGGTTACGGCGGCGGTTGACGGCGGCGGGGATACGATCGATCAACAACGTAGTCGATGTGACCAATTACGTGATGTTAGAGTGGGGGCAGCCGCTCCATGCCTTTGATTACGATCGTCTCAAAGGCCTCAGCCAGAAAACTAATCAACTTACCATGGGAGTCCGTTTCGCCAAAACCGGCGAAACCCTGACCACCTTGGATGGCCAGACCCGCCAGCTCCAGAGCAACACGCTGTTGATTACCGCAAACGACCATCCAGTAGCCCTGGCCGGAGTCATGGGTGGCCAGGACACAGAGGTTCACAATGAGACTACCAACCTAGTCCTTGAGGCGGCTCTATTTGACCCTCTGACGGTGCGTCGCTCAGCCCGGAGCTTTGCCTTGAGAACAGAAGCTTCAGCCCGCTACGAACGCAGCGTCAACCCCGCTGAACTAGAGGTGGCCTGGGCTAGGGCAGTACAGCTTTTGCAAGACTTGACTGGGGGTACGGCCACAGCCCAAACCCTAGCAGATCAGCGCGACTCCAGTAACCAGAAGATCAGTCTCCGCCTGGAGCGGTTACAGCAGGTCTTGGGGCCTGTGGTGCTCAGTGACGAAGAAATTGGTGAGATTACCCAGGCCGATGTGGAAAGAACCCTCACGGCCCTGGGCTGCCAACTCCAGCTGACCCAAACCGGGGAGGAGGCAGTATGGCAAGTCACGGTGCCCCCCTACCGCTACCGAGATCTTGAACGAGAGATTGATCTAATTGAGGAAGTGGCCAGACTCTACGGTTATGACAGGTTCCTAGAGGAGTTGCCAGAACAGAGCGAGGCGGGGTATCTATCGATCGACGAATTACTCAAGCGGCAGATTCGTTCAGCATTCCGGGCAACTGGTTTAACTGAGGTTTTCCACTACTCCTACGATGTGGGCAGGGCTACTAAAACTACTAAAATAGGGCAGCAGGTGGCGATCAGCAATCCCCTATTTACGGAATATTCGGTTCTCCGGTCTGAAATTTTGCCCAGTTTAATTGAGTCATTTGTTTATAACTGGGAGCAAAATAATGCTTACCTCAATGCCTACGAGATCGGCAAGGTTTTCTGGCGCGAAGAGGAAGGCCTACAGGAAGCAGACAACTTGGCTGGGATTTTTGGCGGGGTGTACTACCAGAGCCACTGGGGTACCCAGGTGGAGTTAATGAATTGGTATGTGGCTAAGGGCTTACTGGAGTCGGTGTGGCAGCGGCTGGGGATTACTGTGGAGTATCAGCCTGACCAGCAAAATTTATTACTCCATCCAGGACGGACGGCTTCGTTGTGGATCGCTGGGCAGAGGCTGGGGCAATTTGGTGAGTTGCATCCCCAGATTCGGGCAGAGCGGGATTTGCCAGAGTCGGTCTATGGTTTTGAATTAAACCTAGAGGTGCTGATGGATGCCCTAGATGAAGAGGATCTGCTAGTGCCGAAGTTTACAGCTTATTCTTCCTATCCAGCTTGCGATCGCGACTTGGCTTTGTTCGCCCCCCTCAAGGTCACCGCCGCTGAAATCACCAGGCTGATGCGCCAAACTGGGGGAGAACTCCTGACCAAGGTGCAGTTGTTTGATGAATACCGGGGGCAAAATGTCCCAGAAGGGCAGCGGAGCTTAGCATTTCGGCTGGTGTATCGAGCTGGCGATCGCACTCTCACCGATACCGAAATCGAACCAATCCATCAGCGGATCCGCGATGCCCTAGTGGAAAAATTTGGTGTAACCCTGCGTAGCTGAGTGATGTAGTTATGTAGACCCAAGCTAGGCCCCCAGCGGGTAAAGTTAATAAAGTTTCACAAATTAAATTCCAACAATCATGACCGTTGCTCAGCAAAAGTACGAGATCAAAGATATCAGCCTTGCCCCCGTTGGTAAGCAAAGGATTGAATGGGCTGGGCGGGAAATGCCAGTCCTCAGACAAATCCAAGACCGATTTGCTCAAGAAAAACCCCTGGCCGGCCTACGTTTGGTGGCCTGCTGCCATGTGACCACTGAAACTGCCCATCTGGCGATCGCCCTCAAAAACGGCGGCGCTGACGCGGTACTGATTGCCAGTAACCCCCTATCTACCCAAGACGATGTGGCTGCTAGCCTAGTGGACGACTACGGCATCCCCGTATTTGCCTACAAAGGTGAGGATGCAGATACCTACAGCCGCCATGTGCAAATTGCTCTAGACCATCGCCCCCATATCATTGTCGACGATGGTTGTGATGTGGTCGCCACCTTAGTCAAAGAACGGCAGCAGCAATTAAGTGACTTGATCGGTACCACCGAAGAAACCACCACCGGCATTGTCCGCTTGCAAGCCATGTTCAAAGCTGGAGTGCTGACTTTTCCGGCCATGAATGTCAATGATGCCGATACCAAGCACTTTTTTGATAATCGTTATGGTACTGGGCAATCGACCCTAGACGGGATCATCCGGGCGACCAATATTCTCTTGGCGGGTAAAACCGTGGTAGTAGCTGGCTACGGCTGGTGCGGTAAGGGTACGGCGCTGCGGGCTAGGGGTCTGGGGGCCAATGTGATTGTCACTGAAATCGACCCAATCCGGGCGATCGAAGCGGTTATGGACGGCTTTCGGGTCATGCCCATGGAAGCTGCCGCCGCTGAAGGGGACGTGTTTATCACCGTCACCGGTAACAAACATGTGATCCGGGCTAACCATTTCACGGCCATGAAGAATGGGGCGATCGTCTGTAACTCGGGCCACTTCGACATAGAAATTGACCTAGAGTCTCTGAGGGCCAGCGCCACTGAAATCAAAGAAGTCCGTAACTTTACCCAGGAGTACCGCCTCAGCAGCGGCAAGTCGATCATCGTTCTAGGCGAAGGTCGTCTGGTCAACTTGGCTGCTGCCGAAGGCCACCCCAGTGCCGTGATGGACATGAGCTTTGCCAATCAAGCTCTTGCCTGCGAATACCTGGTCAAAAACAAAGGGCAATTGGCCCCCGGCATTCACTCGATTCCCAAGGAAGTTGACCAGGAGATCGCCCGCCTCAAGCTAGCAGCCATGGGAATTATGATCGACACCCTCACCCCTGAGCAAATCGAGTACATCAACTCTTGGACCTCAGGCACCTAGGTCATCCACCACACTAGCCCCTTGCCAAAATTGGCGGGGGCATCTATTTGAAAACTACAGGACTATAAATTTTTAATTTGATACAAATAATCCCAGCCATCCCTCGACTGGGGCGGGCAGGCCTCCAAGGCGCGGTACATTCTGGTAATCACTAGCTCATCTACCTGGCGATCGCGCTGACGATTGCGATGCAAGCAAACTTCCAAAGGCACATCTAACCATAGCCCCCCCACCCGACGAAACCCCAAACTGCGCCCAT
>Ga0272446_1001539_pt1 | contig 33416 bp, 25 predicted proteins | sample YNPCB0061_FD_194587 | JGI IMG/M metagenome (GOLD analysis project Ga0272446, IMG submission 194587) | Hot spring microbial mat communities from Yellowstone National Park, WY, United States - YNP-CB-006-1 | ecosystem: Environmental > Aquatic > Thermal springs > Hot (42-90C) > Sediment | place...
ACCCACTACCCGACGGGGGCGGGGATGTTCGGGGATGGGATGTGCCTCCACCTTGATCACTTCTCCCCCAGCAATCCGGGCTTGGGCGCGCTTGCGGATGCCCGTCTGCAATTGTTTAATCTGCCGCTGATTGGCGTGCATGGTGCCGGTGCCCACTGCCACATGGTCATACTTAGGAAACACCCAAGCATAGAAGTCTGGGGAAACATCATCCCCGACATACATTTCTGCTAATTCTTCGTAATAGGACATTTTATCGGCAGGAATCCGAATCCGCTCCTGGAAGGCAATAGCGTAGTTGTAGTCCCCCGCATCGATCGCTTTTGCCACGATCGAGTTTGCCCCATCTGCACCTACAATCAGGTCTACTTCTAGCTCCTTCATTACCCCTTCTGGTCCCCCCGCCGACATATCGGCATAGTGCAACACATAGGGAGAGTTATTGGTCGAGGGTATATCAATATGGAGTACCCTGCCATTGATCAGATTTGCCCCTAGTTCAGCGGCGCGGTTCCGCATAAAGCCATCTAAAATTTCTCGGCGGCACATCCCGATATATTCTGCTTGATCATCGAGGGCAATGTCTACCTCTACATTACTGGGGGAGATCATTTTCATTTTTCTGACCCGCCGATCGATAATGTGGGGAGGCAACTCAAACTCCGATACCATACAAAGGGGAATCGCCCCGCCACAGGGCTTAGCATTATCCAGCTTGCGCTCAAACAAATAGGTTTCGATCCCGGCTTTGGCTAGGGTTTCGGCGGCGCTAGAACCAGCAGGTCCACCCCCAACAACTGCAACTCTCACTGATTAACTCCTAGGGTTTAAGAATGTTAATGAATGGTAGCATTAGTCCCAGTGGTTACTTATGCCCCATTTATGATTATTCACAATTCCTGGGCTATTGCTCTTGGGCAGGGATAAATTTTAGAAACTTCTTTTTACCGACTTGGAGCACTCGGTTAGATAATTCCTCAATACTATTAAAAGTATAATTTGGGTCGGTCATTTTTTCGCCATCCATCTTTACGGCACCGTTGTTAATCTGACTTTGGGCATCACTGTTGCTTTTACACAAACCAGTAGTCTTTAACAAATAAAACAAAGGAATAGGGAAATTTATACCACTCAACAGAAATTCTGGTACCTGTTCTAAGTTGCTTGTATTACCAGACAAGACAATCTGTTCTGCTTCCCTTTGAGCCTGCAAAGCCCGATCGGGGTCATAGTAACGACTGACAATTTCCATTGCCAGACGTTTTTGTTTTTGTCTAGCATTTTCTGTTAAACTTTTTGGGTCGATGTCTGTCAACAATTCAAAATAACTATCGACTAAACGATCGGGCACTTTTTCTAGTTTTGAATACATCGATAGAGGGTCTTCCGTCAGACCAACATAGTTATCTAAGGATTTAGACATCTTTTTTTCGCCGTCTAAGCCAACTAAAAGCGGTAAAAGAACTCCCATTTGACCAGGCTTGTTGAAGCGGGTCTGGAGGTCGCGCCCTACTAGAATGTTGAACTTCTGCTCTGTGCCCCCTAATTCTACATCCGCATCGATCGTGACGGAATCGTAACCCTGCATGAGGGGATAGAGAAATTCATGTAAATAGATTGGTGTACCCTGCTTATATCTTTCGCTGAAGTCTTCTTTGGCTAACATCTGTCCGACAGTCATACTAGCTAAAAGACTAATAACGATCGATAGATCAAGATTATTAAGCCATTCACTGTTGAACTTAACTTCTAGTTTATTTGTGTCAAAGTCTAATATCTTTTTTGCCTGTTCAAAATAGGTCTTGGCGTTGTATTCTACTTCTTCTTTACTAAGACGGGGGCGCATTTCCGATTTGCCGGTCGGATCGCCGATCTGGGCGGTAAAGTCGCCAATAATTAAAACGGCGGTATGTCCGGCATCTTGAAATTGTCTCATTTTGTTTAACACCACGGCATGACCTAAATGGAGGTCTGGTCTGGTGGGATCGATGCCTAGTTTGATGCGTAAAGGTCGATCGGGTTTGGTCAATCGATCGGTTAGTTCGGCAATACCACTGGCGGGGAATATCTCTGCTATGCCCTGGCGTAAAATTTTATCAGCTAGGTCTTTCATTTTTCTTATTACCGATCGGTTCTGTCACCTGATTTATTCTGGTTGATAATACCATAAAATCATTGACAAAGGGAGAGTTTTACTGGTTTTTCTCACCTGATTATTTCCATTGTAAAGAGATAAAAAAGACAATCTTTTGTAAAAAATCAAAAAGGTCTTTTTTTATTGTTTTGTTTTTATTAAATAACCCATCTTTCCAGTCGAAAAAACAGTTATCTTAAAAGGCTGAAAGACCGGTAATTTTTTTACTAACTGGGCTATGATGGTAATCCCTGTCAAAATAAAGTCCTTAGTCATCTCTTATGCGAGAAAATAAACATCCCCCTGAAAAGGAAAAAATTGATGATGACCTGATCTATGGTCGTCACACCGTTCTATCTGCCCTGACTGGTGGTAGGACACTCAATCGAATTTGGGTAGTGGCAAACCTACGTTATTCGGCAGATTTTCTGCCCTTAATTAACACGGCAAAGGAAAATGGGGCAGTAATAGACGAGGTAGACTACAAACGCTTAAACCAATTAACTAATTTTGGCAGACATCAAGGCATTGCGGCTCAAGTATCTAGTTATGAATACTATGCCCTGGAAGAGTTTATCCCCCTAGCCTTAGCAAAAAGTAGCCATCCCCTGGTCATTATTGCCGATGGCATCAACGATCCCCAAAATTTGGGGTCTATCATCCGATCGGGGGAAGCTCTTGGGGCACAGGGACTAATTATTCCCCAACGGCGCGCCGTGGGCATAACTTCAGCGGTGGCAAAGGTAGCAGCCGGCGCATTAGAATATTTCCCCGTTTGTCGGGTAGTAAATTTGACCAGAGCGATCGAGGTTCTCAAGGAGAAGGGCTTTTGGATCTATGGCACCGTGTTGGCGGGGGGGAAGCCAATTTATAGCGTCAGTTTAGATGGAGCGATCGGTCTGGTGATTGGCTCAGAAGGGGAAGGCATCAGCCTGCTAGTGCAGAAAAACTGTGATGGACTGGTTTCTATTCCTCTGGAAGGAAAAACCGAAAGTCTTAATGCCTCTGTTGCTACAGGTATTGCTCTGTATGAGATTGCTAGACAGAGGTCTACCGATCGGCTGAGGGCATAAAATCCTGAGTGAGTATTTACACTGATTAGCGTAGGATATAAATTAAATAATTAAACAACGAGTCAGGGGCGGGTATGGTTGTTAATGAAAATTTACAAGAAGGGGTAAAGGATGTTTTCCTTTCCTTTTTAGAAAACATTGGTAAAGCGGTATGGGTGGAAATTGTGACTACCGATCCGGTCTGTACCTACTATTTTGGTCCTTTTTCGGGGGAACCGGAGGCAAGGGAAGCCACAATCGGTTATATCGAGGATTTGAAGTCGGAAGGAGCAATGGGCATTGATGTGCGTTCCGTAAAACGGTCCCGTACGCCCGAGAACTTGACTGTATTTGAAGAATAGCTAGGAACCCTCTAGGAGGGCGGTTTTGGGGTTAATTACCATGAAAGTTCCGGTCAGGGAGGCATCGATCAATCCAGATCATTGGTATGGGGTTGCCCTTTCTAGCCAGATTGTCGAAAGCCCCTTGGGTATCACTCTATGGGAACAACCGATCGTTTTGTTTCGTGACTTAAACCGTAGGATTTGTGCCCTAGAGGATTGTTGCCCCCACCGCTTTGTTAAACTCAGTCGGGGCAAGGTAGTCAATGGGGAACTTGAATGTACCTATCATGGTTGGTGCATTGATGGTGGGGGAAAATGTTCTAAAATTCCCTACCTAGAATCAGGACAAAGCCTGCCGACTAGAGCAATAAAGACTTATCCGGTAATAGAAAAAGATGGATTTGTTTGGCTATTTTTAGGTAATCCAGATTTAGCGACAAAGATTAAAAGATTTACCATTCCAGAATGGGACAGCCTCAATTATATTAGTTCTGTAACTGAATTTACTGTTAATTGTCATTTTTCTTTTTTAATAGAAAACTTAATGGATATGTATCATGGGCATCTCCACCAAAATTATCAGGCTTGGGCGCAACCTCAATTAAAATCGATCGAGACAAATGAGCAAGAAGTTATCGCTAATTACGATGCCCAAAGTTACTACAAAATCGATCGGATTTGGTCAGTGAGTCAGTTATTTTTGCCCTGGCTCAGACAGTTACATCCAGCCCCCCTCCAAGTGAGATATAATTATCCCCATTGGCGGGCAAGTTTAGGGGATGATTTTCGCATCTATTGCCTATTTGCGCCCATCGATCGGAATCATACAAGGGCTTTTTTGTTACATTTTACTTCCTTAGAAAGTTTTTCTAATTTACATAAATTACCCTACTGCTTTAGATTGTGGGTTAAAAATACTTTTCATAATTCAGCTAAATTCTTACTTAACAATTTGGTCAAGCAAGATATATTGATGCTAAAAGATGAGCAAAATGCCTACGATCGGGAAGGCAGAAAACCCCTAGAAATCAATCGGACTTTAATTGCCGTACAAAAACTAATTGAAAGCCAGGCTAACCGTGGATAAACCCAAATTCCTAATCATTGATGGACATTCCCTCGCATTTCGTTCCTACTATGCCTTTGCCTACAGGGGAGAAGGGGGATTGCGTACTTCTACCGGCATTCCGACCAGCGTTTGTTATGGATTTATCAAAACTTTGTTAGAGGTTTTAGCCCTAGAAAAACCAGAGGGGGTTGCTATCGCTTTTGACTTATCTGTGCCTACTTTTCGTCATGTGGCTGACCAAAACTATAAAGCAGGTAGAACAGAAACTCCCCAAGATTTTTTAGTTGATCTCCATAATCTCCAGGAAATTTTAGGGGCGATGAACTTACAAATTGTTACTGCCCCTGGGTTTGAAGCTGATGATGTGATTGGTACTTTATCCCAATTTGCTAGTAAAAATAATTACCAAGTCAAAATTTTAAGTGGCGACCAAGACTTATTTCAACTAATTGATGAAGATAAAAATATTTCCGTTCTACACATGGGAAAACAGGACAAAATTCAAGAATTTCATAGTGAGGATGTATTTAAGAAGTTGGGGGTTTATCCCCAACAAATCGTTGATTTTAAGTCCCTTTGTGGCGATAGTTCTGATAATATACCAGGGGTAAAAGGGATTGGGGAGAAGACGGCTGCCAAATTATTACAGGAATATCAAACCCTCGATCGGATTCTAAGTAATATTGACCAAATTAAGGGAGCGATCGGTAAAAAATTAGCCGCTGGTAAAGAATCTGCCCATCATTCCCATTCCCTCGCCGGTATCGTTTTAGATGTACCAGTTCCGACTAAAATTGAAGATTATTTGTTAGCAGGCTTCGATCGGGATCGTTTAATTCCTCTCCTTGAAAATTTAGAATTTAAGGCATTTGTACGCAAAGTTGATGAAATTCAAGTACAATTGGGCGGAACTTTAGAAGAAAATAATAATGAAGAAGAGCTATGGTTTGATTTTCCACCAGAACAGCCACAACAATTAGAAACAATAGCCCTAGAAGTCCAGATTATAGATAATATTGACCAACTCAAAATATTAACCCACACCTTAAAGAATTGCGATCGACCGATCGCTTGGGATACAGAATCAACTTCCCTGAATCCCCATGATGCAGAGCTAGTTGGGGTGGGTTGTTGTTGGGGAAAAGAGCTGAATCAAGTTGCCTACATACCACTTAAACATACTCAAGGGAAAAATTTAGGTATGGGAGATTTTTTGACAGAAATTAAGCCCATTTTAGAAGATAGGAATCGTCCTAAAGTGATGCAGAATGCTAAATTCGATCGTTTGATTTTCCGCACGATCGGTATTGAGCTAGAGGGCTTAGTATTTGATACCATGCTAGCTAGTTATGTGCTTGATCCGGAAGCTAGCCACAGTTTGCAAAGTCTGGGGGCAAAATATCTCCATCTAACTTGTCAGACCTACGATGAATTGGTTGGGAAGCTATCATCTATTGCAGAAGTTTCTATTACTAAAGTAGCAAATTATTGTGCTACTGATGCCTATTTTACTTACTGTCTGATGCCCATTTTAGAATCAGAATTAGAACAAATACCCGATCTAAAAAACTTATTTTACCAACTAGAATTACCCCTAGAAAGAATATTAGCTGATATGGAATGGACAGGGATTGCCATCGATCGGGATTACCTTGCCCGTTTTTCCCAAGAATTAGAGCAAGATTTAGAACAAATTGCCCAGAAATCCTACCAAGCGATCGGGGTTGAATTTAATCTTAATTCTCCCAAACAATTATCAGACATACTAACGGAAAAAATGGGGGATAAATTTACGAAAAAATCCCGCAAGACCGCTAATGGTTATTCCACTGATATAGTAGTTCTTAATAAACTAAAGGGAGAACATCCCCTGATTGATTTAATAATAGAACATCGGACTCTAGCAAAACTTAAATCTACCTATGTTGATGCTCTGCCTGCTCTAATTTGTCCCAAAACCGATCGGGTTCATACAGACTTTAATCAGGCAATTACTTCTACTGGTCGTTTGAGTAGTTCAAACCCTAATTTACAGAACATTCCAATTCGTACCAGTTTTAGTAGGCGCATCCGATCGGGTTTTTTACCCCAATCAGGTTGGGTGATGATCAGCGCAGACTACTCCCAGATTGAGTTACGAATTTTAGCCCACTTAAGCCAGGAAACTGCTTTAATTGAAGCCTATAATATTGGCGCAGATGTTCATACCTTGACCGCTCAATTATTATTAGAAAAAACAGAAATTACTAGTGAAGAAAGAAGGTTAGCCAAAATTATTAACTACGGGGTAATCTATGGGATGGGTGCCCAAAAATTTAGTCGGGAGACCGGTTTACCCATCAAAGAAGCCAAAAAGTTTATTGATACTTTTGCCGATCGGTATAGCAAAATTTTTGCCTATATGAAAGCAGTAGAAGCCCAAGCCGAAGCCGATGGTTTTGTCTCAACTTTATTAGGAAGAAGAAGATATTTTAGGGAATTAAAATCAACCTCAGGCTATCGTAAAGCAGCTCTCCTCCGATCGGCAGTTAATGCACCAATTCAAGGCACAAGTGCCGATATTATTAAATTAGCTATGGTCAAACTCCATGACTTTTTATCTAATTATCAGACTAGGCTACTGTTGCAAGTCCATGATGAATTAGTATTTGAAGCGCCGCCCACCGAAATTCCTATAGTAATACCACAAATTAAAACTATCATGGAAACAGCTTTACCCCTATCTGTTCCCCTAGTTGTTGATATTCATACCGGTAAGAATTGGATGGAAGCCAAATAACTACTTCCACAAAAAAACCAAAAAAATTCCTGGTACGAAAGTAAGTATTAGAATAGCAATCCTCTGACGCTCGATCGGAGAAAAATTGTCTAAATCCAAACCGATCGGTAAAACATACTTAATTAAAACCGAAATTATTAGAGATAAAACTAAAATTTTTGAGACCGTTGCCATCACTTAATTTTATTAGGATCAGGAAAATTTTTGATAGGTTGATCAGCAATTAACCTTTCCATAAACCTACGCCAAATCGGAGCGACATACACCCCCCCCGTTACCCCATAGGACATAGGAGAATAATCATCATTACCAATCCAAACTGCGATAGACATTTGGGGCACATAGCCAATATACCAAGCATCCCTAAAATCAGAAGTAGTACCCGTTTTGCCCGCCGAAGGTCTGCCATCCCCCAACCTAGCTGCGGTTGCCGTCCCCCCCGTTACTACACCCTGTAAAACATCGTTAATCATCGCCACTGCAAAGGGATCGAGAGCTACTTCTTTTTTGAGATTTGTATTATCTAAAATAACGTTGCCCTTGCTATCGGTAACTTGAGCAATCAAGGTCGCCCTCACTTTGTAGCCCCCATTGGCAAACATGGCATAGGCACCCGCTGCCTCCATTGGAGTAATATCAGCCGCCCCCAAGGGCAGAGAAATAACCGGAGGTAAGGGACTATTGATGCCCATTTTTCTACAGTCTTCGATCACTCTTTTAATACCCACATATTCCCCTAACAAGACTGCCGGTATATTACGGGAAATAGCTACTGCTTGGCGGATACTCATCGCCCCCGCAAAAGTATTGTCATAGTTCTGGGGTGAATAATAGCCGTCCCCATCAGGAAAACTAACGGGGGAGTCATCAATAATTGAATCCGGTGTCCATTTCCCCGTGGCAAAGGCAGAATAATAGACAAAGGGCTTGAAGGAAGAACCTAACTGCCGCCTTGCCTGCACTGCCCGATTAAATTGATTCTTTTGAAAGGGTCCTACCCCACCTACCAAAGCCTTGACAAAGCCGTTACTGCTATCTACAGCAACCATCGCTAATTGGCCTGCCCCTACCCCCTGATAAAGTAGGGAGTCGTGGCTTTCTTGGGCGATCTGCTCGGCGGCTCTTTGGAGTTTCAAATCGATCGTGGTCTTGACCCTTAGTCCCCCTTTCAAAACGGTGTCTAAACCAAATCGCTCTTCTAATTCGGCAGCTACGGCTTGACTAACGTAGGGCACCCTTGACGCTTCAAAGGAAATACCCTTGCCCAGCTTGATCGGTTCGTTTTTTGCCTCTTTGTATTCTTTTTCAGTGATCCAGCCAATCTCTAGCATCCGGTTTAGCACAACTGCTTGGCGCTGTTTGGCAATTTTGAGGTCAGCAAAAGGATTGTAGACCGAGGGAGCCTGGATAATTCCCGCTAACATGGCTGACTCTGCTAGGGTTAGTTCCGCTGCCGATTTATTGAAATAATTTTGGGCTGCCGTTTCTGCCCCATTGGTGTTTTCGCCCCAATAAACCTGATTGAGGTACATCTCTAAGATTTCGGTTTTATCGAAGACCTGCTCTACTCTCAATGCCAAGACTGCCTCGGCTACCTTACGACTAATACTTAGTTCGTTGGTGAGGAAGAGGTTTTTGACTAATTGTTGGGTCAGGGTAGAACCTCCTTCCCTCGTAGATTTACTTTGGAAGTTTACTAACAATGCCCTAGTGATACCAACGGGGTCGATGCCATTGTGTTGCAAAAAGTAGGAATCCTCGATCGCTAATACAGCCCGTTTTAGATTGGGAGAAATCCGCTCTAGGGGCACTACTTCTCGGTTTACGTCGCCATGAAGGCGGGCAATTAATTCGCCGTTAATATCATAGATATAGGAGGTTTCGGAGGGGGCATAGACTTTCAGTACCCTGACATCCGGCAGGTCACGGAAGCTGAGGGCTAGTCCCACGATCCCACCGGCAATTGCTGAACCCAAGAGCATCCCACAGCCAAATAGCACCCTGCCGGTAGCTTTTACGACAATCTGGAGAAAATCTGGCGCAACTAAACTAGCTTCTTGGATCGGTTCTTTTAGCATTAGCGTTTCTGACTAGCTTTGATTAAAAAATACCCTGCGCTAAAGGAGATAAGTACAATCATACAAATTAGGAGGGTCATCCAACTGCGGTTGAGGGGGGCAGTTTCGGTCATTTCGGGGGGAACAGCGGCTGATTCTATGGTAGGATGAATAATTTGAGGTTCATCCACTACTATTTCCTGCTGCTCGTTGGATTTGAGGGGTTGAAATAGGGTTTTTAGTCGTTCTTGGGATGTATTAATTATGATCTGGCTTTGTTCGTGGGCTTCTTTAATGTTTTTTTGACTCTGGTTATAGGCGTTGAATAGGTTTTCCAATTCTTCAGCGAGGACTTTATTTTGGTGAACCAACCGATCGTTTTGGTTTTGTAGTTGAATAATTTTGGCTTGGGCTGCTTGGAGTTCGGCAGCGAGTTCGCGGTATACAGGAATGGGTACCGCAGCCTTGGATGTACTGGTCGTGTCTGACTGCATGGAAATACCTCTAGGCTTTTGGGCTAAACTTTAACATTACAAACCAATGTTTATCAAAAAATTTACCATAACTTTGCCTGAATGAAACTGCTTTGTGCTTGGTTGTTTCTATCTATAATGCCCTTACCTGGTTTGGGGATTTGCCCCGATCGGTTGGTATTTGAAGCGGAGCCTACAGCTAGGCTGGGGATTTTAGTTAAAAGTCAAGACCAAGTTTTGGTGGATATTAACGGCAACCAGGCTTTTATCCCGGCTTCGGTACAAAAATTATTTACCACGGCAGTAGCACTAAACTCTCTAGGTCCAAGGTTTCGGGTCAAGACGGTTTTAACTATGTCTCCAGAGGGAGAATTGAGATTGACGGGGGGCGGTGATCCAAGTTTTAGTTCCGATCGGGATTTGCCCCAATTGGTTAGACAGCTAGAGAGGGGCACCACACCCATAAAAAATATCCTAATCGAGCAGGAATCCTGGGGTAATGCCTACGGACGAGGCTGGGAATGGGCAGATACTCAGGCACCCTATGCCCCACCGATCGGGGGGGTAGTAATCGATGAAAATATCCTGGAATGGAGCCTTGAGCCTGGTTTTAACTGGAAACATCCCTCTAGGGCGAGGGGATGGCAAGTCAAAAATAACGTCCAACTGGGGCAGTCAGACAGTCTGGAAATTCAAACCCACGGACAGACCATAGTTTTAAGGGGGACAATCCCCGCCCCCCTGACCGATGCTATCCCTATCCCCGACCCTGGGGCGCAATTTGTGATGCTCCTCCGATCGGAGTTGGCAAAGCAAGGACTAAACTATCTCAAGCCCAGTCAAGCCCTTGTATTTTCTCCCCCCCTCAAGGACTTAGTTAAAATTACGAACAAAGATAGCCATAACCTCTATGGTGAGCAGATTTTAAGGATTTTGGGTAGGGAGCAGAACCGATCGGGTTTAGACTACGAAACTAGGGGCAGAGAAATAATTACTCAGGCAGTTAATAGCCCTGGTTTCTATGTTGCCGATGGCTCTGGGCTTTCCCGCCATAACCAAGCTACTCCTAAGCAAATCGTCGAATTGCTGGAGAGAATGGCAGAAAATTCTGAATTTCGAGCCAGCCTACCGATCGGTGGCAAGGATGGTACCCTCCGCAACCGTCTTAAGCATCTCAATATCCAAGCCAAAACCGGCACTCTAACGGGGGTCGGCACATTGGCGGGCTATCTTACCCCCAGCCAGCATCCCCCTGTTGTTTTTGCCATCCTGGTCAACCATAGCCTGCTTTCTCCCCAACAACTCCGTACCAAAATCGATCGGATGGTGGAGCAAATCAACCAGCTAACACCTTGTGAGCCATAGTATGGGCAATATTGACAAATAGGCGCTTTTTACGCATATACAAATAGTCGGCATCGTTGCCCGGTGCCTGAAACTCTACCACCTGACCCGACTTGGTATCCAAGATCAACAGGTAGTCGCAAACTTCACATTCCGTCTTCACTTGCCCCGCCAGGGGAGAATGGTGTCGCTCGGCATGGGAGCCGCAGTTGGGACATCGGATCATTTCTATCAGCGCCATAGTAAACCTTCCTTATTAAAGATTGTTATTAAAAATAAATGTTTCTAAAAAAATGTTTAGGGTAATTATAGTACCCACATTATAGATTATCGTTTTATGGCATTTTTGGCTCTAATTCTGTGATTTGATCTCTGCAAAACCTTTGCTGTATCAGAATTTGGCGAATTTATTTTACTTGAGCGGAGAAATCTAAAGAAAACATTAAAAATTCCGATCGATGTTGTACTCTGCTAAACCGATCAGGGACTTTTTATAGATGGAAGTAGGTAGAAATTCTAGGGACTGAATCGCCAATTTTGTATGGTGTTTGGCTAAATCTTTAGCCCGATCGATGCCAGAGCTTTGTTCAATTAGGGCAAGGGCTACCGTTAAGTCTAGTTCTTCCCGCAACTCTCTAGCAATTAGGGTATGGAGTTGGGGCTTTTCTTCTAGGGCAAAGATGACAGGGGCAGTGATATTACCATCCTTGAGGTCGGAGCCAGCGGGCTTACCCAGGGTTTCCGTAGAGCTAGTAAAGTCCAAAATATCGTCCATGACCTGAAAAGCAATGCCAAAGTGCTTACCAAAATTATAGAATTGCTCCCATTCCGATTCTTCCAAGTCGCTCAGAACTGCCGCTGCTTTGCAACTACCCGCCATTAAGGAAGCAGTTTTATAGAAACTTTTTTCTAAATAATCCGTTAGGGTAAGATTAAGGTCAAAAGCCGTTAAGCTCTGGCGAATTTCACCTTCGGCAAAGTCTTTGATTACTTTAGATAGGAGTTTTACTACTTCTAAGTTATCCAAGTTAGCCAGGTACCAAGAGGACTGGGCAAATAGGAAGTCTCCTGCTAAAACGGCAATCCGGTTGCCAAAAAAGGAATTTACGGTAGGAATACCCCTCCTGACTCCCGCTTCATCAATGACATCGTCATGGACTAGGCTGGCGGTATGAATCATTTCCGTAATTTCTGCTAGCCGGCGGTGTCGGTTAGTAATTTCCAGCCCCCCCATAGTTGCTTTGGCAGTAAGGAGGACTAAAGCGGGGCGTAACCCCTTGCCCTTGGCTTCAAACAAATGCTCGGCAGCGGCGTGGAGGATAGGATGGCTGGCACCAACTAGGTCTTTAAGATTTTGGGTCAATAGCTGTAGATCGTCTTTTACAGGCGCTAGGAGGTCGGCGATCGATACAGTAGAGGTGCCCATAGTAATTTACATATCTTCACGTCAATTGTAGAAGAACTTGCCGACAGTGTATGGGGGTTTTTGATTAAATCTCCCCCAAGATGGATTAAGCTATCCCCCCAATCGGCATTAGCCTCCTAGAAGTTATTTTGAAAATTCCGATCGAAATGTGGGCTATCAAACCTTAAGGGTTAGTCTTTTAATTTTCCCAAAAAAATAAATATATGTTTTGTAGCTTTCAACTTACTATAAACAACATTTCTTTTAGAATCAAATACAAACCTGGCAAATTTCCATTAGACTTTCCCACTTAGTTTGGATTTTCTGTAAATAACTTTGACTTCTTAAATCCGATCGGCTGGCTTTTAACATTTCTAGGTCTGACTTAATCAATTTAACTAGGCGGTGCATTTCTACCTGAAATCTAAGTCGATCGGGTCTTTCATCTGTCATTATTTCTGATCTAAAAAAAGACTCCACAGGATCAAAGTCACTAAAGTCTCTTTGTTGCCATTCTATTAGTAGCTCTCTAAAAGCAACATAACGATTGGTCATAGTGATAAATGAACAAAAGACTACTTATTGTTAGTTTAACTTTTTATATCGTCTTTCATTTCCACAACAGGCAATTACTCTAACCGACATCTGACCGAATCACCATGGGAGGTTAAACCTTCTATAGCAGTTAACACCTCAATCGCTTCGCCTACTTCCTTCAGAGCATCTTCTGAATATTCGATCAAACTGGAATGCTTCATAAAAGTTTCTACCCCTAAAGGAGAAGCATAGCGGGCAGACCCACTGGTAGGTAAAGTATGGTTAGGACCAGCCAGGTAGTCCCCTACCGCTTCGGGAGTGTAGTGCCCCATAAAAATCGCCCCGGCATGACGAATGGCTTGCACTAATTCCCAGGGTTCAGCTACGGCTAATTCCAGATGCTCTGGGGCAAACAGGTTAGACAGTTCTGCGGCTATCGCCAAATTTTCGGTCACTACGGTTAGCCCATTATTCACGATCGATTTTTCGAGTAATTCTTGGCGGGGATGAAACCTGACCCGGTGTTCTACCTCTTCTGTTACCTGCTGTGCTAAGCGGGGAGAGGTGGTCAATAAAATTGCCGCTGCCATGGTGTCATGCTCGGCTTGGGCTAATAGGTCGGCACAAATATGGACTGGATTTGCAGTTTCATCAGCAATAATCAACACCTCGGAAGGTCCCGCCAAGGAATCGATCCCTACTACGCCATAAACTTGCTTCTTCGCCAAAGTCACATAGATGTTACCTGGACCCGTAATGACATCAACCTTGGGGATGGTTTCGGTGCCGTAGGCTAGGGCTGCAATTGCCTGTGCCCCCCCTACACGATAAATCTGATGTACTCCAGCAATCTGGGCAGCCGCCAAAATGCTATGGGCGGGCGTTTTAGAAGGGGGAGTAACCATAATGATTTCCTTTACCCCCGCTACTACGGCTGGCACTGCATTCATCAATACGGTGCTGGGGTAGGTGGCTTTGCCCCCTGGAATGTAAATCCCCGCCCGATCGACTGGGGTATAGCGTTTCCCTAAAACTACATTCTTGGCTTCAAATGTGACCCAGCTTTTGGGAATGCGGTGTTGATGAAATTTCACAATCCGATCGTGTGCTAGGTGCAAGGCATGGGCAAGCTCTGGGCTTAATTGCTGATAGGCAGCATCTAGTTCTGCCCCAGTCACCTTTAACTGGCTTGGCGTAAGTTCAATCCCGTCAAATTCGGCAGTGTAATTGATCAGTGCCTCATCCCCCAAACGGCGTACAGTCTGGATAATTTCGCTGACCGTTGCTTCCCGATTGCTCATCTGGTCATCGTAGAGGCGATTAGCGATGCGTTTTAGTTCAGCCTCAGCATCTTGTAAGTTGGTCAAAATTCGCAACATACCATACACCGAAATGGGGATAACCCTAGCTTAACCTGAATTTTCCTTGTTGGTGGTTAACCCCTCTCAAATCAGCTTTTTAAGAAGGAAGAGGGGGTTAATATTTTCTCTGACCCAGTAAAAGGTGTTACAGTCAGCCCAATAGACAACTGCTAACCTGATTCTATAAGTTTAGCGACTATGACCATGACCCAAATCTTTGATGCCGTACCCAACCAGGAAGCCGAGATAACTTGCCTGTATGTTAACGCTACTAGCAAAGTGCAGGTAGTTCGCATTACCAATATTGCCAACTGGTACTTTGAACGGGTGGTTTTCCCTGGACAACGACTGATTTTCACTGCTGTAGCTAACAGTCTCTTAGAAGTTCATACAGGTATGATGGCAAGCTCTATCCTTTCGGATACTATTCCCTGTAGTGAATTACAGATTTCAACAGAGGCAAACGATACCCCAGATTGGGTGCCCCGCATCCCCCTTTCGGCTTAGCTACATTCCTTAAATCTCTGTATAAATAATTCATACTCTTTACGGAGTAATTCTGCTTTTTTATCCTTGGGCTTTTCCCAATGCTCTAGCCAAATTGGCGCTGGCAAATGTCCTTGGGGGGCGTTGATAGTGTAATCAATTTTATCGCTGTTGATCCATTCTGGTCCCCGCAACCACCCGATCGTTTTGGCAAATTCCTTCCACCGTTCTACTTCAGGGGGGTCTTCGACGATGTTGAAGAAGGTGCTGATGTCCTCATCTTCCGATCGTGCCATCGGATTGAAGAAATCGTTGGGTGCTAGGCTCCGCATTTGAGGAGATACGGTAATTTCTAGGGTGCGGTTAGCTAGAACCATGTCCTGGGCTTGTTTAATTTCCCGAATTAGGATCGGGGCAAGGTCACGATATTGATTATTTAGATTGGTCACCGCTAGACGCGCCGATCGGATCAGTTCATTCCACTGGGGTAATTGATACTCTTCCCCGTAGCTTAGGAGCTGGTCGCAGAGTTTTTGCAATTCATTCCGACTGTTAGCCCGATCGGGTTGTTTGAAGCATTGGAGCATTGCCCTTAGTTTTTCCGTTACTTCCTTCTGGAAGATGGCTAAATTATTCTTAGTGGTAGTTTCTTGGGCAGTAGCTGCCATGACGCTGGGTGCCGCACTACCCGTCAGCAGGGCATCTAGGTGCTGTTTCAATTGGTCAAAAATGGGGTCTGCTTCCCGTAAAACTTCTTCTTCCTTCGCAGGGGTAAGCCCCCCTGGACTTTGTAGCTCAATTAGAAGGTCTTGGAGTTTATCAAAGCCCTGTAAAAATAAATTCTGGAGTTCCTTATCTACGGGCAGGCTGGGATTTTCTTTCAGGATTTTGAAGTAGTCTTCCAATCGGTGGGATGTATGTTGGATGCCTTTGAGGGTAAGCATTGCTGCTCCCCCCTTGATGGAGTGAGCCGCCCTAAATACCTCATTTATTGATTCTTCGTCTGCTAGCATCTCCTCGATGTTCATCAGACCATTTTCGATCGTTTGGAGGTGCTCCTTAGCTTCATCAATGAAATAAACCAGAATCTGATCGTTACTCATAGTGGGGTTCCCTACTGCTTAAATAACTGTTGTTGGACGCTAAAACCAAACTTGCCCTGACTATACTGCTGCCATAACCGATCGATTTGTTGCAAAACTTCACAGGGGATACGGGCAACATCTTCCCTGGAGAGGGGAGAACGGGGGGCTTTCTTTAAGCCCTGACAAAGCAAATTCCAAGTTTCTAGGTTTGCCAACTGCCAGTTAGATTGGGCTAAAGCCGCCCGGAGTGGGGCATAAGCATCCACCACAGGGGCAATAGGTCTCGCCTCAGACACTGGCGGAGCAGTGACCGTACCTAAGCGACGAAACTTTAAGCTAATGCCTTGGGAGTTTAGGATTAGCCTACCTTCACTATTAAATCTAGTGGAAAAAGTAATTTCATCCAGTTCCTGCCCTGCTTGCTGGGCAACTAGGGTCAATTTTTGGATTTCCGCCCCAATTACTGTCACAGGTACAGGTATAGGTTCAGCATCCGCACTAATTTCCAGTAACAAGTCCGGGTTATTCATGGGAAAGTTATAGCTAAGGGTGAAGCACTATTGCTTGTGAGCATTGTACCAGCCTTTGCCCCTACTCATCCAATATTTCTTCTGGATCGTAATCTTCTTCTTCTGCCTCGCTGCTATCTCCCCCGGCACCATTGCGGGGAATGCCCAAGTCTATTTGCAGGCGGTAGGGGTCCGCACCCCTCACTAAAACTTCGATCCGATCGCCGATCGTGTAGTGCTTACCCGATCGTTTGCCTACCAATGCCCGCCCCCGCTTGTTACTGGGATTTTGCTGAAACTCATACCAGTCATCCTTGAGGGAACTAACATGGACTAAGCCATCTGCCAGGGAATTTTCTAAAGTGACAAAAAAGCGGTATTTTTGCACAGCCGTAATCATGCCAAAGAGGGTTTTGCCAATGAAGGGCTTGACTAGGGCAATTTTCCGTAGACCCTCCAAATCCATTGCACTACGGTAGGCTAACTGTTCCTGTTGGTTTATTTGGGGGAGGAGGTTTTCCAGGAGTTGGCGGAAATTCCGTTCCGTTTCGGGGGGTAATACACTCCAACTGATCTGCCCATGGCACTTTGAACTACGAATATCCACCCCTTCCTTCGATCGATTACTGCGCCGGTCTCTACCCTCCTTGAATAGTAGAAGAAGGAGCCTTTGATTAAGGAGGTCGCCGTAGCGGTGCTGGGGCAGGACACTATGGCAATAGGGCGTATCTCTGCCCGCCAGCATCATGCCAAAGTGGGGGAGGGGCTGGAGGCTATATTCCCCCGGAAGGAGGAGTCCTAAAAATAGTTGCTTGATAATATCGCGACGGACGGGGGTATCAATAGTTTCAAGGTGATGGAGGTAATGTCTGACTTCGGGGGGGGTTACACCCAATTCACTTAACAGATTTAGCCAATCCGTCAGCCGATCGGGGTCTGGTTCGGGCTGGCAGTAGAACAATCCAGGCAGTCCTAATGCCTTGAGGTGGAGAGCAATTGCCCGATTTGCCATCATCAATAGTCTGGCAACTAGAGCATCCTGAGTAGACTTAGTTACTGTTACTCCTAATACCCCGTCATCCCCCAGTTCGGTCCAGGGAATATCTAGTTCTACTACTACGGAACTGAGGTAGGACTCCACTGCCCTAGAAGAGGCATTGATATTTTTTAGGACTGGGTCTTCCTCGGCTGGGGGACTCACCCGCACCAAGGTAGGCTGGATTTCAAAGGACTGCATCTCTCCGCCGTCCGTTAGGTGCATAATTACGGACACACAAAAACGATCGGTTTGTTGGAATAGGGGCAAGTCAGGCAACATGGGAATACTCTGATTCCCCAGCCAATAGGAACGCACCCGCTCCCTTGCTACCAAGTCGAGGGGGGAGTCTAGGGGGATATAGCTTGCCACATCAGGAATGTGAACCCCGATCGTCCATAGATTTCCTTCCTTGACCAGGGAAATGCCCGCTTCCCCAAGGGATACTACCCGCTGTTCCCGCCAGTCAAGCCGCTCTAGGTCATCCGCCTTAGCCTGTAGGTCATTTGCCAAAGCCACTGTCCCTTGGTCGAGCCGATCGGGTAAATTGTGCTTACACCTTACTAGCTCCTGATCCTCCGTACTAGACTCATCCATGCCTAAAATGCGGGTGATTCTGCCGAGGGGTAAAAGATTGCCCAGAGCGTAGCGCACCACCTCCAGATGCACCAACCGATCGGCGACATTCTCCAATTCAGGAAAAGGCATTAACTCTACCTCTACATTGAGGCGGTTATCGAGGGGGACAGCCCGATAGCCCAAGGGAGTAGGTTTTACCCTAGCCAAAATGCGGCTATTACTGCGCTCTAAAACCAACCTTACCTCTCCTTCCGGATTACGGCGGCGCATCCCGTCCTTTGTCACCTTGACTAGCACCTTATCCCCATTCCAGGCAGAGTTGAGCTTATTTTCCCGGATATAAATTACCTCCGCCCCCTCCCCTTCCTGGACAGCAAAACAATAGCCCTTACTGGAGCAACGCAACCTGCCTTCAACTAGCCCTTCCTCCGACGAGCGCCGATATTTCCCCTTATCCTTCTCCAAAATCCCCGTTTTTTCTAAGGCATCTAAGGCGACCTGTAAATGGCTAATTTCCTCTTCCGAATCAATCCCCAACTTTTTTTCCAGGGCTTTAGGGGCAACCAACTTATCCTCTGAGCAAGCCTCTAGTAACTGTGCAACCGAAAACTCCATGAAACCATCCAAGCAAAATATATTGTAGATACCACCATATTTTCTCGTCCGGTGGCTAGTAACAATCATAGTCGATAGCGGATCTCCCTAGATTTTTACCTTGAATAAGGATCATTCTGCTATGATTGGAATTGGTAATTGGTTAACCTTGCAAAGTATTCGTTTATTAGCTAGACTAATACGGTGTGAGGAATGGAGGAGTATAAAGATGGCAAGACTAACTTTTTTAACCGCAACATCCTTAGTAATGGCTTACTCTGCAGTTGCAGTGTCCCAAGCAGGGGCAGAGCCTAAGGCTAACACCGTTGCACAGAACAATGACTCGATTTTGATTCGTAATATCAGCCGCGACCCCTTGAGCCGCCCCAAGGCTGGTAATGTATCCCAAGTAACTTCGGTATCCGAATTAAGTGATGTACAGCCTACCGACTGGGCTTTTGGTGCATTGCAATCCTTGGTTGAGCGCTACGGTTGTATTGAAGGTTATCCCAATCGGACCTACCGTGGACAGCGTGCCATGACCCGCTACGAATTTGCCGCTGGTTTGAATGCTTGTTTAGACAAGATCAACGAGGTAATTTCGGCTGGTTTGGCTGACAAGGTAAGTAAGGATGACTTGGCTACCCTGCAACGCTTACAGGAAGAATTTGCCGCAGAATTAGCAGCCCTCAACGGTCGTGTAGATGCCCTTGACAATAAAGTAGCTACCCTAGAGAAGCAACAATTCTCTACTACTACCAAGTTAGCCGCTACTGTCCAGTTTGTACCTGCTTTCGCTACAAATGCTGTAGGTGGAACTGTAGGTAACGGTCGTAACTCTAACGTCACCCTAGGCGGTCGGGTGCGTTTGAACTTCAACACCAGCTTTACTGGCAAGGATTTGTTGAGGACTCGCTTGCAGTTTGGTAATGTTACCGAATTTAACAACAGCACAGTGGGTACAAACATGGCTCGCTTTGGGTTCGACCAAAATACCGCTGGGAACTTCCAGATTGATGACCTGTGGTATCGCTTTCCGATCGGCGACAACATCACTGCCTTTGTGGGTGCCAATGCTCTGGATCTTGATGATGTCTTCGATCCCATTAGCCGGATTGCCAGCAGTGACACGGGTGCCCTGTCCCGCTTCCATCGCTACGATCCCCTCCTGTTCCGCGGTCCAGAAGGAGCTGGTCTAGCCCTCCAATTCAAGGCAAGTAGGGCCCTCGACATTAACCTTGCCTACCTCGGTGCCAGTGGTGCGGTAGCCCAACCTTCGGGTCAGGCTGGTTTGACCAATGGGGATTACAGTGCGACTGTACAGTTGCTCTTTAAGCCTGCTGAGAACCTCAAGCTTAGTGCAGTTTATGCCCGTACCTTTGATGCTCGTGGGGTAAACCTCACTGCTTCTACTGGTTCTAGCTTTGGTTCCAATCCCTTCAACCAAGATACTTCTGCCGATCGGTATGGTTTTGCCTTTGATTGGGGTATTGCTAAGAGCTTTGCCTTTGGTGGTAATGTCAGCTTTGCCAATGCCCGATCGGAAGCTGGTCCTAACCGTGGTGCTACGGCAGACCTGTTGACTTGGGCGGTAAACCTCACCTTCCCCGATCTATTTGGTTCCGGTAACTTGGGTGCGATTGCCTTTGGTCAGCCTCCCCGTGTAACTAGCACCAGCTTGGCAACCAACCCCGACTCGGCAGGTACTTCCTACAACTTGGAAATTTTCTACCGCTACCGTGTATCCCGCAACATCAACATCCAGCCCGGTGTGTTCTTTGTGTTCAACCCCAATCACAACAGTGCTAACGACACGATCGTGGTCGGTGCTCTGCGTACTACCTTCTCCTTCTAGGAGCTAGACAGTTAGATTAGATAGAAGCCTCCTGCGGGGGGCTTTTTTATTTACCGATCGGGTTAAGCTAGACTACAAAAGGATTAAGTTAGACGACCCTATGCGAAACGCTCAAGAAATCAATCAAAACCTCATAATAGCTTTGGGGTTTGCCGCTGCCATCCTATTCCTGCTGTTTTCGGCTGGTCCCCTAGTAGTGGTGGGAGCAGGCTACCGAGGCGTAGTGATGAATTTTGGTAAAGTACAAGACACCATCCTTGATGAGGGACTCCACTTCCGCATCCCGGTCATGACCGACATTAAGCAACTGAGTGTGCGGGTACAGAAGACCGACATTCTAGCCCAAGTAGGGTCCAAGGACTTGCAAGATGTTAAGCTGGATGTAGCAGTAAACTGGCATATCGACCCCCTGAAAGTTAACAAACTCTACCAAAATGTTGGGGACGAGACCCAAGTGATTAACCGCATTCTGATTCCGGCGGTGGGAGAAGTAGTGAAAGCGGCAGCCGCAAAGAAAAATGCCGAAGAAATTTTAACCAAACGCCCCGAACTCAAGGCAGAAATTGACGATAACCTAGATGAAAGACTAGGGAATTATGGGGTTATTTTAGATAGCGTATCTTTGTTGGATGTGGACTTTTCCCCAGAGTTTTCCAATGCGATCGAGCAAAAACAGATCGCCGAACAGGAGGCACAGCGGGCAGCCTACATTGCCCAGAAAGCAGAGCGGGAAGCCGAAGCCGAAGTTAATCGGGCAAGGGGCAGGGCAGAATCCCAAAGATTGCTCCAGATGACTCTCACCCCAGAAGTCTTGCAAAATAAAGCCCTAGAGGCATGGGACGGCAGATTACCCATGGTCTATGGTGGTCAGCCCCTGCCTTTTCTGAATATTGATTTATTAGGGCTAGAGCGTCCCCAAGATGGGAAGTAGATTCCCAGCCCTCTTGGGGGCTATTACTCTAATAGTCCTCTATGTTGTGGTGATTTTTGCTGGTTTCTTTGCTCCCTATGGTTTCAATGAAACCGACTCGAATGCCTCTCTCATCCCACCTACACCAATTTATTGGCTCCAGATCGAAAAACGATCGGGTTTTTATGTCTATCCCGTCAGCCAGGGGGCGGTAGACTTAAGCACTGGGGCAAGGGCAGTGATGGTGGACAAAAGCAATCCCACCCCGATCGAGTTTTTCAAGGGGGGCAGGCTCTTCACTACTACAGGAGCGGGCAAAGTCCATCTCTTGGGCACAGATGAGCAGGGTAGGGATCAACTTAGTCGCTTACTCTACGGCGGCAGAATTAGTTTGTTTATCGGTATTGTCGCTACAGCCATCTCCTTCACGATCGGGACTTTGGTGGGCACGATCGCTGGTTACTTTGGCGGGTGGGTAGACTTAGCACTAATGCGGCTAGCGGAAGTATTGATGTCAGTTCCCAAAATTTATTTATTAGTGGGATTAGCAGCGATTCTGCCCCCCCAACTTTCCAGCACCCAGAGATTTTTATTAGTGATTTGTGTCCTTTCCAGTGTGGGCTGGGCGGGGTTATCCCGTCTAGTGCGGGGTAAGGTGCTGTCTTTGCGGGAACGTCCCTATATCTTAGCCAGCCAAGTCATGGGGGCTAGTCCCCTCCGGACCATGACCCGCCATGTTATACCCCAACTCACCACTGACATCATCATATTAGCTACCCTAGAAATTCCCGGCTTAATTGAAGCGGAATCAGTCCTGAGTTTAATTGGCTTAGGAATTCAACCACCGGACCCTTCATGGGGTAATATGTTATCTATCGCAACTAATCCCTCCGTCATAGTGCTCCAACCCTGGCTGATTTGGTCCCCAGTAGTTTTAATTATTGTGACCACTTTAGCTTTTAATGTGGTGGGAGATACCCTGAGGGACACCTTTGATAGTAAGTCAGCACCTAATTGAGAAGTAAGCCATGCAGTATTTAGCTGAAGTCCGCAAAACCAAAGCCTTTGTCGGCGGCGACAAAGTAGAGTTGAAACTACTTGCCAAAAATACTTCTGAGAATAACTGGCTAGCCATAACTGCCGAACAGATTGTCCCCGTGAATGATGCTAACCTCGCCAAGGACCTCAAGGATGGGCAACTCGCCCTCGCTGACTTAGTTGGCTCCAACAATGACATCAAATCCTTGCAGGATGCCTCCCGTAGATTGGTTCAAACTTTGCAAAATTTTGGCAAACTCCAGGAAAAATTTAAGGCTGGCGAACAAGAAATAGAACAATGGAAACAATCCCTTACTTTTCAGACCCAAGAAGTGCAAAGGAGGGAAATTGAAGTAGAAGAAAGGGAAAGGGAACTAGAGCAACTAGAGGCAAGAAGGGAAGAAATTGAAGCCCAAGTCGAAAAATTCGATCGGGAGCGGGAAGAAGTCCTGAAAATGCGGGAAGAAATTAGGGCAAAGGAACAGGAGTTTGCCCAGAGAGTCACAGCCCTCAGCGCTGAGCAGGCAAAGGAGTTGCGGGATTTAGTCCAACAATTATCGAATTCGTCTTTTAGTTTCCCCACGATCGAAGGGAAAATTAACACTTGTTTAGAGACAATCTACAATCGGCAGGAAATTTTGAATGAATTTTGGCGGGAATTAGAAGGGCAGCGGGCTAAATTAACTCAATCCCAGCAGGAAGTAGAATCAGCCAAGCGGAATTTGGATAACTTCTTAATCGAATGGAAGCAAATTCAGAGTTTTATGATTGAAACTCAGGCTGAATTAAAATTCCGCAAGGAGCAACTCCAGCCCAAGGAAAATATTGCTCAGGTGCTTCGGACAGCCTACCAAGCCCAGATCGAGTTGTTTCAAACTTCAAATGAAGCCCTAGTCCAACTGAGTGGATCGGCGGGTTTGTTGAGTGCAGAAGAAGTAAAGAAATTCCAAGAGATGCCAATCCAAGAGTTAGAAGAAATTATCAGTAACTCGAAGGCAGAGCTAGAAAAAGCGCTCAATTTTGTTAACCTCCAGGAAGATGAATTGGCAGCCATTGAAGGGGAAATTGCTGATATTACTAGCAGAATTAGCCAGGTGAATGAGTTTGAAAAATTAGAACTCGAAGCCGAGAAAGAGTCTTTAGAAGAAGAATATCGTGCCCAAGAAAATTCCCTCCAAGGACAAAGGAGGGGCATTCAGGAACGGGAGTCGATTTTGGAGCAACAACAGCGGATTTTAGACAAGAGAATGGGTTCTGATATTGTTGATCCTTTGGAATTATTCCGCCCGATCGTGTTGGAATTGGATGGGATGCAACAGCAGGCAAAAATTGCCCTGACTAACCTCGAAAAGCAGATTGAATCCGATCGGGTAGTGATTAAACAGCAAGAGAATTTAGTAAATGAGCAAAAGCTCAACCAACAGCGGAAGCAACAGGAGTTAAAGGCTGCCGAAGACCAGCTCGCTGAAAAAATTCGACTTTTGGCAGAGGCAGAAGGCAAGCTCAATTCCCTCCAGCAAATTTTACGCCCCGTCCAGGACATAATTGATGAGGTGCGCCCCATGCTAGAGAGCGCCAAAAATGAACTAAGCCAAGGGGTAGGGGGTCAGGGCAACGCCGAGGTGTTAAAACTGTTAGAACAAAAAATTAATGCCCTAGTGGAAGATGATAGCCCTAATTGGTAAAAAGCCCCCCCTCGATCGGTTATTTGCTAAGTTTAAGCAGATTTTGGGCAGCCAGAGGGTCTTAGCCACCAGTTCAGACCTCCTGCCCTATGAATGTGACGGGCTGACAAGCTACAAGCAAAAGCCTGGTCTAGTTGTCCTACCCCGATCGACGGAGGAAGTATCCCAAATTTTAAGGCTCTGTGATCAGGCAGGAGTGCCTTTTGTTGCCAGGGGAGCGGGGACTGGGCTATCAGGAGGTGCCCTGCCCCTTGAAAACTGTGTTTTAGTCGTTACTGCCCTGATGAAGCAAATTTTATCGATCGATCGAGAAAATCAGCGGATTGTTGTCCAGCCAGGGGTAGTCAATAATTGGGTGACCCAATCCGTAAGTGGGGCAGGATTTTACTACGCACCCGATCCCTCTAGTCAGTCAGTCTGCACGATCGGGGGCAATATTGCCGAAAATTCTGGGGGTGTCCATTGCCTCAAGTATGGCGTGACCACCAACCATGTGCTGGGGATGAAGTGGGTCTTACCCAACGGCGACATCGTGGATGTGGGGGGTATGTTACCAGAAATGCCAGGCTACGACTTTTGTGGCTTGATGGTAGGCTCCGAGGGCACCTTGGGTATTGCCACCGAGATTACCCTACGCATCCTTAAAACCCCAGAAGCAGTGAGAGTGCTACTAGCAGACTTCGATCGGGTGGAAGCCGCTGGGGCGACAGTTTCTGACATCATCGGGGCGGGCATAATTCCCGCTGGCATGGAAATTATGGACAGGATGAGCCTAGAGGCGGTGCAAAGCACGGGGACTGGTTGCTACCCCCAGGATGCAGAAGCAATTTTACTAATTGAAATAGACGGCATTGCGCCGGAAGTGGAGGCATATAGCGGAGCAGTCGCCCAGTTGTGTTACAAAAATGGAGCCAAACAGGTAACTACAGCCACTACCCCAGCAGAAAGAATCCAACTATGGAAGGGCAGAAAAGCCGCCTTTGCGGCCATGGGCAAGCTCAGTCCCAACTACTATGTCCAGGATGGGGTCATTCCCCGCACCCAGTTATCCCATGTTTTAGCCGAGATTAGTAAACTAGGGGAGAAATTCGGTTTCAAGGTCGCCAATGTCTTCCATGCGGGGGATGGCAATTTACACCCCCTGATTCTCTATGACCAAGGCATTCCAGGGCAGTTAGAGCAGGTAGAGCAATTAGGAGGAGAAATTCTGAAGCTCTGCGTAGAAGTAGGGGGCAGCATCTCAGGGGAACATGGCATCGGGGCAGACAAACGCTGTTATATGCCCGCTATGTTTTCACCCTCTGACCTCCAAACTATGACCTGGATTAGAGAAGTATTTGATCCGAAAAATCTAGCGAACCCGACTAAGATTTTGCCTAGCCCCCGTACCTGCGGCGAAAGCGCAAAGGCTATCCCACCCCAGTTGAATCAGATCGAATTGTTTTAATAATTTCCCAAATCCGATCGATTTGGTCTAGGCTATGTTTTGCCGTCAGACTAATTCTGATTTTGGGAGTAGGCACGGTAGGGGGACGGATCGCCGGAGCATAGATAGAATTTTGCCAAAATTTTTCCGCTAACGCTAAAGTAGAGGGAATATCGGGCATCCCGATCGAAAAAATAGGGGAAAGACCAAGTTCACTTTGTTTTTGGAGATTAGCTAAATGACGGATATTCTGCCAGAGCTTTTCCCGCAACTCAGGAGCAGAAGAAATAAGTTCAATCCCTTTAATCGCTGCCGCCGTGTCAGCAGGGGAAAGGGCAGTGGTATAAATCCAGGTGCTTACCCTACTCCTCAAATATTTCACAAGTTTTGTAGAACCAGCCACAAAACCCCCTAAACTACCGATCGCCTTACTGAGAGTTCCAACCTGGACAATGGGCTGATCAATTCCCGCCATTTCCACTAGCCCGCTACCATTTTCGCCAAATACCCCCGTGCCATGGGCTTCATCCACCATCACCATAGCCCCAAAACGATCGCTGAGGGCAACAATTTCCTTTAGGGGAGCCACATCGCCGGTCATACTAAAAACAGAATTAGTTACAATCAAACAACGTTGAAAACCCGATCGGTATTCTTGTAATATAAACTCTAAATCTTGCCAATCTAAATGACGAAACTCTTTTATAGTAGCACCGCTCAAACGGCAACCATTAACCAAACAACTATGATTATATTGGTCGGCTAAAATTAAATCTCTTTTGCCTACTAAAGCAGGAATTGTACCCAAATTAGCTAAGTAACCAGAACTAAAAACTAGAGCATCTTCAGTTTGTTTGAGACGGGCAATTTTATTTTCTAATTCCTCATGTAAATCCCGATGCCCTGATAGGAGTCGGGAACCAGTAGTGCCCGTGCCATATTTTTTAATTGCATCTATTGACGCATTCTTTAACCGATCGTCTTCAGCTAATCCCAAATAATCATTACTCCCAAAGTTGACAAATTCTGGCGGAATCTGACGGACAGTGCGGAGCCAATTTGCTTTTTCTAAAACTAATAAATCGTGGTCAACCCAGTTGTAAGGCACAATATTTTATAGGAATTTTAATTTGAACATCAAGGACAGAATTATTAAAATTAAAAGTGATCAAACCATCCAACAGATACAAAATACGATAGACAATACCTAAACCTAACCCAGAACCCTGCTGGTCTTGAAAAATTTTTTGAGACTTGACATAAGCACCCTCATCAGAAATAGTATCTAGGTCAAAACTTAGAGCTTGGTTTCTAATATTGATTACAAAGTAATCCCCCTCTTGATTAGTATAAATTTCTATGGGAGTTTTAGGAATGCTGTAGCGCAGACAGTTATCAATTAGCTCCAGAAGTAAGCTATTAAAAAACTCCAAAGGAAAATCTAAGTTACTATCAACTAAATTCAGAATAAATTCCCGATCGTTATTTTGATTTAGCCTACTGATTAGAGCTTCAATAACATCTTTACAATGTATAACTGGTTCCATTTTAGCCATTATTTCTAACCGATCGGGATTAGAAATTAGTACCTCTAATTGAGCAAAATCTAAGTAACGCTTAGTAAAAAATTGTAGGCGTTTAGCAGATGAATAAATATCAGCCAAAAATTCTAATACTTCTTCATCAGTCAAGCTATTATATTCAGTGATGGTAATCTCAGATAAGCCCAAAATATTATTTAAGGCAGTATTAAGTTCGTGGGGAAGAGCATTAGTAATATTACTCCGTAAATTAGTCAATTTCTCTTGATTATTACGATGAGTTTCGATCGCTGTTTCTACTGTGGTTATCAGTTGTCTTGTACTGTAGGGCTTCATTAAAAAGCCGTAGGCATAGGTTTTTTTAGCCTGTGTAAAAGTTTCATGGTCTGTATTTGCAGTAAGAAATACGACAGGAATTTGCCAATAACGATGGAGATATTCTGCTACTTGAATACCGTTAATAGAGCCTAAAATATTAATATCTAACAGGACTAAATCTGGTTTTAGTTTCGCTACCCGATCGATCACTTCATGCCCATAACTAATCATCCCTAAAACTTGATAGCCAGCTTCTTCTAAGGCAAAGGCAAGGTCACGAGCGACCAATTTTTCATCTTCAACAATTAAAATCTTGTTGTGTTTCATAGAGGAAATGTAATGCGAAACGTAGACCCGTTGCAATTCTCATAACGCAAATCCCCTTCTAATTGCTCTACCAAAGTCGTTACTAACTGCATTCCTAAACCACTTGAGTTAAAAACATCTAAATCTGAAGGAAGTCCAACTCCATTATCAGATACTTCTAATTCTAGCATTTTTGCCTGTTTCTCGATCGTTAATTTTATCGTGCCACCCCGATCGGGAAAAGCATACTTAAGGGCGTTAGTGAGCAGTTCACTGGTTGCTAAACCAAGTGGAATCAACTTCTCTAGGGGCAAAGAAATATCATTAGTTTCAATAAAGAATTCAATTTTATCACCATCAGATAGGTAGGTTTGTAGTAGGTAATTCGTCAATTTATTAAAATAATTTTGTAAATTTATCTGGGCAAAATTATCATGGGAATAGAGCTGATCATGTACTAGAGCCATGGCTTGTAATCGAGTTTGATAATTTTCAACCATCTCCTTAATTTCTGGGTCTACTTTACGGAACTGCATTCTTAGTAAACTAGACATGATTTGTAGGTTATTTTTTACACGATGGTGAACTTCTTTGAGTAATATATTCTTCTGATTTAATTCACTTGAAAGTTTAGTGTATAAATCACATTGTTGGATAGCAATAGCAATTTGAATGCCAATTTGTTGAATTAAGTTTACTTCCCATAGTTCCCATTCCCTAGTTTGATGATGTTCATAGATTACTATTGCCCCCCACAATCTATCTTTATCTTTCAAATAAATTGGTGTGGATAATGAAGCAAATACTGGTAATTCTGGTAACAAATTAACCTCATAACCAACTGAAGCAAAGACATCATTAACGACAAAAACATGGGGATTATCTAAACTACCTTCTTTCAATTGGGCTAAAAAGATGTCTTCTAAATAGTCTTTTCCCTTTATTGAATCAAATCCAGAATCATAGGCATCCCACACAAAAGAACCGCCTCCAGATTGATTAAATTGATAAATTGCCACCCGATCGGCGGCAAAAGTAAAACGAGTTTCATTTGTGACTGTATAAAATATTTCTTCTATATCTAAAGAATGGTGGATGTTTTGTAAAATTGTTCTTAGTAACAATTCTTGCTCCAATTGTTCTTCTAGGGTATGAGTTCGATCTTTAATTCTTTGCTCTAATTCCTGGTTGATTTGTTGAAGTAAATTTTCAGCTAATTTAAGTTTTGTAATATCCGTTGCTACGCCAAGAATTCGTTTAGGCAAACCTAGTTTGTTCCTTTCAATAATTCGGTCTCGACTGATCAACCAATGCCAATTACCCTGTTTATCTTTTAAGCGATATTCAATTTCAAATAATTCATTTTCTTTTGCTTGTAACATATTTTGTAAGGATGTTTGAATATGCGGTAAATCATCAGGATGGGCAAGTTCTATAAACAATTGTTTCCCCATTGCTTGCACTTCTTGAGGAGAGTAACCAAGCAAGGATTCAATTTCAGGATTTACATAAATATTACAGTTTTCCTCTAAGTCATAAACATAAATTAAAACGGATGCAGATTCTGCTACTTGTTTAATAATCTCTTCTTGTTTTTGTTGTTGTAATTCTGCTTCTTTTTGGGCTGTTACATCTAAAATAATTGCATCCCAAACCACATCTCCATTTGTTAATAATTCAGGGGAACCAACTCCACTAAGCCATCTGATCCCTTTAGTAGTTCTGATGCGCCATAGTCTCTTCCATTGGGATAGATTTTGAGAGGATATTAAAAAAGATGAATAAAGACTGGGTAAGTCCTCTGCTAAAACACGACCCCAAAATAACCGATCGTTTTCGAGAATTTCTTGGTCTGTTTTTTCAAATATTTGATAACAGCTAGGACTAATATAAAGAATTTGATCCGTTCCGTTGGGATGAATAAGGTAGCGTAAAACTATGCCAGGAATATTTGCCACAAGATGCTTAAACCGAGATTCACTATCACGTAGCGCAGACTCAATTTGTTTCTGATTAGTAATGTCTATAGCAACCCCTAAAATTTCTTTTGGATTACCATCTTGGTCATATTTGAATACCCGGTCGCGACTGATTAGCCAATGCCAATTGCCTAACCGATCGATAATTCTAAATTCAATTTCTTGGATAGCATTACCGGATAAACTTAGCCAATGTTTTCTAACTAAATCCAGATCGTTTGGATGAATTAATGTCTGAAAAAGGTAATCATATGGTTGGATTTTTTCTGCTTCAATATCGAGAATATTAGCAAGCTCATAATTTAGAAGTCTAACAGAGTCATTAACAGTATTATAGATATAAATAATAGCAGAAGTTAGTAAGGTAATTTGTTGGGTAAATTCTTGTTCTTGTTTTAGTGCGGATTCGATCGATTTTTGATCAGTTATATCTACCATGATCATATCCCAATAGACATTGCCATTTTCCATGATGGGATTGCCTACACCATAAATCCATTTGCGTAGATTATTTATTGGCGTAACAATTTGAAATTCTCGATGCCATTTTTGTTTATGTTGAGCAGAATGTAAAATAGAACTATGGAACAAATTTAATTCTTCTTCTGACATTAAATTCCAGAATAAATTATTATCATTAACCAAATCTTCACTAGATATTTCAAATATTTCTATGCTGCGATTGCTTGCATAGATGATTTTTTCTTGACCACGTTTATTGAGGCTATAGCGCATTACCACACCGGATATATTTTCGGTAATATTGCGATAGCGTTCTTCACTTTCGACTAATTTTATTTCGGCTTGTTTCCGTAAACTTATATCTTGAGTAATGCCTAACATTCTAACTACTTGATTATCTTTAACTTCACATTTGGCTTGTTCTTTTAGCCATCTTTCTTGTCCTTGAGGAGTAATAATCTTAGTTTCGTGGCAATAGGTGTCATGGTTTGTTAGACATTTTTTTATTTGTTCTTCAATCTCAAATTGTTGTTCAGGAACGACTAAATTCATAAAAGCATCATAACTAGCGGGGCTGTCTGGGTCTAAGCCGAGTAGTTCATACTTTTCTTTGCTCCATTCCACGTGACCTGTGGTTAAATCCCAATCCCAAACACCCACCTTATTTAGTTTAAGAACAAGACTTAATTGTTCTTCTTTTTGAGCTAAGGATAGTTCTAAGTCCTTCCGATCGGTAATATCCATCATTACACCCAACATCTTTTCTGGTTTTTCATCCCTATAGATTGCTTTTCCTTTCGTTAAAACCCATTGCACAGAGCCTGAAGGTTGAACAATACGATAGACGATATTCAGATTAGTCTTTTGATTTACAGCTTCGTTAAATCGTTCTTCTACCCAAGGTAGGTCATCAGGATGTACTCTTTCTTTCCAAGTATGATAGGCAGGCTTGACATCTTTCGGGTCTAAACCCATTAAATGGTAGTGAGATTCGCTCCAGATAGCCTCTCCAGTGGCAAAACTGAACTCCCAACAACCAACATTACTAAATTCTAAGGCTAGTCTTAGTCTTTCTTCACTTTCTGCTAAAGCCTGTTGTTCGATCGTTATTTGTTGAAAGAGTTGAGAACGCTCGATCGCTATAGCTATTTGTTTAACTGCAAGCTCTGCAATCTCAATATCTTCTGTCTGCCATTCATAGTATTGGTGGTGAAAATCAAGGGAAACTACGCCCCAGACTTTATTTTTCACTGAAATTGGAACGGCTAGCCATGCGCCTGGAAACTCTTCCGCCAGGTTTTGATTGGTTTCATCCTCCAAACTGGAGGCATCATTCACTTTTACAGTTTCACCCTTAATTAACCGATCGGAAATTGGATTGTTAATGGCTGAAATTTTTGTTCCTAATACAGAGGGAATTGTATTATTCGATCGAGATTCGCAGATTGGTTCCCAATAGTTTAAGTCTGCATAGAATTGAGTAATTTCGACCCGATCGACACCAATTAACTCTCTTAATCTTGTCGTTGTTATAGTAAAAATGTCCGATAAATCTAAAGATTGATGGAGCATTTGTATAAGCTCTGCGATGATTTTGTTTTTCTGATTGTCTTCAATTCTTTGGGTTTCTAATGCTTTTCGATCGGTAATATCTCGGAGAATAAATACTACAGCTTGGATGGCAGGATGGTTTAATAAATTAGTAATTGATCCATCAAAGTAACGATATTTGTTTTGATAGCTAATCATTCTAAATTCTATTCTTGTTGAAGCCTGCTTAGTTTCTCTCAGAGAGGTTTCCAGACTGTCTACAATAGTATCAATATCTTCAGGATTGATAAATTCAAAGATACTGCGACTTAGAATATCACTAGGCACAAAACCTAAAATCTTCGTAGCAGATGGACTACAGTAAATAAATTTACCCGATCGGTCTAATAGAATAAAAATATCATGACAATTTTCAATTATGCTTCTAAAGCTAATATCCTGGTCTCTTAAATAAAAGATACTGTCTTCTTCACTACCGATCGATTCGCTAGCCTGGCTCATAATGTCCCTTACTTTGAGGTGATTAACACCTGAAGCAATACCCTTAATTACATCCCGATCGGAGACAATTCCTGTAGGTTTATTACTTTCAATTACTACTAAATAACGCAGATTATTTTCTGCCAGAATCTGGGCTACTTCTTGAAGGGATTGATCAGGATAGGCTCTAATTAGTTGATCGATCATAGTTAAACTAAGTCATATCTTGCTATCATAGCCCAACTATTCTTATCTTGTATTGCCTTGATTTATTAAAACTTTGTAACATCTTCATAATGCTCTTGGGGTGTCTTTCAGCTTTAGTTAACTACTATCATCTTTTTCTTTCTGTAACTTAGACGACATCATCTTTTTCTGTTATTTTCTTCTTGATAAGGAAAGCGAAATATTCTAAACCTCTAGTTATTTCGGGGGTTTGATTGTCTTTGAAAAAAGTTTCGCTAAAAATAACGCAAAAAATCAATAAATTAAAGTCATCACAAACAGGCTTCTACGGATATTGTGTAGTTACTGCCAGTTGCTTTTTCTAGCCCTCCTACCAGGACATTCACTTGATAGGGCATATCTTTAGGGCGGGGTGTGGCAGTGATCTGGAATGGTTTATTTGCCTTTAATTCTACGGTTTTATGGAAAAATTTATCAGAGGTTTCATTGCTATATTTTAGGTGATATTCGATGCCGTAACTAACATCCCGATCGGGGGTAATAGTAGCAACAAAAGTACGGAAGGGTTTACCCCCTGGCACGGCAAAATCCGTATTCCAATTGTTTCGCACCCCTAAAGGAATAAAGGGAATATAGGGCACACTAGGTATACTCACTTCCTTCCTTTGTCTAGTACCTTGACCGCCGATTACTTCCAACAATTGGCATTTTGCTTGAGCAATTGCAGGCTCGCCCCAAATCCAAAACATAGCCTTTACCCCGATCGATTTTTTGTTAGAAACTAAATTTAAGTATAACTTGTTCCCTCTAAGATTATTTTTGGTAGATTTTCTGG
>Ga0272446_1001540_pt1 | contig 33413 bp, 24 predicted proteins | sample YNPCB0061_FD_194587 | JGI IMG/M metagenome (GOLD analysis project Ga0272446, IMG submission 194587) | Hot spring microbial mat communities from Yellowstone National Park, WY, United States - YNP-CB-006-1 | ecosystem: Environmental > Aquatic > Thermal springs > Hot (42-90C) > Sediment | place...
GCGCGTGCACCAGGAGACCCACATCCGGGAGTGGGTACAGCACCGGACGCAGGCGACCTGGCTGGCGACCGCAGGCTGATGGGATCTTCGATTGGTCATGTGCGCTAAGTTCGCGCCTATAGGGCTGTGCCCTCCCAAACCCTCCCACCGGGTGGGGGGATGGGGAAACCGGGTTTCCCCATCCCCTGCGTGAGGGCGAGGCCCTCCCGCGGGCGGGGGGGATGGGGGAACCTGGTTCCCCCATGGTCACGTTAGGACGCTCTTGATTTGAACCAGAGGCACCCCGCTTGCCCGGAACACCGGCCTACCCCGGCGGCGACCCGTCAGGATCAGCAACATGAATACGGAACAGCGCCTGGCGCAATTCGCCGTTCACCCGGGCGTACACGGTGATCTCCCACTCCCCGGCCATCTGGTAGACCGAACGGGCTTCGTACTGCCCCGGCCCCACCGGGGTCGCCAGCGGCTGCGCGCCGCTGAGGCAGATCATGTTCATGTCCAGGTCGAGGTAGACGTTCGCTCCGTCGAGGGGGCGACCCAGCCGGTCGGTGAGGGTCACGCGGAAGCGTTGGGGCTGGTTGATCTGCGGATCGCGCTGCGTATCCAGGGTGATGGTCATGCCATTGACCGTCTGCTGGGCGCGCACCTGGTCAGGGGCCAGCGGGGGCAGGCTGCCCCCGCCGCAGGCGCCGGCGATCATGGCCGCCGCCAGGGCCGCGAGGAGCGCCAGCGGACGCCATGGGCCACCCGCGGGCCACCACCGGCCCTGGTTACGCAGCCGGTCCGCCACAGGGCGATGATCGTCACGTCCCGGCACGGGGGCCGGGGGCCTGCCTGCGCGCACGGTCAGCCTTCCTTCAACAACTCCCGGACGCCCGCGGCGATCGCCTCGGGAGGGGTGCCGAAACCATACACTATACGCAGGCGCCCCTCGGCGTCAATCAAATAGGTCGCCGAACTGTGATCGACCAGGTAGGCGGCGCTGGTGCCTTCGGGCGTATGGCGCTTGTAGTACAGCCCGTACTCCGGCCCAATGCGCCGCAGGGTCGCGTCGTCACCCTGAAGGCCGATAAAATCGGGATCGAAGGCCGCCAGGTGTCGCGCCAGCACCTCCGGGGTATCCCGCGCCCCGTCCACGCTGACAAACACCACCTGCAAGCGCGCGCCATCGGCGCCAAGCTCCGCCTTCACCCGCTTCAACTCCGAAAGCGTCATCGGGCAAACGTCGGGACAAAAGGTGTAGCCGAAGAAGAGCGCCACGGGCTTTCCGCGCAGCTCGCTGAGGCTCAGATCGCGGCCCAGGCTGCTGGGCAGGGTAAAATCGCTCAGTTGCACGGGCGGTTCGATGCGCGTGCCCTGCTCCATGGAAGACTCGGGGGCCGGGCCGGGCGCCGGTCGGGCGCAGCCGGCCAGAAGGACCAGGATCAGTGCAATGGATAACCATCCCAGACGATGCATCATGGTCTTTTCCAGTCAGTTGTGGCGCAACCCGGCGGGTTGCGCCTGGCTCGCGGAACGGTGTGGGGAAACCCGGTTTCCCCACACCCCCACCCGCGGGAGGGCCTGACCCTCATGCAGGGGTATGGGGAAACCCGGTTCCCCCATACCCCCACCCGGTGGCAGAGTTCGGAAGGGCTGCGCCCTCCCAGAAACAACCTCCTCAGCGGGTCGCTCGTTGCCTCAGGGCATGCGCACCGGAGCCTCCACCGTCATCTCCCCGGCGCGTTCGAACTTCAGCGTCAGCCGCACGGTCTCGCCCGCGGCCAGGTCGCGCTTCAATCCGATCAACATCACGTGGAGGCCGCCGGGCTTCAATTCGACCTGGCCGTTGGCCGGGACGGGGATGCCGCCGGTGACCGGCGCCATCTGCATGACATTATCCACCATTTTGGTCTCGTGCAACTCGACCACCTCGGCGACGTCGGTGCTGGCGGAGACCAGCCGGTCGCCGGCGCCGCCACGGTTGACCAGCACCATATACGCGGCGCTGGTGCCACCCGCGGGCGCCATGTCGGTGCCGCCGTGACCACCGTGGCCACTCATGCCACCCTGGGCATCCATACCGGTCTTCGCAGCGGCGCGCACCCAGGCTTCGTTGACGGAAATCTGCGGCGCCGACGCGCCACAGCCAGCCAGCACGACCAGGCTCGCCAGGATGAGCGCAAGCACGTTTGCCACTCGCATGATTCGGCTCCTCTAGAGAATGCGGTAATCCGGTTGCTAGCGTGAACACGGGGAACCAGGTTCCCCCACACCCCCGCCCGCGGGAAGGTTTGGGAGGGCGCAGCCCGTGCGCAGGGGGATGGGGAAACCGGGTTTCCCCATCCTCCCACCCGGTGGGAGGGTGTGGGAGGGCGCAGCCCTCCCAAGAAGAACCTATGGTCATCCCGTCGGTGTGCGGCGCAGCCGCATGGACGGCTGAGGTGAACATAGGCTGCTCACCTACGCGCATGCGGCGCTGCCCCCCCCCTCCTGACCTCCCCCCGCTGGGGGGAGGAGCCGGACTCCCTCCCCCCAGCGGGGGAAGGGCTGGGGAGGGGGGCCGTCACCTTGCCCGCGGAGACGCGACGCGGGCGGGACGCCCGCGCTCCCAGGTCATGTGCATCGCGGCGGTGTGCGCCATGCGCATGACCGTCTCACGTGAACCTACGCCCTCGGCGAGGGGTGTGGGGAAACCCGGTTTCCCCACGCCCCCGGGAAGGTGAGGGCGCAGCCCTTGCGCAGGGTGTGGGGAAACCGGGTTTCCCCACACCCTGCTCCAAAGGACAATGGCTAGCGGATGAATGTCTCAAAGACCATCAGATGATACCCGGGCGGGGCGGGGGTGTCGGAGGAGGGAAGGGTGGGGGGGCGTCATACTGCACGGCGCGCAGGCCGAGGATAAGGACCAGCGCTCCGGCGAGCAGGAACAGCGAGACTGTCGGCGCAAGCAGTTCGAACCAGGCCCGCGGCGCGATTGTCGTCGGCACATCGGCCCCGGCGACCGTGGCCGCCTGGGCATGGCGCGCGCCGCAGAGGAACCAGGCGACTGCCGGTCGTTCGGCGCGCGCCTCCAGGAAACAGTGGAACACGCAGGTGAGAGGCGCGAGCAGGCCCAGTTGGAGGGCGATCAGCAGCCCGAGGGCGCGCGGCAGCCAGCGCCGCGCCACACCCCTGCTCCAGACAGTGCAGCCGGGCATCCGGGGCGATCCAGCGCGGCGGGAGGGAGGCGCTTCCCTTTTCTGCGTGGCATCCATCACAAATGGAACTATACCAGATTGCGCCGCCGCGCTCAAGTTGAAATTGCTTCACCGGCGTTCGACCGGTGTTGGGGGTCAGGCGCCTCACACCGATTGCAAGGCGGGGAACCCGGGGTCTCCACGCCCGCGCCAGGTAGTCGGTACAGATCGGCACGGGTCAAGGGTAATTCGACCCGGCCACGGGCAGTCTGCCGGGCCAACAACATCTGCACGATACCGATCTGCCCGACGCGAAAGCGCCAGGCCGCGCCGGCCAGGTAGAGGCGCCAGGCGCGGTAGAACTGCTCGCCCACCAGCGCCACCGCCTCCGTGTGACGCGCCTCCAGGCGCCGCCGCCAGTGGTCGAGGGTCAGGGCATAATGCTCGCGCAGGCTCTCCAGGTCGCGCGGCTCGAAACCGCACGCTTCAGCATGGCCCAGCATCTCCCCGGCGGGCAACACCTCGCCGTCGGGGAAGATATAGCTTTGAATGAAGGCCCCCTGCCCCCACAGCCTGGCGCCCAGGCGCCCCAGCGCCCCATGGGATGGGGGCGCGACCAGGACGATGCCGTGGTTGAGGAACAGGCCGCCGGGGCGCGTATGGCGAAAGGCCGCCTCGAAGTAGGCGCGCATCTGCGCCCGGCCGACGTGTTCGACCATACCCACGCTGACGACCTTGTCGAACACCTCTGAGGGCGGCAGTTGGCGATAGTCGCAGATCTCCACCCGACAACGCCCGCTCAGCCCCGCCGCCGCGATGCGCTCGCGGGCCAGGTGGGCCTGGGCCTGGCTGAGGGTGATGCCCAGGGCCTCGACGCCGTAGCGCTCAGCGGCGTAGCAGATCAACCCGCCCCAGCCGCAGCCGATGTCCAGCAACCGCTCACCGGGGCGCAGGCGCAACTTGCGGCAGATCAACTCCAGTTTGGCCTCCTGCGCCTCGTCGAGGGTCTCGCCGCCCGTCGGGAAGTAGGCGCAGGAGTAGACCATGCGCCGGTCCAGCCACAGGGCATAGAAGTCGTTGCCCAGATCATAATGGTGGCGAACGGCAGCGCGATCGCCTTCCAGCGAATGGCGCACACCCCGGCGCCGGAACCGCCCGTCGGTTCGGGCGCCGGGCGTCTCATCGGCGGCGGGGAGGGCCTGCAGGCGCAGCAGCACCCGCGCCAGGCGCCCCGGCGCCGCCAGCAACGCGCCGAGATCATCGGCCACCCCGCTGGCGGCGCCCAGATCGCCCTCGATCTCGATGTCGCCACGCAGATAGGCCTCGGCCAATGTCAACTCCGACGGGGGCACGAGCATCCGCCGTAGCGCGTCCGGACGGCGCAACACCAGAGTGAACTCAGGCGCATGTGCGCCTGGCGCCTCACGCGTGCCATCCCAGAAGGCCACGGCGAAGGCGCGCCGTTCCGGGGGTCCGAACAGATCGGTCAAGATCTTGCGGCTCAGATCGACCGCGTCGGTCGTTGCTTGCTGCGTCGTTGTGTGCCCAGGCGCTTGCAGAAAGTCCATCGTTGGCCCTCCTCCGCAGGTACAATACAACCAGCAAGGGATGTGGATGAACAGGAGTTGCGCAGTCGCCTTGCAACGGGGAGGCGACCGCGTACCTCCAGAATTATATCGAATGATGCGTCATAATGCGTGAAATCTGTCACTCTGACAACCAGTGGGGCAACCAGGGTTCCCCGCACCCCGGCTATTGAAGGAACGCCATCGCAGCGCAACCTTCCGGGTTGCGCCCAGGGAGCTTTATCCACTATGGACCACAGCGATCCCGCCCGGCGCGCGGCAGAGTTGCGCGCCGCCATCGAAGAGGCCAATTACCGCTACTACGTTCTCGACGCTCCGACCCTGAGCGACGCCGAGTATGACGCGCTGATGCGCGAACTGCGCGCCCTCGAGGCGGCCCACCCCGAGGTGATCACCCCCGACTCGCCTACGCAGCGGGTGGGCGGGGAGGCCAGCAGCCTGTTTGCTAAAGTGCGCCACCCCCAGCCCATGCTCTCTCTCGGCAACGCGACGAACGAGGCCGAACTCCGCGAATGGCGCGAGAGCCGCGTGCTCAAACTGCTCGGTCCCGGCGTTCCGGTCACCTACGTCGTCGAGCCGAAGATTGACGGCCTGGCCGTGGCCCTCACCTACCGCGACGGGGTCTTCGTGCAGGGGGCCACGCGCGGCGATGGCGAGGTGGGCGAGGATGTCACCGCCAATCTGCGCACCGTGCGCGACATCCCCCTGCGCCTGCGCGACCCGCGGGAGACGGGGCTGCCCCTGGCCAGCCTGATCGAGGTGCGCGGCGAGGTGTACATCCGCAGCGCCGATTTCGAGGCGCTGAACCAGCGCCTGGCCGCCGCCGGCGAGAAGACCTTCGCCAACCCCCGCAACGCTGCCGCCGGCTCCCTGCGCCAGAAGGACCCCACGATCAGCGCGGGGCGGCCCCTGCGCTTCTTCGCCTACGGCGTCGGCCCCTTCGAGGGGGTCGCCCTGACCAGCCAGTGGCAGACGCTCCACTACCTGCGCGCCCTGGGCTTCCCCGTCAACGCCGATGCCCGCCATTTCGAGGATTTCGAGCAGGTCATCGCCTACTGTCGCGAATGGATGGCCCGCCGCGACCGGCTCCCCTACGAGGCCGACGGCATCGTGATCAAGGTGGACGACTTCGAGCAGCAGCGCGCCCTGGGCGCGGTGCAGCGCGAGCCGCGCTGGGCGGTGGCCTTCAAGTTTCCCGCCCGCGAGGCCGTCACGCGCCTGCTCAACATCACGGTCAACGTGGGCCGCACGGGGGTGGTGACCCCCAACGCCGAACTGGAAGCGGTGGTCATTGGCGGGGTGACCGTGCGCAGCGCCAGTCTGCACAACGCCGATTACATCGCCGAACGCGACATCCGCATCGGCGACTATGTGATTGTGCAGCGGGCCGGGGATGTCATTCCCTACGTGGTGGGGCCGCTGCCGCACCTGCGCACCGGCGCCGAACGGCCCTGGGTCTTCCCCACCCACTGCCCGGCCTGCGGCACGCCCCTGGAGCGGCAGCCCGGCGAGGCAGCCTGGCGCTGCCCCAACTTCGGCATCTGCCCGGCCCAACTGGTGCGCCGGATCGAGCACTTCGTCAGTCGCGGCGCGATGGACATCGCCGGCATTGGCGAGCGCCAGGCCGAGCTGTTCGTGAACATGGGCTGGATCAACGATGTGGCCGACCTCTACAGCCTGACCCCGGAGCACTTCCAGGGAGTCGAGGGCTACGGCCCCAAACGGGTTGCCAATCTGCTGCGGGCCATTGAAGAGTCGAAGCAGCGGCCCCTGGAACGGGTGATCATCGGCCTGGGCATTCGCTACGTCGGCAGCGTGGCCGCCGCGGCCCTGGCGGCCCATTTCGGCAGCCTCGACGCGATCATGGCCGCCAGCCAGGAAGAACTCCGGGCTATTGACGGCATTGGCCCGGTGGTGGCCGCGAGTGTGGTGGACTTCTTCAGTCGCGAGGAGGAACGGCGCGTGGTCGAAAAGCTCCGCGCCGCGGGGGTGCGACTGAGCGGCGGCGCTCCGCGCTCGAGCGCCGGCGCCAATCTCGCCGGCAAGACCTTTGTGCTCACCGGCACGCTGCCGACGCTGACCCGCGATCAGGCCAGCGAGCTGATCACCGCCCATGGCGGCAAGGTCACCGACAGCGTCAGCAAGAAAACCAGCTACGTGGTGGCCGGGGCCAATCCAGGGAGCAAGTTGGCCAGAGCCGGGGAACTCGGGGTGCCCGTGCTCGACGAAGCGGGCCTGCTGGCGCTGATCGGCGCCGGTGCCGGCGAGCTGCAGGGCCAGCCCTCCGTCCATTCAGCCCCCGGAACACCGTAGGGGCGACCGGCCGGTCGCCCCTACCCCGCCCGCCCTGAGGTGAACATCGTTCGCAGGGTTCAGCCCCCCTCCCAGCCTCCCCCCGCTGGGGGGAGGAGCCGGGTTCCCGCCCCCAGCGGGGGAGGGTCAGGGAAGGGGCGGTCACCGTGCCCGCGGAGCCGCGCCGCGGGCGGGACGCCCGCGCTCCCAGGTCATGTGCATCGCGGCGTGGTGCGCCATGCGCATGACCGTCTCACGTGACCATGGGGGAACCAGGTTCCCCCACGCCCCCGGGAAGGTGAGGGCGCAGCCCGTGCGCAGGGGGTTGGGGAAACCGGGTTTCTCCATCCCTCCGCCCGCGGGAGGGTGTGGGAGGGCGCAGCCCTTGCGCAGGGGGCTGGGGAAACCGGGTTTCCCCATACCTCCGCCCGCGGGAGGGTTGGGGAGGCGGCGGCGCGACCTCCGGGGCTGATGGTCTTTGAAGAAATAATCCGGTATAGCCCGCGCAGGCGGGCTTCGCATCCCGTAGCCGAGGGCTTCAGCCCCACGGCCAGCCCGGCATAGCGGATGAATTTCTCAAAGACCATTAGCCCCACGGCTAGCGCAGGATAGCGGATTAATTTCTCAAAGATCATAAGCCTCCGCCGCTCCGGCTACCCCTGGCGGTCCATGCGCCTGATCCAGGCCCCCGGATTGCGGATCTCCTCCAGGGTGGGCAGGTTCTCGGGCAGCTCCCAGACGCGGGCGGCGAAGGCCACCCCGCGGGTCTGCGTCACCGCGTTGACGAAGGCCTCACCCTGCTGGTACTGGATCAGCTTCAAATCCATGCCCGTGATCCGGTTTATCAGCACCTCGAGGACGGTCTTATTGGCCTGGCGCTGGGCCACGCGCTGTTCGATCTGATCGAAGCTGGGAAGCAACCGCCGGCCCACGGCGTTCATCACGTGGTTGCCGTAGCCCTCGACCAGCGACATCAGCGCCTGGAGTTGCTCGAAGATTCGCCGCTGCTCGGGGGTGAGCATGGTCTCGATCCAGTGCTGGCCACTGGCGAGGCCCTGGGCGATGCGCACGAGCAACTGGGGCAACCCGCTGCCGAAACGCTCCAGTTGCAGGTTGAGCTGATCGAAATACTGCTGCAGCAGATCGCGGAAATGCTGGCGCACCCAGGGATAGGCCTCGAACTCAAACACGTGCGTCGCCTCGTGCAGAGCGATCCAGAGGCGGAAATCCTCGTCGTTGAGGCCGAGTTGCTGCTGGACGCGGGCGATGTTCGGCTCGACAAAGTAGAGGGCGCCCCGCGCGGCGGGATCGGGCGAGAGGAGACTCAGATCGTACTGACCGAGCACACGGCGGGCCAGGTAGCCGAGCAGCAAGCCCAGTTGCGCGCCGAGGAACTTGCCATTCAACTCGCCAAACAGCACGGCGCTCACCCCGCGCCCCCCGCCGTTCTGCTCGTAGATCGCCTCGATCGGGCGGAACAACTGCTCGAACGAAGCAAAGTTCGCCTCCAGCCACTCGCGCCGGTCGTGGACATAGACCCGGGTGATCGGCTGAGGCAGTTGCACCCCCAGGTACTCGGCGATCAACGGCTCACTGCGCTTCACCAGGCGAAAATACTGGTCGTGGCGGAAGGCGCGGTTCACCACCGGGGCCTGCTCCCACTGCGCCACGCGCAGGGCCATCTCACGGGCCTGCTCCCAATCAATCAGCCGCGGGGGGCGGTAGTCCTCGCTGCGTGTGCGGCTCTCGATATAGTGACGCGCGGCGGCGCCCGCAACAACCCCCAGAAGCAGCATGGCGCCAAGCCGGCGAAGCTCACTGCCAGGTGTAGACACAAGCAAGTCCTTTCTAACGTGAACATCGTTCGCAGCGTTCAGCCCCCCTCCCAGCCTCCCCCCGCTGGGGGGAGGAGCCGGGTTCCCGCCGCCAACGAGGACGGTCAGGGCGGGGGCCGGCGCCGTGCCCGTGGAGCCGTGGCGCGGGCGTCCCGCCCGCGCTCCCATGTCATGGTCATCGCGGCGTTGTGCGCTATGCGCATGACCGTCTCACGTGAAATTAGTCTTCTGGAGAGCGATGTGGGGAAACCGGGTTTCCCCATCCCTCCGCCCGCGGGAGAGTTTGGGAGGGCGCAGCCTTCCCAGGACAACCTTTTGCATCCCGTTGGTGTGCGGCGTAGCCGCATAGCGCCTGACGTGAACGCGGGTCACCCGCATGTCCCTCCGCCCCTGCCGGCCAGAGAGCCGTCCCTCACGCAACGCAGGGTATTAAGAAACAGTGTAACACGTTCGTAGGCGTCATGTCCAACCATGGTCGGGCGTACGCAGGGCTAGTGCAAAGTCCTTGGGGCGTTGCCCCAAACCCCAGTTTTTGGGTGTGCGCGGCGGCTTTGCCGCCGCGCACACCCAAAAAGAGTATCGCGGGGGCGGCTCCGCCGCCCCCGCACCCCCACCGGAGGTAACTTTGCTCAAGCCCTGGGTATACCCCTTTCGTGGTTTGACATCCCCCACCCATAGTGGTATACTTTTTCACGTTGCGGGCGCATAGCTCAGTTGGGAGAGCGCGACAATCGCACTGTCGAGGTCCGGGGTTCGAATCCCCGTGCGTCCACAGGGTAGGGGCCATAGCTCAGTTGGGAGAGCGCAACACTGGCAGTGTTGAGGTCAGCGGTTCGAGCCCGCTTGGCTCCACCAGACCAACGAGAGCCGTCGCACCGATGTGTGGCGGCTCTTTGCATGCGCGGGAAGGCCCGTTCGCGCCGGTGCGAACTCCCTACCTGCCAACCCTTTGCGCCCTACGCCCCCTTGTGATAGATTAAGCATCGGACATGGTTGCGCTGGGCGGCCCGGTGCGGAACCATCCGGGGGCAGCGCCGCGGGCTGCCCCCGCCGCGATCCGGTTGGTCCGCCCGCGGCGGGTGCAGACTGCAGGAGACTACCGCGGCGGAGGGTGCGGAGAGGCTTCGACGCCCCGCACCCCTCGCAACGGAAACGTAGGGGTGAACCATGTCCCGGGGAGCCGTACCGAATCCAGGGTAAGAGCGCATGCGTATCGCGATGATCGTCCACGGTGGCGCCTGGGCCATTCCCGACGAGCAGGTTGAAGCCCATCTGGCGGGTTGCCGCGCCGCGCTTGCCGCCGGCTGGGCCATCCTCGAGCGCGGCGGGTCGGCTCGTGATGCATGCGAAGCCGCCGTGCGCCTGCTGGAAGATGATCCCACCTTCGATGCCGGCGCCGGTTCGCACCTCACCGCCGCGGGAACGGTTGAACTCGACGCCGCCATGATGGACGGGCAAAGCCTGCTCTACGGCGCCGTGGCCAACCTGCGCCGCGTGCGCAATCCGATCAGCCTGGCCCACCGCCTGTTGCAAGGCCCGGCCACCTTCCTGGTGGGCGAGGGGGCCGAACGCTACGCCGCCGCCCAGGGCATCCCGTTGTGCGACAATAGCGAACTGGTGGTTGAACGCGAGCGCGCGCTGTGGGAACGCTGGCGCGCCGGCCAGGCCGCGACCGCCGCCAGCGGTGCGCAGCATACCCTGGGTGGCCGCGATACGGTGGGGGCCATCGCCCTCGATCAGAGCGGCAACCTGGTGGCCGCCAACTCAACCGGCGGCACCCCCTTCAAGCTCCCCGGACGGGTCGGCGACACGCCGCTGATCGGCTGCGGGCTGTACGCCGACGCCCAGATCGGCGGCGCCGTCTGCACCGGGTGGGGCGAAGCGATCGTGCGCGTCGCCCTGGCCCGCCGCGTGATTGACATGCTCGAACGGGGCCTGCCGCCCCAGGCCGCCGCCGAAGCCGCGGTGCGCATCCTCAACCGGCGCGTCACCGGGGGGGCCGGCGGTTGCATCGTCCTTACGCCCGACGGCCGGCCCGGCCTGGCCTGGAACACGCGCCGCATGGCCTATGCTTACCGCAGCGGCACGGGCGATCCGGTATATGGTGTATGAACGTCTCACGCTAGACGGGTATGCGCACGGCGCACCACGCCCGATGCAACCGGCCCGGGAGCGCCGGCGGGACGCCCGCGTCGCGTCTCCACGGGCACGGTGACGGCCCCCCTCCCCAGCCCTCCCCCCGCTGGGGGGAGGGAGTCCGGCGCCTCCCCCCAGCGGGGGGAGGTTAGGAGGGGGGCTGAACGCGGCGAATGATTTTCACCTCAGCCGTCCATGCGGCTATGCCGCACAACGCCGCAATGAAAATAAGGTTGTTCCTGGGAGGGCTGCGCCCTCCCAAACCCTCCCGCGGGCGGGGGCCTGGGTGCGCGGGCCTCCGGCCCGCGTCCGCTGAGGGATGGGGAAACCCGGTTTCCCCATACCCCTCGCCGAGGGCTTATTTTCACGTTAGCCGTCCATGCGGCTATGCCGCACAACGCCGCAATGAAAATAAGGTTGTTCCTGGGAGGGCTGCGCCTGCCCCCACCCTCCTACCGGGTGGGGGAAGATGGGGAAACCCGATGTCCCCAGACCCCTGCTCGAGCCGCAGTACGTTGCAACGAAGGGGCCTGCCCTCTCCCCAGATCTCCCCCGCCGCGGGCGGTAACGCGGCTCCTCCCCCCAGCGGGGGGAGGTTGGGAGGGGGGCTGCGGCGCCGCATGCGCGTAGGCCCCATTCGCGGGGCGCACAACGCCCGATGCAAACGGCCCGCCCTCGTCGCGTCTCCGCGGGCAAGGTGACTGCCCCCCCTCCCCAGCCCTCCCCCCGCTGGGGGGAGGGAGTCCGGCTCCTCCCCTCAGCGGGGGGAGGTTGGGAGGGGGGCTGCGGCGCCGCATGCGCGTAGGTGAGCAGGCTATTTTCACGTTAGTATTTGGACAACCTGGTATCCAGCCAGGTTCTTAACGTAAACTTAATACATACTTGCGCGACATTTAATCTGAAACCACTAAGATACCGTTGCTGGTGTGAGCATCACAACCGGAAGGCCATGTTGCCGATGTCCCGGAGAGACATGTTCCGAAAGCCGGTATCGGCTGCGTCGCGGTACAGGATGCTCGCGCCACGGACGCGGCACATCACAGGGGTGTTCCGCAACGATAACTTAGTGGAGGTTATGGCTATGTCTCGTGTTCGCACCCTGACGGCCCTGCTGGCGTTTGCACTGCTCCTGCCCATCCTGGCGGCCTGCGGCGGTGGCACGACCACCGCGCCGACCACCGCCCCGGCTGCGCAGGCTACAGAAGCTCCGGCGCCTACCGCGCCACCGGCGCCAACGGCCGCTCCCGCTGCCACGGCGGCGCCCACCGCGGCCCCCGCGCCGACCACCGCGCCTGCGGGCGGAGAACTGATCCCCCTGCCCGAAGTTAATCCCGCTGCGGTGAGCGGCAATATTATCATCGCCGGCTCCTCGACCGTCTACCCGCTGACCGAGCGGATGGCCGAACTTTTCACCCAGGACGGCTTCAAGGGCCAGATCACCATTGACAGCATCGGCACCGGCGCTGGCTTTGAGCGCTTCTGCAAGGCCGGTGAAACCGATATCTCCAACGCTTCCCGCCCGATCAAGAGCGAGGAAGTGGAGAATTGCAAGGCCATCGGACGCACCCCGATCGAGTTCCGCGTCGGCACCGATGCCCTCGCGGTGGTGGTCAGCGCCGAGAATGACTTCCTCGAGAACCTGACGAAGGCGCAACTCGCCGACATCTTCTCGGGCAAGGTCAAGAAGTGGAGCGAGGTTGATCCCAGCTTCCCCGATCAGCCTATTCAGCTCTTCAGCCCTGGCACCGACTCCGGCACCTTCGACTACTTCGTCGAAGAGATCTTCAAGAAGGACCCGCAGCCCATCCTGTCCGCCAATCCCCAGCTCTCGGAGGACGACAACGTTCTGGCCAAGGGCGTTGAAGGCTCTCCCTACGCGATTGGCTACTTCGGTTACGCCTACTACGCCTCGGATCGCGGCAAGCTGCGCGCCATCAAGATCGAAGGCGTCGAGCCGACCGAGGAGACTGCTGAGGGCGGCACGTACCCGCTGGCCCGCCCGCTCTTCATTTACTCCGATGCCAAGATCATGCAGGAGAAGCCCCAGGTCAACGCCTTCATCAACTTCTACCTGACCTACGTCAACGAAGAGATTCTGGAGGTGGGCTACTTCCCGGCCAGCGCCGAGGCCCTGAACGTGGCGCGTCAGAACTGGCTCGACGCGCAGAAGAAGTAGGTGGTGAAACAGGTAACGGTGACGAGAACGTCTGACACCTCGTCATCCATAACGGGAAGTATACAGTCGCCTCCTCGCCCGCGGTAAGAGCGTCGGCGGCTCAGCCGGCCTCCTGGCCTCCGCGGGCAGGGAACAGGGGCAATGGCGAGGGGTCTGCGCCTCCTCGCCCCGCCCCGGCGGGAAGCGATCGCTTGGGGGAGCGTGGGGAAACCTGGTTTCCCCACGCCCCTTGTAGGGCAAGCGGGTTGCGCACCCTGCGAGGCCCCCAGAAACCAATCACTGGCTATCCGGACAGGCTGTACAGCAGACAACAAAAAACCCGAGGACAAACCGCATGGCAGATCAGGCCCAGGCCAAAGTCGAGCAGCGCGCGGCGCTCTCCGTGGGTGCTTCCCAAACCATAGACCTGCGGAAACGCCCCCGGCTCGGCGAATCGATCATTCAGACCGTGCTCTTCGTTTGTGGATTTATTTCGATTTTCACCACCATTGCTATCGTGTATGTGTTGTTTCAAGAGTCACTCTCGTTTTTCGCCGATCCCGCAGTGACCCTGTTCGAGTTCTTTACCGGCACCGTCTGGCAGCCGCGCATCGGCGAGTTCGGCGTCTTGCCCCTCGTCAACGCTACGCTGGTCATCAGTTTCATCGCCATGCTCGTAGCCGTTCCCCTGGGGCTGGGCATGGCGATCTATCTGAGCGAATACGCCTCGGAACGCGCCCGGGCCATCCTCAAGCCGGTCATTGAATTGCTGGCCGGCATCCCCACCGTGGTCTACGGCTTCTTCGCCCTCACGTTTGTGACCCCCATTCTGCGCGGCATGTTGGGCAAAGATGTCGTTGCGGTCTACAACATGCTGTCGGCGGGCCTGGTGGTGGGCATCCTTATTACGCCCATCATCGCCACGCTGAGCGAAGACGCCCTGAGCGCCGTCCCCGGCAGCCTCCGGCAGGCCAGTTTCGGACTCGGCGCCACTAAGTGGGAAACGGCGATCAAGGTGGTCGTGCCCGCGGCTCTGTCAGGCATCCTCGCCGCCAGCATCGTCGCGATGTCGCGCGCCGTCGGCGAAACCATGGTCGTGGCCCTCGCGGCCGGCGCCAGCCCTAATCTGACCTGGAACCCCTTCGAACCCGCGGAGACGATGACCGGCCATATCGCGCGCATCTCCGGGGGCGACTTGAGTTATGGCAGTATTGACTACCGCTCGATCTTCGCCATCGGTCTGGTGCTCTTCTTCATCACCCTTGCGCTGAACATCGCCAGCCGCCGGATCGTGCGGCGCTTCCGGGAGGTGTACGACTGATGAGCAGCGAATCGCTACGGCCGGAGAGCCGATCGGTTGGCAGGCTGCCCGAAGGCGAGGCCGTCCGTCAGAACGTCAGCGGGCGCCAGCGCCGCGGCAAGGTCTGGGAAGGCATTCTCCTGGCCAGCACTGTTTTCGGTATCATTATTTTGCTGATGCTGGCCTACAATATCGTCAATGATGCCTTTGGCGGCATCGGAGTGCAGTACGCGGTCGAGGAAGAGGAACTGACCGACGGACGGCCGCTCGATCAACTTTCTCAGGCGGAGCTTGTCGCTATCCTGGAAACGAACCTGCGCTCGCGCGTGTTGCAGAACCTCAAACGGGAAAGGCCGCTGGCTGAACGCAGTCGTGAGGAACTGATCGATATCATTAACGACGAGATCATCAAGCCGGAGGTCGTCGCGGTCTACACGCTCAACGAGTTCCTCTTCAACCGCCCGGCCATCGAGGCCGAACTGCGCGAGAGCCATCCTCGCGCCGAATTGATCTTCAAGAGCTGGCTGTCCTGGGATTTTATCGTCAACCCGATGTCGAGCAAACCCGTCGAGGCGGGCATCCGCACCGCGATCCTGGGCACGGTCTTCCTCCTCCTGCTGACCATGCTCATCTCGTTCCCGCTGGGGGTCGGCGCGGCGATCTATCTGGAAGAGTATAAAAGCGATAAGCCCTTCGATGAACGGGTTCCCGCCGGACGCTGGACAAACAACGCCATCCAGCGCGTCGCCGGTCTGATTGAAGCGAACATCTACAATCTCTCGGGGGTGCCATCAATTATCTATGGCATCCTGGGGTTGGCGATCTTCGTGCGCGCCCTCGAACAGTTTACCAGCGGCGCCATTTTCGGCTATGCCGACCCCACCACGGCCAACGGACGCACGATTATGTCGGCGGCCCTCACGATGTCGCTCCTCGTCCTGCCGGTGGTGATTATCTCCTCCCAGGAAGCCATTCGCGCCGTCCCCAGTTCGCTGCGCCAGGCCAGCTACGGCCTGGGGGCCACCAAATGGCAGACGGTCTGGAAGATCGTGTTGCCCAATGCTCTGCCCGGCATTCTTACCGGGACGATCCTGTCAATTTCCCGCGCCATCGGCGAGACCGCCCCGCTGATCGTGATCGGCGCCTCGACGTTCATTGTTACCGACCCCGACAGCCTCTTCTCCAAGTTTACCGTCCTGCCGCTCCAGATCTACAACTGGACCTCGCGGCCCCAGGAAGAGTTTCGCGCGATTGCCGCCGCGGCCATTATTATCCTGCTCGTTCTGCTGCTGTCGCTGAACGCCGTGGCGATCTGGCTCCGCAACTATCTCCGCTCCAAGAGGGTGTCTACATGACCACCACAACTATGAATGATACGAAATACGCGATCGAAACGCGGAACATGAATATCTACTATGGCGCGTTTCGGGCGGTGAAGGATGTAACCTTCAGCATCGAACGGAACAAGATCACCGCGCTGATCGGCCCCTCGGGGTGCGGCAAGTCTACGGTGCTGCGTTCCTTCAACCGCATGAATGACCTTATCCCCGGCGCGCGCACCGAGGGCGAGGTGCTCTACCACGGCCAGAATCTCTACGATCCCGATGTGGACGCGGTGCAGGTGCGGCGTCAGATCGGCATGGTGTTCCAGAAGCCCAATCCCTTTCCCAAGAGCATCTACGATAACATCGCCTATGGCCCGCGGATTAACGGCTGGAAGGGCAGCAAGGCCGAGATGGACGAACTGGTTGAGCGCGCCCTCGTCGGAGCGGCTCTGTGGGACGAGGTCAAGGACAAGCTCAACCAGAGCGGTCTGTCGCTCTCCGGCGGCCAGCAGCAGCGCCTCTGCATCGCCCGGGCCATCGCCGTGCAGCCCGAGGTGATCCTGATGGACGAGCCGTGCTCGTCCCTCGACCCGATCTCTACCCTCAAGATCGAGGAGTTGATGCTCGAACTGCGGCAACGCTACACGATAGTGATTGTGACCCACAATATGCAGCAGGCGGCCCGCGTGTCCGATTACACGGCGTTTTTCTTGATGGATAAGGAAGATCGCGCCGGGGAACTGATCGAGTACGATGTCACCTCGAAGGTCTTTCAGAACCCCAGCGACAAGCGCACCGAGGAGTATGTCTCCGGGCGGTTCGGGTAAACTCGTCTCACCCCTGGCCGCGCGCTGCCGCGGGGGCGGCCCCCCGCGCGGCTCCGCCGCACACGAATAGGATGAAGATAAGTTGCTCCTGGGAGGGCTGCGCCCTCCCAGACCCTCCCAGCCGGATGAGAGGATGGGGCAAACCTGGTTTCCCCCATACCCCTGCTTGAGGGCGTAGCCCGCCCAGACCGTCCCGCGGGCGGGGGTATGGGGGAACCTGGTTCCGCCGTGTTCACGTTCGTGCCGCCTCCAGCACCGCCGCCGTTACCGCATGATGCCGGTACGGCGGCGGCGTGCGCCTGGGGTAGGTGCGGTTGCTGAGCAGCACGAAGGCCAGGCCCCGCGCGGGCACGCCCACGATTGCCGGCCCGGTGAAACCGGTGTGGCCAAAGCTCCCCGCCGGCGCCGCGCCCATGAAGTTCGCCCGGTCGAGCATCCAGCCCAGGCCCGTCCGCGTGGACGCCCCGCTCAACGCCGGCAAGGCCCCGGTATAGTCGCGCAGCGCCGCGGCCACCGTGGCCTCGCGCAACACCTGGCGCCCCTCCCACGCGCCTCCCTGCAACCACATGCGCAGCAGCCGCTCCAGGTCGCTCGCCGTGCTGAACAAGCCCGCATGGCCCGCCACGCCCCCCAGGGCATACGCGCTTTCGTCGTGCACCACGCCGTGGACCAGGCCGCGCCAGTCCGGTTCGACCTCCGTCGGCGGAATGCGCGCCCGGAGTTCCGGGGGCGGGCAAAAGCCGGTTTCGCGCATCCCCAGCGGCTCGAGGATCAACCTGCGGATGGCCGCGTCGAGCGGCATGCCGGCCAGCGCACTCACCACTTCACCCAGCAAGAAGCTGTTGATGTTGGTGTAGGCCACGACGCTGCCCGGCGGGCGCGCGGGCGCGGCTCCGTACACGGCGGCGCGAATGCCCTCCGGGCCAAGGGCGCGCAACACCGAGAGCCGCGCCTCCAGCCCCGAGGTGTGGGTCAGCAGGTGGCGCACCAGCACCTGCTCGGCGCGCAGGCGCGGCAGGTAGCGGCGCGCCGGGGCCTCCAGGTCGAGGGCGCCGGCGTCGTAGAGCGCCAGGGCGGCGCTGGCAGTGAAGACCTTGGTGAGCGAGGCGATATCGAAGATGTCGTCCGGGGTCAGGGGACGCGACCCCGGCGCGGCGTACATCGTGGCGCCATAGGCGGCGTGGTGCAGCCGCGCCCCCTCGCGGGCCACCAGCACCACAGCGCCCGGAAACACCTGCCCGGCGATGGCCTGGCGGATCAGGGAATCGATCACGGCCTGCATCACGAGCGCACGAAGACCCCGCGCCGCACGGCGATCTCCAGCACCCACAGGCCGAGCGCCAGGCCGAGCAGCCAGGGCCACAGTCCCTCGGGCGCATCCAGGGCCCCTGTGGCCGGCGTCCCCGCCTGCCCCAGGTCGGCCAGCACCGCCCCGCCGGTAGCCGCGGCGATGGCCTCCAGCAACGCCCGCCCTTCGGCGGGATCACCCTGCTGGCGATACTCCGGCGCGACGGGCTGCACAAAGCCCACCTCACGCTGTTGCCGGCCACCCTCGTGGACCAGGGCCACCGAGACCAGGTAGGCCCCTGGCGCGGGCAGCACCAGATCCTGCGTGTAGCGACCGGGGGCGGTCTGCGGCACATCGAAGGCGCGCTGCTCGCCGCCGGGCAAAGTGACCCGCGCGTTCACCGTCGCCAGGTCGAGCGGGGCGCCCCCCGGCTGCAGGGCGTCCACCACCAGGCGCGCCCCGCCGGGACGGGCCTCAATCCGCACCTGGAGCGGGCCACTGTCGGGTTCGGGCAGGGTGTAGCGCACCGTCTGCGCCCAGAAGCGTTCAAAGCCGTCCCAGCGCGTCCAGGCCGCGGCCCACGGCGCGCCGGCGGTCGGCGTCCAGGCCACGGCGCGGCCCAGCCCGTACTGCCAGGCGGCCAGCAGCGGGTCATCTTCCGGGGAACGCAGCACCACATCCGCGGCGGGACGGGCGGTGGTGGCCACGTAGCCGGCAAGGTCGGGCAATTCGGCGGGAGCGAAGTCGCGCACGATAGGGTGCGGGCGATCGAGAGCGGGCTGCACCGCGCCCTCGACCACTGGGGCCGAGCGGGCAATTTCGCTCTCCAGCAGGGTGAGGCGGGGAATATCCTCGGGACGATCGGCGAAGTAGTAGCGCCCGGCGCCCCAGCGGGCCAACTGGTCGAGCAAGGAGGTATCGGCGTCCTCGCCAATGGCGATGGTGGAGAGGGTGATCTGCTGGTCACGGGCCGTCTGCACCAGACGCTCGTAGTTGGCCATGTTGTTCGTGAAACTGCGCCCATCGGTCAGCAGCACGGCGTGGCGCACGCTGGTGGGTTGGCGGGCCAGGGCCGGCAGGCCCTCGCTCAAGGCCAGTTCGATGTCGGTGCCGCCGCCGCTGGGCAGGTCGAGGATGGCCTGCTGGATGGCCGCCAGGCTGGCCCCCTCGCCCACCTGCTGGAAGGGCACCACCCAGAGGTGCCCGGTGTCGAAGGCCAGCACGCCGATGCGATCCTCGGGCTTGAGACTCTCGGTCGCCAGAATGGCGGCCTCTTTGGCCATATCGAACTTGCTAACTCCCACCGCGGCGGTCATGCTCGCCGAGCGGTCCACAATCAGCAGCAGGGCGATCTCGGTGCGCTGGGGGCGCGGCGGCGGCTCCATCGTCACCGGCAGCGCCTCCTCCAGCGGCGTGTCTTTGTAGGCCCCCAGGGTGAAGGAGTTGCGCCCGCCAATCGCCACCAACCCGCGGCCCTCGCTGCGCACCAGTTCGCGCACGCTGGCCATCTGGTCGAGACTCAGGGCCGCGGCCGGCACATCCACTAGCACCACGCCGTCGTAGGCGGCAAGATCAACCAGGCGCGCGGGCATCTCGGCGGGCCGCACCCGGCGCGTCTCGACCCCCTGTCGCCGCAGGGCGTCGCCCAGCAAGGCCGCTTCGTCGTCGCTCGCGGCCACGAGCAGCACCTGCGGCGGCGGGTTAACCTGGACGACGGCCGCGGCGCGGTTGTTGGCGCCGAAGGTGTCGCCCACCGGCGTCTCGAGTTCGGCCCGCAGCCGGACGACGCCCACGGACCCGGCGATGTGCGAGAAGGAAAATACTTCCTCGCCGGGGATCAACGCCACCTCTTCGTCACCGAGCAGCGCCTCACCTTCCCATAGCCGCAGACGCCCGCTCACCGGCGCGCCGGTGGAGCGCACGGTGATCTCGATTGGATACGCCTCCCCCAGGCGCAGGGTACGCGGCACGTTCAAGCCCGTAATCGCCACCTCCGGCGCCCCGGCGGAAGCTACCGGGGCCACGTCCACCCGCACCCCGGCCTGCGCGGCCAGGCGGGCCTCGACCAGCGCGTCCGGCGCGGTGGCAAGACCATCGGAGACCAGGATGACCCGACCGCCGCCGGGCAACAGCGCCCGCGCCGCGCGCAGACCCGCGGCCAGGTCGCTGCCGCCCGGATCGAGCGCCGCGGGCAGCGCCGCGCCCTCCTGTTCTCCGGCGCTGACCACATTCGCGCCGAAATACAGCACCTTCACCCCGGAACCGGCGCTCCGCGCCAGTTCCGCGACCTGGGTTCGCAGCGCCGCGCGCGCGCCCTCGGCGAGACTGTCCGACTGATCCACCAGCACCACCAGCGCGCCCTCGGGGGGCAGGGCCGTTCCGATAAAGGGATCGGCCAGGGCCAGGATCAGCAGGGTCACGGTGAACAGGCGCAGCGCCAGCGCCGTGGCCGGCACGCGCACGCCGTGCCAGCGCCAGAACAGCACAAACGCGGGCAGCGTCAGCAGGAGCCAGAGCAACTGGGGATTCCGGAGGATCATCCGCGTTCAGCTTTCGGCAAAGCCCCGTGACCGGCGGGCATGCACGTACACCCACTCGCCGAGGATCACGATCAGCGCCAGCGCCACCAGCCAGGGCCAGAGCGGTTGCGCGGCCTCGTCACGCTCGCGACGCGCCGGCGCCGCCACCGGCTCGGGCACGGGCCGGGGTCGCAGATCGGACTCAACGGCCGCCCCGGCATTCACCCCGACCTGGGCGGTATACAACCGCCGGTCGCCCGCCAGTTCCACCAGGGTGTAGCGACCGGGCTGATCAAACGTGACCCACGCGCGACCTCCTGGCTCGACCGTCACCAGGGTTATCGCGCCATCGGGGGCGGTCACCTCCACTGTGGTCGCCCGCGGATCCACCGGCAGGCTCAGCGTCGTCCCGGCCAGCGCCGAGGCTGGCGCGGCGGGCGGGATCAGATCGCGCGCAGTGCGGGCCACCAGCAGCGGGAAGGCCAGCCGCGTGGTCAGATTCCCCTGGGCGAGGTCGAAGGTCCAGACGGCGATTGCGCTAGCAGGGGCGCGCCAGCGGAAGATCAGCGGCTGGCCGGCCCGGCTCAGCAGGGTAACGGCCTCTACGGGAGGGGTCACCGGCGTGGCCGGACCAAACTCCACCGCCCCCAGGCTGATCCCCTCAAAGAGTTCCGCCCCCGCCGGGGTGATGGTCAACTCACCGGAAGGCGGCGCAGCCTGCCCGGCGGCCAGCAAGGTCGCGTCGGGTGGCGGGTGGATGGCCAGCACGCCGCCGGAGGGCCAGGCCGCCGGCAGGAAGCGCTCAAAGACGGTCAAATCCGCGGCGGCGCCCCGATACTCAGCCGGGGCGACAACCGTGAGTTCCAGCCCCGGCACGGCGCGCAGGGCGCGCTCCAGGGCCGCCGGCTGCTCGGAAACCAGCAGCGCGCGCGTGGGACGATACGCGACCAGACCAAGCTCGGCGCGATCATCGGCAGGCAGGGCGTCGTCGCCGTCCAGTTCCGCGCGCAGGAAGCCGATGCCCCGCGGCACGGTCCAGGTCAACTCGACCTCGCCATCGGGCCGCAAGGTGATCGGGCGGGTATCGAGCAGGGTCCCGTCGCCGTAGAGGCGCACCACGGTGCGTAAAGCTCCGCGGCCGTAGTTTACCACCCGCGCATAGACCTGCACCAGACCGGCGCCAGCGCGGGGGCGCGCCGCGAAGGCGACGATGGCGCGATTGTCGAGCTCGCCCCCCACCAGCTCCCAGCGGATGGGAACGGCGGCGCCGCGCGTGGCGAGTTCGCCGGCCAGCGCCGGTAGCGCGGCATCGGTCAGCACCACGATCTGCGCGCCGGGACGGCCCTGCAAGGAGGCTTCGGCCAGGGTCAGCGCGCCCGCCAGGTCGCTCCCCACCCCGGTCGGTTGCAGCCGGGCAAGGGCGGCAACGAGCCGGGGGCCATTGGCGGCATCACGGTCAATCACCCGCGCCTGGGGGCCGGCGGCGATCAGGGTGGCGCTGCCCCCACCGGCTGCGCCCAGGAGCGACTGCGCGCGGGCCCGCGCGGCGTCGAGGCGGCTGCCGCCGCTGCCGGGCGCCGGGGCGGCCATGCTGATCGACGTATCAATCACCAGCGCCAGATGCCGCTGGCCCCCGAAGGCGATCAGGTTCCACTGCGGGCGCGCCAGGGCCAGGGCCAGCAGGGCGGCGGCAAGCAGGTGCAGCAGCAACAGGAGGGTGAGCGACAGCCGGCGGCGCTGCCGCGCGGCGTGGCTCTGGGGCAACAACTGCCAGAGCAACAGTGAGGGCACGATCACCCGCCGGCGCCGCTCACGCAGCATGTGCAGGATGACGATGACCGGCAGGGTCAGGAGTGCCAGTAACCCGAGGGGGGCAAGCAAACTCATCGGGCGCTCTCGCAGGGTCATTCCGGATAACCCGATTATCCGGCTACGTTCTGGGATAAGTATTCACATTTCTCCGGGGAGCGCAGGCAGTTTGCCCGCGTAGACGCGACTTAGTACCAATGGTCTTTGAATAAATAATCCGGTATAGGCCGCGCAGGCGGCCTTCGCCTTGCCTAGCCGAGGGCTTTAGCCCGACGGCTAGCGCGGGATAGTGGATGAATTTCTCAACGACCATCAGCCCTCGGCTACGGGATGCGAAGCCCGCCTGCGCGGGCGAGAGCGGAGTAATTCTTCAAAGACCATCAGCACTCCCAGGCGGCTATCGGCGGCTGATTGATGACGGAACCTCCCAGCAGTGACATTTTAGACTGTTTCAGCCTGGCGTGGGCTGGAGAGAATGTCTGGCGAGGCATACGCAAGCCGTACCGGTCCTGTTGTTTTTATATGGATAGCGGCTGCGGGGTGACATCCTCTCCCAGGCCTCACGACAGCAGACGGCGCGCGTGCAGGTAGGGGATCACCTGCCGTTCGAGGGGCCAGTGGCTGAGTATCGGCGCGTAACGGACGCCGCGGCGGGCGCACAGCCGGGCGATGCCCTCGCGCCATTCGCGCGCGGCGCGGGCATAGGCGCGCAGGGTGGCGTCATCGAGGGTCACTGCCAGGCGCTGGCCGGTTTCGCTATCTTCGAGTTCCAGCGGCCCTTGCAGGCGCGGGTCCAGATCGCGCTGGTCGAGCAGGTGCAGCACCAGCACCTGCCAGCGCGGCGGCGCCAGAGCGCGCAAGCCTTCCTCCAGCCCATCAGACGCCAGCAGATCGGAGCACACCACCAGCAACCCGCCGTGGGGGTGCTGGCGGGCGTAGCCGGCAAGGACCGCGCCCACCCGTGTGTCGGATTGGGGAGCGATGCGCTCGATAAAGCCAAACATATCAACCACGCGGCGCTTGCCCTGCGCGGGGCCGAAGGGTCGCGCCACCCGCGGACCGAAAGGCGCCACGTGCAGACGGTCGCCGTGGGCCAGGGCCAGGTAGCCCAGGGCGCCAACCAGTTGCCGGGCCAGGCGCAGGCGCGGCGGGTTGCCCACGGTCATACTCCGCGAGGCATCGATCAAGAGGTGCACGTGCACATCCTGCTCGGCCTCGCCGAGCTTCACCAGCACCTGCTCCTGGCGCGCATAGGCGTTCCAGTCCACATAGCGCACATCATCGCCGCGGGTGTAGGGGCGATGTTCGCTGAACACGGTGGTCGGCAAGCGGCGGCGGCTGGGATGTTCGCCACTGGCGGGATTGCCACGCAGGGTGCGCTGAGCCTGCAGGCTCAGCCGTTCGAGGCGCCGCAGGAAGGCCTCATCGAACAACGGCCCATCGGCGCGGGGCGCGGCGCTGCCCGGTTGCCGCGGCGCGGCTGGCTTACGGCGAAAAATAGTCTTGAACCACATCACGGAGATCCCCGGGAATGCGCAGCGGGTCGGCTTCAACCGCGATGCGCTCGCTACTCGGGCTGCCACGGGCGAACCCCCCCACTCCTGCCGGGCCGCCGGCGCCCGTGGACCGGTCGGCGGCGCCGGGCGCCGGCGCGTCGCCGGGGCCAGCTCCGGCCAGTTCGAGGGGCACGCCATCAACGCCGAGGCGCTGGCCGCGCTCACGCTGCGCGCCGGGCAGACTACCCTGGCCGGCGCCGCCGCCACTCGCGCCCGGCTGGCCCGTCTGCTCCGCCGGGAACTGGCCGGCCTGCTGCGTCCCCGCGCCAGCCTGCTCCACCAGTTCCGCGAGGCGCTCCAGGGCCCCCGCCGCCTGGGACCCGCCAGCGTCGAGGTCATCGGCGATTTGTTCCACCTGGTCGGCCAGGCCGGGGCTGCTGGGCGCCAGTTGCCCGGCGGCCTCGCGCAGGGCCTGGCTCAGATCGCCGCGCGCCCCGGCGGACATCTGGCCGGCCTGCCCGGCCAGGTCGCGCAACTGCCGGGCCGCGCCCGCCGCATCGCCCTGATCCAGGGCTTCGGCGACCGGGCGTGTCAGACTCTGGTCGCGCAGCGCATCGGCCAGGGCGGCCAGCGCCGCGGCGTCACCCGGACCGGGGGCAAGCACCGGGGCTTCACCGGGGCCATCGGCGGCCTGCGCGCCAGGAGGAGGCTGGTATGGCTCCTCGGGGAAGCGCTCAGCCGGATCAGGGGGACGGCTCAGCGTGGGGAGCGGCTCGACAGGCATCGCGAGGGGATCGGCCTCGATGCTCGCCAGGGCCGCCAGGCCTGCCAGGAGCACGGTCAGCGATATGACCAGAGCCAGCTCCGACCAGGGAAAGCGCTGGCGCGCCGCTACCTGGCGACGGATATGGGCCAGGGTGCGCCGGGCCTGATCGTAGAGGTACGCTCCCGCGCCCTCGGCCTGAGGGCCGACCTCGAGGGCGGTGGTTAACTGCTCGTGGAGCTGAAAGCGGCGATCGAGCCGCCGCGCCACTTCAACCGCGGGCAAGCGTGGTCGCAACACCAGGGCGGCCCCCAGGGCGATACAGGCCAGCGCCGCCGCGCCGACCAGCGTCCAGCGCAGCGGGTGGCCGGTGAACAGATGCACCCCGAGGGCCAGACACACCAGGATAAGCGCCAGCGCAGTCGCGCGCAGCAGGACGCGCACGCCCCGCCGTGCCCAGCGGTCGCTGGCAAGCCGGTCAAGTTGAAGCTGTAGCGAGTGTCGCACCCTTGCAGTATACCTGTGGTGCTCAGGCGGCGTCAACGCGAATGCGCAGTGTGTCAGCCGATTGTCATCAGCCGTTCATGCGGCTGCGCCGCACACCGACGGAATGAACATACTTTCTGGGAGGGCTGCGGCCTCCCACCGGCTGGGGGCGTGGGGAAACCGGGTTTCCCCATCCCTGCTCGAGGGCTGCGCCCCCCAGACCCTCCCACGGGTGGGGGCGCGGGGAAACCCGGTTTCCCCCTGTTCAGACCGCATCGGCGGTCAGCAGACTAAACACCACCACCCGGTAGCGCCACTGGGCGCGCAGACGCAGGCCAGCGACGGCAAAGGCGCGGTTCAGTTGCTCCAGCGTGGGAAAGCTGACCCCCGCCAGGCCCAGGAAGGACTGCATGGCGCGGCCCGGCCCGCTCTCGTCGCGAACCAGGGACATAAGCGCCACCCGCCCGGAAGGCGCCAGCACCCGTCGCAGTTCGCGCAACGCCCGGGCCGCATTGCCGATCTCGTTGAGCGAACCACCCATTGCCAGCACCGACGCCGCCCCGGCGGCGAACGGCAACGCCTCGGCCCGGGCGCGCACGTAACTGATGCGCAGGCCTTCGGCGCGGGCGAAGGCGCGGGCCTGCCGCAGCATAGGCATGGCGTAGTCAATCCCTACCACGTGGCCGGGCGCGCCCCCGCGGGCATGCTCGAGCGCCCGCGCGTACAGCCCGTTCGAGCAGGCCACATCAACCATCAGACCGCCGCGCTCCGGCGCGGCCATGGCGCTGATCAGCGGCAACTCGCGCTCGTAGCCGAACGGCTCGCCACTCAGCAGCGTGAGCGCATTGGGGCGCCAGGCGCGCTCGTAGCCCCATGCGGTAAGCGGCAGCAGGTTCAGCGCCTGGGTCAGACTCTCGGGAAAACGGATCGGACCGAGCAGATCGGCGATGCCCTCGACAATCGGGTAACGCGCCGCCGACACCGGGCAACGCAACACGCCACTGACGATCTCGCCATCGTCGGCCCGTCGCTCACCCGGCTCCAACACCAGGAGCGCATCAGGATGATGCGGACTGGCGAGATATTCCAGCGCCTCAGCGTACATCACTCACCCGGCGCCAGCATTATCATCCTCTGGCTGGCACAGCATATCAAAGGTATGCACACCGCTCTCGACAGGTTCGACCAGTCGCCCGGTTTCGATCAACTCCAGGAAGCGATCGAGCAAGGCGGGATCCCATTCGCGCCCACGACCCTCGCGCAGGCGGCGCAAGGCCTCGGCGCGACCGAGGGCGCGCCGGTACGGGCGGTCGGTCATCATGGCATCGTAGGCGTCAACAATGGCGACGATGCGCGCGCCGATGGGAATGTCTTCGCCGCGCAGCCCGTGGGGATAGCCGCTGCCGTCCCAGCGCTCGTGATGGTGGCGAATGATCGGGCAGACATCGGGCGCGAAGCGCATCTGCGAGACGATGCGCGCGCCGTGTTCCGGATGCAGTTGGATCTGCGCGTATTCCTCAGGGGTAAGCTTGCCGGGCTTGCGCAAGATCGCGTCGTCAATGGAGATCTTGCCGATATCGTGCAGCAAGCCCCCAAAACGGATGGCGCGCACCTGCGTGGCGTTAAGACCGATGGCCTGGGCCAGTTGCTCGCTGTAGCTCGACAAACGGCGAAGATGCCCCTCAGTGTAGGCGTCCTTGGCCTCAACCGCCAGGGCCAGCATAAAAATCACGTTCTCGGTGCGCTCGAGCTGGTCGGTGAGGCGTTTGATCCGCAACTGCGAGCGGATGCGCGCGCGGAGCAAGCTCTGTTCGAACGGTTTGGTCAAAAAATCGTCGGCCCCGACCTCCAGGCCGCGCTGCCGGTGCTCGCGATCGTCCAGCCCGGTGAGCATGGTCACCGGAATCAGCGCCGTCGCCTCATTGTCTTTCAATTGCTTACAGACAGAGAAGCCATCCAGGATGGGCATGGTGACATCAAGCAGTATCAGGTCAGGCGCTTCTCGCTCGACGAGATCCAGGGCTTGCCGGCCATTTACCGCCGTGACCGGTTGATAGCCATCGCGCTTGAGGATGCGCACCAGGAGATCAAGGATCGCCGGATCGTCGTCTACAACGAGTATTTTCGCTGACACCTCAGCCCTCCATGCGGCTGCGCCGCACAACGAAAGGATGAAAATAGGTTCTTCTTGGGAGGGCTACGCCCTCCCAAACCCTCCCAGGGGGCGGGGCCTGGGTGCGCGGGCCTCCGGCCCGCGTCCGCTGAGGTATGGGGAAACCCGGTTTCCCCACCCCCCTCGCCGAGGGCTTATTTTCACCTCAGACCCTTTCCTGCTTTCGGCATGCTTTCGCTGCGCGGCCTTGTACGGACCCGTCGAGGGGAATGTGAGGGGGCCAGGCCTTCCCCTACCTCTCCTCGCCGGAAAGCGACCGCGTAACTTTATAAATTATACATTCCAGACGCAGTTCGCATCTGCCTGAAGAAGTCTCGACACCGGCGCGAGGGGTAGGGAGCGACCCGGTTACCCCGGGCCCCAACCGTCCATGCCGCCGGGCGGGGGCCCGGGTGCGCGGGCCCCCCGCCCGCATCCGCAATGGGATAAAAAAGGTTGTCCCGGGAGGGCGTAGCGCTCCCAGACCCTCCCACTGGGTGAGCGTATGGGAATACCAGGTTTCCCCATCCCCCTGCTTGAGGGCTACGCCCTCCCAGACCCTCCCGCCGGCGGGGGCGTGGGGAAACCCGGTTTCCCCACACCCCTGCTCCAGCAGCCTATGTTCACGTTAGACTGCCGAAAAAGAGGAGGTTGGGAAGACTTTGCCACACCCTCCCTTGCATCGCGGAGCGACCGCTGGCTTGTCTGAGGCTATTCAGGGTGGCGCGGGATCGAGGCGCAACAGCGGCGGCGCATCGCTGGCGCCGGCGCAGATCAGGTCAAGATGCGCGCGCAGGGCAGCCAGATCCAGGCCGTGGTACCGGTCGGGAAGCGCGTCCAGGCGCGCCCGGCTCTTGGCCCAGTTGCGAGCCAGGCCGCGGGGGTTGCCCTGCCGCCACTTGACCAGCGCGGCGGCAGCCTGAATGATCGCTTTGTAGAACAGGGCGTCGTCGCCGCTGGCCGCGAGCCAGCAGGCTTCCCACTGCTCGTGAGCATGCCAGTAATGGCCCGCGTTGAAGAGGCGAATGCCTTCAAGGTAGGCGGGGGAGTACATCACAGAATGAGGATGCGCTCACGCGCAGGGTCTGGAGGCGGCGCGGACAACGCCTCTGCCGCTGATCGTAGGCGAGGGGTGAGGAAACCGGCTTTCCTCGTACACCTGGGGCCGGGAGCGAGGGTGTCCCGCCCTCGTTGCGTCTCCGCGGGCAAGCTGCCCGCGCTCCCGGGAGCCATGGGAACACGTCTGTTTCCCCACCCTCTGCCTGCCGGGAGAGGCGCGAAGGGCCTCTCCCAGAACGTCATCCGACACCCTGGTGATCGGGAAAGGCTTTCAGCCGCAGGAGCTGCAGCCGCCGCCGCTCGCGCCGGCGTCGCCGCCGCTGGAGGTGCGGAAGGAGTGCCCGCAGCCGCAACTGGAAACGGCATTGGGATTATCGATCTTGAAACCGCCACCCATCAGGCTGTCAACGTAATCAATCGAGGCGCCCATCAGATAGCCGGCGCTGATCGGGTCAACCAGCACGCGCAGGCCGCCGGTGCTGAACTCGCTGTCACCCTCGCGGGTCTCATCGTCGAACGTCATTCCGTACTGCAACCCCGAGCAGCCGCCCCCGGCCACGAAGACGCGCAGGGCGTAACCCTCGAGACCCTTCTCGCGCATCATCGTGAGCAGCCGCGATGATGCAAGCTCGCTGACACTCAAAATAGGCTGAGCCATCGCCGGTTGCGCGCCGATCAGATTGTCCCCGATCGTGGTCATATCGCATTACCTCCTCATCGAACCCGTTACACCCCGGCCGCGCCGGAGGGGATTCTTTGCGCGTAGTATAACATGCCGCGGGCGAAAAACGCTAGATCTGACTTGTGAAAGGGTGGGACGAAATGCCTTGCGCGGCGCCTCGTTCCGTCGGGCTAACGTGAAAATAAGCTGCTCACCTACGCGCATGCGGCGCTGCCCCCCCTCCTAACCTCCCCCCGCCGGGGGGAGGAGCCGGACTCCCTCCCCCCAGCGGGGGGAGGGCTGGGGAGGGGGGCCGTCACCGTGCCCCCGGAGACGCGACGCGGGCGGGACGCCCGCGCTCCCAGGCGATGTTCATCGGGCGTGGTGCGGCGCGAGCCGCATGGAGGACTAACGTGAACATAGGCTGCTCACCTACGCGCATGCGGCGCTGCCACCCCTCCTAACCTCCCCCGCCGGGGGGAGGAGCCGGACTCCCTCCCCCCAGCGGGGGGAGGGCTGGGGAGGGGGGCCGTCACCGTGCCCCCGGAGCCGCGCCGCGGGCGTCCCGCCCGCGCTCCCGGGCCATGTGCATCGGGCGTGGTGCGGCGCGAGCCGCATGGAAGACTAACGTGAACATAGGCTGCTCACCTACGCGCATGCGGCGCTGCCCCCCTCCTAACCTCCCCCCGCTGGGGGGAGGAGCCGGCCTCCCTCCCCCCAGCGGGGGGAGGGCTGGGGAGGGGGGCCGTCACCGTGCCCCCGGAGCCGCGCCCTCACACAGGGGCGTGGGGAAACCCGGTTTCCCCACACCCCGCTCCAAAGGATCAGGTCTGGCGGACTCATTGCTCAATAACCGTATACGATCGCCCGATCCAGCGCCATGGCCGCGAAGAGCAGGGCCAGGTAGAGCAACGAGTACTTGTACAGCCCCCAGATGCTGGCCTGATCGCCCCGACGCCAGGTGTTCCAGGCGTAGCGCAGAAACAGCGCCCCGAGCAGGGCCGCCGCGACGAGGTAGACCCGGCCCATCGCGCCGATAGCCGTGAGCAGGCCGGTGAGGGCCACCATGAGCGTCGAGTACACCAGGATCTGCCAGCGCGTCTCGGCCTCGCCCGCCACCACCGGCAGCATCGGCACCCCCGCCCGCGCATAATCCTTCTGCTTGACCAGGGCCAGGGCCCAGAAGTGCGGCGGCGTCCAGTAGAAAATGATGGCGAAGAGCACCACTGCGGCCAGGCTCACATTGCCGGTGACGGCCGTCCAGCCGACCAGGGGCGGGATGGCCCCCGCGCCGCCGCCGATGATGATGTTCTGCCAGGTGCTGCGCTTAAGCCAGCGGGTGTAGAACAGGGCATAATAGATGATGCCCAGGCTCGCGAACAGGGCCGCCAGGGGGGTGGTGAAGACCAGCAGCACGACCACCGCGAGGAGGCTGAGGATCAGGCCGAAGATGAACGCGCTGCGCGGGGCGATGCGCCCGCTGGGCACCGGGCGACGACTGGTGCGGCCCATGTTGATGTCAATATCCCGGTCGAAGGCGCAGTTGATGGCCCCGGCGCCGCCGGCCGCCAGATAGCCGCCTACCATCGTCCAGAACACCAGCCAGAGCGACGGCGCGCCGGCCTCGGTGATGTACATCGCCGCCAGGGTGGTCACCAGCAATAGAGAGATGACCTTAGGCTTGGTGAGGCTGAGGTAGTCGCTGATGAGCGATGGGCGCTCGGACCGGGCCTCGGCGCGGGGCGCCGGCGCGACGACGGCGACCGGCGCCTGGCGGCGCGCCACCAGCACCGCGAGGGCCAGGGCCGCGCTCCACACCACGGCGCCGAGACCCACGCCGAGGCCGGCTGCCGCGGGGGGCAGGAACATGACCAGACCCTCGGCGGCGATCAGCGCGGCCACGAGGGCGGCCATCCCAACCAGCAGGCGATCGCCGCGGCGCGCGCGCCAGGTTTGCCACAACGTCCCGCTTGCCAGCACGCCGGCCATGGCCAGGGCGCCGAAGGCATTGGCGGGCAGCAGCGCGGCGGCGCTGGCCACCGGCGTGGCGGCGCGCGCGCTGAAAGCCAGGGCGAGCACGCCGGCCGCGCCAGCGGTCCACCAGGTCAGGCCGCGCAGGCGACGCGCGTCGCGGGCGGCGCGCCCGCCCTGGCGCCCGGTTTCGGCCCGAGGCTGGGCCAGCACGGCCAGCGGCACGACCTGGCAGGCCAGCACCAGCAGGGCCAGCGCCAGGTGCCACACATCGGCGGCGCCAAAGAGACGCAACTGCACGATCAGCGCGCCGAGAGCGGTCTGGAGCATGCCGAGCAGGGGCGCGGCCAGCAGCGGCAGGCGCGCCCAGGGCTCAAGCCCGCGGGCGCGCCAGGCGACAAAGGCGCCCAACAATGCCAGCAGCGCGGCGAGGAGTACGGCAATCCGATGGCCGGCGGCGATCCAGGCAGCCGGCCCGGCCTGCGGATCGAACCCGTTGGCGCAGAGCGGCCAGCCCGGACAGGCGGCGCCGCTCATCGTGGCGGTTACTAGACCACCGGAAGCGATGGCCAGCAGCGTGGCGATCGCGCCGGCAAGGACCAGGCGGCGCAAAAGACGGTGAGGCATACCGGGGCACCATTCTTAGCAAGAGACCAGGATCGTCCGGGCGTCTGCCCTCGCCCGGCAAGGCCGAAGCGCTGGCAGCGCCAATGGTTTCGGGCCACCTACGGCAACGCCGTATAGGCGGCATAGAACATCACCGCAGTGGCGGCGACGGTGACCAGCGTCCAGCCCAGATCGCCGCGGGGATCACTGCGCGGGACGTGGTCGGGCGGCGGCGCCTCCGGCGCGCGGAGGCGCCAGGCGGCGCGCAGCAGCAGGATATGACCGGCAAGAAAGACGACTGCTATCAGCCAGAAGAGGATGTGGGCAAGCACGAGCCCTCACTTTCCAGGAGCGCCGGGCGGCGCGCATGAGCGGGCGGGGGGCCAATATCGTGCGTTTCTTCACAAGTTTGCGTTTCTGGCGCATTATAGCACGCGCGGGGCGGGCGGATCAACGCCCGGACGGTTCAGTTAGGGGATCTCAAAGATCTGTGATCAATTCGCAAGGCAACCTCATCCCCACCTCTCGACGGCCGGGCCGCAGGGCTTCCGCAGCATCGAGCGTTGCCCGGAGCGCCGCCGGCCCCGCCTCCGGCGTTGCGCCGCGACGAGGAAGGGGCCGCGCCACACCGCCGGCCACGGCCGGCCAATCACCTGACCGGACGACCCCGGCGCGAGCCAGGCGCGCCATGATCGCCTGGTGTTGATCGTCGGGCAGGTCGTTGCAGGCTGCGGCGAGGGCCGCGGGGTCATCGCCTTCGATGGCGGCCCTGATGGCCCCAGGGACGGCGGCGAGCGCCTGGGCCGACAGCTACCGCTCACCACGCTCGCGCTCAGCGACCAGCGCGAGCACGCGATCGATCAGGGCCGTATCCTGCGCGTCGAGCCCCGCGACCAGGGCGTCCCGCTCCCGCTCGCCGGCCCAGATGCGGGCCACCGCCGCGCTGAGCCGCCAGCCCTTCGCCTCCAGTTGAGCCAGGGCCTGCTCAATCGCGGCCCGCGGCCCATCATCGCCGAGCGCGACGCGGGCGATAGCGACGAGCAGCGGCAGGAAGCGCTGGATGATCTGCGCGCTATCGGGGTCGGGCCCGGCAGGCGCCGCGCCGCTGCCGCGCGCCTGCGCGATCAGCGCATCCATCTGCGGCAACAGGTGCTGGATGCCGCGCGCGGCGAAGATGGCGCGGGCGCGCTCCAGGTAGGGCAGCGCCTCGGCGCCGCGCCCGCGTTGCAGCAGCGCGATGCCGTAGTTGCCCAGGTCAGCGCCCATGTCGTAGGCGTCGTCGATCGCCTCGCGGAGGGTGAGCGCCTGCTGGAGCAGCGCCTGTGATTGAGGAGGATCGCTATCAATCATGAACCGGCTGAGCGCTGCGAGCACATTGGCCTCGCCCAGGCGGTCGCCAATCTCGCGAAACAGCGCCAGGGCCTGCTGGTAGCTGCCGAGGGCCCCGTCCCGATCATCGCGGAACTGCTGGACATCGCCGATGGCCTGGAGCACATTGGCCTCGCCCAGTTTTGCGCCAATCTCGCGAAACAGCGCCAGGGCCTGCTGGTAGCTGCCGAGGGCCCCGTTCGTGTCCTTGCGGAACTGCTGGACATCGCCGATGGCCTGGAGCACATTGGCCTCGCCCAGGCGGTCGCCAATCTCGCGAAACAGCGCCAGGGCCTGCTGGTAGCTGCCGAGGGCCCCGTCCCGATCATCGCGGAACTGCTGGACATCGCCGATGGCCTGGAGCACATTGGCCTCGCCCAGTTTTGCGCCAATCTCGCGAAACAGCGCCAGGGCCTGCTGGTAGCTGCCGAGGGCCCCGTTCGTGTCCTTGCGGAACTGCTGGACATCGCCGATGGCCTGGAGCACATTGGCCTCGCCCAGGCGGTCGCCAATCTCGCGAAACAGCGCCAGGGCCTGCTGGTAGCTGCCGAGGGCCCCGTCCCGATCATCGCGGAACTGCTGGACATCGCCGATGGCCTGGAGCACATTGGCCTCGCCCAG
>Ga0272446_1001541_pt1 | contig 33347 bp, 23 predicted proteins | sample YNPCB0061_FD_194587 | JGI IMG/M metagenome (GOLD analysis project Ga0272446, IMG submission 194587) | Hot spring microbial mat communities from Yellowstone National Park, WY, United States - YNP-CB-006-1 | ecosystem: Environmental > Aquatic > Thermal springs > Hot (42-90C) > Sediment | place...
GCGAACTGGTTGGTCACGATCCGCATCTCGGCCACCGTGTCCGGGTTGTTGATCTCCTGCACCAGGCCGCCGATGCTGGCGTTGTTCGAGTCCTGCCCGTCGATCTGGAAATTGTTCGACCGCGTCCGCATGCCGTTTACCGAAAACGACACGCCGCCGCTCGTAAACGCGCTGTTGCCCGAGCTCAACTGGCTCACGCCCGGAATCTGCAGCGCCAGGTTCAGGATGTTCCGGCTCGGCGCCATCGGCAGGTCGCCGATCCGTTTGACGTCGAAGTTCGTGCCCACCTCGGCGTTGGTGGTGTTGATCATGCCCGCATCGGAAGTGACCGTCACCACCTCTGTCAGTCCGGCGACCTCGAGCTTCACGCTCAGATCGACGTCCTGTCCCACGCGTAGGGTGATCGGCCCCTGGATGTAGCGGCTGAACCCGCTGCGCGACACCGAGACTTCGTACTGGCCCGGCGGCAGGTTGGGCACCCGGAAAACGCCTTCCGTGTTCGTCGTCGTTTCCCGGCTCACATTGGTGCTCATGTTTCGCACGCGCACTTCCGCGCCGCCCACCGCGGCCCCGGAAGGATCGCGCACCGTTCCCAGGATGTCGGCCAGCGCGGCCTGCGCCCATGTCGCGGGTGCCAGAGCCAACCACACACAGGCCAACAGGAGAATCGAACCCAGTTTGTTCATATCCAACCCCTTTGCGCAGCGGTAGCTGCGCAGGAAATCCTATGGGAGCAGGATATCACGGAATCGCGAATTTCACGAGGCAGAGAATCAGACTGGACTCTCTTTTCTTGCGCTGCCCAGCCGAAGCAGGAGGCGGTCTTGTGGCCGGGGCGTCGAACCTCGGCCCTCGCCCGCAATGGGGCGCTCATGAACCTTGGGACAGCCCCCGCTTCCGGCGCTACCGTCATCGCGGGGCGCCGCACCCGCCTGGCAGGGCACGGGTGCGCGCCCCATGGTGATTTTCACGAGGAAAACGGCCTCGGTTTGCCGCCTGGCGGCCCGCAAACGAGATGGAGGCCGCAGCCGGAATAGTTCCTTGGCCGCACAGCGGCATCAGGACACCGCCAGATAAAAGTGTTCCCGGGTCCACTTGCAGTCTGTGGCGCGAGACCGGGACGCTGCTTTGCTCGAGCTACCTCCCTGCCGGACTGGCCGCGAGTCCTTGCAAAGGCATGAGGGCAGGGCTTTCGCATTCTCATCTCTCAGTACGGAGCGCCTGATCGATCCAGTACCCGCAGGCGCCAGGCTCCAGCTTTGGGTATTAGCCGGTATTTCCACGATGGTGCTTTTACCAAGAAAAAAGAACCATACTGTACGAGGGCAGGATCAGGCATAAAATGCGTCCGTCAAACATTAAAACGGATTGACACTTTTTCGTTTATAGCCTACCATCTCCCTATGCCCCGCTCTGGAGCGTGGGGATAGGAAAATCACGCAGCAAGCCGCCGAGATTCGATCCAGAACTCGGATTCATCTGCGCCATGGAGCAGCCAGAGGCGCGATGACGGCGGCCGTTCCGGTCCGGCAAGAGGGATCACGCCGGACCTTGAATTGAGAGGCAGGCATCAGCGCCGGCCGGACCCGGGAGGAGCGGGCTCCGGCATCCGCAGACGCCCGGAGTCAATCCGGCCTTTGGTGCCTGACAAGTAACAATATCCGCAGCGGTTCGGTCTCCGCGCAGCGGTTGACAGAATAATTCGGCGTCAGCCTTGTTTTAATTTGCACGGGCGACTTTGCCCGAGGCGAGGCAAAAAAGGCTTGCAAGCCGGAGGGGCAACGTGTGTTCAGGAGGATAAAGTAATGATCTTGCTAGTCAGTAATCCGACGGATATTCTTTCGTTGGAAGTGCTCCTCAGGTGCAGCGCCTGCGGGTTGGGGCGGGAGGATGTCATAGCGTGCGACGACAAGACGCTGTTTGATTCTGCTTCTTTGGCGCTGCGCATGGACAGAACCGGGACAGAGGGCAGCTTGACGATCCTGGACCGGAGGCTGGCGTTCGATGAACTGGAAGGGGTGCTGTACCGGCCGGGGCGGTGGTGGTGGCCTGGCGAAGGGTTCGACATCCAGGACCAGATGTTCGTCTACCACGAGACGATGGCGAGCTGGTTCGCAATATTGAGCGCGTTGCCTTGCCGTGTGGTGAACCGGTTCGGCTTGAGCTGGTGGTTGCAAGATCTGAATTACCCGAGGCAACTGGCAGTAGGGCTCGCGGAGGCCCTCGACCTGCCGGCGAGGATCTCGGCGCCGGCCGGGGAGTGCGCCGTCGGTCGGATCGTGCCAAGCGGGCCGCCTCCGTCCGGTTCCGAGTGGATGTACTTTGCCGGGCGCAGAGTGATCCCTGGAGCACAATGCACGGAGGCGCTGGTGGAACACGCCGAGGCGAGGGGGTACGCCGTGGACGCATGGCAGGAAGAGACAGGCCTCAGCGTGGTGCGGGCCGATTTCACGGGGGGAGAACACCCCGCCCTCCGGTATGTGGAGGGGTTTCCCCTCCTGGAAGGCGAGCCGCCGGAGGTCATTGCTGAACTGGGCGATGCCGTCATCGAACTGCTGCTCGAAAAACGGAGGGCCGGCGTATGATCCTGGTGCTTGGTTCGAGCCGCGACAAGGTGTACCCGCGGCTGATGGCGGAACTCGAAAAGAGCGGCCACGACTATGCCATAGTGGACGAGGACTGCGCGGCCGGCTACAGCATAGAGGAGGAATTCTCGCAACCGGCGGAAGCGTGGCGGGTGCGCGGCGGAGGATGCACCGGACAGCGGCCGGTGGGGTCGATCTTCGTGCGGCACGCGGTGGCGCGGACGCTCAACCCGGAGGTGGTCGGCCCGATGAGCAGACTGCAAGTCCAGTTGAACCGCATGCTGCTGGGCTCGCCGTGCCCCGTGATCAATCCGCCGGCACATGCCTTTTCGAACTACTCAAAGCCTTACCAACTGAGCCTGCTGGCCAGGGCCGGATTCGACGTGCCGAAGACGTTGGTGACGAACGATCCCGCCGAAGCGCTGCAGTTTTATGAGGAGTGCCGTGGGAAGGTCATTTTCAAAGGCGCAAGCAACGTGATGTCGTTCGCGCAGGCTTGGAAAGCGGAGCACTTTGAGCGGCTGCGACTGCTGCCATATTGCCCGGTGCAGTTCCAGGAATTTGTGGAAGGCGTCGACTACCGGGTCCACGTGGTCGGCGAGGAGACCTTCGTGACAAGGCTGGCGGCGGCCAATGAAGACTACCGGCGCTCGGCGCTGGCCGACCAGGAGGAGATTCTGGCCGAGCCGGCCAGCCTGCCCGCAACCGTGCTCAAGCGGTGCGTAGAATTTACGGCCAGCCTGGGGCTGGTCGTGGGAGGCCTCGACTTCAAAGAGACATCCAGCGGGCGGCTGGCGGCACTCGAGTTGAACCCTTACCCCCAGTTCACGTTTTATGAAGGCCGCAGCGGCCAACCGATTACACGGGCCGTCGTGGAATACCTGGCCCGAAACCAGATCGCGGACACGAATGTGTACGCGTAAACCCGAAAGAAAGCGAACGGAGGACGTATGCCAGAAAAGAAAGAGCCCATGATCGGGCAGGAGAGCCGCCCGACAGCCATCGATTATGATGCGCCAATCGCCAACTTCAAACTCCGCGACCTGTACGCGGTGATCAGCAATCACTTCCTTGAAAAGGAGGTCGCCAAAGTCGAGAAGGAGCACTTCAAAGGGGAAAAAGAAAAGGAACACTTCAAGCCGGAGAAAGAGAAAGAGCATTGGAAACCGGAAAAGGAAAAAGAACACTTCAAACCTGAGAAAGAAAAAGAGCACTGGAAGCCCGAAAAGGAAAAAGAATACTTCAAGCCCGAGAAGGAGCTCCTGAAACCTGAGAAGGAGAAAGAGTTCCTCAAGCCGGAACGCAGCAAGCCGTTCGATCCGAACCTGCTCGACGAAGTCGTGACCAGGGTGGTCGAACAGGTGATGGGCCGGCTGAAGAGTCAAGGCGTCATCAAGTAGGCCCGGCGACGATTGGAGAAGAGGAGCTACGGGGCGGCAGGGCCGCCCCCTTCTCCGCTCCTTCAATACCTCTGCCGCAGGAATGAGGCCCTAATCCTGTACTCCTGGCTGAACTGCTGGATCAGCAAGGCGCCACTGATCACCAGCGTTGTTTGGGCAAGGATCTCAGGAGGAAGACGGGGGCCTCACCGATGCCGAGGCTCCTCTCTTCCCATCGGTGACCGACCGGGCGAGAGGCTGGCGCCGGAAGGATTTTCCTCGCCCTCTCCAGAGGCCTGTCAGAGGCTCCGGGCAAAAGTCGATCAAACATCAGGCTGAATATTCCCCAAATTCTGGCCTGAGAGTGTCCACTTCCACTGCCTTCAGCAGGCCTCCGGCGGACCGGGGAGAAGCGCAGCCCATCGCCGTATTGCCATTGTCCGCCGGAGAGGCCGCCGGCTGGCGGCCGTAGCGGGCAAGCGACATAAAGGCAATGGAGCGTTTCAAGGTCTCCGGCCTGGCATGGCAGTGTTCAGCGGCGTCAATTCGCTGTTTCTCCAGGCTCCCCGGCGGCAAGACTCCATTTTGGTCTTCTTGGCGCCGCTGAAACAGGCGACCTGATTCCGGATGCAGTTCATATCCACGCCGCCCCCGTTCCCAGCGCTCGTTGCGACCGGAACAGTCATGGGCGAGCCCTTTGCCTTGACAACCGGGAGCCGGCCCGCGTTCTTGCGCCGTCCTGGGAATTTATCGGCGCTGGCAGCGACTGTGCTCCACCGTGAGCAGACACGCGAATCGGCGCCATCAAGCTCCTTCTTCGCCAGATGTCGGCGGCAGGGCGCCGCACCCGCCTGGCAGGGCACGGGTGCGCGCCCCGTGGAGATTGTCGCGAGAATGATGGCCCTCGAGTGCCGCCCGGCAGCCCGTTCAGAAGATGATCTTCCCGGCCACCTGGAGCTGCCGCATGTTGGTTCGCGTCCCGGTGATCTGGCCGAAACCGCCGGAGGAGATGTTCGTGTTCGGGTTGCCCCAGTTGGGATGGTTCGGGAAATTGAACCACTCGAAGCGGAGCTGGAATTGCCGCCGCTCGCTGCCAAGCTGGAAATTCTTCAGCGCCGAGAAATCCCAGCCGATGATGCCAGGGCCGGTCAACGTGTTGCGGCCCGCGTTGCCGTGCGTGCCGGGGGCGTTGGGGAAGAAGGCTGCGGTGTCGAAGAAGCGCTGCGGGTCCTGTTGGCCGCGCGGCAACTCGGCGTTCTTGCCCGTCGAGTTCGGCCGGTCGAAGAATGCGCCCGTGTTGGAGGCGTCCTGGCCGTTGGTCACCGTCACCGGGAAGCCGGTCTGCAGCGTCAGGATCGAGCTGAGCTGCCAGCCGCCGCCCACGGCGTTGAACACCGGGTTCTCGATGTTCATCTTGCGGCCGCGGCCGAAAGGCATGTCCCATAGCAGCGAGGCGACGTAGCGGTGGCGCGTGTCGTGACTGGACCGCGCCCGCTCGCAATTCCGGCAGTAGCTGTTCTGCGGGAAAAGCGTGTCGCCGCCGTGGTTGCGGATCGCCGTCGCCGTGTCGATCGCCTTCGCCCACGTGTAGCTGTTCATGAATGTCAAACCGCCGCTGTAGCGCTTGGTGAGTTTGAGGCCCAGCGAATGGTAGCTGCCGTTGCCGCCGTTGTCCACCAACTGGATGCGGCCGAAATTCGGGAACGGCGAGCGCTGCGGGATGGTGCGCCTGTCCACGGCGGGATTGGCGGGGATGGCCTCGTTCACCGCCCGCAGCGATTCGAGCCTGTGGCTTGTGTTGCCTACATAACCGGCTTCGACGACATAATCGCTGCCGAGATCGCGCTGGATGTTGAAGGTCCATTGGTTCGAGTAGGTCGTGCGCCGGTCATAGGGGTTGGCGAATGTATAGGGGCGGAAAACGTTGGCCACGCCGCCGGCGATCGATGCCAGCGCGTTGCCCCAATTCAGGTGCGGAAAATCCGTCCGCGAGTTGTCGCGCAGCCGCCCGGCCAGGTTGCGCGCCATGTCGAACCGCGGATTGCCCGTGTCCTGGCTGTAGAACGTGCCGAAGCCGGCCCGGAACACCCATCTCGCATTCGGCGACCACGACAGGCCGATCCGGGGCGCAAAATCGTTCCGGTCGATGCCCACGAGCCGCCGCCCCAGGCTGCCGTCGCACCGCACATTGATTTCCGGCCACCGGATGTTGACGCCTTCATAGCAGTTCTGCCGGGACGGCGCTTGCCTCATAAAGTAGGGGAACAGGCCGGGATCGGCCACGTTCGGGTTGGCAAGCGTGAGTTGCGCGTCCAGAGGCACGATGCCGTTGAACAGCGTCCCGGTCTGGTCTTCCCAGGGCGGCGTCAGTTCATACCGCAGCCCGAAATTCAGGGTGAGCTTCGAATTCACGCGCCATGTGTCGTCAGCGTAGAGGGACATGCTAGAGATGCGGAACCTGGCGTTGGCGATGGAGACGGCGGCCTCCGCCTGCGCCGTCTAGCCCAGCAGGAAGTCGGCGAAGTTGTCCCCTGTCCGCCCGGTCATCGCCAGGTTGCGCGTCGCGTTGTTGGTGAACGTGAACTGGCCGCGCGCGAACTGGTTGCCCACCTGGTTGTACTGGTCGCGCCGCGCCTCGCCGCCGAACTTGAAGCTCTGGCGGCCGCGCATCCACGAGAAATTGTTCACGAGCTGGAGCACGGAGTTGTTGACCTCGTATGGCCCTTCGGAGCTGTTGCCGAAACCCGAATACACGCCTTGGAGCGAAATGTTCGGAATGCCCCATTGCACCGGCGGCCCGCTGTTGAGGCCGGGGATCTTCAGCGCCCCCACGACGTCGCGCGAGAAGGCCAGTTCCGGGCCGTTGGTGTTGTAAAACTGGCTGTAGGCCACGCGCGCTTCATTCACTTTGGAGGGAGACAGCACGCGCGTGTTGGTCACCATGTACTGGTTGAAGTTGGTGACGATTTTGTCGCCGTTCAGCCTCAGAGCTTCAGTAACCTGGTTCTCGTCTCCCCAACTGTAGCGGCCGAACCACTGCGAATTCGCGCTCTCCACCCAGTCGAAACGGCTCACAAACTGGCCCCGGTTGATCGGACGCCCCAGCGCCTGCACGAAATTGTTGCGCAGGTCGGGGTTCGGCAGGTTGGGCTCCGGATAGAATTCCAGCAAGGCTTTCGAGATCGGGTGGATGCGGGTCGACGGGATGGTGTTGTTCGGGAACGGCTGGGCGGTGTTGACGCCATTGACAATCGTGCGCGTCAGCGGATCGTAGACGCCCTGCGTGCGCAGGGATGCGTTCGGGGTCGTGATCACATCATTGAAATTGCCGTTCCGCATGGCCGTGGAAGGCAGGCTGGAAACGGACTGCACCTGACGCCGCTGGCGGAACCATTCGTAGTTCGCCATGAAGAACAGCCGGTTGCGGCCGTCGAACAGTTTGGGAACGCTCACCGGCCCGGCCAGCGTGAAGCCGAACTGGTTCCACTTGAACGGATCCTTCGGCGGCCGCGCCGACGTGAATGCGTAGTTCTTCGCGTCCAGCTTCTCGTTCCGCAAGAAGTAGAACAGCGTGCCGTGGTACTCGTTGCCCCCGGGCTTGGTCGACATATTGATTTGCGTCGCCGCCCGGCCGAATTCCGCCGGGTAAATCCCCGTCTGCACCTTGAATTCCTGCAGCGCGTCCACCGACGGCATCACCACGATGGTGTTGAAGTTCGGGTCCGTGTTCTCGACGCCGTCGAGCGAAAAGCGGTTGAACTGCGCACGGTGGCCGGCCACCGCCACGGATTGCTCCGCGCGGATGCCCCCTTGCCGCGCTCCCGCCTGCCCCGCCGACGGGAAGCCGAAGCTCACGTTCGGCGCCAGAGAAACCAGTTGCAGCGCATTGCGCCCGTTGAGCGGCAGCTCGACGATGCGCTTGTTCTCGATCACCGTGCCCACTGTGGCGTTCTCTGTCTGCAGCAGCGCGCCTTCCGCCCGCACTTCCACCGATTCGGTCACGGCGCCCACCTGCAGTTCGATGTCCACTCGGGCGCTCAACTGCACCTGGATTTCGATCCCGCTCCGAACGAAAGCCCGAAAGCCATCTTTCTCCGCGCGGAGCGAGTAAACGCCCGGCTGCACGGCGGGAAAGGCGAACAGCCCTGTCTCGTTCGTCACGGTCTGCCGGGCAGCGTTGGTCGCCTGGTTGGTCAGCGTGACGCGCACGCCCGGCACCGAAGCGCCAGAAGGGTCGCGAACCTCTCCGGATAGCTCGCCCAGCGTCTGAGCGGAGACTCCCAGCGAGCCCATGGCAATCGCTGCGCAAAGAAACGTGGTGCGAAAAAGCATCCCTCTACCTCTCCTTGAAACTCAAAGTCTGGCGAGCCCCTCGCCAGTAATGCGCATAACTCTATCCCGTTCCGCAAGGGCTGTCCGGGGCGGATGGAGTTTCCTGAATGCGGCAAGAATTCCCCACTGCCCGCCCATTCGATGCCTTCCATTCGGCAGAAGAACGGTTTCCGCGCCCCTCCCTGTGGCCATCCGAAGGCGCGGCACTCGCGTGGCGCCCCCGTTGCCCGCCCCGCACAAACACCCGCGCTTTATAATCAAGGCAGGGCCTTCGAGTTTCCATGAGGAAAACCATCCTGCCGGCGGTGGCGTTCTGGGCATGGGCCGCCACGCTTCCTTCCGCGTGGCCGCAGGAGGCCGCGCCTCCCGTGCGGACCCGGGAGGCCAAGCCGCCCATCCGGTCAGAGGAAGCCTTCAAGACTTCCGTGTCGGAGGTCGTTGTGCCCGTCACCGTCACTGACGACAAGGGCCGCTTCGTCTCCAACCTGGACGAGAAGGACTTCCTTTTGCTCGATGAAGGCGTCCCGCAAAAAATCACCTACTTTACGCGGGAGCGCAACCAGCCGGTGGTCATCGGATATCTGGTGGACCTTTCCAACCGCACGCGCCTCCATTGGGACAAGTTCCGCGAGGCCATCATCGAGCTGGTGGACGCCACCATGGAGCCCGACGGCAAGCCCGACAAGCGCTTCTCCGGCTATCTGATCGGCTATTCGACCGAGGCCGAGCTGCTCGTCAACACCACCGACGATCCCGAAAAAATCATCGACCGCGTCCGCAAGCTGAAGCCCGGCGGCAGCTCCGCCCTCTTCGATGCCGTCTACATGGCTTGCACCAGCCGCACGCTCGTGCAGGGCGAGCCCATCGAGCCGCGCCGCGTCATCGTGATCGTCGGCGACGGCTCGGACACCAGCAGCAAAAAGACCCTGGAGGAAGTGGTCGAAACCGCGCAGCGCAACCTGGTCACCATTTACGGCGTCTCCACCGTCGCTTTCGGTTTCCACAGCGCCGGCGACGCCAACCTCAAGCGCCTCTGCGAATCCACCGGCGGGCGGGTGGTGTATCCTCTCGAAAACGTGTACTCCGACGTGAGCGGCTACCTCTCGACCCCCTCCGACGAGGGCAACTTCGCCCTCAAGGTCGGCACCGGCGGCTACGCTGCGGCCATCATGCGCGGCATTGTCAACGCCATCGCCGCCACCGCGGGAGAGATCACCACGCAGTACATCCTGCGTTACACTCCGTCCGATCTCGACACCCGCAGGCCGTTCCGACGCATCGAAGTCCGCGTCAACTTGCCCAACGTCAAGGTCCGCGCGCGCGAAGGCTACTATCCTTTCAACCCTTGACCGCATCCGCCCGATAAGGACCTATATGACCGTCCGCACTCGCAGGGTCGAATACAGGGTCCTCGAGGCCCTCGGCGAGAACTGCGGCGTCATCGTGGCCGACCCGGAGAGCGGCGAGTGCGTCTTTCGTTTCCGCGAGGACTTTGACGAGTTCGCCGGCGAAGAGGCGGAAGTGCTCGCGGGGTTGACAGCCCAATTGCCGCAGCTCTGCCGCGAGATGGGCACACAGGCCTTCCTTGGCTGGGTCGATGAAACCCTCTCCAACACCCTGCGCGTCTCCGAGCCCGCCCATTCCCTCGCCATCGACCTCGACCGCACGGCGCAAGCGCTCTACCGCAAGCACGTCGCGTCCCGCGTCCGCCCTTACGAGACCCACCTGCCGCTCATTCCCATCGAGCTCGCCGCCGGCGGCTTCGGCCGCGAGAAGGCCGGCGGCGTGCGGGAGTGGGTCGAGGCCCGCGTCCCCGGGCGGCGCCGCCTCACCGATGACCTCTTCCTCGTCCGCGTCTCCGGCCGCTCCATGGAGCCGGACATCCCCGACGGCTCGCTCTGCGTCTTCCGCTCCTACTACGGCGGCTCCCGCAAGAACGGCATCTTTATCGTCCAGCGCATGGCCACCCTCGACGAGGGCGGCGAGTTCACTCTCAAGCGCTACTCCTCCAGCAAGGAAATCCGCGGCGACCAGTGGCGCCACACCCAGATCACCATGCATCCGGAGAACCCCGAATACCAGGACTGGGACCTGCGCGAAGACGAGCGCTACATCACCATCGCCGAGTTTGTCTGCGTCCTCGAAGACCCGCTTTTGGGCGAGTAGCCCGCCCGCAAGCCGCCGCCCGCGGCCTGAGATATCATCGGGGGCATGGAGTCTGATACCAGCCGCCGATCTTTTCTCCAATCGATCCCCGCCGCCGCGGCCTCATCGGCCGCAAGCGTCTCCTCCGCCCAGCCGGCCGCGCCCGCTGCTGGCGTTCGCCTGGGAATCGCCAGCTATTCCTTCCGCGAGTTCAGCCGCCGCCTGTGCATCCAGTACACCAAACAGCTCGGCATTTCTCTGCTCACGATCAAAGAATTCCACGCCCTGTACCGTTCCACCCCCGAGGAGCTCGACCGCGCGAAGCGCGAGTTCGCCGCCGCGGGCCTCACTCTCACCGGGGGCGGCACTGTCTATATGCAGAAGGAAGACCCCGACGACGTGCGCTTCTACTTCGAGTACGCCAAACGGCTCGGCCTTCCGATGATGAATGTCGGCCCCACGGCGAAAACCCTGCCGATGATCGAGAAATTCGCCAAGGAGTATGACATCAAAATCGCCGTCCACAATCACGGTCCCGAGGACAAGCACTTCCCCGCCCCCTCCGACGCCTTGAAACTCATCAAGGACATGGATCCCCGCATGGGCGTCTGCGTCGACGTCGGCCACACGACCCGCACCGGCAAGAACCTGCTGGAGGAAATCGAAATGGCCGGCCCGCGCCTGCTCGACATGCACATCAAGGACCTGCGCGATCTGAAGGATGCGCGCAGCCAGTGCGACGTCGGCGACGGCCAGATGCCTGTGCCGCAAATCTTCCGCCTGCTGATGAAGATGAACTACTCCGGCGTCGTCCACCTCGAATACGAGATCAACGCCGACAACCCGCTGCCCGGCATGCACCGCAGCTTCGCGTACATGCGCGGCGTGCTCGCCGGCATCCAGAGCTGACCGCCCGCCCGGCTCGCCCGGCGCGTCACGAGGCCTGCAGGCCTCAGGCGGCGGAAAACACCTGCGCGCGGAAGGCCCACAATTTCGCCTCGGGATTCCGCCAGGCGCCCGCCGGCAGCCCCGCCTTGTGCGCCAGCGCCTCCAGGAACCATTCCCGCGTCGCTTTCCTCTCGCGCCCCACTTGCGGCAGCAGCAGCCCGCGCCTGCCCCAGCACTCCAGATATCCTCCGTGCTCGCCGGCGCGGAACCGCTCCGGCTTCACCAGCCTCTTGAAGGGCGTCAGGATCGAGATCTCGATCTCCAGGTCTCTCGGCGCCGTCACCCGCGTCGGAAACCGCGGATCATGCAGCGCGGAGAGCGCCAATTCCGGCACCGCCGCCCGGTAGCTGTCCTCGTTCCCGATCCGCCCGATGCAGCCGAACAGCTCCCCGTGCTCGTGCAGGCTCACAAACACCCCGCCCCGCCGGTCCAGCTCTTCCAGCTCCGCCTCGCTCTCCACCGGACGCTCGATCCCCCGCTCCCGCACCTGATCGAGCGTCGCCTCCACGCTTCGCAACAGCTCTCGCCGCGCCTCCTCGCTCAGGAAAAACGCGCTCTCCCGGAAATAGCCCAGCGCGGCGTAGCCCACCGACAGCGAATAATCGCCGTTCCGGTCCCCCGTCGTCATGTAATCGAGCTCCGCCTGGAAGATCTCCTCCTCCCCCTCGAGCAGCCCCAGGATCTCCAGCAGCAGGCTCACCGGCGCCACGCCGCATGTGGTCGACCCGTTCCGCCTCAGTTCGGAGAGGAAGAACGCCGGATCCAGGCTCGAAGCGGCGTCGATCACCTCGTGGTCCAGCGCGTGCAGGTTCGCCGCAATCTCGCTGTCCAGCGGAAACGGCGTGAACCCGAACCGCCGCCCGTAGTGCGTCAGGTCCGTGCTCGCCAGCAGCACGTCCCCCGGCCGCAGCGCCGCGGCGATCCTCCGCGCCGCATCCTTCCTGACGCGTTCCGCCGCCGATCCCGAGTACAGCGGCGCCACCGGCACTCCCGGCAGCAGCTTTTGCGCAAGCGGCAACTGGATCTCCAGCGAGTGGTCGCAAGCCGCTTCGGCGGGCAGGCTCAGGAAATCGAACCCCGACAGGTCCACCGCCACCTTGCCCAGCGGCGTCTCGTACGCCCCGATCCGCGGCATCACCACGTCTGCCGGCCCGCCCGCGTGCAGAAACCCGAGCATCACCACCCGCGCCGGGCGCGCCGCCGCCAGGTGGCGCCACGAGGCCGCGGCCACGCGGCCCGAGTACTCCAGCCCCGCGTGCGGCGCCACCGCCGCCAGCGCCCCTGGCAGCACGGCCGAACCAATCTTTTGCTCCGATGTTTCTAACAGTTCCTCCAGCAAATGTTCCAATGCGGACGCGCTTCCGGGATACCACGTCCCGGCAAACGGAGTGGCGAACGTCGCCGTCATGACGCCTCCTTTTCCACCCTCCGCGCGGGCGCTTCCCATACCCCCGCTATCGCCGCGCCGCACCCGCGGCACCGTCCCCCGGGCGCCAGCCGGTTCGCCAGCACCCGGAACCCGTACCGCTCGACCGCCGCCGCCCCGCACTGCCAGCACCGCGTGTTTTCCAGATCGCCCAGCCGTCCCGGCAGGTTCCCCGCGTAAACATAACGCAGCCCCGCCTGCTTGCCCGCCTGCACCGCGCGCAGCAAATCCGCGGGCGAGGTCGGCCGCGGGTCGGTCATCTTGTAGTCGGGATGAAACGCCGTCACATGCCACGGGATATCGGCGGAAATCCCGGCGAGAAATTCGGCAATGTCCCGCAATTCTTCTTCCGAATCATTGAACCCCGGCACCACCAGCGTCACCACTTCCAGCCAGAAGCCCATCTCGTGGATCCGGCGGATCGAATCCAGCACTGGCGCAAGCCGCCCGCCCAGCTTCCGGTAATTCGAATCCCGGAACGACTTCAGATCCACCTTGAACAGGTCCAGCCACGGGCGCAGGTACTCGAGCACCTCCGGCGTCGCGTTTCCGTTCGATACGAAGCCTGTCACCAAACCGTGCCGCCGCGCCTCCCGGAACACTTCGACCGCCCACTCCGCCGTGATCAACGGCTCGTTGTATGTGCTCACAATGCATTGCGAGCCGCTCAGGAGCGCCTGCCTGACGATCTCCTGCGCGCTCATAGGCTGGAAATAGACATCCGCCGCCGGGTCGCGCAGCGCCTGCGAGCTGAGCCAGTTCTGGCAGTAGTCGCAATGCAGGTCGCAGCCCAGCATCCCGAAGCTCAGCGCCCGCGCCCCCGGCAGCGCGTGGAAGAACGGCTTCTTCTCGATCGGGTCCACGTGCAGCCCGTTCACATACCCGTGCGGCGCCATCAGCCGCCCGTTGTCGTTGAACCGCACCTTGCACACGCCCGGCAGCCCCGGGAAAATCGGGCACCGGTGCCCGCACGCCAGACACCTCACACGCCCGTCGCCCAGCGGTTCTGCCAGCGGCGACTCCCGCACATGGCGCGCCAGTTCCTCGGCGAGTGTCATTGCCTTCTGCCGCCTCCATTGTAGGGCGGTCCGGCGCGCAGGGGAAGCCTTTTTCCCGCCGGTGCGCGCCTCAATCCCGCCCCATCACCACTGCGTCCTCCGACGGATCACGGTAATAATCCCGCCTCAATCCTCTCCTCTCAAAGCCCAGCGATTCATAAAAACGAATCGCCCTTTCATTCGAAAGCCGCACCTCCAGCCACAGGCGCCGCCCCCGCATCACCTCCACCAGCGCCCGGCCCGCTCCCTGCCGCCGCGCCCGCTCCGCCACCGCCAGGTTCAGCAGCTCCGCCTCCCCGCCCGGCAGCTCCTGCCACACGGCGAAGCCCGCCACTTCCCCGTCCACCTCCGCCACCCACACCGTCCGGCCATCGGCCTCTACCGCCGCCCACTGCGCCGCCTCCGGACACGCCCGCTGCACCGCCCAGACCGCCGCCGCGTCCCGCTCCGTCATCCGCCGCACAACGATTCCCATAGCTCTGCCTGCTTCCGCGCCAGCGCGTCCCATGAATAATGCCGCTCGGCGAGCCGCCTCGCCGCCTCCGCCATCCGCCGCCGCAATTCCCGGTCCTCCAGCAGCCGCACGATCCCCTCCGCGAACGCCTCCCCGGTCTCCGCAATCCACACGCTCTCCCCGTGCGCCAGCCCCAATCCGGCCACCCCCGACGGCGTCGACACGATCGCCCGCGCCGATGCCATGGCCTCCAGCGCCTTCAGGTTCGTCCCCGCCGAAACCACCGTCGGAATCACCACCAGCGCCGCCCTTTCGTACAAAGGCTGCACGTCCGCCACGTAACCGTGCACGGTAATCCGCGGGTCCACCTCCCGCGCCTGCCAGTACAGCTCCGGCTGCGGCCCCGCCACCACCGTCAGCCGCACGTCACACGCCTCGAGCCGCGGCCACACCTCGTCCAGCAGAAACTCAAACGCCCGCACATTCGGGAAATGGCGGAACGAACCGACGAAGAGCAGCTCGGCCGCCCCGTCTTCTCTCTCCGGAGCGGCCCGGAACCGCTCCAGGTCCACCCCGTTCGCGATCACCACGGTCTTCTCCGGCTTCCCGATCAGCGCGGCGTCCTTGTCGCTCATCACCACCACGCGCCGGGCCCTTTCGACCGCCCGCCGCTCGAACCACGCCCACCGCTTCCAGTCCCACCACGCCGCCGCCGTGCCCCGCCTCTCGCACACCTGCCGGAACAGGTCCTGCGTCACATCATGCTCCACCAGCACATCCGGCCCGTAGCGCGCCATCTGCGTGTACTCGGCCTGGAGCAACGCGGCGCCCAGCGCCCGCATCCGCTCCCGCAGGCCCCGCGCGAGCTCCGGCGTGTAGAACTCGCACGCCTCGGGCGGCAGCAGCGTCGACCACCGCGGCTCCCGGTACCGGGGCTTGGCTGCTGCGAACACCGCCGCGCAGAACTCCGCCAGCCTCGCATAGTCCTCCGCCCCCTGCCCGTCCTCGAATCCAAACAGAACAATGTCGAATTGTTCGGAACATTTCCGCAGCAGATTGTACAGCCGCACCGCGCCCCCGTGCGCCGGCGGCCACGGCAGATAGGGCGTCAACACGGCCACCCGGCGCTTGTCCGCGCGGAACCCCCGCCCTCCCGCCTCGCGCCACTCCCTCGGCAGCCCGCTCCGGTCCCGCTTCCACGGCGCCAGCCAGGAAGGGCGCAGAAAGATCCGGTCGCGCGCCACCCCGCGCAAGAACAGCAGCGAAGCCAGCGGCTCCCGCCAGTGGACGTGGTGCCGCTCCATCCGCCCGTTGAACGCCAGCGTGCGGAACGGAAACGCCGCCAGCGCCGCCGCCAGCGCCCGCCGGTCGTCCAGCCGCACTGCGCAGAGCGCCACCCGCCGCCCCCGCGCCGCCCGCCGCAGCGCGAGCCATGCCTCCCCCGCGCTGCCCTTTGGCAGCGGCACTTCGATCACCTCGGCGTCCTGCACCAGCCGCCGCATCTCATCCATCACCGCCCCGCCGCCCGCCGCCAGCACTACGGCCTCGGCCTCCTTCCCGAGCAGCCCGAACAGCAGCCGCTTCGACACCCGCTTCATGGCGCTCCCTCCCGCCTCCGCAGCGCCGCGTGCAGCACCCCCCAGCTCGCCATCGGCATCAGGGCCGCCACCACGCACACCGGCGCAAACCCGTAGGCGTCCACCACGCGCCCCGCAACCGACGAAAACACCCCTTGCAGCGCCCCGTACACCGCCGTCAGCCCCGATACCGCAAACGCCGCCCTGTGCGCCCCGAACAGGTCCAGCGGCATCGCGTAAATGTTCACGCTCGACGCCACGCAGGCGAAAAAGGAAAGGCAGATCCACGCCGTCGCCCACCCCGCCGACGGCATCCAGGGCACGAAAAGCCCGGACAATAACAACAAAGAAGCCAAAAAAATCGTCTTCATTCTCGCCGGAGTCACGTCCTCCATTCCCGCCGACAGCCGCAGCGTCAGCCACCCGCCCGCCAGCCCCCCAAGCGTGGCGAATATCGGCGGAATCCAGGCGAAATGATAATTCGCATCCGCTTGCGTCAGCCCGTGCTCCCGCACCAGAAACACCGTGGTCCAGTTCACCCAGAGCGAATACACGGCCATCAGCAGGACGTTCGAAGCCAGCAGCGCCCAATACCGCCGGTCCCGCAGGATCCCTTTCACTCCCGCCGCCGCCGCCCCTCTTCCGCTCTGCGGCGCCGGCGCCCGCCTCTCCACCGCCAGCCACAACGGAATCCACAGCAGCCCTGCCGCCCCCAGCATCACAAATGCCGCCCGCCACCCGTACAGCCGCGCAACGGTCTGCGCGGCCACCGGCGCCGCAATCGCACCCGCCGTCAGACCGATCTGGAACACCGCGCTCCCGAGAGCCCGCTCCCGTGGCGGAAGGTACAGCGCGCTCGCCTTCCCCGTCGCCGGCACCCCTCCCGCTTCCCCAAGCCCCAGCACTGCGCGGCACGCCATCAGCGCCCCGACGGATCCCGCCCAGCCCGTCGCCATGCCCGCCGCCGACCACAACCCCACCGCCAGGGTGCTGCCCCACCGCAATCCCAGACGGTCGATCGCCCACCCGGCCAGCGGAGCGCCCGCCGCATAGGCCACGGAAAACGCCAAAATCACGTCGCCATATCCGGCTGCCGTCAGCCCGAATTCCGACATCAATTGCGGCGCCAATGCGGCCAAAATCTGCCGGTCCAGAAAATTCACGGCGTTGGCCAGGGCGAACACCCCGATCACCGCCCACCGCAGCCGCGACGTCATGGCAGAAACTCGACCGACACCACTTCCGCCGTCCCGCCCGCCTTGGCCGTGTACTCGATCTTCACCCGCCGCGCCGGCTTCTGCACGCCGCAACTCAACTGCACCTGCTGCTGCCCCGCGCCGAGAATCACCACCTTGCCCGCATCGGCGATCGCCATGACCACTGTCTTGCCCGCCGCATCTTTCAGCGTCAGCCTGGCTCTTTGTCCCTGGCAAGCCACGCTTTCAAGCATCCCCAGAAACGTCTGTGTCGGCGGTCCCTCCCACCATGGTTCGATCTTTTTCCCTTCCAGCCCGCCCTGGCTCGCCTTTTGCTCCGCTTCGCGGATCCGCTCCAGAGCCTCTCTCTTCAACCGGTCCAGCTCGTCCTGCTCTTCCTTCCGCCGCCGGGCCCGCTCCGCTGCTTCCGCCTCGAACCGCGCCTGCTCGAATTCTTCCCGCGCCTTGGCAATCCGGCTCCTCTCCTCGTCCGAACGCGCCACCCGCTCCGCCGCTCTCCAGCTTTTCTCCGCGTCGGCATATTGCTTTGCTTCCGCCTGCGCCATGGCCAGTTGCTGCCACAGCCCGGGATCTCGCGGCTTGAGCTCGGCCGCCTTTTTCAGCAGATAGGCGCGACGCACGGGTCCTGGCTCCCGCGCTGCCGCCCGCACGTATGGCTCCGCCCACCGCGGGTTCTTCTGCGCCGCCTCCTCGTACAGCCCCATCTCCATCAGCCCGCGCGCGCACCGGTCCCGCTGCGGATCCATCAGCTTCTTCATCGCTTCGAAAGCGTGCTGCGCTTCCTCTTTGGCGCCCTCCGCGAGAAGCGCCAGCCCCAGCCCCTCAAACGCCAGCGGCCCGGGGCGTTCTTCAATCGCTTTCTGATACGCCGCCCGCACCTCAGCCGGCGGCGCGCCCCGCGCCATCAGCAGGTCCGCCGGAAGAACCCGCAGCCGCGACGGCAGCATCGGCACCACGGCAAACGCCAGCCGCGGATTCAGCGGGCGATCCGGTATGTTGAGCGTCCGGAACTGTCCCGAAGCCAGATACCGCTCCGCCTCCGCTTCAAACTCCTCCGCCCTTTTGCCGAAGGCGTTCCGGAACGCCGTGCCCCGGTCCGCGCCCGCCGCCAGGTTCGACAACAGCACCCGCGTGCGCGTCGCAGTCGTTTCATCCGTGAGCAGGTATTGCAGCAAGGCCCACTCTTTGGTCCGCTGCCCGGGCGCCGGAGGCGCCCCGAGCGTCACCCGCCCTGCATTCAGGGTCATCGTGGAAAACAGCACGGCAACCGTCTCTTCGAGTCGCCCCGGCATCCGCTCCTGCCAGTTGTCTTCGATCAGGAGAAGCGCCAGTTCGCGGAAGAACTCCGGCCCCGGCGCCTCTCCCGCCGGCCACGCCGTCATCCATCCGTCTCGGGAAAAGCCGAACTTCGGGGGCGGATCGCCCTTTTGCGGCCGCCGCACCACGACGGTCACCGGCCAGACGGTCTGCAGGTCCTTCTTGCCGAGCGTCTCCCCGAACACGAACCGGAACTGCTCCAGATGGTAGAGAGCCTCGCGCGCCCGGTCTTCGCCGGCGTCGGAGTAAACAACAAAAGGCCCGCCTTTTGTTTCAATCCAGTCCGCCGCCCCGAGCCAGGGCGCGGCGGCCGCGGCGCAAAACACGAGGAGGCAGGCGCGCATCAGCAGGTCCCCTGTCAGGCGATCGGCCCCTGCGTGGCGGAAAGGGCCGTCACGATCCTCTCTCTTTCTTTTTCCGCCATCTCCACCGCCGAATCCAGCGCCACCTGGTACGTCATCCCCGCCACCGCGTAACCGCTCAACAGCACCGCGTAGAACGCAGCGTCCGTCTCGAACGCATAGCGCGCCAGATAGGCCAGCCCGATCGGCGCCATCAGGAGCGGATACAGCAGCAGCATCAGCCCCTGGATCTTGCCCGCTGACGCCTGCCGCCAGCTCGACGCCGGGTCCATCGGCCGCGGCGCCTTGACGCTGGAGAGGTTGCCGAGCGCCAGCAAGAACAGCGCCAGCAGCAGAGTGCAGCCGAACGCCTCGGGGATCTTCGCGAGGGGGAAGCGGATGCGGAGAACCGCCAGCGCCGCCGTCACCATGGCGATCTCGGCCAGCAGCGCCAGCAAGGCCGTCAGGTTCTTCGCCACGATCACCATCCGCAGACGGACGGGCATCACGAAATACGCCTGCACCGCCGTCCGGTCGAAGCCCAACGCGTTCCAGAACAGCACCTCTCCCAGCAGCAGCGCCGCATAAAGGCTCACCCAGAGAAGAAGATTCTCGCTTGTCCCGCCCCTCATGCCGGGCCCCTTCATCGCCAGCGGCAGCCAGATGAGGATGCCGAAGGTGAATCCCATGAAAAACACCAGCCGGAACCGCGCGGACCGCGCCAGCGTGCGCAGCTCCTTCGCCACCAGCGCTCCCAGGGGATCCGGCAACAGCCGGCCCGGAATTTCATACAGCCGTTCGAGCAATCGCCATCTGCTTTGCCCGCTTTTTTCCCGCTCTTTCGACTGGATTTCCGCCGCGTCCCAGCGCAACCCGCGCCGGAATTGGGTGTATCCGAACCATGCCGAGGCCAGCACCCACAGGGCCGTCACAGAAAATGCTTTCAGGGAAAATGAGCCGGCGCTCAACAAAGCAATCGTCACCCAAGGCAGCGGCAAGTGCGGAATCCAGGCCGTGTATTTCTGATATACGCCTCGGATTTCAGCCGCCGGGACCGCCACCGCCAGCGCCTGCGGCAGCGCGGCCAAAAGCACGATGGCCAGCACCACCAGCTCGCGCGCGCCGCGCCGCGCCAGCAGGCGCGTCAACAGGTCGCGGATCCCGACGCTCAACATCAGGTTCATGGCCACGAACACCAGCAGGAATGCCGCCGTCCACCCCGGCGTCACCGGGCTGCGCGCCAGCCCTGCGCCCACGCCGGCGAGCACGATCAGCACCTCCGTGCCCGTCGAGGCGCGCAACAGCGCCTCCACGGCAAACAGCTTCCTCGCCGTCACCGGGTATGCCATCAGCCGCTTCAGATCCAGGCTGAGTCCGGTCGCCGCCATCATCACCGGCATCAACTGCCACAGCGCCATCGCCGCCAGCAGAATCATCGAAGTGGCGGAAACCAGCGTCTCCCGCGGCTTCAGCGAGGGCAAGGCGACAGCCGCCAGCCACGCCAACAACACCACCAGCCCGTACCAAACCGCCATCGAAATCCAGTAGAAGATCCGCGCCGCCCCCGCAGACCCGCCGGTCACGCGGTTGTACAGGACGCGGAACTGCGCCCCCACGATCGCCCGCACCTGATCGTCGATCATCGCCATCGGACGCCGGTCACCTCAGCCAGTCCAGCGCTTCTGTCGTCCGCGCCGGTCCGCCCACGACCCGGACAAACAGGTCCTCGAGCGTTTCCTCCCCTGCCCGCAACTCCTCCATCGACCCCTCCACGATCAGCCGCCCTTGATGGATGATCGCCACCCGGTCGCAAAGCCTCTCCACCACCTCCAGCACGTGGGACGTGAGAAAGATGGTCGCGCCCTGCTTCACCTGCTCGAGCAGTATGTCCTTCATCAGCCGCGCCCCCACCGCGTCCACGCCTTCGAAGGGCTCGTCGAGAAGGAACAGCTCCGGGCGGTGGATCAGCGCCGCCGCCATCGCCACGCGCTTGCGCATCCCCTTGGAATACTCCGCGATCAGCTTCCGCCCCGCGGTGTCGAGTTCGAACAGCTCCATCAGCTCCCCGGCGCGCCGCCGCGAAAGCTCTCTTCCCAGCCCGTACATCCGCCCCACGAATTCCACGAACTCGAAGCCTGTGAGGTGGTCGAACAGAAGGCTTTCGTCCGGCACCAGGCCGATGCGCGCCTTCACCTCCAGTTCTTCTTCCGGGATCTTCCTGCCCAGAATCCGGATTTCGCCGGCCGTGGGCGGCGCCAGCCCCATCAGCATGCGGATGGTCGTGGTCTTGCCGGCCCCGTTGGGCCCGAGAAAACCGAAGAAGCAGCCGCGCGCCACGGTCAGGGTGAGACCGTCCACGGCCGCCTTCTCCCCGTAAACCTTCCGCAGTCCTCGGATGTCGATGGCGGGGCTGGCTTCCGGCATCATTGCTGTTTCTCCATCCTACCCGTTTCGAGACTCAGCCCGTCCCGTTTGCGTCCTTTTTTTCGCTTGGACCCTCAACTTCTGCCGCCCTCCCGCCGATGATGTCGTATGTGAGTCAGAGTATTCTGCCCAAGACGTCTCCCCGCGACGTGGCCATGAAGAGCCTGGACCAGCTCCCTCCCTTTTCGCCGGTCCTGAACCACCTCATGGCCTCGCTCGCCGATGAGGATGTCAGCTTTGCCCGGCTGGCCGACCTTATCGAGCGCGACACGGTCCTCAGCGGCAACGTCCTGCGTCTGGTGAACTCGGCTCTCTACGGCCGCCGCGGCAACGTGAGCAGCGTGCGCGCCGCCGTTTCGATTCTGGGCCTCGCCAAGCTCCGCAACTTCCTGCTCGGCTTCTCCGTCTCCCGCCTGTGGTCCCGCATCAAGACGCCGGACTCCTGGTCCATGGCCCGCTTCAACGAGCACGCCCTGGCCACCGCCCTGCTGGCCGACAGGATTGTGCAGAAGATCCCCGCCGAATATCCCGAAGGGGCGTTCGCCGCAGGCCTGTTGCATGACCTCGGCCGTCTCATGATCGCCACGGCTTTGCCCGAGGAGCACCTCCGCATCCACGCCATGTACGCCGCCAGCGGGAAGCCTCTGGAGCAGTGCGAATACGCTCACATCGACATCTCCCACGCCGAACTCAGCGCCGCCGCGCTGGGCAGATGGAACCTCCCTGCCCCCATCCAGAAAGCTGTCCTCTACCACCATCAGCCCGATCTCGACCCTGCGCGCCATACGGTGCCTCATTCCTCGCTCAGTCTGGTAGTCGCCGTCGCCAACGCCGTCGCCAACGCCACCCGCCATGCCATCACCGACCAGGACGAGCATGGGGCGCCGGACCCAAAGGAGTCCTTCTCCCGGCTGAAGCTCGGGCATGACACGGAAACGATCCTCGCCTCCTTCGAAGAAGACCTCCAGCCGCTGAAAGCCTCGCTCTGACCCTCGTTCATCCGCGTGCTCGCCGCCGCCCGTCTGCGGAAAAGCGGGATGCGGGGCGGAAGCAATCCCGCTCCTGACAACAAGGCGCCCGGCACACTCGCCGTCCGAAAACGGAACCCGCCAGGCACTCCCCTGCTCCTGATGCGCGGTCTCAGATGACCCACTCTGCGGGGCCGGCACTCCCGGTCACGCGGATGCCGCGCTGTTCGAGTTGCCCCAGAACCGCGCGGCAGAGACTCTCGTCGAAACCGAGCACTTCCGGCGCGTGGACGCCGGGCCGGCGGAACCGGCCATCCAGAATCAGGCGGGCGGCGGCCGTGGCGGTAAAGCCGGTGGTTCGCGCCATGGAGAGAAGGCCGTTATCTGCGTCGAAATGGTCGAACAGATCGAGGGAAAAACGCACGGCAGCTCCGTCCCGCGAGAGCCCCTCAAACAGCAGCCGCATGACGGTGATATCGGCCTCGCCGGGCAGGAAGCGCCAGGCGCGGCGGCAGACGGTTTCCAGCGCCGGCCGCACGTCGGGCGCGAAAAACCCGGCATCCCGCAATTGCAGGATGAACTCGTAGTGGCGCGGGTGGCGAAGCGTCTTTTCCACAAGCGTCGGCACTTCCGGCAGAGAGGCGAGCAGAGTGCGGATGCCGTCGGTGTGGAAAGCCACAAGCGGCCCGGTCTCGGGGAATTCGATCGTCTCCGCGCCGGAGAGCGGTTCGACCGTGACAGGCTGGCCGCCGATCCGGAAGCGGCACGGGCGCGTGTATTCGTCGATCACGCTTTCTGCGGCAAAAGGGTTTTTGTAGAACCAGGGAGGTTGAGGATGGCAAGGCAGCCCGCCGACGTAGCAGACGTAGCGGTCCAGGCGCGCCAGGCGGTGGCGGGCGGCGCACGCGGCGAGAATGTTGGACAGCCCCGGGCAAACGCCGCAATCCACAATGACGGTGGCGCCGCGCGCGGCGGCGCGCTCCGACAGAGAGGCGGGGTCCTCTTCCGTGAAAGAGATGTCGACGACGTTCTTGCCCAGCTCGATGAGGCGTTCGAGCACGCGGAAGCCGAGAGCGCCGGGCATGGCGGACAGCACCACGTCCGCCGGCCCCGCGATTTCCTCCAGCGCGCCAGGAGCGAGGACGTCAGCCTGCACCGTGTGGCACGGCCAGCGCTGCACGGCCGCCAGATTCGCGGGGTTGAGATCGGCGGCGGTGACGTCGTGCTCGCCGGCCAGATCGAAAACCATCGCGCGGCCGATCAGGCCGGCGCCGAGAACGGCGACCCGGCGGCGCGTCATGGGGCCTCCCGTGCGGCCGCGCCAAGCCGCTCAAGCACCAGGGCGAGGGCCTTGGGGCCGCGGATTTCCAGTTCCTCTTCTCCGGACAGAACCAGATCGGCGAAGGCGCGCGCGGGCCGGATGAACCGCTCGGCGCCGGGCTGCACGGTGGCGGCGAACTGTTCCAGCACGCTTTCGCGCGTGCGGCCGCGCTCGCGCGTGTCCCGCTCGATGCGGCGCGCGAGGCAGAGAGCGTCTGGCGCGTCCACGAACAATTTCACAAAGAAATGTTCGCGCAGCTCCGGCCAGCAGAGCGCGAACAGGCCCTCCACGACGACGAGGCCCCGGGGCACGATCCGTTCGCCGCCCCGCGCGCGGGCGTGCGTGGCGAAGTCGTACAGCGGCGCCGTCACCGGCTCCCCGCGCGCGAGCGCGGCGACGTCGTGAAGGATAGCGTCACGATCGACCGCCGCCGGCTCGTCGAAGTTCGTGCGGGCGCGTTCTTCCAGCGGCAGGTGCGCCAGATCGATGTAGTAGTGGTCGAGGTTGAGCACCGGCGCGGCGAGGCGCGCGGCGAGCCATCGGGCCAGCTCCGTTTTGCCCGCGCAGGAAGGGCCGGCGATCCCGATCAGGCGGGAAGGCGCGGCCTCGGGCTCGCCGTGCATCGTCAGGCCCTCGCGGCGGTCTGCAGCGGCTCGCCCGCCTGGGGCGGCGGCGCGGCGGCAGGCTGCAGCTTCACGCTCACCAGCTTGGAGACGCCCTGCTCCTGCATGGTGACGCCGTACAGCATCTCGGCGGCCTCCATGGTCTTCTTGGCGTGCGTGATCACGATGAACTGCGTGTGCGCGGCCATCTCTTTCAGCAGCGCCGCCAGCCTGCCCACGTTGGCTTCATCGAGCGGGGCGTCCACCTCGTCCAACACGCAGAACGGGCTGGGCTGGTACTGGAAGATGGCCATCAGCAGGGCCAGGGCGGTGAGCGCCTTCTCGCCGCCCGAAAGCAGCAGCACGTTCTGCAGCCGCTTGCCCGGCGGCTGCGCCACGATTTCGATGCCCTGATCCAGCGTGTCGCCCTCGCCGGTGAGGCGCATCTCCCCGATGCCGCCTCCGAACAGCGTGCGGAACATCTGGCGGAAGTTTTCATTGATGACCGCGAACGCCTCCGTGAAGCGCTTGCGGGACTCGGTGTCGATCTCGCGGATCGTGTTCTCGGTATCGCGGATCGAGTCCAGCAGATCCTGCCTCTGCGTGTTGAGGAAGTCGTAGCGCTGCTGCGCCTCCTGATATTCGGAGAGCGCCTCGGGGTTGACAGGGCCGAGCGCCTCGATGCGGCGGCGGATATCGGCGGCTTTCTCTTCCGCTTCCGCGACGGCGATCTCGTCGATCTCGGCCGGCGCATCGGCTTCAGCCCCCGCTTCCGCCGCCTGCGGCGCCGCAGCGGCCGCGCCGCTTTCTTCGGCCGCAGCCGGCGTCTCTTCTTTGAGAACCATCCGCGCGGCGGCCTCCAGCACGGGCAGGCCGAGTTCCTTGCGGCAATTCTCGTCCAGGTGCTTCAGGTCGCTCTGGCGGCGCACGAGTTCGAGCTCGATCTGGGCGCGCCGCTCGTGGGCTTCCGCCAGCAGCAGGCGTGTCGCCTTGACGCGTTCTTCGGCCTCGGCGAGAGCCGTGCGCTGCGCGGCTTCCTTCTCCGCCAGGGTGGCGGTCTCGGCTTCCAGCCGCTCGAGCGTAACGGCTGCCTGCGCGGCGCGGTCTTCCAGAGCGAGGTTGAGTTCGAGCAATTGATTGCGCTTCAGCGCGAGGCCCTCGAGCTCGGCAGCGAGCGATGACCGGCGGGCCGCCGTCTCCTGGATCTCACGCTCCAGCCGCGCTGCGGAGGATTGAACGCCGCGGCGGCGCTCCTCGCATCCGGCCAGCTCCACGCGCAGCACGGCATGCTCCTCGCCGAGCGCATCCAAATGCTGCTTGAGCGAATCCAGCTCGCCGCGGGCGGCTTCGAGCTGCGCCTCGATGGCGGCGCGTTGCTGCTCCTTCTCCCCGGCGAGCTGCGCCTTGGACTCGCGTTCCGCCGCGGCGCGTTCGGCATCGCGGTTCAGGCGGTCGAGCTCGACTCCCGCCAGCGAGAGCCGTTGTTGCGCGCGCTGCTGCTCTTCGTTGAGCTTGCGCATCTCCTGATCGAGCAGGAGCGTCTCTTTTTCCTCGCGCTGCTGCTGGGCGCGGAGCTGCTCCAGCGATTCGGAAAGCTCGTGGATGGCGGCTTCCAGCCGTTCCAGCTCCTGCTGGGCGGCGGCAAGCTCAACCTGGCGCTGCTCGAACAGAGAAGTGATTTCCCGCAGCTCGCGTTTGAGGGCGAGAGGGCCGGCGCCGGTGCGGCGGCCACCCGTGACGGCCTGGCCGTGGTAGCAGACGCCGTCGGCGAGCAGGAAGAACAGATCGGGATGGACGGCGGCCAGCCGCTGCGCGGCCTCGCGCGACTCGGCCAGGAAACAGCGGGCCAGCCGCGGCAGCAGCGCGGCCGGGGCGTTGGTAAGCCCGTTGGTGAAGCGGATCCCCTCGCTGAGCCGGCCAACGATCCCGGTTTCGGGGCCGATGGCCGGCTCGGGGACGGGGGAGGACACGGCAGGGGCGCTGCCGTGCAAACTCGGCTCGACGAGGAACGTGGCGCGGCCGTCGAGATCGCCGCGGAGCAGTTCCAGGCCCTGGCGGGCCTCGTCCCAGGATTTGACGACGACGTATTCCAGTTCTTCGTGGAGAAACTCTTCCGCGGCTTTTTCAAACTCGGGATGCGTAAGCTCGATGAAATCCGCCAGCACTCCGGCCGGTGCAAAGCCGTTGGTTTCCCCGCGCTGCGCGGCTTGAAACAGGCGCTTCACCGATTCCGTCGTGTAGGCGCGGTGGGACAGAACCTGGTCCAGGGAATCGCGCCGGGCGCGGAGGGAGCTGGCCTCGTGGCGCAAAGCGTCCAGCCGCTTTCGTGTCTCGGCGGCCTGGGCGCGCTTTTCCTGCAGCTCGCGCTCGGTCCGCGCGCGGCGGTCCTGCGTGGATTCGAGCGCAAGCTGGCGGTCGGCCAGACGCCGGGAGAGATCCTCGCGCGCGGTGCGAAGGCGCGCCAACTCGGCTTCCGCGGCTTCCGCATCTTTGCGGACGCGCGCGCGGTCGCGCTCGATGGCGGCGAGGAAGGATTCGATCTGGGCGAGCTGGTTGCGCAGCGAGGCGGCTTCGCCAAGAAGCGCGACCACGCGGCGGCGCATCTCTTCGAGCGCGCGCTCCTTGCCTGTGAGTTCCGCCTGGATGGCGTCGCGCTGCTTCTGCTTGGCCGCCAGACGGCTCTGCGAATCCGCGACGGCGGATTCGAGCTCGCCGAGCTGTTCGGCCAGATGAGCGCGCTCCTGTTGCTGCCGTTCGGCGCGCGCGGCGAGCTGCTCGGTCTCCGATTCTCCCTGCTGGAGGCGCTGCTCCATGGCGGCGATGTCCCGCGCCTGCGAAGAAATCTGGCCCTGGATGCGCTCCGCCTCGAGCCGCGTCTCCGCGGCGCGCTTGCGGGCTTCGGTCAGGGCGGCTTCCAGGCGGTAGAACTCCTCGCGCGCCTCGGTCACGGCACGGTCTTCCTGTTCCACCCGCGCCTGAAGCTCGTTGAAGGACGCAGAGGCGGCTTCCAGTTGCGCCGCGATGCGCGAAGCCTCGCGCTCCAGCAGGAGATAGCGGCCGGCCAGCGCCACCCGGAGCCGGGCGTCGAGTTCCGTCTTCAGCTCTTCATAGCGGCGGGCCTTGCCGGCCTGCCTCTTGAGGGAGTTGACCTGGCGGGAAACCTCCTCAAGAATGTCGAACACACGCGTGAGGTTTTGTTTTGCGCCCTCGAGCTTGGCTTCCGCCAGGCGCCGCTTGTTCTTGAATTTCGATATTCCGCAGGCCTCTTCAATGACAGCCCGGCGGTCCAGCGGCTTGGAGGAGAGGATCTGGCCGATGCGCCCCTGCTCGATGATCGCGTAGGATTCCGGCCCGAGGCCGGTGCCCATGAACAGTTCCTGGATGTCGCGCAGCCGGGCGATGCGGCCGTTGATCAGGTACTCGCTCTCGCCGGAGCGAAACAGGCGCCGGGTGACGATGATCTCCTGGGCTTTTTCCGGCAGCGCCACCGCGGGCGCAAGGGTGATAGCGGCAGGCGCGGCGGCCTGATCCGGGGCAGCGTCCTCGGCGGTCTCGTGCGCGGCCCCGTTGCCGTTGGAACCCTTCGAGCCGTTGGCTGCGGGCGCGGCGGCTTCAGCCGCCTTGGCGGGTTTCAGCCCGGGCACTTGCACCTGTCCCGTGGGGTCGACCAACACCATGGTCACCTGCGCCATGCCCAGCGGCTTGCGGTCGCGCGTGCCGGCGAAGATGACGTCTTCCATGCGCGAGCCGCGAAGGGATTTGGCCGACTGCTCGCCCAGCACCCAACTGATGGCGTCGCTCAGGTTGGACTTGCCGCACCCGTTGGGCCCGACAATGGCTGCCACCCCCCGGCCGGGGAAGCGCATTTCGGTCCGGTCCGCGAAGGACTTGAAGCCCTGGAGTTCCACGCGTTTCAGGATCAGCAAAGGCGGATTCCTCAACTCATGTCTGCTACTGGATTTGACGCGTGCGCATAGGGCACGGCCACTCGGGGGGGTGAGTTACCTTCGAGCTTACACCGAAACGGCGCGGATGGCAATACCCCTGATGCCATATTTTGGATGCCAAGGCGCTTGAACCCTATATCTAGTGGGGCGATATCCAAAGGAGCGCGCCGACAGCGGGGCAGGAGGCAACCGGAAAGGACGCTTCGGGAGCGGCTGGCGCGGCCCCTCCGGCATGGAATCCGGGCCTGATCGCACGGCAGCGCGTGCGATCAGCTCTTCTGTTCGGGGGCGTCGTCCCAAAAGTCGAACATGTAAATGGGTTCGAGCTTGGCGCCCGGGCGGAGGCAGGCCTGTTCTTTCAAATAACCGGTGCGGAGGTCATAGATCCAGCCGTGGAGGACAGGGCGGTTGGACTTCTTCCACGAGCGCTGGATGATGGACGTCTCGGCAAGGTTGTTGACCTGTTCCATGACATTGACTTCAATCATGCGGTCGAGGCGGGCTTGCGGATCGTCAATGGCGTCGATTTCACGCCGGTGGAGGCGGTAGACGTCCTTGATGTAGCGGAGCCACTTGTTGATGAGCCCGAAGTCGTGGCGGGTGAGCGCGTTCTTGACGCCTCCGCAATCGTAGTGCCCGCAGACGATCACGTGCTTCACTTCGAGCACCTCGACGGCGTACTGCAGCGAGCTGAGCATGTTGAAGTCGGTATGCACGACCAGGTTGGCCACGTTGCGGTGCACGAACAGTTCTCCCGGCTCCACGCCGGTGATGTCCTCGGCGGGCACGCGCGAGTCGGAGCAGCCGATCCACATGAACTCGGGCCGCTGATGGAAAGCCTGCCGTTCGAAGAATTGGGCATCGACATTCAGTTTTTCCTGGACCCAGGCTTTGTTGGCGAGCAACAGTCTCTTGTACGACTCCATGGGAACCTCTCAGAAGTGGCGCAATTCCACGGTGATGTTCCTGTATGGCGCCAGCGCCAGGAAATCCTCGACCGTTTCGCGGATGTCGTGATCGATATAGATCGCCCGCGTCGCGTCGAGAATCACGTGGGAGTTGTCGGGGATCTTGCGCAGGCGGGACCGGAGCTCGTTCTTGTTGACGAAGGAGGCGTCCTTGTTGAAGCGCACCAGATAGTGGCGGTCCAGGCTCACCACGGTGAGCGCATCGTGGTGGTTGGCCCGGATGACGAAGAAGATGCCCACCAGAAAACCGACGAGCACTCCCTTGAGCAAATCCGTGAAGACAACGGCCGCCACGGTGACAATAAACGGCAGGAACTGGCTCCAGCCCTGGGCGTATATGGCGCGGAAGAGAGCGGGTTTGGCGAGCTTGAGGCCGACAAGGATGAGCACGGCAGCCAGACAGGAAAGCGGGATCCGGTTCAACAGCCCGGGAAAGAAGAGCACGCTGACAAGCAGCAGCCAGCCATGGATGAACGAGGACATCCAGGTTCGGGCGCCAGCGAAGACGTTGGCGGAAGTGCGCACGACGACGCTGGTGATGGGCAGGCCGCCAAGCATGCCGCTCGCCATGTTGCCGACGCCCTGCGCCATCAGCTCGCGGTTCGTGGGCGTGATGCGGCGGAAGGGGTCCAGGCGGTCGGCGGCCTCGATCGACAGCATCGTTTCAATGCTGGCCACGATGGCGAGCGTGGCGGCAACCACCCACACGGCGCTGTCGCCGGCGCGCGAGAAATCGGGATGGGTGAGGAACCGGAAGAACTCCTGCGGGGAGCGAGCCACGGGCAACGTAACCAGGTGCTCGGGCTCCGTAATGGCCAGGGGAGACTGGAGCCACCGGAACAGCGTGTTCAGGCCAAGGCCCAAACCCACGGCCAGCAAGGGGCCGGGCAGAAGGCGGAGGACGCCGGACATGCGCGGCTGGAATTTCTCCCAGGCGATCATCAACGCCAGGGCGGAAACCGAGATGAGAATGGCGCCCATGTGGGGAGCAGCAAAGGCCTCGAGAATGTCGGTCAAGGTGTTGAAGCCGGATTTCTCGAGAAAAGCGAAGTCGCCGACGAAATCCTTGTCCCGCCCCAGCGCGTGAGGAATCTGCTTGAGCGTAATCACCATGCCGATGGCCGCCAGCATCCCCTTGATGACGGAGTTGGGGACGTAATCGGCAAACAGTCCGAGCCGGAAAACACCCATCAGGAATTGCAAGGCGCCCGCCATCACCACAGCCGTCAGAAAAGCAGGGAACGAGCCCAGGCTGGCGATCGAGCCGGCCACAATGACGCTCAGCCCCGCGGCGGGACCGCTCACGCTGACTTGGGAGCCGGAGAGAAAGCTGACAACGATGCCGCCAACAATGCCGGCGATGATGCCTGAAAACAGTGGCGCTTCCGAGGCGAGAGCGATTCCCAGGCAGAGCGGCAGGGCCACCAGGAAGACGACAGTCCCCGCGGGCCCGTCATAGCGGAAAAAGTTCCCCTTGCTGGGATCGAGCATGCCGGGAGCCGCCGTGGTCCCGGCAGAGTCGCGGCGCAGATCCTCTGCTGCGGTCGTCATCGTGGTTCCCCAATCTGGAAGAACAGTAATCGAAGGCTGGCTTACTGTATATCACATCCTTTGCCGGTCGGTCCTCTGCCCGGGCCGGAGGAGCGCCGGGTTCCGGAAAAGCGCGGCTCCGGCAGCCGTGCTAGATTGAGGAACGGGTTCGGAGGGCTGCCAAAGCGCGACACCAATGGGCATACGCCACATCATCGTCCTGTCCACCGTCATTGGGCTGTGTCTGTTGAGTCCGCTCAAGCCGGCATGGGGGCTGTACGGCTACTACTGGTTCGCCATGATGCGCCCCGACGTTCTGTCGTGGACCGGACCGAACCGCTACTCTCTCATGCTGGCCGTGGCCACTCTGCTTTCCAACCTGCCCGTCATCCTGCGCAACCTTCCCCTGGTGGTGACGAACTCGACGCTGCGCAATCTGATGTTGTTCCTTCTGGTGATTACCATCTCGGTTGTGACCGCGGTGGATCCCAGTCTGTGCATGGACCGCTACGAACAGTTCCTCCGGGTTTTCGTGATGGCGCTGATCATTCCTCTCATCCTGACCACGATGGACCAATTGCGCTGGTTCTTCGTGGTTTTGGCCGGATCGCTTGGGCTGCTCGGGACCAAATACGGGGTGTATGGCCTGTTGGCAGGCGGCGCAACGTTCAGGCAAGGATACGGGGGCATGCTGAGCGACAACAATACCATGGCGCTGGCGTTTGCCATGACGGTGCCTCTGTGCTGGTTCGCGAGGCTGCTGGTGCCGTGGAAGCTGGCGCGGCTCGGCTTTACCGCAGCGGGCCTCGCCAGCCTGGCCGCGGTCGTCTTCACCCATAGCCGGGGCGGAGTGCTGGCGGCGGGGGCGGGCTTGCTGATGATCACGCTGATGGAACGCCGCAAGATGGTCGCCATGCTGGTCCTGGCGGCGGCCAGTTCGGCGGTTGCGTACCTGGTTTGGGACAGTTTCTCATCCCGCATGTCCACGCTGAAGAACCCGGTGATGGAGGGGTCAGCGCGGAGCCGGATCATCATCAGCACGTACGCGGCGCCCAGAATGTGGCTTGATTACCCGCTTTTCGGTGTCGGATTCACGGAAACCAACCAGCAACGGCTCCTTTTCAAGTACGTTCCTCCGGAATACGCGGTTGAGTATGCAGGCAAGGTGATTCACAACAACTGGCTGCAGATTCTGGTGGACAGCGGCATCTTTGCGTTCCTGATCTATGTGTGGCTTGTGTTCCGCACGACTTTCAGTTGCTGGCTGGAGGGCCGGAAATGGATCAACCGGGGCGACATTGTGCAGGCAGCCATGCCCAATGCCATCGCCGCCTCGATGGCGACGTTTATCGTCGGATCCACGTTCCTGTCCAGAACTTCCTTCGACCTTCTCTACGTCCTGGTGTGCATGGCCGCAGCCTGGGTGGAGATCCGGAAGACCGGGCAGCAGCAGCCGATGCCGGCGGTTCCGCCGCCAGGCTCCGCAGTCTCTGCCAGCCAGCTTTCCCCAGTCGCTTCGGCATCGGGCACGCAGGAAGAACAGCAGGCGGACGCGCGGCGCCGCAGGCGGCTTGCCCGCAGGATTTCGGTCCGGCATGGCGCCCAGGGCTCGCCGTGAATCGCTGCGGCTCTCTCGCCAGCGGCCCCGGCGCGGCCCCGGACAAGCAACTCGGGATCAAGCCTTCCGAAGCACGCAGAGAATGTTTGAGCGAACGCCAAAGGCGGACAGGAGCCTCATGAAGAGGACTTCCACCCAGCCTGCGATTCCCCAGCGGCCGAAAGTCCCAGACGAATTGACAATTTCGGCAAAAACAACATCGAATCCGGCCCGCGCGGCGTGACGGCGGATTGCAGATAACGCGTTCATTCGATAATAAGTGGGAAACACGTCATCTTCGGCGCGGCCCTCGATCCAGTAAACCAGCCGCTTTCGCACCGGATAGGGAATCAGTCTCGCAATCCAGACGAGCGGGTATCCGGCATTCGGCGTGTGAAAGACGAACTTCCCGCCCGGCGCGAGCACCCGGCGGATGTCGGCGAGAAATCCTCCCGGGTCGGGTATATGCTCAACCACCATGTTTGCCGAGACGAGATGAAAAGCCGCTTCACGAAAGGGAAGGTGTCCCCCGAGTCCCACGACCTTGTCCCGGATCAACGGGTGCTCCAGGAGAGCCTCATCCACGTCAACGCCGACCAGGAGGGAAGCTCGGCGGCTCAACGAGAGCTGGCGATCCATATCGCATGCCCAATCGGGGATGATCTGCCTGCCGCAACCCAGGTCGAGCCAGCGGCAGCCTGGCTCGACCATTGACTCGAGCAACCAGGCATAACGCTTCTGGGAATGCGTCAAGTCCAGCCCGACAAGACGCGCGAGCTTACCTCTATGGCGGTACCAAAAACCCCAATCGGAAGCCATATGAAGTGCTGACCTCTAGCGGCAGCGGAAAGCCTTCAACAGGCTATCACAGCCTGCAAGCACGCCCCCGCCTGCCGGCAGCGGCCGCCGGGAGAGCCTCGCCTTTACGCTGCGCTGCGGCGGCGGCCAAGGCGTCAGATCGGGAGCTGAAGACGGCTGATGCTGCGCTGCCGGAAAGAAAAAAGCGCAGGCGCATCCGCCCTTTCGGAGGCCGGCTCCTCGCAATCGGGCGGAGTGCGCCTGCGCTCAACGGCGAGCGCGGTTGTCAGAACAGGAACCGGACGCCCAACTGCACGATCCGGCGGCCCACCTTGGAGTCGGCGAAGCCGAACCGCGGGTTGGTGATGCGCCCGGCGGCGTCCATGGTCATGCGGAGGTTCTGGTCGTTGTTG
>Ga0272446_1001542_pt1 | contig 33309 bp, 21 predicted proteins | sample YNPCB0061_FD_194587 | JGI IMG/M metagenome (GOLD analysis project Ga0272446, IMG submission 194587) | Hot spring microbial mat communities from Yellowstone National Park, WY, United States - YNP-CB-006-1 | ecosystem: Environmental > Aquatic > Thermal springs > Hot (42-90C) > Sediment | place...
GGGATCAGATCCTTGATACAATTCCACTGGCGGTCGGTCAGGTCCGTTGGGTAGGTTTGGTACTTCATACCCCAAGTGTACCCAACCTGGCCCGGCGACCGCCATCCTTTTCAGACAGCTTCTTAGCGCGCGCACTTTCGCCAACTCGATGCCTGGATGCAACCACGGCCCGTCGGAGCCAAAGAGCAATTTGTGGGCGCCGGCGCGCCGTACCGCCTGTTCGAGCAGATCGAAACGTCGCACCCCCGAGCTGTCGGTGTAGATGTTGGGATGGCGCTCGAGATGGTCAATGAACGCCAGTTGGGCGCGCCAGTCGTCGGCAAAACTGCCAAGGTGCGGGATGATGAAGTTGACGTCAGGGTATTCGGTGGCCAATAGTTCAACTTGCTCGACGCGCCCCATCACATCGTAGAGGATCGGCAAACGGGCGGCCCGCGCTACGTCGCAGATCTCACGCGTGATCGGCGCGTCGTAGCGATGGACCTTGATCCCGCAGAGACCCAGGCGCAGCGCTTCGTGGATCATCGCGCGCACACGGCCACGGTCACGGACAGGATGGACGAAAGCAAAACCGTAGAACCGTTCGGGATGGGCGGCCACGAGCCGGGCAATAACCCGATTGGCGCGCGCGTAGTCGCTGTGGAACGGCGGAAAAATGACCGTGCGCGTGATCCCCGCGGCAACGGCCCGTTCCAGGTAGCGTCGCAGCGGCGCGTCGGTGTCCCACGGGCCGGTCAAGCCGTCGCCTTTTCCGGCGTGGCAGTGGCAGTCGATGATCGGCATGTCAGTCACCAATAGGGAGGGCCGAGCCGTCCCGAACCCTCCCACCAGGTGGGGGTCTGGGGAAACCTGGTTTCCCCAGACCTCTGCTTGAGGGCTGCGCCCTCCCAAATCCGCAGGCGGGGGCGTGGGGAAACCGGGTTTCCCCACGCCCCTGCGTGCGGGCTGCGCCCTCCCAAACCCTCCCGCGGGCGGGGGTATGAGGAAATCCGGTTTCCCCATACCCTTGCTCTAACAAGCTATGTTCACGGTAGCCGTCCATGCCGCCGGGCGGCATGGTGCTTCTATCCGCAACAGCCGACACTGGTGTACCCTGCCGCATTGGCAACGTTACGGCCATCCGGGTAGCGGCGCGAGAACTCGCGCCAACTGTCGTTACGGCTGGCGCAGCCCCCGTTGTAGTGCCCAAAGACCCGCGGGTTCGTCAGATGCGCCGCCAGATGCCGGTAGAGGTCACGAGCGAAGTTATCGGCGCCGGCGGCCTGATTGCAGCCATGGAGCACGAAGACGACATTGGGCGACAGCGCCGCAGTGGGAATATCGCTCACGGTGCGGGCGCCGCCAGCGCGGTCGATGCCGCTTGCGCCGGCTTGATAGAGACCTGCCCGTCCCAGGGTGACGCCATAGATGCCGTTCGAACCACTGTGACCGAAGATATGCACGCTCTCGATCGGCTGCCCCAGACAGCGATGGGCGCGCTCGATCGCGGCGATGATGTCGGCGCCGGTGTCGTAGGGAGTCGCGCCGACCCGTCGCGAGCAGTCACCGGTCGCCGGCACGGCCAGGGCGCCAATCCGGCGGGCCTGGCGCGAGGCGCCGCACTGAAAATGGTTGCGGTGGCGGGTGTCTGAGCTGTTCTGGAACAGACACAGGCGTGGCCGAACAGTAACCCGTGGCGTCTCCTGCTCCAATGCTTCTACTGCCACCTCCAGGCTGATCTCGTCGAGCATACTGCGCGCTGGAACGCCGCACGGGTGGTCCTCCACCACCGGGGGTCGCGGGCCGGACGCATAGCAGATCTCGACGCGCCGTTGCCGCGCCGCCGGGCCGGGGATGGGCTCGCGCTCGCCCCGCGATTCGACGCTGAGGCGCACGCGGCGCCCGAGGCCTGGACGGAGGCGCTCCAGGGACCGGCGCAACGCGGCGGCGACCTGATCAGCGCGACGCTGCCCCAACGCCAGGTTATAGGCGTCGGTGCCTGCGGGATCGGTATGGCCGATGATCCGCGCCCCGGTCACCCCCGTAGCCGCAAAGTGGCGGGCGAGCGCGGCGATCTGTCGCCGGTGATCGGGGGTCAACTCGGCGCGATCGAAGGCAAAATCGCTCAGCACCACACAGCGTCGCCTCGGCGCAACCCCCGGCCCTCCTGCGCGCAGCGCCGCGCGCAGGAGGGCCAGCGTGCGCGGCCCGGGGAACCCGTTGGGGGGCAGGCGCTGGCGACGTTGAAAGGCGCGGATCGCGCTGCGGGTCGGCGGATCGAGCGCGCCATTGACGACCAGCCGTGTTCCTATGACCCGGTTGAGCGCGGTCTGGACCCAGCGGATCCGCGCGCTGCTGAGGCGCGGTGCGACCTCTGATGGCCTGGGTGGTGGCGGCCACGGTCCGGGGGGCCTGGGCCGCCGACCCGACGGCGGCCGGGGCGGCACGGGCCGCCGGCCCCCCGGCGGAGGCAGCCTGCGAGGCGCGCGCGCCTCGCCCTCAGGCGCTGCCAGCATCTCGTGGTAGCTCGGATTGTCGGTCATACATCCCTCCTTCTCGCCCGGCCGGCCTGCAAGGTGGCGATTGCCAGTCGCACCAGCGCCGCCGCGCGGTCGATCTGCGCGGGCGTATGCCGCGCCGTGATGATCAGGCTGATCCGTGGAGCGCCGCCGGGCGTTCGGCGCAGCATACTGCGGAGGCCCGGGCGCGTGAGGGCCTGGCGCAGAACGTGCGGCGCGATCCCGGGCAGCGCGGCCAGGCCTGGTGCCGAAACCTCGCCCCCGTCAGCCACCCTGACGTCCAGGCAGTTTCCGGCGCGGCGCGGGCGAAGGCCGGATGGGCGCAGCCGCTGGCAACGCCCCCCGGCGCTGGCGTTCGAGCTGACGGCTGAGATGCACCGCCGGTTGCAGATAGCGCTCCCCGATAGACTGGCTTTCGGTCGTCTCGACGCTCAGATCCACCCCGGTGACCGCGCGATAGGCGTGGATGTAGCCCTGGATCTCGTTGCGCCAGAAGCGCGCCCAGTTGGCGGCCCAGTCGCGCTGGGCATCGGGATGGTTCCAGGCCCCGTAACGGATCCCCAGCAGGATCTGTTCGCCGTAGACGGCCAGATAGTAGAAATGCACCACCGAGGTGTCACTCCAGCCTTGCAGTTGCTTCATGGCGTCCACTGGCCCCATCCACGCTTCCGGATAGGTGACCATGACCCGCGTCGGCAGAAACTCGCGGAACTCGGGACGCGCCAGCAGCCACTGTTGCATCAGCATCTCCTGGCGGGCGGTCGAGGGCAGATCGCCGAACTGGTTGTGCGCGCCCCGCGACAGCTCCAGGTGCACCTCGCGCAGAGCGTTCAGCAGAGGAAATCCGTCGGCGATGACCGTCGTGTCGTCGTCTTGCTGGTAGAAGATGGTGCAGAGATGCAGCAGGTTGTGGAACCCCTCCAGGAACTTGGAGCGACTATCGGCGGGACGCAGCGCGCCCACGGCCTTGCCGACCAGACTGATCCCGTAGTGGTGGTCGTACTCGTAGGCCCGGCGCAGGACGCTCAACCGGTGCTGCTCATCCTGCACATAGCCCCAGAGCAGATTGCTGAGCGGGCGCAGCGGGTCGAGTTCGAGGTGCGCCAGCGGATCGCGCTCGCCGGGGCCGCGGATGTTCTGGAAGCGCCGGGAAATCGTGTTCATGGTCTGGACCAGCATGGCCTCTTCGTGCCAGTAGGACCAGATCAGTTCGATCATGACCGGGGCCATGAGCCGTTCGGCCAGGATGCCGTAGCACTCCTCGGGTAGGCCGTCCTCCTTGTTGCCAATGAAGACCGCGCTCTTGATCGCTGCATCGCGCAGCTTCTGGCGCACCAGGGCCAGATAGGGCAGCGTCTGGAACGAGGCCAGTTTTGGATTGGCCGTGTCAACCGGGCTGAGATAGGCCTGAAGCGCGTTATCGGGGATTTCCTGGCCACTGAGACCAAGGCGTTCGGCGGCTTCACGCCTTTCAGCGGGGTTGAATTCACGAAGCTGCCTTTCATTGGAATAGAACACAACGCCGACGTTTGCCAGCACATAGGCTTCGGTGGCGACCTTGAGCAGCCGGTAGGCGTCGGTGTCGTTGAGGGGCAGGTAGCGGCGTTGCACAAGGTTGTCGAACTGATCTTGTGGCACCCGAGCGCGCCCCTCCTGCGTCGGCGGGGAGATGTTACAGAGCAATTGCAGGATGGCCTCATCGTAGGCTCTGAACGAGAGCGCCTGCGCGCTGCGCCGGATGGCCATCCACAGGGCCACGTCGGGGGTGAAGGGCACGGCGGAGCGCCGCAACGCCACCTGCGCGACCGCCGGCCCGCCAGGCCCGGCAAGGGCCATCTCCGGCACGGCACGTACCGCTCCTGGAGTCGGACGCAATACTTCGAGGTGGAGGCGCGCCTCCTCAACCATGGTGCGCATCTCACCTTCAAGCCGATATATCGCCACAACAACCTCGTGCGGCCCCGGAGCAACCCGGTCAAAATACACGATGGCAACAGGTCCGCTCAGATCGGCATCGGTTGCGGCGCCCTGAGGCAGGCGCCACTCGTACACATACTCCCCGGCCTGATCCGGCTCCACGACAATTCGAAGAGCGTCACCAGGACGCACCGTGTCGCGTGGCGAACTCAGCGGATCATCGGCAAGGGACGCGATGATTCTGGCCATAACACACTCCTTCTACGGTCACACCGCGGCGGCGACGCTGCGCGCCGGCCGCCGCGCACACAGCTCCGATCGGTCGAGGGTGGCCCGCAAGGCCCACGCGGCCAGCAATTCGCCGAGCAGCCCGCTTTCGCCTTCCGGGCTGAGCAGGTTGTCGTGGCGGGCCTGTCCGATGACGGCAAAGACCAGCGCGGGGGCCGCGGCGCGCATACGCTCGGGCCGGGCCGCCCATTCCTGATACAGCGCCCGCAGGCTGGCCGGGTGGCGCTCGGGTGCGCCGAGCGCCGCGCCCAGGCCCCGCCCGCGCAACGCGGGCGGACGGTGGCTCAATATGAGCCGGGCCAGGTCGTCGGTTGTCCCGGACAGGTCGGCGAGGATACGACGGAGATCGGACGGCACGTCGAGCGGCGGGTAGAACGCTTCCCACAGGCGCTCCAGGCGCGTCCATTGGGGATCAGGGTACAGCGCGCGGCCCATGGCGCAACTGAGCTTGACGCGGATCCATGGCACGGGATGGGGATCGTCGAGGTGGAGTCGAAAGACGAAGACCCGCGGCAGGCTGACCACCCCGATCAGCCCGGTGGTGGCGGCGACGCCGACGCGGGCCACTGCCCACAGATCGGCGACGATTTCTGAGATCCAGCGTTCCCAACACGTCCAGACCAGACGCTGGCGCGCGTCGCCCCGTTGCCGCGCCCGCAACACCGGGCGCAGCGAGTTGACCAGGTTGAGCAGAGCGCTGCCCTGGTGCCCGACCTCATGGACCAGCGAGGAGGCGATGCCTGAACCGACCATGCGCTCGCGGGGAACGCGGATCACAGCCACCGGGTTCTCACCGCCGCCCGGTAGTCGCGTGCGTGCCCGACGGATAGCCGCCCCGTGTCCGCGATCGAGGTAGCAGGCCACGGGTGGCGCCTCGTAGTAGCCGGGCAGGGCCAGGGCGTCGGCCGCCACCACGTCAAGCCCGGCCAGCCAGACGCCGGTCCGGCTTTCGCTACGCTGGGTAATCACGTCGGCGAAGATGTCGAACTGGGTCAGCACGGCGTTGAAACGCAGGCGCAGGATGCTGAACCGGCGCTGCGCCACGTCGGTTGGAACGGCGCGGGCCGCAGGGCTGCGCAACCACGCGATGTAGCCCTCGACCAGCCCGCGCAGTTCGCGCCGCCCCCGGCTCAGGTAGCGTTCGATTGCCACCTGAGCATCGAGCGCGAGCGCCGCCGCGGGCACCAGGGTCTCGTGCAACGCAAACGAGCGCACCAGGGCCAGGCGGGTGAGCAAGGCCCGCGCCTCTTGCTCGAGCATCGTGAGGGCCGCGCGTGTGATGGTCATGGCTCACACTCCGTAGAGGATAATCATATTGCCCCGCCGCCGCCAGACACCCTGCTGGCGTCGCCGCGCAACGGGGGCCGCGGCTGGAGGAACTCTGATCAGACCCGGGGCGTATTGTTGCGCTGCCCGCATCATGGCCATGCGCGCAATCTGATCGGGTGGCTGATGTGCCGGCAGCATCGCCGCCTGGCGCGCAGCCTCACCGCTCAGACGCACAAAGCGCCGGGCCACCTCGAATTCCTGATCCTCGGCACTCATCCCTTCCAGTTCCAGGCCAAACATGGAGCCGGCCGTCGAGGCAAGCTGGCTGCCCACTGCTCCCCCCACGCCGGGGGCGACGATGTTGCCAAGCGCCCCGCCTATCACCGGCAAGGCCCGTCGCGCAACACCTTTCAGGGCCCGACCCAGGGTGCGGACGATCGGCGAGCGGATCACTTTACCCAGCCCCCGTCCGATCCGGCGAAACAGGTTGCCCAGAAACTGCTCCAGCTCAGCCTCATCGGTGATCTCCAACAACGCCGCGGCCAGTTCCATCTCTTCGGCTTCGCTGAATGGCCCGGTGGTCTCACCAGAGAAGCCGTCTTCTTCCTGGAACTCGAACTCGAGATCGAATTCACCCTGATCGCCCATCTCACCGCTCAACGCGAACTCGTCGAGTTCATAGCCATCCACTTCACCCCAATACTCCGCCTGGGTGCGATCAATGTCGTGCATGGGATCCTCCTTATGCTCCATCTTCGACCGGCGACGCGCAGGGCGTCTTGCTTGTACTGGACAGCAAATCGCGTGCCAGTCGGCATGCTGATCGCTCCAGAATGGGCCAGATTGACATGCGAGGGGAGAAACCGGGTCGCGCAACACCCCGACCAGGGGAACTGGCGTGCAGCACAGGGGTGAAGCATGATTCGGATGCGCGCCAGGGAGGGCGAATCAATCTTCGCCCCGCAGGGGTATTGCCAGGCAGAGGGGGGATCGCCTAGAATGGATATGCCTGTCAGCGGTTCGTTGACCCGGAGGCCCGTATGCCCCATCTCGCAATGATCGCGAAGCAAGAACTGCGGGCCATGCCGGCCCTGCTGACCGTGGCGCGCATGCTGGAACTGCCCGTCCTGGAGTTGCATCAGGCGGTGCAGGAAGAACTGGCGGCCAACCCCGCGCTTGAGGAGTTTGAACAGCCGCCGGCGGCAGCGCCTTCGGCGCCCACCAGCGATCCGCTGCTGCGGGTGGCCGCACCGGTGAGCATCGCCGATACGCTGCTGGCCGATCTGCGCGCCAGTCTCCCCAATGACCAGCACGCCCTGGCCGAGGCCCTGGTGGGCAACCTCGACGAGCACGGCTTCCTGCCCGAGAGCCCGGCGACCCTCGCCCGTGAACTGCGCGTGCCGCGCGCTCACGTCGAGGCGGCACTGCGACTGCTACGGGATCTCGGGCCACCCGGCATCGCCACACCCGGTCCCCGCGAGTGCTTGCTGGCGCAACTCGATGCGCTGGCCTCCGCTGGCGAGCGACTGCCGCTGGTCCGTGCCATCGTCGCCGAACATCTGGAAGATCTGGCGGCGGGCCGCTACCGGGCCATCGCTCGCGCCCTGGGAGTGGATGAGAGCGCCGTGGTGTCGGCGCATACGCTTATGCAGCAACGGCTCTGGCCCTTCCCGTTCCAGGCCATCCTGACAGAACGGGCCGGGCCGGATCGGCGGGCGCATCGCGCGCCCGATCTTATCTTCACTGCTTGCGAATCCGGCTTCGCGGTCGAAGTGCCCACCGGCCCGGGGCGCTGGCTCGGCCTCAACCCCGTCTACGCCGAACTGGCGACCCGCGCCGCCGAACTCCCCGCCACTGAACGCGAGCACGTGCTGGCGTATGTGGCCCGCGCGCGAACCTTCTTGAACGGCTTGCGGCGCCGCTATGACACCCTCCGGCGTATCGGCGAAGCCCTGGTCGCGCGCCAGGCCGCGTTCCTTCGCGAGGGGCCTGCGCGCCTTGTGCCGCTCACGCGCCTGCAACTGGCCCGCGATGTGGGCCTGCACGAGTCAACCGTGTGCCGCGCCCTGGCTGACAAGATCGCCCTGCTCCCCAACCGCGCTCTGGTCCCCCTCGACGACTTCTTCGACGCGGCTCGTCCGGTGCAGGAGGCGCTACGCGACTTGATTGCCTCCGAACAAGGGCCCCTCAGCGACCAGGAACTGGCGGAGTTGCTCGCCGCGCGCGGCTACCCCATTGCCCGGCGCACCGTCGCCAGGTACCGCGAACAGTTGGGCATCCCTGCGCAACGACAGCGCGCCCGGCGCCAGCGGGATCACTAACGTGAACATAAGCCCTCGACGAGGGGTGTGGGGAAACCGGGTTTCCCCACGCCCCCACCCGCGGGAGAGCCTGGCCCTCAAGCAGGGACTGGGGAAACCGGGTTTCCCCAGTCCCCGCCCGCGGGAGGGTCTGGGAGGACGCAGCCCTCAACCGGGGGTGTGGGGAAACCGGGTTTCCCCACACCCCCGCCCGCAGGAGGGTCTGGGAGGGCTACGCCCTCCCAGGAACAATCTTATGTTCATCCGGTTGGGGTGCGGCGTAGCCGCATGAACTGCTGAGATCAAACATGGCAATCGTATGACCCGACGCGGCATGTTGCGCGCGCTCCTGGCCGGTCTCATGGCAATCGTTCCCCCTCTTACCGCAGCTTCGACCACGCCTCCCGCCGCGTCCCCGCGCCGCGCCGACGCGGATGTGCTGGTGATCGGCGCGGGGATGGCCGGTCTCGGCGCCGCTGCCGCGTTGAAGGCGCAGGGCGTGGACGTGCTTGGTGCTCGAAGCGCGCCAGCGCCTCGGCGGGCGGGTCTGGTCGAACGCCGACCTCGGCATGCCCCTCGACCTCGGGGCGTCCTGGATCCACGGCGTGACCGGCAATCCCCTCAGCGCCCTGGCCCGCGAACAGGGGCTCGTCACCGCCAGCACCGATTATGAGAACCTCCTGGCCTACGACGCGGACGGCGCCGAGGTAGACGATGCGCGCCATGCGCGGATTGACGCGCGCCTGGCGGCGTTGATGCGCCAGGCCCAGGCCCAACGCCGCGACTTGCGCCGCGCCAACCAGCCCGATGTGTCGCTTCAGGCCGCCTTCGACACCGCCCTCGCCGGTATGCGCCTCACCGCAGACGAACGCCGCGAACTGGACTACGCGGTGAATACGATCATCGAACACGAGTACGCCGCCGATGTCACCGAACTGTCGCTCCTGCACTACGACGCGGGTCAATCGTTCGGCGGCGGCGATGCGCTCTTCCCCGAGGGCTACGGGCGGATCGTCGAGGGGCTGGCGCGGGACCTGCGGATCGAACGGGGCGCGGTCGTGCAGCAGGTGAGCCACGGGGCCGGCGAGGTGCGCGCCCAGACTTCGCGCGGCGTCTTTCGCGCCGGCTATGCTGTCGTGACTCTGCCTTTGGGAGTGTTGCAGGCAAACGCGGTGCGCTTCGCCCCCGACCTGCCCGCGCCGATGCGCCAGGCCGCCGCGCGCCTGGGCAGCGGGGTGCTCAATAAGCTCTACCTGCGCTTTCCACGGGTATTCTGGGCGCGCGAGTACGAGTTCCTGGGCTACATGGCCAGCCGCAAGGGCGAATGGACCGAATGGCTCAACCTGGCCTTCTACACCGGCGCGCCGGTGCTCCTGGCCTTCAACGCTGCCTTCTACAGGCGCGCCAGCGAGTCTATGTCCGATGCCGCTTTCGTCGGTGCCGCCCTCGATACGCTGCGCACCATTTACGGGCCGCGGATCCCCGAACCCACCGGCTTCCTGCGCACTCGCTGGGCCACCGACCCCTTCGCGCGCGGTGCCTACTCCTACATGCCGCCTGGCGCCACTCCGGCTGATCGCCAGCTCCTCGCCACACCGCTGCATGGCCGGCTCTTTTTCGCCGGGGAGCACACCAGTGTGGAACACCCCGCCACCGTCCACGGGGCGCTGCTCTCCGGGCGCCGCGCCGCGCGCGAGATCCTGGGGCTAACGTGAACATGGGGGAACCGGGTTCCCCCATACCCCCGCCCGCGGGAGAGCCTGGCCCTCAAGCAGGGACTGGGGAAACCGGGTTTCCCCACGCCCCCACCCGCGGGAGAGCCTGGCCCTCAAGCAGGGACTGGGGAAATCGGGTTTCCCCATCCCTCCGCCCGCGGGAGGGTCTGGGAGGGCGCAGCCCTCAACCGGGGGAGTGGGGGAAACCGGTTTTCCCCCACTCCCCGCCCGCGGGAGGGTCTGGGAGGGCAAAACCCTCCCAGGAACAACCTTTCCTGGAGCAGGGGGCTGGGGAAACCGGGTTTCCCCGGTCCCTTCCACGGGAACCGAGGGCGCAACCATGCCTCATGCAAAAAGGTAACTGTTCACACCTGGGGTAACCCACGCGCCTGCGAGCGAGGACGTTTCGTCCCCGTCGCTTCTCCGCGGGCAAGATGCCCGCGCTCCCAGCAGAAATGTGAACACGTACGCAAAAAGGCGCGCAGCGAAACCATTTCTTACGCAAAAAGCATACAAACTGTCGTATAATACCGCTACCACGTGAGCGGAAAGGTTACCACCTATGGCCGAGATCATTCCCCTGACGCCCGGCGAGACCAGCGCTCCGCAGGAGCCGTTCAAGCCCGGGGCCTGCAAGCTGCACCCCCAGACCATGTGTCCGGCCTTTGGCGCCCTGCGCGTCCTTGCGCGCATCGAAGGGGCGCAGCCCGCCATGGTCACCGATACGGGCTGCCTCTACGGATTGACATTCGTGACCCACTTCTACGCCGCGCGCAAGAGCATCGTCGCGCCAGCGCTGGGCACCGCCGAGTTGTCCGGCGGGAAGGTGCAGGAGGCGGCCAACGCGGCGATCGCCGAAGCAGCCAGGGAACAGCATGTCTCGGTGATCCCGGTGATCTCCCTCTGTGTGGCCGAGACGGCCGGCCTGGCCGAGGAGTTGCTGCCCACCGAGGTTGACGGCAAGCCGGTGGTGCTGGTGCGCGTGCCGGCCTATGCCATCCACTCCCATCCTGAAGCCAAGGATATCGCCCTGGCGGCGGTGCTGCGCCGCTTCGTCGATCGCCAGAGCGACCACGAGCCGGGCGCCCTGGTGCTGGTGGGCGAGGTCTTTCCCGCCGACCCGCTGCTGATTGACGGGGTGCTGCGCAAGATGGGCGCGCGGGTGCTTACCACCCTGCCCGGGCGCCACGTGGACGAGTTGCGGCTGGCCGGGCGCGCCGCCGCCGTGGCCGCGCTGCATCCCTTTTACCGCGAGACGGTGCACGTGCTGCGCGAACGGGGCATCGGCGTGGTCACCGGGGCGCCCATCGGCGCGGCGGGCAGCGCGGCCTGGCTGCGGGCCGTCGGCGCGGCGCTCGACCTCGATGAGGAGGTGGTCGAGCGCGTCGCCGCCGAGGAGGAAGAGACCGCGCGCGCCTTCCTGGCGACCCAGCCGCTCAAGGGCGCGACGATCCTGGTGTCGGGGTACGAGGGCAATGAGATGCTCTACGCCCGCCTGCTGATCGAAGGCGGGGCCCATGTGCCCTACGTGAGCACCAGCATCGGCCAGAGCGCCCTCACCGCCGCCGATGAGGCCTGGCTGAAGGCCCACGGCACCGAGGCGGTGATCTACCGTAAGGCGATCGAGGACGACCAGGCGGCGATGCAACACTGGAGCTTCGACCTGGTGATCGGCACCACCACCCTGGCGGCGTATGCCAAGGAGCGTGGCATTCCCTCGGTCTACTACACCAACATCCTCAGCGTGCGCCCCCTGTTCCTCGCCGGGGGGATGATCGCCTCGCTCGGCTTCGTGCGCGAGTTGCTGAACCGCCGCCCGCTCTACGAGCGCATGGTCGAGTTCTTCAGCGCCGATGGCGCGGAATAGGGGGCCGCCATGAGCATCCAGCTTATTCGTGATATTTCCGATACGAGTTCCTTCTGGGGCGCGTCGTGGGTCTTTGGCTGCTTTCCCGATCTGCACATCGTCTGTGACGCGCCGATTGGCTGCTACAACCTCCTGGGCATGGCGGTGACCGACTATACCGATGCGCTGCCGCAGATGGCCAATCTGACGCCTACGGCCATCCGCGAGGAGGACGTGATCAATGGCACCGTCGGCGCCCTGGTGCGCACGATTGACGACCTGCGCAGCCTCGGCAGCCTGGAGGGCAAGCGGCTGCTGGTGATCTCCACCGCCGAGAGCGAGATGATCAGCGCTGACCATACCCGCCTGGTGGCCCAGATCGATCCGCAGGCGCGCTTCTTCTGGAGCCGCTCGTTGGAGCAGGACGAGTGGACCGGGCGCGACCGGGCGCTGCTCTTCGCCTGGGAGGAGTACGGCCGGCCCTTCGTCGCTCCCGGCGCCGCGCCAAAGGCGCCCAACCTGGTGAACATTATCGGCCCCTCCCTGGGCTGCTTCAACGCCCCGGCCGATCTCTACGAAGTGCGCCGCCTGATCGAGGGCATCGGCGGCGTGGTGAACCTGGTCTACCCCTATGAGGGCAGTGTCGCCAGCACCCCGCGCCTGGCCGATGCCGCCGTGAACGTGGTGCTGTACCGCGAGTTCGGCGCGCCCCTCGCCGAGGCCCTGGGCCGCCCCTCCCTCTTCGCGCCCTTCGGCGTCTTTGGCACGACCGCTTTCCTGCGCGACCTGGGGCGCCTGATCGGCGCCGACCCGGCGCGGGTCGAGGCCTTTATCGCCCGCGAGAAGCGCACCACCCTCCAGCCGGTCTGGGATCTGTGGCGCGGCCCGCAGAGCGACTGGTTCGCTACGGTGGATTGCGCGATTGTCGCCGGGCGGAGCTATGTGGAAGGGTTGACCGCCCTGCTGGGCGACGAACTGGGCATGAAGATCGCCTGGACCTCCGGGCGCCCCCGGCGGCCCGACGAGCCGGACAATATCGAGATCCGCCGCCGCATCCATGCGAAGGCCCCCGCCTTTGTCTTCGGCAGCATCAATGAGAAGATCTACCTGGCCGAGGCCAACGCCCGCGCCACCCACTACATCCCCGCCACCTTCCCCGGTCCGGTGGTGCGCCGGACCACCGGCACGCCGTTTATGGGCTTCGCCGGCGCGGCAAACATCATGCAGGAACTGGTCAACCGGTTCTACGATATGGTCTTCAACTTCCTGCCGGTCGAGCAGGTGCAGGCGCCCGCCGCTCCCGGCGGCCCGCCCCGGGCCGCCGCTGCCGGGCCGCCCGCGCCGCCTTCGGCTGAGACCATGCCCTGGACGAAGGAGGCCACCGAGCGCCTCAATGCCGCGCTGGAGCAGGTACCCTACCTGGCGCGCATCAGCGCCAGCCGTTCGCTGCGCCTGGCCGCCGAGCAGGCCGCCCGCGCCCGCGGCGCCCCCGAGGTGACGGTGGATCTGGTCGAGGCGGCGATCGCCCACGGCGGGTAGTCCATTTCAATGGGGCAACCGGGTTGCCCCACACCCCTGCCTGCGGGCTGCGCCATCTTCCGGCATCTCGCCATTGCCGCGCCAGATGGTTGCCCCACACCCCTGCCTGCGGGCTGCGCCCGCCCACATCCTCCCGCGGGCGGGGCGCGGGGAACCCGGTTTCCTCACACCCCTGCGGGCGGGCATAGCCCGCCCACACCCCCCGCCGGGTGAGGGGATGGGGCAGCCCGCTTTCCCCACACCCCTGCCTGCGGGCTGCGCCCGCCCACACCCTCCCGCGGGCGGGGCGCGGGGAACCCGGTTGCCCCACGCCCCTCGCCGAGAGCTTATGTTCACGTGAGACGTGGTACACTACCGGCGTTATGCGCCGTTACGTGACCATGCTGCTGCTCCCGGCGTTGCTCTTCGCCGCCCTCTACCTGGGCACGCTCACCAGCGTCCATACCTTCGACGCGCTCTCGTACATCCTCGACGTTGATCGCAAGCCCTGGCGCGAGTTGTTCCATCCGCACCATCTGGCGTATGGGCCGTTGGGGGCAGGTATGCGCCTGGCGGCCTCGCGCCTCGGCTGGGAGGGGAGCGCGGAGCGGCTGTTGCAGGCCGCCAACGCGCTGGCCGGCGGCCTTGGCGTGGGCCTGTTCGCCACGCTCCTCGCCCGTTTCGCCGGGCGCTGGCAAGCGGCGGCCCTGGGCGCGCTGTTGCTCGGCGCGAGCTATGCCTACTGGTACTACGCCGTGGAGGTCGAGGTCTACACCATCGCGGCGCTGTTCCTGATCGCCGCGCTGTGGCTGATGCTGGAACTGGCGCGGCGGCCCGCGCCGCTCCTCGCGCTCGGGTTGGGCGCCATCCAGGGCCTGGCGGTGTTGTTCCACCAGACCAATGTGCTGTTGAGCCTCCCGGCGCTGGTGGCGCTGGGGCTGGGTCTCAGGGCCGCTGCCGCCACGGGCGCGCGCCCGCGGATCGCCCCGGCGCTGCTGCTGGCCTACACGGCGCCGCTGGCGCTGCTGGTGGGCGGCGCGTACCTGTGGGTCGGGCTGGGGGTCAGCGGCTTCCGGTCCTGGGAGGAACTTTTCCGCTGGGCGGCGGGCTATACCACCACGGGCTATTGGGGCGGCCCGCTGGATGGTGCGCGCCTGGAACTGCTAGGGCAGGGCCTGGCGCGCACCATCGCCCGTTCTGGCGGCGCGCTGATCGGCCTGGCCCTGCTGGCGACGCTGGCGCTGAACGCTCGTCGCCTGGCCCGCGCGCCACGGGGGACGCTGGCCGTCACCCTGACCTGGCTGGCCGTCTATGGGGCCTTCTTTGTCTGGTGGGAGCCTGAGAATATCGAGTTCTGGATCGCCAGCCTGCCCCCGTTCTACCTGCTGGTCGTCCTGGCGGCGTGCCTGCCCGTTGTGGACCGGGAGTGGACGCAAGGTCGCGATGCGCGCCGGGATCTTCCCCCCCCGGCCCCCCTCTCCCTGAGGGTGAGAGAGGGCAGGGGGATGCGCGCCGGCGACACCGGAGGTCGCGTCAGCCGTGTCACTGACCAACCCCTGCCCCGTGTCTGGCCGGCGCTGCTGCTGGCGTGCGGGCTGGCGCTGCTGCCGCTCAACGGCGCGACCATTACCCGCCGCGGCGACGCCAGCCGCGACCTGCAACGGGTGACGGCGGCGGCCCTGGCGGCCCACAGCGCGCCGGGCGACCTGCTGATCGTGCCCGATGGGGTGCTGGAGTTGTACCTGCCCTTCTACGTCGAGCGCCCGCAGGCGATCGCACTCAACCAGGCCATGATCGCCACCGGCGCATGGCCCGCCGCCTGCGCCTGGCTCCATACGCGCATTGACACCGCTCTGGGGGCCGGGTACGCCGTGCTGATCGCCGCCGATGCCATCCGCCCCCCGCCCGCCCCGCCGGGCGAACCGCCCACCCCTGCCGAGCGCCTGGGCCTCGACCCGGCGACGGTGGCGGAGTGCTACGCGCCGCTGCAACCCGCGCTGGAGCCGCTGGACCTGGGACCGGGCCTGCCCGTCTACTACCGTCTCCCCGCGGCCCAGGAACTGGCCGAAGGCCCGGGCTGGGACTTCACCCGTGGGCGCTGGGGCTGGCGCGTCAGCGGCGCCGCCCCGGCCAGCAGCGCGCAGCCGGGGTGGGCCTTGCGCCCGGAGCGCGACCCGGCGCTGAGCAGCCCGCCCCTGCGCCTGGACCCGGCGCGCTTCGCGGCCCTGGAGGTGCGCCTGGCCGCCGGCACCGCCGCCCGCGATGCGCAACTCTTCTTCCTGGACAGCAACGGCCAGGCCGACGAGGCGCGCTCCGTGCGCTGGACGCTCGAGCCCGGCCCCGCAGCGCATACGTATCGCCTCGATCTGCGCGCCGCCCCCGGCTGGGAAGGCGTGATTACCGGCCTGCGGCTCGACCCGGTGAGCGCCGGCGACGGCGGAACGGTCGTGGTGGAATGGCTGCGCCTGACACCGCGGTGACCCTCGTAGAATGTGGGGAAACCAGGTTTCCGCACGCCCCCGCCCGCGGGAGGGTGTGGGAGGGCACAGCCCGTGCGCAGGGGTAATGGGGAAACCGGGTTTCCCCATTACCCCCCACCCGGTGGGAGGGTGTGGGAGGGCGCAGCCCGTGCGCAGGGGGGCTGGGGAAACCGGGTTTCCCCATTACCCCCACCCGGTGGGAGGGTGTGGGAGGGCTGCGCCCTCCCACGAAGAACCTATGTTCATCCCTTATGCAATTCTGAAAACTCATCGGGTTGCGCTCCCGCCCCTTCCCGGCCCACCAACCTACCGGCGCCCCACACCTAGCAGGTAGCCCCACAGCGCCGCGCCCGAGATCGCCGCAACGGCGAACTTGACCCCCAGCGGCAGCGCCGAGGGGGAAACGAAGCCCTCGATCAATCCGGCAATGACCAGCAGCGGCACGCATCCCAGGACGATCAGCAGGGCGCGCCGGGCGGCCACCACCAGCGCCGCGCGGCGGCTGAGCAGACCGGGGCGGAGGATGGCCCAGCCCAGTTGCAGGCCGGCGCCCCCGGCGAGGAAAATCACGCTGAACTCGATCGCCCCGTGGGCCGCTACAAAGCCCCAGAGATTGTCGGCGAAGTCGAAGCGTTGCGCCGCGCCCGCCACCACTCCCAGGAAGATCCCGTTGCTCACGAGCACGAAGAGCGTGTAGATGCCCAGTGTCACCCCGCCGGCGAAGGCGCGAAAGGCCACGCCGATATTGTTGGTCATGATCTCGGCCGCGGCGACGCTGGCGCCCTCTTCGTTGATGCGCTGCCACCACTCCTCACCGGCTCGCACCTGTTCCACCACCGCCTCGGCCCCGGGGACGAGCGCGCCGGCGAGGGCCGGGTCGTTGTAGGTTGTCACGAAGGCGATGATCGCCGGAACCAGGAACATCACGCAGGCCGCCAGGGTGGCCGGCCAGGTCTCACGGAACGCGCGGGGGAACCCTGCGGCGAAGAAGGCGCGCACGCGGGCCGCGCCCCCGGCGCCGCTCTCGCGGTAGATGGCGCCGTGCCCGCGGGCCACCAGGCTGTTCAGATAGAGCGCGACGGGGTGTTCCGGCAGGTCGCGTCGCGCCACGGCCAGATCGGCGGCAGCCTGGCGGTAGAGGCGGCCGAGATCGCGCAGTTCGCCGGCGGAAAGCCCGTCCAGACCGGCGCCGGCGCGCTCGAGGAGCGTCTCGAGGCGCTCCCAGCGTTCGCGGCGGCGAGTGATGAAATCGTCGGGGCGCATCCTGGGTAGTGGAGAATCTGGGAGGGCCTTGCCCTTCCCAAGCGTAACTGTTCACCCCTGGGGTAACCCACGCGCCTGCGAGCGAGGGCGTTTCGCCCCTGGCGCGTCTCCGCGGGCAAGCTGCCCGCGCTCCCAGCCTATATTATGGTCTTTGAATACATCATCCGCTCTAGCCCGCGCCGGCGGGCTTCGCATTCCGTAGCCGAGGGCTTTAGCCCCACGGCCAGCGCGGCATCGCGGATGAATTTCTCAAAGACCATCACCTCAGCCGTCCATGCGGCTGCACCGCACAACGCCGCAATGAACAGACGGTTGTTCCTGGGAGGGCTGCGCCCTCCCAAACCCTCCCGCGGGCGGGAGTATGGGGGAACCTGGTGCCCCCATCCCCCTGCGCGCGGGCTGCGCCCTCCCAGACCCTCCCACCGGGTGGGGTATGGGGAAACCCGGTTGCCCCAGCCCCCTGCGCACGGGCTGCGCCCTCCCAAACCCTCCCACCGGGTGGGGTATGGGGAAACCCGGTTGCCCCAGCCCCCTGCGCACGGGCTGCGCCCTCCCAAACCCTCCCGCGGGCGGGAGTATGGGGGAACCTGGTGCCCCCATCCCCCTGCGCACGGGCTGCGCCCTCCCAGACCCTCCCGCGGGCGGGGGCCTGGGTGCGCGGGCCTCTGGCCCGCATCCGCTGAGGTATGGGGAAACCCGGTTTCCCCACCCCCCTCGCCGAGGGCGTATGTTCACGTTAGCCGTCCATGCGGCTGCGCCGCACAACGCCGCAATGAACAGACGGTTGTTCTTGGGAGGGCGAAGCCATCCCAAACCCTCCCGCGGGCGGGGGTCTGGGGAAACCCGGTTTCCCCATCCCCCTGCGCACGGGCTGCGCCCTCCCAAACCCTCCCGCGGGCGGGAGTATGGGGGAACCCGGTTGCCCCAGCCCCCCTGCGCACGGGCTGCGCCCTCCCAGCCCCTCCCGCGGGCGGGAGTATGGGGGAACCTGGTTCCCTCATCCCCCTGCGCACGGGCTGCGCCCTCCCAGCCCCTCCCACCGGGTGGGGGATGGGGAAACCCGGTTGCCCCAGCCCCCTGCGCACGGGCTGCGCCCTCCCAGCCCCTCCCGCGGGCGGGGGGATGGGGAAACCCGGTTGCCCCAGCCCCCTGCGCACGGGCTGCGCCCTCCCAAACCCTCCCGCGGGTGGGGGCATGGGGAAACCCGGTTGCCCCAGCCCCCTGCGCACGGGCTGCGCCCTCCCAGCCCCTCCCGCGGGCGGGAGTATGGGGGAACCTGGTTCCCCCATGTTCACGTTAACCCAGACGAATCGTAGTGCCGGCATCAAGCGGCGCGCCGCGCAGCACGGCGGCGAGGTTGCCCGGATCCGGCCCGATCAGGCGCACCTCCAACGCTGGAATGGCCTCGATCAAACGCCACATCAACTCGAGTTTGCTGCGCATCCCGCCGGTGACATCCACGGCGTGGGAACCGCCGGCGCCGTGCAGAACCGCCTCGAGATTGGCGGCGGTAATCAGTGGCACCCGTTCGGCGGCGGGGTTGGCGCGGGGATCGGCGGTGTAGACCGCGGCCTCGCCGACGAGCACGATGCGCGCCGGACGCAGCGGCGTCGCCAGGGCCAGGTGGGCCAGCAGGGCCTCGGTGGAGATGATCGCGCTGCCCTGCAGGCGATCGAAGGCCACGTCCCCGTGAACCACGGGCACCAGACCGCGCTCGAGGGCCGCGGCGATGGGCGCGGTCTCCCAGGCGACGATGCGCCCGCCGGCGGCCTGCAACGCGGCGGAGGGTTGCAGCGAGAGGGCCGGCACCCCTGCCTCGAGCAGCGCGTCAACCACGATGCGATTGAGCCGCAGCGCGGCGGCGGCGGTCAGGGCAAAGCCGGTGTAATCGCTGCCGGGGGCCAGGCCGCGGTGGACACCGTAGCGCGCGGCGTAGTGGTGGCCGAACGAGCCACTGCCGTGACCGAGGATCAGGCGCAGATCGGGACGGGCGCCGAGGGCCGTGGCCAGTTCAGCGGCCAGCCGGGCAATCACGGGGCGGTCGGCGGCCTCGCGCCCGGCCTTATCGGTGATGACGGAACCACCGAGTTTGACAAAGGTGTACATGCTTTTCTTCCTGGGCAGACGGCGCCCTCCCTGTCGGGAGGGTGCGGGGCAACTCGACTGCCCCGTGATTGCGCATCGGGCAGGCGGCACCCTCCCGACAGGGAGGGCGCAGGGCAACCCGGTTGCCCCGTTGACCGCCTGGTCGCATCACGTCGGAAAGAGCAGCAACACCCCGAGCACGGTCAACCCCCAGAGCACAACGCTCCCGGCGAGCGGCGGATCCTTGAGGATCAACTCGTCGGGCGCGCCGCCCTCCCCGCGGATATAGATGAGGTAGAGGTAGCGAAAGATCGCGTAGATGACGAACGGAATGGTCAGCATCAACATCGGGTAGGGCTCCTGTGGCGCGACAGGAGCGAGAAAGGCCGTAACGCTGTAGGCCATGATGATGCTGGCCGTGACGATAGCCATCATCTGGTCGAGCATCGGCACGGAGTACTCGGCAAGGATGCGCCGGTGCTCGCCCGCGCCGTTTTCCAGGAGGAGCAACTCGTGGCGGCGCTTGCCGATGCCCAGGAAGAGCGCCAGGAGCAGCATGCAGAGCAGCAGCCAGGGGGTGATCAGCACGTTGATCACCACCGCCCCGCCCACCGCCCGCAAGACGAAGCCCGCGGCCAGGACGAGAATATCCAGAATGACCACGTTCTTGAGCCAGTAGGAGTAGAGGAAGCCCTGGATCGCCACGTAGGCCGCCAGCACCCCGAGGAAGGCCATACCCTCACCAACGGCATAGGCCAGGGGTATCGCGAGCGCAATCAGGAGCGTGGCGGCGACGATGCCAACCGTGGGGCTGAGGCGCCCGGAGGCGAAGGGCCGGTGGCGCTTCTTTGGATGGGCGCGGTCCTTCTCGATGTCAACCAGATCGTTGACCAGGTAGATCGCGCTCGCGGCCAGGCAAAAGGCGATAAAGGCGCCGAACACCCGCAGCAGGGGCCCCGGCCCCACGCCGGGTTCCCAGAAGCGCCACAGCCGTTCTTCGGAAAAGGCCAGGGCCGCGAAAACGAAAACGTTCTTGACCCACTGGCGCGGGCGCATGGCGCGCGCCAGCTCGCGCAGCATGCCGAGATTGGTGATGGCCGCGGCGCCGAGCGCGCCTTCGGTGGATACCTTGCGCATAGGTCTCGATCCGGGTGGCGCGCGATCGCCCCCCCTGGGAGTGCGGAAAAACCGCCTGATTGTACCCGATGGGTCAGGCGGGCGTCAACTCCGGTGCAGGTCGGACCTGTTCACCCCTGGGGTAACACGCCCGGGAGCGCGGGCGTCCCGCCCGCCTCGCATCTCCGCGGGCAAGCTGCCCGCGCGCCCAGGACAAATGTGAACACGTACGTGAAGGTCACATCCAGGGCTTGAGCAACGTCCGTCTTCGACGGCGGGGCGGCGAGCGGTTGGACTGCCCGACAGTTGTCCATGCGGCTACGCCGAAGGTTGTTCCTGGGAGGGTTGCGCCCTTGCAAACCCTCCCGAGCGCAAGCATGGGCACGGGCCTGGGTGCGCGGGCCTCCGGCCCGCATCCGCGCGGGGCTGCGCCCTATAGGCGTGAACGTAAGCGTGTGGCTCTGTGAAGCCACAGACGGCTTGCCAGAGCGCGATACAGCCCGGGGGGCACAGCTTTCGACGGGCTTTCTGGGACGATTCTGAGAGCGTACCCTCCCATGTTGCCGCTTCAGGAAGCCCTCGCCGGTTACGTTCGCGCCTATAGGGCTGCGCCCCAGACCCCTCCCCCATGCGGTCACATCTCCCGCACCTCGCCCATACTACGCGCATCGTACCCGCCCAGAGCCTCGACCGCGGCGCGGTAGGCCGGGTCGCTCAGCGCCTGGCGCAGCGGGGCGAGCAATTCGCTCTCCCAGTGGCGGCGCGGCACGGCCAGTTCGTAGCACTCGCTGAACAGGGGCATGAACTCCAGCCCCAGGGCCTGCGCCGCGGCGCGAATGCCCAGGCCCACGTCGGCCGCGCCGCTCAGCACCGCCGCCGCCACGGCCATGTGGGTAAACTCCTCGCGCTCATAGCCGGCGATCGCGCCGGGGTCGATTCCCGCTTGCTTCAGGTGGTAGTCAAGCAGCACCCGCGTGCCCGAACCACGCTGCCGGTTGACGAAGCGCACCCCCGGGCGCGCCAGATCGCGCAGTTCGCCCAGGCCCAGGGGGTTGCCCGGCGCCACCAGAAAGCCCTGCTCGCGCCAGGCGAGGTGTACCAGGACGATCTCCTCATCAGGCAGCAGGCGCCGCACGAATGGCCGGTTGTACTCGCCGGTCTCCTCGTCGAGCAAATGGGTGCCGGCCAGGTGGGCGTCGTGGCGCTTGAGAGCCATCAGGCCGCCCAGGCTGCCCACGTTGGCCGAACTGAGGCGTCGCTGCGCCCCGGCGCGGTGCAGGTGACTGGCCAGCAGATCCAGCGCCAGATCGTGGCTGCCGATGGCCACCAGGGTGCGCTCGATCTCCTCCGGGTCGCGCAGCAGTTCAACCCTCACCTCGGCCCCGGCGTGCACCCCCTCGGAAAAGCGCGGAATACGGGCCATGCCATCGGCCCTGACCAGCGACGTAACCACCCCCGCGCCGCGGCTCAGCGGGGTGGCGATCAGGCGCCCATCCACCCGCCCCAGGGTCACGCGCACGAACTCATCTTCGCCGAGCGGCGAGAGCAACTTGCGGCTCATAGCGGCGGCGACCACCGGTCGCGACGGCGGGTTCAACCCCTGGAGCCGGTACAGCAGCGGGCGCAGGAACAACTCGGCGGTGAGGGCCGCCGAGACCGGGTAGCCTGGCAGGCCCAGCGCCGGCTTGCCCGCGGCAACAGCGAGGATCACCGGGTGGCCCGGGCGAATGGCCACACCGTGGACGGCCACCTCGCCCAGTTCGGCCAGCACCGCCGCGGTGAAATCCTCCGCGCCGGCGGACGAACCGGCATTGATGACCACCACATCGTGGCCGGCCAGAGCCTCCTCGACCACGGCGCGGAGCAGGTCGCGCCGGTCGGGCACGGGGGCGAAACGGGTGGCGCGCCCGCCCCACTCTTCGACCATGCCGGCCAGGATCAGCGAGTTGAACTCCACAATCGCGCCGGGAGGCACGGCCTCGTCGCGGGCCTCGCGGGCCGCGGCCTCCTCGGCGGTGATCAGTTCCGTCCCGGTGGGAATGATCGCCACCCGCGGGCGCCGGCGCACCAGCAGCGTCGTATGCCCGGCGGCGGCGGCGGCCCCCAGATCCACGGGCCGCAGGCGCGCCCCCTCGGGGATGATCAGTTCCGTGGCAACAATATCTTCGCCCAGGGGACGCACGTGCTGCCAGGGGGCCACGGCGGCGGTAATGGCGACGGTAGCCTCATCGAGCGTCTGCACGTGCTCGGCCATCACCACCGCGTCGGCCTGTGGCGGCAGCGGATCGCCGGTATCCACCCAGATCGCCTGCGTGTCGAGAGCGAGGGCGCGGGGGGAGGTTTCGGTAGCCCCGGCGGTGTCGGCGGCGCGCACGGCGATCCCATCCATAGCCGCGGCGTGGTAGTGGGGCACCGAGCGCCTGGCCCAGACCGGCGCGGCCGTCACCCGGTCGCGAGCCTCGGCCAGCGGAACGGCCTCGCCCTCCAGCAGCGGCAATCCTCCGGCGCGGGACAGCGCCGCCTCGAAGCGGGCGCTGGCCTCGTCGAGGGCACGATCCTCGAGATAGTAACGTCGTCTGGTCATTGCCAGACCCTCCCTCCAGACCGGGGCGCGGGGAACCCGGGTTGCCCCGCGCCGCTCCAGGATCACGAAAACAGCCTCACCTCGACCGCATCGCCGGCATACAGGCCGCTCAGATCCAGTGGCACATGCACCAGGCCATGGGCGCGGGCCAGGGTGTAGATCAGGTTCGACTTGCCGAAAACCGGGTCGGCCCACAATTCCCCGTCGCGCGCCTCCAGGCGCACCGGCACGAAATCCTCGCGGCCGGTGCGCGAGGGGATGTTGCGCGCCAGGCGCGCCTGGCGCGTCAGCGCGGGCGGCGCGGCGGCGTCCAGCAACTGGCGGATGGCCGGCGCGACGAACAGCCCGAAGGCGATCATCGCCGAGACGGGGTTGCCGGGCAATCCGAACACGGGGCGCTGGCCCGCGGCGGCCAGAATGGTGGGCTTGCCGGGCTGGAGGGCCACGCCGTGCACCAGCACCCCCGGCGCGCCCAGCGCGCCGATCACCCCCACGGTCATATCGCGCGCGCTCACGGAACTGCCGGCGGCGATCACCAGAGCGTCAGCATCCTCCAGGGCGGCGCGGGCCATGGCCTCCAGCGCGGCGGCGTCATCGGGGGCGATGCCGCGGGGCATCGGCTCGCCGCCGGCGCGCCGCACCAGCGCGGCGATGGTATACGTATTCACGTCGCGCACCTGCCCCGGCGCAACCGGCGCGTCGGGAGGCACCACCTCGTCACCCGAGGCGAGGATGGCCACCCGCGGGCGCGCCACCACCGGCACACGGGAGATCCCCACCCCCGCCAACCCCCCCAGATCCTGGGGGCGCAGGCAGTGCCCGCGGGGGAAAAGCAACTCTCCCCGGCGCACATCCTCGCCGACGGGGATGACATTCTCGCCCACGGCCACGGGGCGCGTCACTTCGATGGTTGTCGCGTCGAGACGCTGGGTATACTCAACCATGACCACGCTATCACTGCCGTCGGGGAGCATCCCGCCGGTGTGGATCAGCGCGGCCTGGTCCGCGCCGACGGTGATGGTCGGGGCGCGACCCATGGGCGCCTCGCCGCAGAGCGTCAGATAAGCGGGCAGACCCTCGCTGGCCCCGTAGGTATCCGCAGCGCGCACGGCGAACCCGTCAACCGTGGAGCGTGGAAAGGCGGGCAGGTCAACCGGCGCGTGCAGATCCTCGGCCAGCACCCGGTCGAGGGCCTCATGGAGCGCGAGCGTCTCCACCCGCGCCAGCGGCGCCAGATGGCGCGCCAGGCGCGCGTTGGCCTCGGCTATCGTCACCACCTGAAACAACTCAGGCATAGCATGCTCCTCCAGACGTATCGGTTCCGGGGAACAATCTATAGTATACACGGACCAGAGCTTTCGGTCACCCTTGCCCCCCGCGGGAGGGTTTGGGGGGGCGGTGCCCGACCCAAACCCTCCCACCGGGTGGGAGGATGGGGAAACCAGGTTTCCCCATACCCCTGCTTGAGGCCTGCGCCCCGCAAACCCGCCCGCGGGCGGGGGCGTGGGGAAACCGGGTTTCCCCACCCCCCGCTCGTGTTCAAGAGGTTACCTGATCTGGCCCTGATGTTAACCTGGCAGTAATGCGGCGAGCCTATACTTGTACTGTGGTACGTGTTCACATGTCTCCTGGGAGCGCGGGCAGCTTGCCCGCGGAGACGCGACGGGGGCGAAACGCCCGCGCTCGCAGGCGCGTGAGTTACCCCAGGTGTGAACAGTTACTCGTTCGCGGGGAGTCTGAGAGGGAGAAGCCCGCAAGCAGGCGCATGGGGAAACCGGGTTTTCCCATCCCCTCACCCGTGGGAGGGGATGGGCGGGCTGCGCCCGCACGCGGGGGGATGGGGAAACCGGGTTTCCCTATCCGCTCATCCGGTTGGAGGCCGCGCCCTCCTAGAAACAACTCCTTATTTGCATCGCGGCGTTGTGCGCCTCACGCATAAGGCCTGATGTATGGAGGGACATATGAGCCGGGTTTCGATTCGCACGCTTGCGGGTTCAATTCTGACGATCTTCATCGCTTCTGTGCTAACCGCCTGCGGCGGCGCGGCGACACCCCAGGCCGTTCAGTCTCTCCGGTCGAATGATGCGACAGCGTCTCAAGATGCGAGTCCTCAGCCGACCGCTGGCCCTGCCCCGACCCCTATGATCGAACGGAGGCTGCCTACCCAACCTCCGGTCAAATTGCCGGTGACCTCGGTTGCGCAGCCGGCCACCCAGGCCACGCCCGGCGACAAGGCGCGCGCGCCGGTTGCGACGGAGCATACCAAGGCGCCATCGGCAGATCCCGCCGCAGCGGCGATGCCGGCCCCGGCCCCGCTGGTCCCCTTCGCGGCCTTTGCCTTTACCCAGGCTCCGCCCGGACGCGATGCCGCCGGGAACACCGTGTACTACTACGCCAACAATACGATTGACGGCTATCTCGATACCGCCTGGCGGGTCCCCGGAAATGGCATTGGCGAACGTGTCATCGTGTTTTTTGACCAGGCCGTGCGTCTGAGCGAAGTGTGGATCGTGCCTGGCTACGCCAAGGTTGATCCGGTCAGCGGCGAGAACCGTTTCTGGCAGAATCGGCGCGTGCGCAAGGTCCGGCTGACGTTCGGCGGCGGTCGCTGGGTGGAAGCGCGTCTTGCCGAGCAACCGGAGTTTCAGCCGGTGCGCTTCGAACCGGTGCTCACCTCCTACGTAGAGGTTATGGTGCTGGAAACGACAACGCCCGGCGCGCAGAATGGGCGCGATTTCACGCCGATCAGTGAAATCGCGCCGATCGGCCAGGCATGCGCTCCCGGACAGTGCGGCCGGGTTGGCGATACGATCAGCGAATTGATCAATGACGTGGGCAATTGGGACAGCGGCATAGAGGTCGAAGCAATCGACGAAACCTACACCTATGCGCGCCTCTGGCGCATCCCTTTCAATGGCGACCCGCCAGAAATGGGTATCTACAAGCGCGAACGGGGGGGCTGGACGTGGGTCACGGGAGGGACGAATTTCGATGTCGGCTTCCTGGACGTGCTGAAGCGGCTCGGCGTGCCGAAGAGCGTCTGGCCATGAGCCGTGGTTCATAGGAGATTTCCCGTTCGCAGCGTTCCGCCCCCCTTCCAGCCTCCCCCCCACTAACGTGAAAATAAGCTGCTGGGGCAGGGGAATGGGGAAACCGGGTTTCCCCATTCCTCCACCCGCGGGAGGGTTTGGGAGGGCGCAGCCCTCCCAAGAATAACCTTATGTTCATTGCGGCGTGGTGCGGCGCAGCCGCATGGACGGCTGGAGAGAGAGGAGCCTGGCTCCCTCCCCCAGCCGGGGAGGGTGAAGAAGGGGGCGGTTCGGCGAGAGACGGGAGCATAACCCCATAGCCATGGCTTCGCTGCGCGACGTTGTCCGTGGCTGTAGAGCACCTCGGAGGGGCGCAGCCCTCGGGGGGATGGGGAAACCAGGTTTCTCCATCCCCCTGCTTGAGAGCTGCGCCCTCTCAAAATCTCCCGCGGGCGGGGTGTGGGGAAACCCGGTTTGCCCACACCCCGCTCCGAGAGCTTATGTTCACATGAGCTGTCTATGCGGCTCCGCCGCACACCACCCAATGAAAAGGGAGTATGGGGGAACCGGGTCCCCCTATATTCACCTTAGCGCGATGGCCCCGTAGACCGCGCCCATCACCCCGGCGGTGCGTTGCAACGCGGTGGGGCGGCCCTCGGCAAACGCCGCCAGCCGGCGGTCGACCGGGCACCCTTCGCTATAGGCGGCGCTGAGCGCGAACCATTTCGGCAACAGGTCGTTTTCGATCCACGTCCAGCGATCACGAGTGTTGGCGATGCTGCGCGTGCCCAGCAGCACCGGCAGGGGGCCATAGTAGCCGCTGAATGACGGCTGGCCCACCAGCCCCGGCGCGCCCTCGAAGTCCAGCCAGGTGCCCAGCGAGGCCAGCCGCCGGCCCAGGTCGGACAGGCGCTCCATAAACGGCGGGAGAATGGTCATCTGTTCGTGGCGCAGCATGGCCACCGCGGCCTGGTCAATCAGGGTGCGCCCCTCCTCGAAGGTGGCGGGGTCGCATAGCCGGTGGGCGCCGGCATCGAGCATGCGAAAGGCCTCCAGCAGCGGGCGTTCCTCGGCGGCGGTCAGGCAGGCCTCCAGCGCTGCCAGGCCGCCGTGGATGTAGGCCAGGTGGGCCCAGCCGGTATCGTGGAAGATGGCATCGTTGGCCTGCTTGATCACCCGCAGATCCTCCAGCAGTTGGGCGGTCGCCTCCTCGTGCAGCGCGATCGGCACGAACAGCGCCACGCTGACCCCGCGGCCATACAGGTCGCGCAGCAGGGCGGGCAACGCCGCGCCGGGCGGCGGAAGCGCCTCCTCCCATAGCGCCCGGTGGGGCGCCATGAGCATCTCGGCGGTGGCGAGGGCGACCCCCACCTGGTCCGAGGCGAAGGCGGCCATCCCGGCCCACTTGAAGAGCCAGGGTTCTTGCCGGTACCAGCCCGCGTAGGCGGCGGTGATGGCCCGGTTGCGATCACAAAAGCGCTCCGGCGGGGGAAGCTGGCGTTCGATGACCGAGCGCCATTCGGCCTGCGTGGGCATAGATGCTCCTGGGCTAGGCTCAATACCTTTCACATAACAGGACGTACGCGGTCGCCTTCCAGCGCGGAGGAGTGGAGGGCCGCAGGCTCTCCACCAACCGGTTGTTGCCCGCCCGCGGCGGGCGGGCCGTGGGTGGTGCGCCAGGCCGCCTGGCCGCCGCGGGCGGGAACAGGGGTGCGGGGAGGCGAAGCCTCCCCGCACCCGTCCACCGCGTACGTCCTGTCACCTAAGCGCATGCGCCGCCGCAGCCCCCCTCCCAACCTCCCCCCGCTGGGGGGAGGAGCCGGACACCCTATAGGCGCGAACTTAACGGGCGAGGGCTTCCTGAAGCGGCAAAATGGGAGGGCACGCGCTCAGAATCGCCCCAGAAAGCCCGTCGAGAAGCTGTGCCCCCCGGGCTGTATCGCCCTCTGGCAAGCCGTCTGTGGCTTCACAGAGCCACACGCTTAAGTTCGCGCCCATAGCCGGACACCCTCCCCCAGCGGGGGAGGGCTGGGGAGGAGGCGGTCACCTTAGTATTGGCGCCGGGCTACGGTCGGGCAGAGGAGGGCGCGCGCGCCCGCCTGGGAGTCATTATACCAGCCCTCAACTGGTCATTCGTTGCCCCACCCTCGGGGATGGGGTAGACTACATGCTGTCCGCACAGGCTGCCCGATGGGAGGGGTCTGGAGGGTCGCGCCCACACCCGGAACCTCCCCGTTCGTTCCCAATGTTCAGGGCGCCGGCGTCAGGCGCCCATCCTGGAGGTAGTTCCAATGAGCGATCCATCAACGACCCCGGGCATCGCCACCCTCGGCGGAGGGTGCTTCTGGTGCCTCGAGGCGGTGTACGACCAGTTGCAGGGCGTTACCGACGTAGTTTCGGGCTACTCGGGGGGCCACGTGCCCAACCCGACCTACGAGCAGGTCTGCGGCGGGAGGACCGGCCATGCCGAAGTGGTGCAGGTGCGCTTCGACCCGCGCCAGATCAGCTACCGCGAGATTCTGGAGGTGTTCTTCAGCATTCACGATCCGACCACCTTGAATCGCCAGGGCAACGACGTGGGGCCGCAGTACCGCTCGGTGATCTTCTACCACTCGCCGGAGCAGGAGCAGATCGCCCGCCACCTGATCGCCGAACTGAACGCCGAACGGATCTGGCCGCGTCCGATTGTCACCGAGGTGGCCCCCTTCAGCGCATTCTACCCGGCGGAGGAGTACCACCAGGAGTACTTCGCCAACAACGGCGGGCAGCCCTACTGCCAGTTCGTCGTGGCGCCGAAAGTGGCGAAGTTTCGCCAGCAGTTCGCCGCTCGCCTCAAGGGGTGAGCGCTCACCCGTGCCCGCTTGCGGCAGGCGCGACCCGGGGTTGCGCCCCCGTCGGGTCATTCATACGTGTTCACATGTCTCCCGGGAGCGCGGGCAGCTTGCCCGCGGAGACGCGACGCGGGCGTCCCGCCCGCGCTCCCGGGCGCGTGGGTTACCCCAGGCGTGAACACATACGGGTCACCCCGATTCTCCTTGATGGCATCGCATTGGCTCAGCTCCACACCTCCACAGCTCTACGGCTCTCCAAAGCCCTGTGTGGAGCTGTCGAGCTGTGGAGATGAGCAGGACCATGCGGGATTGCCAATTCCACCTGGTGTCACCCCTGCAACATTCGCGCCTCCACGGGCGTCTCACTGCCAGAAAGCCAGACGGCCAGCGCGACGGGCGCCGGCCAGTGCTAGAGGGAGATGTCCAATGCAAGCCAGGCAGACCCGGATCACCGGGATCATCTTGATCGTTCTTGGAATCGTGGCAGTATTCAAGCTCTGGTGGCTCCTGCCGGCGGCGCTGCTGGCCCTTGGCGGCGCGGTGATCTACCGACGCCAGCGGGCCATCGGGCGCGTGGCCGAAGCGGTGCAAGCGCTACTCTGGGGCGTGGGGCTGGCGGCATTGCTGCTCGCCGATTTCATCTTCCCGGGGGTGTTGATCCTGGGCGGCGCGAGCCTGCTGCTGCGGGGCCGCGAGGGCGACATGGACGCGCGCCTGCGGACCATGGTCGCGCGCCTGCGCCGCGCCCCGGCGACGAGCGCGCCGCAAAGCGCCCCGCCGCCCCCTGTGACGGTCATCGCCGAGAACGAGCGCCCCGCCACGAACGAAACCATCCGCCTCTGAGGGCGGGCAGCGCGGCCAGAAGCGCCGGATCGGCTATCCGCTCCGCGTTAGCGGTTGAGGTTCAGGGAGGGTTGCCCCTCCCTGAACCATTATGCACGATGACGGTCTGTATCTCACCCATATTCTCGAAAGTATCACGCCGATCGAAGAATACACGCGAATTGACAAAGATGCTTTTATGGCCTCACGGATGATCCAGGATGCGGTTGTCCGTAACTTTGAGATTATTGGCGTAGCAATCGGGACTTCTCGCGCAAGCCGAAGGATTTGCGCGCGCCGCTTGCGTTGACCAACGGTATCTACGAAGGTTGGGCGGTTGCAGGAAGGCTTGTAACGGTCGAATTGGAAAAGAAAAGGATCGTATCCCGGCATCCCGATGACAGCCATGCCCACCCATAGCCGCAAGACGTCCCAATCCTCAACGACATTTGCATACGGAAGTGACAGGCGGGAACGCCAGTGCAGGAAATACCGCGTCGCAGTGCTCTCCAACCGAGTTGGAACACGCTCAGTTGTCGTTCGTAGGCGGGGTCGATGTCGGTGCATTTGCCCTCACGCAGTAGCTGCTCGCCCAGTTCGTAGATCCATAAGACGGCAACGGCGATGGCAAGCAACAGGTGGTCGAGGCGCTGCGGGTCACGCAGGTGGGCAACTTCGCGGCGATCTGCGCGTATACTGCTGCCTGGCTGCAGTTCATCGTCTGGCCTTTCTGGACGGTGTGGCGGCCCCCAGTATGCCATAGGTGGGCAGCAGTGTTTTTCCTCGTCCTCATGCTCCTCTCGCCAGGTGTTAGTTACTCACTGTTGTAGTTATGCCAGGATTGCTGCACACCTGCCGAGCGATCACGGGCGGTTAATGAGGCAAAGTACTCCATCAACAGGCGATGGACAAAAATATAGCCACCGCCTACCTTGTGCAGCAAGATTCGATCGACAGTATAATCAAGGAAACGGGCGTAATTCCAGGGAATGAAGTTATAGCGGTACAGGAGCAAGCGTATGATACTGTGTTGCAAACAGGGCAAACCGCCATAAAAGAGACCACCAAGAAGAAGCCCACAGATGGCACCAATAAAAGATCCCATAATAGCTCCAATACTTACACCAAGAAGCAACCCGGCAAGAGCGCCAGTGCCTGCGTTTTGAACGATAAACGTGAATCCAGGCTGAAGCGCGCGCACTAGATCAATCAATAGACCGCCTGACGCACCGGTGAATTGCGCATTGGACGATGCCTGAACCGCCTCAGGATCGGTCAATAGCCAGCCTAATCCACCACTAACACAGGCCATTGTCGTGCCTAACCCCAGCGTACACCCTGCAACAACTGTAATAAATGTGCGAAGTGAACGCCAGATACGCTCATTAGGATAGGAAGTCCGCGGCAATGACTCACCAGACAGACCCATCAGTGAGATCAGCGGGATGAGGAGACCTATGGCGGTTATGCTGCCGGTGACAATCCCCTGAAATAGCCCAATACTCACACCGACAAGCATTCCAAGCAACACAGCAATGATACCGATGAAGGTTACATACAGCATAAAGGTTTTTTGTGCACTCTTGATACGTTCCCATTGCCAGGTCACTGTCTCCACAGTTTCGATAGTTCCGCGCCGCCAGCTATCGAGTCCGAATGCCAGACCTAATGTCACACCGGTAACAATTCCTGCCAGGAGACCACCCACTGGCCCCCAGATGATCCAGGTCGAGATACATATTAGTGATCCTACATATAGTGCGGTTAGACAGCCAATGATCGTTCCATAGATACGTTTTTGTTCCTCATTTCGCAGCCAATCTTTGCTAATTTGTTCGATCCGAAAGATAGTATGATTTTTTTCTAGCATCTTGCTTGCCAACCACGACAGCAGATCTCGCGTCTGCTCTAATGGATAGTGCGCGCCGGGCAACGAACCCGGACGGGGCCTGAGCATACGATCTGCGTAGTAACCGAAAAGTCGCATCAATGAATGTGTTTGATCTATCTTCGTTGGATCTTGCGCATAAGCTATTGTTATAATATGCAGCATCAATGGTGTGCAAAGCAGTTCCTGTTCTCTTATTCCTTCTTCACGCCTGTTTCCATCTTGATCATTTCTCTTTATTGTTGCCGAGTCCCAAAGATGCTTATAGTAATCCTGGATCATAGTGGTGTCGATCGTTAATTGCTTGAAATAGTTATCTACTTGCGTCTGAGTCAATGGCCGTAGAAGCACTGCACCACTCAAATGCAGTTTCCGGGTCAACAATTCATAGTCTTTACTACGACTGCACACGACTATGCCTGATAGGCCATGCTCATTACGAAATGTGTTGATTGCGTCAACACAAGCATTACGAGCATCTAAGGGCACTTCATCTAATCCATCAAGTAGTGGCAAGATATAATTATTACTAACTGGACTTTTGCAAAGTCCAGCTAGACGAGCGCCAGGTGCGCCTTGATTTTGGGCAGACTCCACCCCTCTTCGGTTCGCTCGACAACCCAGGCGATGGTTTTCCCCAAGACCTCGCGTGACATCGTACGACAGGCCTGGCCGACGGTCGTCAGCATTTCTTGAGCCCACTCCTGCGGCCGGGCCTGCCGCAACTCAGTCATAATCGCGCTGTACGCCAGGAAGACGAGATACATGTGCCGGGTCTGGCCATCGCCGTTCCTGAGCTGACACTCGCCCATGCCGAGATGCTGCTTCCCGTCCCGATGGAAGGTCTCTGTCCCTGTCCAGCGATGCCGATAGGCTTTGAGGATGCGTGTGAGTTCCCAGAACGTACGATTGGTCACCAACACTTTGTGCGGTTCGCTCGCGTCCTTGTCACGCCACAGCAGCACAAGACGCACTGGATGCTTGACCTTAGGGAGACGCACCGATTTGGAGAACCAATACTGCGTCTTGCCATTGATGGTGATCGGATGGCGTGCGTCTTTGGGCAGGCTGGCTCCCCATTCGCTCAGCTTCCGTTCCTGCCCGCCGACCTCAATCTTGCGGTTGAGCTTCATGTCGCCCACATACACCCGCTGCTTGAGGTGGATGTGGTTGAGCACCTCGGCGTTGGTAAAGTAGCTGTCGAAGGTGAAGGTTCCGGGAATGTCGTGGGCAATCACCCAATCAATCAACTCGCAAGCAAGTTCGGTGTGGTTGGCAAACGGCGTGCCCTCGGCTTCGCAAGTTTCCCGCTTCCGGAAGCGACGAAACTCCAACGGATAGTGCTTGCCCGAGCTACACACGTAGTTGATGATGAGGTAGTCGTGGGCAATGAGGTGGCGCTTGTCGGCGTGATCCCAGAACCAGCCGACGTCCTCAATCAGCTTGCCATCGTGGTCAATCAGGGTATTGTCGAGCGGAATACTGCCCCACGGCGTCCAGCGTGTGCTGCTGTCTCGCTGGAGCAACTCCAGCCGGCGCTCGTTGAGTTTGCTGACCTCCCAGGCCACCTCGGTCAGCCAGCGATTGAGGCACGACTGGTCGGTGGTAACGGCAAACTCGCGGTTGATCCCGCTGACATTCTTGCGCTCGGCGACGTACAAGCCGGTCAAGTACTCGGCAAAATGGCGTCGCTCTGGCTCATTGGCAAACAGGTCTCCGTACTGCGCGACCTGCTGATGTACCAGTTCGGGAAAGTCGACGATGGCCGGCATCCTGCCCTCCTGACCTCGCCTCAACCGCGTCCTGATGCCTCCATTCTACTACCGCTGGCAACCCCCTCTCGATTTTGCAAAACCTCAG
>Ga0272446_1001543_pt1 | contig 33293 bp, 21 predicted proteins | sample YNPCB0061_FD_194587 | JGI IMG/M metagenome (GOLD analysis project Ga0272446, IMG submission 194587) | Hot spring microbial mat communities from Yellowstone National Park, WY, United States - YNP-CB-006-1 | ecosystem: Environmental > Aquatic > Thermal springs > Hot (42-90C) > Sediment | place...
CGCCCAACAACTCTGACATTGTACAAATCCCAAGGGCGCTATTCGACCGCCTGACGGATACGCTTGCTTTCGCTACATAAATGGATAAAGTCGAGCTAACAAAGTGTCGAAAAAAGCCTTCGGCGCCGATTGCCCCGCCAGCCCAGTGACGGCGCTCAGCGCCAACAGCATTAACGCAAAATACTCCGGGGCGCCAAATTGCAGAGCGAAGCGCACCAACAGCGGCGCCATCAGCATCAACATCACGGTGGCAAAAGTGCCAGCGAAGAACGAGCCGATCGCCGCCGTTGCCAACGCTGCGCCGCCGCGTCCCTTCTTTGCCATCTGGAAACCATCGATGGCTGTAACCACCGACGACGATTCCCCCGGAGTATTGACCAGGATCGAGGTGGTCGAGCCGCCGTACATCGCGCCGTAAAAAATACCGCCAAACATGACGAACGCACTGATCGGCTCTAGCCCGAAAGTGACCGGTAAAAGCAGTGAGATAGTCAGCGACGGGCCGATGCCAGGCAAGACGCCAATTGCCGTCCCGATTGTGACGCCCAGCATCACGAACAGCAAATGTTGCGGCGTCAGCACCACGCTAAAACCATTGATCAGATTAGCCCAAATATCCCCGCCAAACACGCGGTGCTTCTCCTTTATGCCTTGGGCTTACGCGGATTCTAGTATGTCACCTTCCTGGAAGCTGAGAGCTTCCAGGAAGGTTGCTGAGCAAATGCGTAAGTCCTAATGCCTAAAAGCCTAACGGCCCTGGCGGTAAATTGATACGCAGTAATTGTGAAAAGACGTAATAAATCGTCACGGCCAACGCCACCGCGATCACGCCATCACGCACAAGATGGCGACGCTCGCCCAGAACCTGCGCACCGCCCCACAACAGAAACGTCGTAGCAGCTACGTAGCCCACCGCGCGGAAGAGGGCAATGTACGCCGCCACCACTCCCAGCATCAAGCCAATGCTCAGCCAGTCGAGCGCCACTGACTGCGGAGAATCTGGCGACGGCGGCGCGCCTGGAAAGGCAAAAAGCCAGACGCCACTCAAGATAATGCCGATGCCGATAGCATTGGGCATGAAGCGCGGGCCAACCGCAGCGTAAGTGGTCGCTTCACGAATCTGCAACGCACCCCACAGATAAAACGCGCCCAAAAGGACAATGAACAATGCAACCCAACGTATTGCCCGCATATAAAGCTGCTTCCCGCCTTCCAGGAAGCGTTGGCACTTCCTGGAAGGCTTACAAGAATGAGGGTTACTCGATCAGGCCAATTTCCTTCAACACTGTCGAGATCGTTGCGTTGTCTTCGGCCAACGTGGCAGCAAAGTCATCGCCGGTCTGGAAGACGTTGTCCCAGCCGTTTGTTGTCAGGATCTCCTGCCACTGGGCAGAGTTGTTCACAGCCGTCAATGCGTCGATCAACCACGCCTTGTCCTCATCGCTCAGGTTTGGCGGCCCAACCACGCCGCGCCAGTTGAGCAACACCACATCGACGCCACTTTCGGTCAGCGTCGGCACGTCAGGCAACGCCTCCAGCCGCTCGGCGCTTGAGACAGCCAGCGGTCGCATCTCGCCAGACGCAATAAAGTCGGCCCATTCGCCGACACCGCTCACACCGGCTGCCACCTGCCCGCCCAGAATCGCCGCCGCCGCCTCGCCGCCGCCGCTATAGGCGACGTAGTTCACTCCTTCTGGCGCAACGCCAACCGCCTTAGCAATCTGCCCAACCAGGATGTGATCGGTGCCGCCCGCTGACCCGCCTGCCCAGGCGACGCTCTTCGGATCGGCCTGAAACGCCGCCACCAGGTCTGCCATCGTCTGATAAGGAGAACTGGCCGGCACGACGACGATCTCGTACTCAGCGGTGAGGCGCGCCAGCGGCGTCGTCTCGGCCAATGTAACAGGCGACTGGTTGGTCAGGATCGAGCCGACCATCACGCGTCCCATCATCATGATCGTGTACGGGTCGCCAGCATTCTGCGACACCAGCTGCGCCAGCCCGATTGTGCCACCGGCGCCAGGCACGTTGAAGACCTCGACCGGCACTAGGCTGATGCCCGCTTCGGTGAGCGTCTGCGCCAACAAACGCGCGGTCGTGTCCCAGCCGCCGCCAGGGTTAGCCGGCGCCATGATCTGGATTGCTTTGTTGGGGAACCCGCCAGCAGTAGGCGCCAGCGTTGCGCCTGTAGCTGTTTCCGCCGATGCAGCGGATTCTGCAGGCGCAGCTTCGGTGGCAGCCGCCTCGCCCGCCGGGGCGGGCGCCGCAGCAGGCACAGTGGTGCAACCGGCCAGCAGACCGCCTATCACAAACACAACCAGAAATGCCAGCCACGGCAACGCATACATTCGTCGCATGAGAACCTCCTGTGCGTGATAAGTGGTGAAGCGAGCAAATGCCTTTGCGCACTTACCATATAATTGTGTGTGGGCAAGCGCTGTTTTACAACCGCCCGCCTGGAATGCAAACTCGAATTTACAGGCGACCGCCTTATTGATTGCCAGGCAAACAAGTTATGGACGAGCTTCACGGCATACATGACGCAGCATGTAACACGCAACACAAGCGTCATAAAGCCTTAACCTGGCTATCAGTAAGTGCAAAGTCGAAATGTACCATCGAATGGTACACATCTGGCGCTGGATTTGTCGCGACAATTCTGCTAAATCAGAAGGCGCACTGTTACCTTTGTCGAGTCAAAAGGAGGAAGCGATGTCGTTCTTGCATTCCCGCCGTCTGCGCATTTTGCTGCCGCTCTTTATTTTCTTGTTCGGCTGTTTCAACTCGCCGCCGCCCGACATCGTCGAGCCGGCGCGCGCCAGCGTCGTCGTGATGGGCGAGACGTCGCACCTGGCGCCAGGCAGTAAAGGCAGCCTGCTCGTGCAGGTGCGCAATCCCTACGCCGCACCAGGTGAAACGGCGCTTGCGGATCGGCAGGTCGAGGTCTTTCTGGATGACGGCGCCCAGACACAGCCGCTGTTCACCGGTCGCACCGATAACGCTGGCCTGGTGCACGTCGAATTCGAGACGCCCACTACTGCCAGCCCTGAACAGACGCTCGTGATCCGCGCCGCCACCGACGATCAGGAGACCATCATCACGCAGGATGTCTACATCGGCCGCGCCTACGACGTGTTGATCTCCACCGACAAACCCGTCTACCAGCCCGGCCAGGTGATCCACCTGCGCATGTTGGCGCTCGACACGCTCGACCTGCGCGCTGCCGACGCACAGACTGTGACGCTGACGATTGCCGACCCGCAGGGCAACAAGCTGCTACAGCGTGCACTGACGACCAGCCAGTTCGGCGTCGCCAGCACGGATTTCACCCTCGATGCGCAGGCCATTTCCGGCGACTATCAGATCACCGCCGCCATCGGCCCCAACACGGCAACGCGCACCGTCGAGGTGAAGCCTTACACCCTGCCGCGTTTCAAGATCACCTTCCAGCCCGATGCGCCGTTCTACCTGCCCGGAGAAACCGCCACCGGCGCAATCGAGGCGCGCTACTTCTTCGGCAAGCCGGTCGCCGGTGGTCAGGTCACTGTGCGCGGCAGCGTCACCGATGTAAGCCGTGAAACCGTCTTCGAGATCACAGGCGCAACCGATGCCGACGGCATTTTCCGCTACGCCGCACTCGTGCCCGATTTCTTCGTGGGCCAGCTCGACAACAAGAGCGCGCAAATCGACCTGGAGATCGAGGTGGTGGACACAGCCAACCACCTGGAGTCGATCGAGGAGACGATCACCGTCGCTGAGAAGCCGCTGCTGATCGACGCCGCGCCCGAATCCGGCTTGCTGCGACCCGGGCTGGCGAACCGCGTCTATCTCGACGTGAGCACGCCCAATGGCGCCGCCGCCACCGCCACCCTGACCATCAGCGGCGAGGGTCTCCCCCTCATCACCACGACCACCGACATTTACGGACTGGCTGTGATTACGCTCACTGCGCCCGACCAGCGCTTCCTTCCCCTGGAGGTGACGGCCACCACTGCCAACGGGCGCGAGGTGAGACAGCCGCTGCTGCTGGGCGGCGCCACCGGCGCCAGCACGCAGGTGCTCATGCGCCCGGAGCGCAGCGAGTACAAGATCGGCGACACTGCTAACATCGATATCTACGTCAACGGCCACGCCACAACCGCCTATCTGGATATCATCAAGGGGCGACAAACTTTTGGCCTGATCGCCTTGCCTGTCGTCGACGGGGTGGCGCAAGCAGCGCTGCCGATCGACGGGGCGCTGCTGGGGACGCTGGAACTCAATGCCTACGTGACCGGTGACGACGGCGAGATCGCCAGCGACCGTCGCCTGTTGCTGGTCAATCCCGCCCCTGCCACAGTCGACATTCGCCTGGACGCCGACCAGTACCGCCCCGGCGACACCGCCACGCTCGACATCCAGGTGCAGCGCAACGGTGCACCGATGGCTGGCGTCGTAGGGCTGGCAATCGTGGATGAATCGGTCTTCTCTGTGCAAGAGCAGGAGCCCGGCTTTGCGCGCACCTATTTCCTGCTCGAGCGCCAGCTCCAGGAGCCGCGCTACGAGATTCACGACTTCGTGGAGCTGGAGGACGACGTTCACTCGCCCTATGACAACCTGCCCGACAGCATCCGCTACGCGGCGCACGCCCGCGACGTTGCGCTGACCGGCCTTTTCGCCCGCGAGCTGGCGGCGCGCCAACCCGCACCTGCTGCTGCACCAGCCCCCACTGCGCCCACCCTGGCAGCGACGGTGCTGATGAGCTGGGGCAATCGACTCTACTTGCTGGCGCCGCTGGTCGGGCTTGCGCTCTACGACGGCAGCCGCAAACGTCGGCGCTGGCTGATCGCCCTGACGCTCTTTGCACTGGGCGCCTTCTTCTGGTCTGCGTGCGCCGCACCCGCTGGCGCACCGGCTGCTCCTGCCGCTGAAGCGCCCGCCAACGAAGCCGCCATCGTAGAGACGACAGCCACCGGCGGTCAGGCGGCGCTGCCGCGGCTGCGTCAGTATTTCCCCGAGACGCTTTACTGGCTGCCAGAATTGGAGACCGACGCCGAAGGTCGCGCCCAGGTGCAGGCGCCCATCGCCGACTCGATCACGACGTGGCGCGTCAGCGTGCTCGCCTCGGATCGCGCTGGCAATCTGGGCAGCGCCCAGATCGGACTGCGCGTCTTCCAGGAGTTCTTCGTCGAGCCTGACTTGCCCCGCTTCCTGACTGTCGGCGACGAGTTGCAGGCGCCCATCAGCATCTTCAACTATCTCGACCAGGCGCAGTCGATTGCGTTCGACATCGCCCCCGGCGACTGGTACGAACTGACCGGCGACCTGCCGCAGACTGTCGAAGTTGGCCCCAACGAGGTGACCGTGGTCTACGCGCCGATCCGCGTGCTGCGTCACGGTGCGTTCGACTTCCAGATCACGGCGACTGGCTCTGCGTTCAGCGACGCCGTCGTCCGCACAGTCGAGGTGTTGCCCGACGGACAGCAGATGTTCGACGCGCTGGGCGGCAAACTGGCGGCGACGCAAGTCTTCACCGTCGGTGCACCCGCCACGGCGCTTCCAGGGACAGGGCGGCTGCTGGTGCGCGTCTACCCCGGCGTCGTCAGCCAGGTGCTGGAAGGGCTGGAAGGGCTGCTGCAGACGCCCTACGGCTGCTTCGAGCAGACCAGCAGCGTGACTTATCCGAACGTGATGGTGCTCGATTACCTCAAGGCGACCGGACAGGCGGCGCCGCGCATCCAGTTGCAGGCGGAACAGTTGATCAACCTCGGCTACCAGCGACTGCTCACCTTCGAGGTGCGCGGCGAACCTGGCGGCTTTAGCCTCTTTGGCGAACCACCAGCGCAGATGATGCTCACCGCCTACGGCTTGATGGAGTTCAGCGACATGGCAGATGTAGCCTACGTCGATCCTGACCTGATGGCGCGCGTGGCGGCCTACCTCGCCAACCAACAAGCGCGCGATGGCAGTTGGAGCGCCGAGGGCATGACCATCGAAAGCGGCATTGAGGACATCCAGCATCCGCTGGCGACCACCGCTTACATTGCCTGGGGCCTGGCGGACGCCGGCTACGAACCGCGCGCCGTGCAACGGGCAGTGCGTTTCATCGAACGGACGCTGCGCCAGGCGCCGGTGTCGGAGACGCTGTCTAGCCCGTTGGCCTCAGCCGTCGGCGCCGCCGCCAACGCGCTGTCCCCGTCCGCGCGCCGCGCCGCCGTGGCTTACGATGATTACACCCTGGCGCTGGTCGCCAATGCCCTGCTTGCGGCTGGCGAGGATGCGGCGCCGCTGCTCGACGTGCTGGCCGCACGCGCCACCGTCGCCGACGGCCTGGCAATGTGGGGCGCGGACGACATGACCTATCTCGGCGGCTACGGCGCCACTGCAGCGATTGAAACGACGGCGCTGGTGGCGCAGGCGCTGCTGCGCGCCGACTATCGCCCTGATCTGGCGGCGCAGGCTGTGGATTACCTGATCGCCAACCGCGACCCATACGGCGCGTTCTATACGACGCAAGCCACCGTGCAAGCGCTCAAGGCGCTGGTGTTGGCGGCGCGGAACAGTGGGGAAGGCGACGCACGCGTCACCATCGAACTGACCGAACCCTCTGGCAAGGTCACGCAGCGCACATTCACGGTTGAAGCTGGGGCGGCTGATGTGGTGCAGCAGTTCGCCTTCGACGACATCGTCGGTGACGCCAACCGGCTGGAGATCACCGTCGAAGGCGACCGCACGCTGCACTATCAGGTCGTCACAAGTTACTACCTGCCGTGGGACGTAGTCAAGACGGCGCCCGAAACAGCCGACCCGATGCGCGTCAGCGTGACTTACGACCGCACCGAGTTGCAGGTTAACGAGACAGTGCAGGCATTGGCTACGGTGGAGCTGCTGACGCCGGGGAGGGCGGGCACGGTGCTGGTCGATCTGGGCGTCCCGCCCGGCTTTACGCCAGTGACGGCCGATCTGGATGCGCTGGTGGCGGCAGGGGCCGTCGACCGTTACGAACTGACGGGGCGTCAGATTATCTTCTACCTGACCAACGTGCGCAGCGGTGAAGTGCTCAACTTCACCTATCGCCTGCAAGCGAAGTATCCGATCCGCGCGCAGACGCCGGCGAGCCAGGTCTTTGACTACTACGCGCCGGATCAGGGCAGCGTCGCCCCGCCACAGCGGATCATTGTGACGCTCGGGACGCCAGAGGAATAGGCGTCGCTATCGGGAGAGATAGGGTGCGCCGCAAATCCTGGGCATCGGCGCCCCTGCCGGGAAGGGTCAGCACGGTTTCTGTCGTCAAATCACGCGTCTTGTCCTTTCCCGGCAGGTCCTCGTCAAGGAGGGGTGTAATTCAAGTTGTGGGCATCCATCGCAGGTCATTGCCTCTGGCGCAACGGGCATGATGTCGCGCCGGAAGCAATAACCTGCGGCGACGATTCTGCCTCCAGCGTGAAGTAGAGCCTCAAGGAGCGGTCAAGGAGCGCAGGTGTAGTTCAAGTTGGAGCAACCGTCGTAGGTCATCGCCTCCGGCGTGACATGGCGCCATGTCACGCCGGAGGCGATGACCTACGACAAAAGTGATTTCGCACCCAATATGAAATAGACCCAGGAACGCGCACTGTTTGACAAAATATTGCTTGTCACCGAAACTATAAGCTGGGCTGGACTTCACCGCAGCCTTATGTCTCACATTTTGCAGTCAACTCTTTGCAGTCAACTCAACGTCTCCTGGTTTCGCGATCACTGCTGGTTACATTCACTCAGCAGTGTTTGGGCAATTCAATCTTGGCTTTGCAACCAACTATCTCTCCGGAGGAATATCATGGATTGGATGTCTGTGCAGTGGATCACAACATACTGGCTGCCGCTGCTAATCACCGTTGTCATCGGCTTTATTCTGGGCTGGTTGCTCACGGGCTTGTCGCCGCGGCGCAAGAACGCAGAGTATGAGGCGCAACTTGCCGACCTGCAGAGCAAGAGCCGCCGCACCGAGCGCGAGTTGTCGGATGCCAGGAAACAGGCCGACACGCTCAAGGTCGACGTCAGCCGCGCAGCCAGCACGATCGACGATCTGCGCCAGCAGGTGAGCGCCCTGCAAGAACAGTTGAAGAGCGCCCTGGAGCAAAAAGAAAGTCTTGAGGCTGACTTGCAGACGCGCAATATCGAGCTGGCGGACGCCAGAATGCAACTTGCCATGCTGCAGGATCAGGGCGAACGCGCACAGAGCGCCAATGCCGCCGAGCTGGAAGAACTGCGCGCACGCTATGAAGCCGCGGTTCACGAGAATAGCCAGATGCGCGCAGCGCTTGACGCCACCCAGGCGCGCGTCGCTGCCATCGCCGACGAAGCCTCCACCGCCGCCGAGTCGGCCAAGGCGCGCGAAATTGCGCTCAACGAAGCCTACCAGCGCGCCGTGAACCTGCAACGGCTGCTGGAAGACCGCGAACGCGCCCTGATCGACACTCAGGCTGAACTGGAGTCAGCCAAAACGCTGGTGACGGCGCTGACTGCCTCCAAAGCTGAGCTAGAAGACAGGCTGCAAAAGGCGCGCGGCGATGTAGCCAGCGAAATGGCGGCGCTCACCTCCACCATGATCAAGATGAAGGATGATGCACTCACAGCCGCCAACCAACGCATCGCTGAGCTGACCAAAATGGTGAACGAGCTTCAATCCAGGCAGGCCGTCGGCTGAATCGGCAAGCGGCGCTTGCGCTGCAGCAGCGGCGACGCCCGGGGTGACGTCCGCTCTCTGCATGCACAACCTGATCGACCGAATCGCCTTCACAGGAGAAAGACATGGATACCACACAAATCCTGTATCTGGCCGGTGCATTTTTGCTCGGTTTCATCGTTGCCTGGTTTGCCGGGCGCGGGGGGCCGCAACGGGCGGCTGCAGAAGCTGCGGCTGAAACCGACACGGTGCGCCGCAAGTTGAGCAACGTAGAAAGCGAGCTGCGCAAGACCCAGGGGCAGCTGAAAGAGAATCTCGCCACCCTCGACCAGCTAGCCGCCGACAAGAACAACCTGGTCAAAATGTTGCGCACGAGCGAGCAAGGCTTGAGCGACGCCGGCGCAACGCTGGAGCGACTCACCGCTGAACTTGCCGCCGCGCGCGATGCCAACCTCCTGCTGCAGACAGAGTTGGGCCACACGCGCGACGCCCTCACCGTCGCGCGCGGCCAAATTGCCCGGCTGACCGATCAACTGCAAACCACTGCCACCGCCGTCGCCGAGACTGCTGAACGCACCGAGGACGCCGGACGCGCCGAAAGCACGGCGCTTGCCGGGCAGAGCGAACGCGAAGAAATCTCAACGCGCATGGCTGAGTTGGAAAGTCAACTGGCGCTGGCACGCGCCACAGCCGAGCGTCTGGCGGAGAAAGAAGCGCTTGTCTCAGCCGAGTTGCTCCTGCGTCGGCGTGAGTATCGCGATGTCGTGAGCAGGGGTGAGGACGCCATCGTGGCGGCGCTCGCCGCCCGCGACCAGGCGCTGGCGAATGCCCAGACCCAACTCGACTACATGCGCCGTGACCTGAGTATGTTGACAGCCGCCGGCGCACAGATGGCCGCCGCCCTGGAGCAACGCAACCGCGAATACGACGCAGTGCGCGACCCCCTCGTCTTGCAGGAAACCACGCGGGCGCTGCCGGAGGTGTCACTGGCAGCCGCACCGGTCGCCCCCGCAGCCACCGCCGAAGCAGCCGCAGCCGCAGCCGGTGCAGACCTGACCGCTGAGCTTGCTGCCCGCATGGCGGAACTGGACGAGCTCAAGCAGGGTTACGACGAACTCAAGCGCGCGCTCGAAGCCGCCGTCGCCGCTCGCGATGAACTCGAAGGCCAACTCTCGGCGCACCAGGAGCACATCGAGGCGCTGAACAGCCAGATCGCCGCAGGCCAACGCAGCGTGGAGACGCTCACCGCCGAGCGGGATGAGCTGATGCGCAAACTTTCCGCGCGCGCTGCCGTGATCGAAACGCTGCTGGCAAGAATCAGCAATTTCGACGAACAGCTCCGCAGCCTCATCGCCGCCAGAACCCGGGACGAAAATCACAACGACGCCACCGCGCCTGCAGCAACGGAGATCACCAGCCAGGAAGAAAAGGGGGAGACACATGCCGGTTGAAGAAGCCCTGCCCGCTGACCAGGCTGTCATGGAGCAAGCGTCAGCCGCTGCAACAGGAATCGACGACCCGGCGCTGATCGACAGCCGTGTCGACAGCCTTGCCGCTACGATTGCCGCCATCCAGAACGCCTACGCGCAACAGAGCGATCAGCTTGCCAATGTGCAACTGCTCTCCGACGAATTGCAGGCGCAACTTGGCGCATTGAGCACCGCCAACAGCGATCTGGAATCGACGCTGGAAGAAAAGACCAAAGCGCTGGCCGATCGGGAAGCCGAGCTGGCGGCGCTGCGTGAGGCGCTGGCGGCGCGCGATGCCGAATTCGAGCAGATCAGCGCACAACTTGCCGCCGCCAGCCATCAGGCCGCCGACGCCGACACTGCTCGCTCCGCCCTCGAAGCCCAGGCGCGCGCACTGACCTCGACGCTGGACGCCTTGCTCACTGAGCTGAACGACGCCGCCCCAGGCGCCGACGCCCAGCCAGCAGCAACCACAAAGGAAGCCGCCGGCGCTGAAGTGGTCGCAGCGCCCGCCGAGGCGCCCACTGTTGACGCCTCTGTCGTCGAGGCGGAGGCGGCTGCCCCAGGCGCGACGCCGCTCGATGAGCTGGCGACGCGCACCGCTGCGCTCACGGCGCTGCTGCGGCGCAAGGCCGACGCCCTGGCCATCGCCAGCGCCGAGCTAGGGCGCGTCCAGGCGCAGTTGGCCGCCGTTGAGGCCGAAAAGATCGACCTGGAAAACCATGTGACCGACGCCCAGAACCGCGCTGCCGGTTTCCAAATCGAGATCGCCAATCGCAGCGCCGAACTCGACGCGCTCAACGAACGATTGGCGGCGCTCACTGCTGAGGTCAATCTCAGTCACGAAGACCGCCAGCGCTTCGCCAGCGCCCTGGCCGACATCGAGGCGCAGATGCGCGGCGTTGAAGGCATTGCAGCGCCCGTTCCCGCCGCCGAAAGCACCGGCGAAAGCGCCGACGTGGAAGCCACGCGCGCCACAACTGTTGATCTCGCCGACGACAGCTTATCACGCACGGCGACCAGCGTTGCCAGCCTGGTGGCGCTCCTCAACAGCACCCGCTCGGCGCTGGACGGCGCGCAAAACCAGGTCGCTGAACTCGAAGAACAGCTCGGCGCCATCACAGCCGCCAAGACGAATCTGGAGGCGACGCTCAGCGAAAAGGAAAATGCCGTCAGCGACCTGGAAGCCAGGATCGCCAGCCTTGAGGAGGAGCTTGGCGCCGTGACAGCCGCCAAGACCAGCCTGGAAGCCACGCTCAGCGCAACAGAAAGCAACGTCGCCGGGTTGCAGACCAGACTGGCCGACGCAGAAGCAGCCCTCACCGCCAAAGATGCCGAACTCCTGAGCGCGGGCGAAAAGATTGCCAGCCTCGAGGCGCAGGTCGCAGAGCTGACGCAGGCCAGGAGCGACCTGGAAACCAATCTGGCCGCCGCGCTCGAGGCACAGCACACGCTCGAAACGCAGGTGGCAGCGCTGGAACAGACGAAGAGCGAGCTGGAAACTCAGGTCACGATGTTGAGCGGCGAGTTGACCAGCACGCAGCAACAACTCAATGAAGCCATCCGCACCGCCCAGGCCGACGCCGAGGCGCTGCGTCAACAACTCGCCGCCACCGAACAGGCCCGAGCCGAACTCGAAGCCCAGCTTGCAACCACCGAACAGGTCAAAGCCGAACTCGAGGCGCAGCTTGCCGCCGATCAGGAGACGCAAAGTGCGTTGCAGACGCAAGTGACCGAGCTGGAGCAGACCAAAGGCAACCTCGCAGCTCAGCTTGCCGCTACGAACGCCGAATTGGAGACGACGCGACAGCAACTGGAGGAACTCAACAGCGGGCTGCGCCAGCTCTCGGCGGTGCTGGAAGCCAGCGACGCCGAATCGGAAGCGGCGGCGGCGCAGCGTGTCACCGGACTCGGCATGGCTGCTGGCGGCTCCGCGGCGCTGATCACCGCAGCACGCAACAAGAACGCCCGGATCCAGGCCGCGCAGACCGAGATCGACGCTCTGCGCAACCAGGTGCAGACGCTCACCGCGTCCAGCCGCACGCTGGAGGCCGACGCCCAGGCGAAGGCCGCCGGGCTTGATCAACTCAAGGCTGAACTGGCCGCCCTGACTGAGTCCAGCCGCACGCTGGAAGCCGACGCCCAGGCGAAGGCCGCCGAGCTTGATCAACTCAAGGCTGAACTGGCCGCCCTGACTGAGTCCAGCCGCACGCTGGAAGCCGACGCCCAGGCGAAGGCCGCCGAGATCGACCGACTGACGGGCGAGCTGACGGCAATGAGCCAGGCGCGCGCCGGGTTGGAGGAGCAACTGGCAGCGCACAACGAAGCGCTGGCAGCCGCACAGCAGCGCCACCAGGAGTTGGCAGCCAGGCTAACCCAGGCAACGGCGGAGCTTGACCAGGTGCGCACCGATTACGCAGCGGTGACAGCCTGGCAGCAGCGCGCCCCGGCAGTCGTCGATCTTGGGCAGTCGCTGGCGGCCATGCCGGAAACCAAGCTGGCGGCCGCCAACGCCGCCGTTGCGGTGCGGGCGTTGCCGCAGTCGGTGCGGGCGCCGCAAGACCTGGCCGATGTCAAGGGCATTGGTCGCGTCTTCGAACAGCGGCTGTACAAGGCGGGGATCGGCACCTTCTGGGAGCTGTCTGCATTGGCGGACGACGATCTGAAGGCGATCCTGCAACTCAACGAACTGCAACTGCTGCGCATCGACCTGGAGGCCATCCGCGCCGACGCCCGCCGCCTGGCGGAAGAGACCGGCACGGTCGGCCAGTTGTGGGAAGGGTCAGCGCCCGACGACTTCGAGCCACTCGAAGGGATCGGCAAAGTCTTCGAGCAGCGGCTCTACGATGCCGGCATCACTACCTACGCGGCGCTGGCAGCGGCTACGCCGGAGCAGCTTGCCGACATCATCCAGGCCAGGCCTCCGGCGCAGCCGGACTACGCAAGCTGGATTGCACAGGCGCAGCGTCTGGTGGCGGACGCTGAAGCTGGCGACAAAGCGGAGTAACCATCAACGCGCCGTTACGTAGAGTGTGTCAAGACCGGGTTGCCTGCGGGGAACCCGGTCTTTTTTCAAGCGGCGGGAGGAAAGCATGGGAAGAGGCTTGCAATTGTTGGCATGGGGTGCGCTCACCGGGCTGGCGGCGTTTCTGACCATGCTGGTGAAACAGAAGAACGCAGCGCTGGAGTTGGCCCAAACGCGGCTGGCGCGCCTGGAGCAACGGATGGGTCAACTGGCCGGCGCGCCAGCCGCAACAGATAGTGAACAGCGTCTGCACGCCCAACTTGCCGACAAGGACGCCGAAGTTGACCGACTGCGCGCCCAACTTGCCGACAAGGAGGCTGAGATTGCACAACTGCGGGCGCAACTGGCCGACATCACAGCCGTCCCTGCCGCCGCCACGCCTCAGGCCGAGAGCGCGCCGCCAGAACCATCAAGCGAGATGTGGCGTCAGCGGCTGGCGGTTGAAACTGGCTGGCATGCAAAAGCGCCCAGGCTGGTCATGATCGGGCAGGCGCTGGATGCACTGCCACCCGCCAAGCTGGTTTACGCCAATCGCGCGGTGCAGGAGCGGATCGTGCCGGAGGTCACGTTGCAGCCACAGGACCTCTCCGCTGTGGCGGGTGTAGGAGTCATCTACGAGCAACGGCTTTACAACGCTGGCATCGGCGCCTACTGGGAGTTGGCGACCCTCGACGACGATGCGCTGCGCCGCATCCTCAAACTCGACAAGGCGCGCGCTGCGACTGTCGACCTCAACGCATTGCGCGCATCGGCGCGGCAACTGGCTGAGGAAACCGGGACCATCGGCTATGTCTGGAACGGCGCGCCAGTCGACGACTTTCAGTCGATCAAAGGCATCGGCAAGGTCTATGAACAGCGACTCTACAACGCCGGCATCCGCACCTACGCAGCGCTGGCAAGCACGACGCCGGAACAGTTGTTGGAGATCGTGCAGGCGAGATCGCCCGTGCCGCCAGATGTGGCAAGCTGGATCGCACAGGCGCGGGAGCTGGCCGCAACAGCGCATGAATGAGCCTGGGGGATAAGGACAAACAAGAGCAAGGCGAAAGACTTCACCGTGGATGCTGTACACCTCGGACTTGTGCATCCGCCCGTCTTTCTTTCTCCACACAATGCCCCGGCCGGGGGCGACGAATGTCAGATGTATAGCAGCCTTTTCTAGACTAGGATCAGACCAGAACTTCCTGGGTGTAGAAAGGATGCACAATCATGACGCGTTCCCGGCAGAGTCTGTGTAACGGACAACATCTACTCCTGCTGCTGGCTGTGTGGTGCAGTGTATGGATGACGCCGCGCCCGGCGCTGGCGCAGGAGGGTCTGGCGGCGACGCCCACCAGTACGCCTGTCGCCCCTCCCGAAGCGCCGCAGTTGCTGACGCCGGCCTACGGCGCAACGACGACTATCGCCGATGCGCCGCCGCTCGCCATGCCAACCCTTTCATGGCTGGCGCCGCTCAACGCCAACATTTATCACGTCCAGATCGCAGATTCACCCGGCTTCGCCACCATCCTTCAGGAATCCGACACCTATGGGACCACATTTACACCCACCACAGTGTGGCCGGATGGCCTCTTTTACTGGCGAGTGCGCGCCGGCGTCAAGACGGGCAATGGGACGCCGGTATGGGGCGCCTATTCCGAGGCGTTTTACTTCCAGAAGAACTGGAGCAACGACACAAGCAACCGGCCAGTTCCGATCTCGCCTGCACAGAACGCCGAACGCTCTACGTTCTTGCCCGATGATTTTTCCTGGACAGCCGTCATCGGCGCGGCTGGCTACAAGCTAGAGATCGCCACCGACGCTCAATTCTCGAACGTCGTCTACAGCGCAGAGACCATCAAACCCCATCACACCCCAACGCAGCGACTGGCGGCAAACGACGCCTACTACTGGCGCGTGATTCCTTTTGCCTACTACACATCGACAGCCAATCGCGTGAACGGCACAACCAGCGAAACGATGATCTTTAAGTTCGCCTGGAGCGCGCCCCCTGTGCTCCTGGAGCCGCCGGCGCAAGTGAGCCAGAGCACGCCCGAACTGCGTTTTGTCCCCCGGTTTTCCTGGGCCGCAGTTGAGGGCGCGCAAGAGTACGAGCTGCAGATCAGCACCGATCAGAGCTTCGCCACATCGGTGACAAGCTACAGGACGCGCAACAGCGACTTCACCCCCGTTGCGGCGCTGGCTAACGACAAAGAGTACTTCTGGCGCGTCAAGGCGATCAACTACGATGGCTACTCAACCGCCTGGAGCGAGGTGCGCAGCTTCCGCGCGGCGTGGAACCAGGCGCCGCAGTTGCTCACACCGGCTAACGTCCAGACGAAGCTCTCCTATCCGTTCTTTAGTTGGACGCCAGTGCCCGGCGCCGAGCGCTATCAGATTCAGGTATTGGATGGCGACAAAGTGGTGACTGACCGGACAGTCTACAACGTGACCCATTTCACCCAGGCAGACGCTGACAGCCCCAACAAATTCTACTCCTGGCGCGTGCGCGGGGTCGATGCGCGCGGCAACTTTACGCCGTGGAGCGAAACGCGCTCCTATTTCATGGAAACCCAGACCTCACCACAGCCGATTTATCCGGCGTACTACTACGCGCCCGATCGCACGAATATGCCGGTCTCTAAGGAGCCAGCGTTCAGCTCCAACGTCGTCTTTGTCTGGGATGCCGCGCATCGCTGGGAAGCACAGACGCTCCTTCCCGTCGCGCCCGATCACTATTTGTTGGAGGTCGCCAGCGACCCTGCGTTCACGACACAGATTTTCACGATCACAACGGCCGGGTTGGCTGCTGCGCCGACCCTTGCCAACCCCATCACTTCGCTGGCCGATGGACAGATGATCTACTGGCGGGTGAGCGCCTTCCAGGGCGAAACACAGTTCGGCGTTAGCATCGTGTCTCAGGCGCGCTATCGCGCCAGTGCACCCGACCAGTTGCCAGGCAGTGATGTCATCACGCCGATCTATCCGCAGGATGGGATGCAGGTGGTGGAAACACCGCCAGTGCTGGGATGGCTGCCAGTGAATGGCGCCAGCAATTATGCTGTCCAGGTCGCCCGCCGCCCCGACTTCGCGACTGACGCCATCGTAGACATCGCGCAGCCACAATTTGTCAACTATGCCCCCTGGCAAGGGCGCACTGCCGCCATGCCTGCCGGCGCCTACTGGTGGCGCGTCCGCGCCGAATCGTCACCGGGCGTGGCTTTGGGCGAGTGGAGCACACCGCGGCGCTTCGATCTGGCGCGCGACGTGATCGCCGGCAATCCCTACGAATTCATCCCTCCCCTCAACATCCTGTCGCCGACCGCGACGTACGACCCACTTTTTACCTATATCGAAACCAGCGCCGCCGCCACCGGCGATGCATTCGACTTGACCAACCTCCACGTGATGCTCGACCGCGCGCTCTCGCCGGGAAGTTATTACTGGTATATTGCCTTTGGCGTGGCAGACAACGCACCCAATCCCATCACCTACACGCTCTATGTCGATGCTGACCACGTGCTCAACTCTGGCGCAGCGCAAGACCCAACAGGGAGTGTCGCCATCGAAGGCAATGTACGCCCGGAATATGCAATCCACGCGGTGCGCCAGGGCGACGCCATTCTGTCAGCGTCCTTCTATGCGTGGAGCGGCGGCATGTGGCAGCCGCCGCAACCGCTGGCGAATATCGGCGGCGTCGCCAGCGTCGAGTTGCTGGGGCCGAAAGCGGTTCATCTACGGGTGCCCTACGCCGCCTTCAACGCCGCCAGCGACAACTTTTCCGGCACGTTGAGCCTGGCTGTACTCAGCATCGATCCTGCTCTCCCCGGCCACATCGCCGACAGCATCCCACAGCAGGGCGCACTCTATGGCACGCCTGGCCTGGTCGATAACATGACCGCCGTCTCCGACATGGTGACGCCGCTTTACCCCTTTGATACGCCGCTGAGCAATCCATTCCAGTTCCAGGATATGCCACCCCTGCGCTGGCGGATGCCGCACTATGATTCGGTTGACGGGTATCGGGTGCAGGTGGCGAAAGACGCCAATTTCTCGCAGATCGTCAAAGAGTGGGATGTCTATGAAACGAAGACATCACCCTATTTTGGCTTCTTGCCAGCGACGTTCACATCCGACGCCGCCATGGAAGACAACGAGTCGTATTACTGGCGCGCCCGCGTCCGCCACGAAAAGTACGATAACTTTGGCCACTTCGATTTTGGCCCCTGGTCACCAGCGCAGCGCTTCAAGTTGAGCAGCCGCCTGCCCGGCAACCCGGCGCTTTCCACAGGCAGCCACGTCTTCATGACGCCCACCTTCTTGTGGGAGCGCGTCGAGGGGGCCGGCGGCTACACTCTACAAATCGACAACGACGCCAATTTCAGCACCCCGATTATCAATCAGGAGATCGACGGCGCCTCGTACACGCCGCAAGAATTGCTCTCTGGCAGCGCCTTATTGCCAGGCACGCAATACTACTGGCGATTGGCGATGCGCCGCTCGGATGACGTCTACGGTCAATGGACGCCGACCATGACCTTCCAGAAGACCTCAGTCAGCCCGGCGCCGATTGCCCCTGCTCAGAATATTACAGTTACAGGACAGCCGACTTTTGTGTGGAGCACTGTGCTGACGCCGACCACTACGCCGCGCCTGGCGACGCCGCGGTATCATCTCCAGGTCGATGATGACCTGACCTTTGGCAGTCCCCTGATCGATATCAGGACCACCACCACCAGCTACACACCCAGCAAAGGCAAGAATCTGCCCGATGGCGTCTGGCACTGGCGCGTGGCGCTGACCGACGCCAATGGCAACGATGGCCCATTCAGCCCAACGAGCACTTTCTTGAAGCAGTATCTGTCACCCAATCTGACGGCGCCGCTCAATGGCGGCGCTGCAGGCGACATCCCGGCCTTTGCCTGGCAACCCGTGGACGGCGCGGCCTACTACGAGCTGACCTATGCCAACAACCCGGCGTTCACTGGCGCCACCAGAACCGCCACCGTGAATAGCAGCTTCACGCCGACCAAGAATTTGAGCCAGGGCCGCTATTACTGGTATGTGCAGGTGTTCGACCAGGACAAAAACGGCGGCCCGATCATTCCGCGCTATTTCAACTTTGGGCACTCCGTCTATCTACCGGTGGTGACAAAGTGAGATGCAACCGTGCGGCAGGTGTTGCGCCAGCTACGGATAGCTGCGTGCGCGTGGCGCTGGCGTGCATCCGTTCAATATCCACGCGCAAAGTCCACGTGGTGGCGCAATTCCTGCCCGGCCACGTATCGCTGCAAATTCTCCACAAAAATCGGGGCAATGTCCTCTGGATGACTCAGCGCCGCTGTATGGCTGGTGATGAGCACGTTGGGCATCCTCCACAGTGGATGGTCGGGCGGCAGCGGCTCGTTCTGGAAAACGTCGAGCACGGCGCCAGCAATGCGTCCAGCTTGCAGCACATCCAGCAGTGCATTCTCATCCACTGTACTGCCGCGCCCGACATTGATCAGCAGGGCGTGGGCAGGCAGCGCTGTCAGCACGGCACGGTCGATCAGGTGGCGGCTGGCGGGCGTGTTGGGCAGGCTGGCGACCAGATAGTCGCAGACCGCAGCCATGTCCGCCAGCGCGTCGCCGTGAAAGTAGCAATCGACGTGCTGGCAATCCTCGCTCGCCCGCGTGTAGCCGAACACGCGCAGACCGAAACAGTGCGCGACGCGCGCAATCTCCGCGCCAATCGAGCCAACGCCGACCAGCCCCAGCGTTTTGCCGCGTAACCGGCCCGGCCAGCTTGGGTCCCAGCGCCCTTCACGCTGCGCCAGAAACCGCTGCCAGCCGCGGCGTTCGTGCATGATCACATAGCCCAGCACATATTCAGCCATCTGCTCGCCGAAGACGCCGCGCGCATTGGTGAGCAGATAATCGCGCCGCAATCCGGGCGCAGTCAGCAACTCCACGCCGGCGTAAGTCGACTGCAACCACCGCAGCGCCGTCATGCGGTCAAGCAGCGGGCGCGCCAGCGGCGGATCCGCCAGGACGACCTCGGCGGTCGCCAGCCAGGGTTCGGCTTCGGCAGGGCTGGCAGCAAGGTGCAACTGTAGCGGCGGCGACGGCGTCGCCGCCAGCAAGCGGGCGTAATCAGCAGCCCGCGTCGACAGGATCAGCACATCAAGCGGCATGAGGCGCCTCCTCACCGGCCATGGCAGCGCGCACAGCGTCCAGCGCAGGCAATGTGATCAACCCTAGCGCCGCCGCCGATTGCGCTGCCACCAGCGAATCGGCCACGCGCCGCAACAAGGCGCCTTGCGCCTGCAACGCCGCTGCCATCGCATCCACTACGGCGTCGCGCTTCGCACCACTCACATCGCGAATGTAGATTGCCAGCACGCGACCAGGATATTGTTCGACCAGACGCGTGTAGAGTTCGGGGTCTTTTTGCCCGCTGTCGCCCATCAACACAAAAGGCAAATGAGGATAAGCATCCAGCACGCGGCGCATTGACTCCAGCTTATGGTCGTGGCTGAGCGCCTGTGTGATCATGTCAATGCCATAGTCGCGCAAGAAGATCGGGCCGGCGGGAATGCCGCGCACCTGCATGAATTCGACCAGAAAATCGTAAAGATTCCACGGACTGCTCGACACGTAGAAGATCGGGTTGTGGTCAGCGCCAGTGACGCCGCCTTGCAACGCCCGATAGAGGGCGGCAACACCCGGAAATGGCAGCCGCGTGGCGGCATTCTGGAGCAGCGTCGCCCACGCCGAACGCACCAGATTGGTGGCCTGCGTCTGCAAGATCGTGTCGTCGATGTCGCTGATCACGCCGAAACGCGCCGTGGCGGGCGGGATCAACACCGCACCCGTCGCCTGCGCCAGCGGTGCATCGACATCGGCGCCCTGCGCCGTCACTGTGACGGTGCACCAGCCGTCCGCGTCGCGGGCTGAACTCGCTGGCGACAAATGCGCCTCGAAGTAACCTTCGTCGTCAGTGACGGTCTCCACTGCATGTGCGCCGCAGCTTACTGTCAACGCTGCGCCGCGCACCTCATCCGACTCGATGCGCCGCAGCGCGTCGCGCAGATTGCGCCAGGGCGATTGATCCGGCTCAGCGGCAGTGGGTGGCTTGTCGTGCAGCACGCGCCCGCGCACCACCAGCGCGTCGTCCGTGCCAAAGCTGCGATAGGGAACAATGACAAGCGACGCCTGGCTCATGTGTAGTTCGTCTCCTCCCGATCAAAGATTTTGCCAGGATTCAGGATGTTGTGCGGGTCAAGCACCGCCTTCAGACGCCGCATTGTGGCGATCTCCGTCGGCGTGCGGCTGAGCGGCAGAAAGGCTCTCTTTTCCAGCCCAATGCCATGCTCCGCCGAAATCGAACCATGTACAGACCGCAGCGGCGCGTAAACAATGGCGGCGACGCGGTCGGCGTCCCCGGGCTGGAGTTGTGGCGCCCACACGTTGATGTGCAGGTTGCCATCGCCCAGGTGCCCGTAGACCCAACATTGTGCGTCTGCGCCAAAGTGCAGCTCGACGCCGGAACGCACATCTGCGACATACTCCTCCATCGCGCCGATGGGCAGGCTGACGTCATAGCCAAAGGTGAGGTGATGCTGGCGCTCGATCTGCTCGGAGTCCTCGCGGATGCGCCAGAGGTCGGCGCGTTGTTGGCTGGTGCGAGCGACCACGGCGTCATCGAAGAGCGCTTCGTGCGCGGCGTGATCGAGCGCGGCGTCGAAGCGCGCCTGATCGAAACGTTCATTGCCGCCCAGCGCCTCGACAAGCACGTAATAGGCGTACTCCTGGCCCAACGGCGGCTTGCTCAGGGCTGGGGGCGTTGTGGTCAGGCGATAGTAATCGTTCCACATCACTTCAAAGGAAGCCAGCGCGCCGCCGAGATCGCGCTGAAGCAATGGCAACAGTGCGATGACTTGCGCAAATTCGTTCATTGCCAACAGGGCGGTGGCATGTGTGCGCGGCGCCGGAAAGAGTCGCAACACAGCCTGTGTCACCACGCCTAACGTGCCTTCGCTGCCGATAAAGAGCTGCTTGAGGTCGTAGCCAGCATTGTTCTTGAGCATGGCGTTGAGCGCAGTGAGCACCGCACCGTCGGCAAGCACAGCTTCCAACCCCAGCACCAGTTCACGCATCATGCCGTAGCGCAGCACGCGCACCCCGCCCGCATTCATGGCGATGCAGCCGCCGATCGTCGCCGAGCCGCGCGCCGCCAGGTCGAGCGGAAAGAAGAGCCCCTGCGCCGCCGCCGCCTGCTGCACACGCTGCAAGGGTGCACCCGCCTGCACCGTCAACGTCTGGTTCTGGGCATCGACTGCGACAACGTCAGCCATCCGTTCCAGCGAAAGGACAAGATCGTGCGCTGTCGTGTGCGTGGCATGCACCAGGTTCGTGCCGCCACCGTAGACGACGACCGGCTGCCGCGCGGCATGACAAAGACGCAGCACCGCCGCCACCGCCGCCGTCGTACGTGGGCGCACCAACGCCAATGCATCCAGCGGCGTCGGGTCGATCCAACTCGCCGGGCGGGCGCGCAGGTCGTCACCGGTCAGCACGCTGTCTGCGCCGAGCCGGGCGCGCAGTTCATCCACAATCACGCAGCCCACCTCGTCCTTCAGCCCAACATCTCGATGGTGTAGTCGATCAACTGGGCGTCGCCGTGCCACTGCTCCACGCGATGGGCCACATCTTGCAGGTGGCGATGCGCCAACGCCCCGTTCTGGCTGACGCATGCTACTTCGAGCACCGCACGCGTCAAGACATCCTGCGCTTCGGCTTCGCAGACCGAGACGTTGTAATCGCGACGAATGCGCGCAATCAATGGCTTGAGGATGCCGCGCTTGCCCTTCAAGCTGTCGTTCATGGGAAGATACAACTCAAGCGTTAACAGACCTACCGCCATGGCAGTTCACCGTTGTCGATTCCACTCATCGTTGCCAAATTGCGTGCGGATCAGCTCAGACGCGCGGCGCACCTCGGCTGGCGTCAAGCCGCCTGGCTGGAAGCTCATACGCAACACTTGCTCAAACCCTTGTTGCATGGCGGCGGCGACGCGGCCAAAGGAGACGTCGTCGCTGGCGTCATCCACGCCGAGCGCCTGCGCCAGCGTGCACGCGCGGGCGGCAAGCTCACGCCGCAGGGATGCAGCCTGCTCCGGCGACAACGCCAGCACGTCGATCAGGCGCGTGATGTCTCCCACCAGAGGCAGGCTGCCATGCTGCAGCACGTAGCCAGCGCGCCGGCTCTGGGCGCTGCCCATCAACTTGCGGCTGCCCGCCGTGATCTCGTAGGCGCTGGGCGCCTCGAAGCAGACAGCGGAGACGTCGGCGCCCACGCGCACATCGCCGGGAGCCTTTTCTGCGTGCACACCCAACAGACGCAGGCCGGCTAACAGCGCATTGCTGATGCGAAGATATGCATCCATCACGCCACCGCGCACCAGCGGATGCTGCATCGCCGCCGCCACCGAGTAGGTGAACTCATCCGTGTGCAAAATCGCACGCCCGCCTGTTGGGCGCCGCACGATCTCGTACCCCAAGGCAGACGCTTTCGCCGCATCCACGTCGGCGATCGGCTGCAGCCGCCCCAGGCTGACCGCCGGCGGCTGCCAGCGGTAGAAGCGCACCGTCGGCAGATTCTCTCCTGCCGCGCACGCCTCGGCAATTGCCTGATCCACCGCCATGTTAGCGGCGCCGGAACGCGGGGCATCCTCCACGATGAGCCGCCAGGTCGTCGGCGCTTCTTCCTCAAGTGTTGCCAGATCGACGAAAACGTCGCGGGCAAGGGAGCTTCGGTCCATGGATTCTCGCTTTCCTGGATTGCATTTTCCTACGCTGTGCGGTTGCGCGTCACGTGTTGCGCAACGCGACAGAACACGCAACACGCAACACGCAACACGTGCGCCATTGGTCAGTTCAAGTCCATGCGCACTGCAACACTGCACTGCATTCACTCAGGCGGCTGTAGGCGCCAGCATGGGCACAGCCATTACGCCGCCAACGGCAGCGCCGCTACTTCCGCCGCTACGCCTGCCACCGTCACCGCTGTGCCCGGCGCGTGATACGGACGCTTGAGAATGGCGAGCGCCACCGGCGCTTGCAACGCCGGACTGTAGGCTGCGCTGGTTACGACGCCCACCTGACGCCCCTCCGCCAACACTGTGGCGCCCGCCGTGAGCAGCCCAGCGCTGCGCAACCCCACCAACGTGCGCGTCACTTTGTCATAGGTAAGCTGCCGGGCGATGATTTCCTGACCAGTGTAGCAGCCTTTGTTCTCGGCGCATGCCCAGGCCAGGCCAGCTTCCAACGGGCTATATTCGCCGGTCAGCTCGGTGCCAGGCGCAGGACGTCCCAGCTCGATGCGCCGCGCTGTGTAGCTGGCGGCGTCGAGCTGCGGCGCCCCCAACTGCGCCAGGAGCGCCTCGACGGCCTCGACGGGCGCAATCACTTCGTAGCCAGGCAGGTCATATGTCTCCTGTCTGAGGATAATCACCTCCTGGCTGTGCTGCCAGTCGCCTTCGGCGGCGGGCAGCGGGGCGAACCCACGCTGCGCCAGTGTCGCCGTCGCCTCTCGCCCCACGACGCGCAGCCGGGCCAGCGCACGCTCGGGCTGGCTCACGCGCACTTTGTCCATGAAGAAAATCTGCCCGCGCAGATGGCGTTCAAGCGCGGCGGTTTCACCCGGCGCTGGCAACAGCCAGAGCGAGTCGTCGTCGGCCAGGACCGTGAACACATGGACGATTCTGGCCGTCGGGCTGGTCAGCACCGTGACGCAGCTTTCTCCGCGCCGCAGCGCCTTGATGTTGTTGGTCGTCATGCGCTGCAAAAAGTCAACGCGGTCGGCGTCGGTCAAGCGCAACACGCCCGCAGCGGGCGGCGACCACACAGCGACGACGTCCAACGCAGCATATGTAGCAGGCTCAAGCACATTTGCATCTGTCATTGCGTTTCTCCATAACGTTTGGCAAAGTCTACGATCTTATAGAACATCTCGCGCCCGGCGTCCGTCATGTTCGCTCCGATGCCCAAATAGTGGCTCACATCCTCGTAGTAGTAGGTCTCGACCGGCGTCCCTGCCGCTCGCATTGCGGCTTCCAACTCACGCGCCTGCTCGATACGCAGGATTTCATCCGCTGCGGTGTGGATGATCATCGTCGGCGGCAACTCGCTGGCGCTGTACACCGGCGAGTACATCAGAAACGGCAGCGGGTAGAGATTTGGCGGTCCAAACGCTGGCACGAGCAACTCATAGGGCGGCGGGACAGTGATGCGTCCGGCGTAAAAATCCTGGGCGGCAGTGAAGGCATTTGCCAGCCCACCCACCGTCACCCAACCCGCCAGGTCGTCGCCTGCGGCGCGCAGCAGCCGCGCCAGCACTGCGCTGCTGAAGCTGCCGCCCAGCGCCAGCGGTCGCTTGACGCCGATCAAGGAACCGAAGGCGCCCGCCTGCGCCAACGCCAGCACCACGCGGGCATCCTGAGCGTGCGCCTCGGCGTTCGTGCCACGCGCCGCGATCGGTGAGACTGCGACGACTGCGAAGTTTTCTACGGCAAAGGCGGCGCTCACCGGCTCCCAATCCTCAACTGGCGACGGGTAGACCATGAACAGCAGCGGCAGCGCCTGCGTCGGCTCGTGCCCCTGCGGCAGGTAGACGCGCACAGTGTCGATCGTGGCGCCGGCGTAGTCAAAGGCATAGGCGGTCACATCCGCAATTGCAGCGCGCGGAAAATCGGCGCTGGCGGTGAAGACGCCGGTCGCCCGCAGCGCAACGGCGGTCGTCAGGTCTTCGGGCAGGGAGGGCGGTGTGTAGGGTGTCAGCACGAGTGGCGGCGCGATTGTCGTTGTGTGCGATTGGATGGTCATCAGCTTGGGAAGCCCCAGCAACCCGGTCAGCGCGCGTTCGGCATAGCCAGGCGCCACCGCCGCAGGTGTGTATTGCCCCGGCGGGATGCCTTCGATGCGATAGCGACCGGCGGCGTCCGTGCGTGCGGTGTGAGGCGCGCCGTCCGCCTGGGCGACGACGACCGTTGCACCGGGGATTGGGGCGCCCTGTGCAGCGACGACCTGCCCTGTCAACGCGCCGGGTGGGGCAGTGCTGACCGCTGGCGGCTGCGTTCCCAGCCAGGTGGAGAGGAAATAGCCAGCGACATTGGCCCGGGGCGTTGGCTGACAGCCAATCAGCAATCCGGCCAGCAACACCAGCATGCCCCCTATGCCAATCCTTCGTTTCATGGCGGCATTATATCATCTGGATGAAGAAGTAGCCTGCGTTGCCGCGCCGAAGGTGCAATTCGATTCGAGCAGGGGGCGCGCCAAAATTTGGCGCGCCCCCTGCTCCGACTATGCCACACATGCCAGCAAGACTATAATGAACCAGGAAAATATGGATTGCCGGGTCAACGAGTCAGGCGTCACGAGTCAGGCGTCATGCGTCACCCATTACTCGCGGCTCGTGACGGGCAATGATCTGGGCAGCCAACCTGGAAATCCGTACTTTGCTTGTCGCACTTACCTGCCGCACACAAAGGACAGGGCATCTTCGTGAGTTTACAGCGCCGTTACACCATGATGTCTGCCGACGAAGTACAGGCGCTGGTGCGCGCCGGCGCGTCGGCGCGCGTGGCGCTGCTGGCCGCCAGGACCGGAAAGCAAATGCTGGCCGAAACCCTGGCAGCGCTGGCAAATGCTGGCGGCGGCGTGGCGGTGCTGGGCGTCACCGCCAAAGGGACGCCGCAGGGCGCAGTTGAGCCTGCGACGTTGCGCGAATTGATTGTGGAGGCCAGCCTGGCGACGGAGCCGCCCCTGATCCTGCCGAGCGCACAGCACGTGACCCTGGCGACCGGCGAGGTGGTCGTCGTGCAGGTGCCCGAAGGCTTGCCCAACGTCTACAACGTGCGTGGCGTCTACCTTACGCGCACTGGCAGCCAGAATCGCCCCCTGACGACCGCCGAACTACGCCAGCTTCTACTCGATCGCGGCGAAAGTGGCTACGAGAGCCAACCGGTCGCCGACGCCAGCCTGGACGATCTCGACCCCGCACGCGTCAGCCGTTATCTCGATCAGGTGAGCCTGCCGCCCGACGCAGACATGGTCGATGCGCTGCTGAGCCGGGGCTGCGTCACGCGCCGCGGCGGCGATGGTCTGCCCGCGACGGCCCCACTGCCAACAGTGGCCGGGCTGTTGCTCTTTGGACGCAACCCACAGCGGTTTTTGCGCAGCGCCGAGATCATCTGCGTGCGCTACGCCGGCCCCACCATGGGCGATGAATTCGTGCGCCAGGAGATCGGCGGCGTGCTGGCGGAGCAGGCGCGGCAGGCGGAGGCGTTTGTCGTGAGCAACATGCGCCGGGGGATGCGGATTCGCGGACTGACGCGCGAGGAAACGACCGAGTATCCGCTGCCAGTCGTGCGCGAGGCGATTGTCAATGCCATCGCCCACCGCGACTATAGCATCCGCGGCGAGGGCATCCGTCTGCTCATGTTCAGCGACCGGCTCGAAGTCTACAGCCCTGGTCGCCTCCCCGGTCACGTCACGCTGGAGAATATCAAGGACGAACGCTACAGCCGCAACGAAGCCATTGTCGCCGTGTTGACCGACCTCGGCTACATCGAGCGACTTGGCTACGGCATCGACCGCATGATCGCGGCCATGCAGGAGGCCGGTCTACCCGCGCCGGAATTTGCCGAGACCGCCGCCGGCTTCCGCGTGACGCTGCGCTCAGCGGGCGAGGATTTGGTCAGCCCTCAGCCGCAGGAACAGCGCTGGCATCATGCCTTTCTCAACGAGCGGCAAGAGGCGGCGCTGGCGTTTGTGCGCCAACACGGGCGCATCACCAACAGCGATCTGCAGGCGCTGACACCGGATGTGCACCCGGAGACGATCCGCCGCGACCTGGCCGACCTGGTGGACAAGAATCTGCTGATCCGGATCGGATCAAAGCGGGCGACATACTACATTTTGAAGTGAGACTGGGCGATTGAACAGCCGGGCGATTGAGAGGCTGGACGATTGAGAGATTGGATGTCGAGAGCATCTCATCACCTGGCGAAACAACGCTGAAAAAGGAAGAGTTTATGCAGCATCAAACGATTGCAGTGATCGATTACGGCAGCCAGTACAGCCAGCTAATCTGCCGCCGCGTGCGCGAGGTCAACGTCTACGCCGAATTGATTTCGTGGGATCGCGCCGAAGAAGCGCTGCCCCGCCTCCGGCCACAGGGGATCATCCTTTCCGGCGGGCCGAACAGCGTCTACGATCCAGGCGCCCCGACCCTGCCCGACATCGTGCTGCAGAGCGGCGTGCCGGTGCTGGGCATCTGCTACGGCTTGCAACTTCTCGCCCACACGCTCGGCGGACGCGTCACACCGGCGCAGGAACGCGAGTACGGCGCAGCCACCATCCACGTCACCGGTGCACACGCCGGCGCCGAGAGTGCGCTCTTCGCCGATCTCCCGGACACGCTGCAAGTGTGGATGAGCCACGGCGACCGCGTCGAGCAGTTGCCCGACGGTTTCCTGTCAGTCGCCCACAGCAGCAACTCTCCACTTGCGGCCATCTCCGACGAAAAGCGACGGCTCTACGGCTTGCAGTTCCACCCCGAAGTTGTTCACACACAGCATGGCCGCGACATCCTCGCCAACTTTGTCAAGCGCATCTGCGGCTGCACCGGCGACTGGACAGCCGGCAACTTTATCGAGGAGAGCGTCGCCCGCATTCGCCAGCAGGTGGGCCCGACGGGTCACGTGATCTGCGGGCTGAGCGGCGGCGTTGACAGCGCAGTGGCGGCGACGTTAGTGCACCGCGCCATCGGCGACCGCCTGGCGTGCGTCTTTGTCGATCACGGGCTGCTGCGCAAAGGCGAAGCGGAGCAGGTGATCGAAACCTTCGAGCGCCACCAGGGAATGCGGCTGATTGCCGTCGACGCCAAAGAGGAATTCCTGTCTGACCTGGCCGGCGTGGAGGACCCGGAACGCAAACGCAAGCTGATCGGCGCGCGCTTCGTGCGCGTCTTCGAGGCTGAGGCGGCGCGGCTGGCGGCGGCGTGGGGCGTCGACGCGCCGGCGTTTCTGGCGCAGGGCACGCTCTATCCTGACGTGATCGAATCCGCCAGCAACGCTGAAACCAGGAACGCCCGCACGATCAAGACGCATCACAACGTCGGCGGGCTGCCAGAGGATATGACCTTCCAGTTGATCGAACCATTGCGGATGCTCTTCAAGGACGAGGTGCGCACCGTCGGCGAGGCGTTGGGATTGCCCGAAGAGATCGTCTGGCGCCACCCCTTCCCTGGCCCCGGCCTGGCGATCCGCTGCCTGGGCGAGGTGACGTGGGCGCGCCTGGAGACGCTGCGTCATGCTGACAGCATTTTTCTGGAAGAGCTGCGCAATGCCGGGCTCTATCGCCAGACGAGCCAGGTCTTCGCCGTGTTGCTGCCTGTGCGCTCGGTCGGCGTGATGGGCGACGGACGCACCTACGCCAACGCGCTTGCGCTGCGCGCCGTCACCACCGACGACTTCATGACAGCAGACTGGGCGCGGCTGCCCTACGACCTGCTGGCGCGCATCAGCAACCGCATCGTCAACGAGGTGCCTGGCGTCAACCGCGTTGTCTACGACATCAGCAGCAAGCCGCCGGCAACGATTGAGTGGGAATAGCGCCGACGTCTTCCTGCATCTCACGCACCGGCGCAACCGTCGCCAGCAGAAGGAACGCCAATGCTCGACGCAAAACGAATCGCCGTGATCGATCTCGGTTCCAACACGGCGCGGCTGATCGTGATGAACGCTGTGCCGGGCTACGCCTACCGACTGGAAGATGAAATCCGCGAGGTGGTGCGGCTGCGGCAGGGCATGAATGAGGATGGGCTCAACGAGACGGCGATGAACCGTGCGTACGCCACGCTGCGTCTCTTCAAGCGCTTCTGCGACAGCACGCACGTAGATGAGATCATCGCGACCGCCACCAGCGCTGTGCGCGACGCCGCCAACGGGCGCGCCTTTGTCGAACGTGTGCAGCGGGAATTGGGACTGACGCTGCGCATCCTTGACGGTGAGCGCGAGGCTTATTACGGCGTCATCGGCGCACTCAACGATGTGGCGCTGCGCGACGGCGCTGTCATCGATATCGGCGGCGGCAGCGCCCAAATCAGCCTGGTGAACGACCGCCGCTTCGTACAGGGCTGGTCGGCGCCGCTGGGGGCGCTGGCGCTGTCGGAGCGTTTCGTGCGCAGCGACCCTATCAGTGACAGCGATTTCAAGGCGCTTGAGCAGGAGATCAACCGCACGCTCGACCAGGTGAAGTGGCTGTCCAATCTGGCAGGTGATCTGGTCGGGCTGGGCGGCACCATTCGCAATCTGGCGCGCATCGAAGCGCGGCGCCGCGACTATCCCCTGGTGACGATGCACGGCTACCCTTTGTCGCTGGCGGCGCTGGAGCAGACGATCGAGGCGCTGCGCGCGCTGCCGCTTGCCAAACGCATCCGGCTGCCCGGGCTGCGCACCGACCGCGCCGACATCATCTTGCCCGGCGCGTTGGTGCTCCGCGCGATCTTGCAACGCAGCAACAAAGAAGGCTTGACTGTATCTGTACATGGCTTACGCGAAGGGTTGTTTTTCGAGCACTTCTGGCGGCACTGGTCGGAGCCGGTGACTGCGGACATTCGCGGCTTTGGCGTGCTCAATATGGCGCGCGTCTACCGTTATCAAAAGAAGCACGCCAACCACGTGCGCTTTCTGGCCGATCGCGTCTTTGCGCAACTGACCCCACTGCACCACTATGGCAGCGCCGAACGTGAGTTGCTCGACGCCGCCGCACTGCTGCACGATATCGGCACGCTGATCGCCTATGACGGCCATGAAGTGCACTCGCAGACGCTGATTGTCAACGGCGGGTTGCCCGGCTTCACCCCACGCGAGTTGGCGCTGATCGGGCTGCTGGCGCGCTACCACCGCAAGGGCATGCCGGAGCCAGGCGACTACGCCAGCCTGCTCCAGCCAGGAGATGAGCTGATCCTGATGCGGCTGGCGGCGATCTTGCGGCTGGCGGAGTATCTGGAACGCGGGCGGTCGTCGGCGGTCGATGACGTGGCGGTGAGCTGGAACGCCACGACGCTGCGCCTGACCTTGATCGCCGATCAATATCCGGCGGTGGAAATCTGGGATACGCAGCGCAACGCCCTCGAATTGATGAGCCGCGCCTTCGAGCGCGCAGTGGTGCTCGACAGCACCGTGGCGCCGGGTGAACTGGCGTGACGCCAGCGCTCGCGCGCGATTGACCGCAACATAAGCCAACCTGGAAATCAACATTTCGCTTTCATTCTGTACAATGGCGGTGAACAAGTTCAGGCGCGGGTGCGTTAATCATTCACGCTTGCCAATGCACGATTCAGGTTTTGCATTCGATTCTCGCCTATGCGTCGCCGCCGTCTCCCTTCCGCCCGCTTCATCAACTTCACGCTGCTCCTGATCGTAGTGCTGTCGCTCTTCCCGCTCTACAGCTACTACAAGGGCGTCGCCGCGCCGATTCCGCCGGGGGTGCGGCTGGGTGGCGTCGATGTCACCGGCATGAAGACAATCGACGAGATTCGCACCCACCTCGACCCGATCTACCATGAGCTGATCGGCGTGCACTTTCAGAACCGCCTGCTCAAACTCGACCCCGACGACTTCAACTTTCGGGTCGATTTTGAACAGATGGTCGCCGACGCCGGGCGCTATCTGAGCGGCTGGGAGTTTGTCGACATCGCCGTGCGCGAGGCGATCGGGCTGCCGCAGCAGGTGCGCAACGTGCCCGTGCGCTACACCATCGACGCGCCAAAGCTGCGCGCCTGGCTGGAAAGCGTCGCCGCCGAGCTGAATACGGCGCCCATTGCGGCGCGCGTGGTCGATGCCGCCGCCGCTGATACCGCGACGGCGCCGACCGCCGCGCTGCCCACGCCGACGCCTGCCTATCCAGCCACCGTGCCACAGCCACGCCGTGGCTTACAGTGGGCGCCCGGCGCGCCTGGCTATGCAATCGACATCGACGCCAGCATCGAGCGCATCCTCGCCGGGCTGACCAGCTACGACGCCCGCGAGGTAGAGCTGGCGCTACGCGAGATTCCGCCGCCGATGCCAACTATGGCCGATCTGGAGCCGCAGCTTGTGCGCCTGCTCGACGACTATCCCGCCTTTACCACGGTGAGCATCATCGATCTGCAACACGGCGACGCGGCGAATGTGGATGGCGACGCCGCGTTTTCGGCGATGGCGACGCTGCGCATTGCCTTAGCGGCGGCGGTGATGGAGAAGCTGCCCAACGGCGTCGCCGCGGGCGACCCCGACGCGCAACAAGTGGGGCAGTGGCTCGACCTGGCGCTTGGCAAAGACCCCAATGAACCAGCCAATGCTGCGCTCTCCTGGCTGGGCGATGGCAGTGCAGCGGTTGGCGCGCAGCGGCTGACTGCGTTCGTGCGCAGCCTGGGGTTGGAAAACACTTTCACCCAGGGCGAGTTTGGCGGCGCAGCGCAAACACCGATCACGACGCCCTCCAACCAGCGCCAGCGCCCCAACACGCGCCCCGACGCCAACATGCAGACCACGCCGGCGGACATGGCGACGCTGCTGGCGGCGATCTATCAGTGTACGCAGGACGCCGGGCTGCTCCGCCAACGCTACCCAACCACAATCACACCCGACGAGTGCGCCACGATTCTCTTCTACATGACGCACAACGAACTGCGCGACCCAATCTGGCGCGGCCTGCCCGATTGGGATGAGCGTTGGATTGTCCAGCGACACGGGTTGCTCCCCGCGCAGCAGGGTGGGGTGGCGCTGGTGTGGGGGCCGACTGGGCCGTATGTGATCAGCGTCTTCACCTTCAATCCAGGGCTGGTGGGGTGGGAAGTGGCGAACCAGGCAGTGGCCGACCTCAGCCGCATCGTGTGGGAGTTCTTCGCGTTTCAGCGCACCCAGGGTGGGCCAGAAGCCGGTGCGCCGCTCGACCTGGCGCCGCCGCCGGGCTACGTGGTTGTGGATGAGGAATACGCACCGTCAGCAGCGAATCCGACGGCGCGCTAGTGCACGAGGGCGCCAATAAGCCACCGGTTGCGCCTCGAGTATTGCATGCTGCGCGGCGAGACAGAACACGCAGCACCAGCACCATTGCACGGCTCAAGCCCATGGCGCCAGGCGCGTAGGGATTGCGCAGGCGTCGCCCAAAGAGTGATTGCGACGCCATCACCCTGCCGCAAGGAGTTGCGCCAGGGTCGCCCGGTTAATCGCATCGTCGAAGATCGCTCGCACAGGGATCACGAAACCAGGAACAACGCTGCTGTGCAACTCGCCTGTCTGCGCTTTCATGACCAGCTCGTAGCCATTGCCGCTCAGACGGTACTGCTCGACGGTCTCGGTGTCCGGATTGATGAGCCAGTATTCAACAACGCCGTGGGCGGCGTAATCCTCGAACTTGATGCCGCGGTCGTTGGCTTCGGTGGAGGCGGAGAGCACCTCCACTGCCAGATCCGGTGCGGGGAAGCGCATCTGATCGGGCTGAAATGTAGCCGCGGTCGCAGCGTTGAAGAAGCAGATATCCGGCTCGTAATCGTTGCGGGTGAGTGAGACCATGAGCTTTTCATAACCCACGTAGCCAAGGTCATGTGCACCCACATAGGCATCCATCAAGACAAGCAAGCGTTTTGCGGTCACGTTGTGAAGCAGTTTTACAGGTGAATGCACAACTTTCTCCCCGTTGATGAATTCAGCTTTTTCTGATTCCAACACCGTGTCGATGAAGTGCTGACGCCGGGCAGTCTCATCAGCCACCAGCGCGCCGAGCTGTTCCGCCACTGCCGGCAGACGGGGAGAACGGAGCAGTTGCTCCAGCAGTTGGTTTTCCGTCGTTTTTTCCAGAATGGGAATGGTCATGGTGGCGCCTTTCACCTCGCGAAGCTCCGCACTGAAGTCGATTGTAACAAATCAGGAGCTTGACGACAATAGAGCAAGATTGATGGGTCTATTTCATATTGGGGGCGAAATCACTTATGTCGCAGGTCATCGCCTCCGGCGTGACGTGGCGCCATGTCACGCCGGAGGCGATGACCTGCGCGTTCACCTTCCTGGAAGCTCTCAGCTTCCAGGAAGGTTGCTGAGAGCTTCCAGGAAGGTTGCTGAGCTAACTACGTAAGTCCTAAAAACAAG
>Ga0272446_1001544_pt1 | contig 33292 bp, 20 predicted proteins | sample YNPCB0061_FD_194587 | JGI IMG/M metagenome (GOLD analysis project Ga0272446, IMG submission 194587) | Hot spring microbial mat communities from Yellowstone National Park, WY, United States - YNP-CB-006-1 | ecosystem: Environmental > Aquatic > Thermal springs > Hot (42-90C) > Sediment | place...
CAGAGCTAGGGCTGCCAGCGCCTATCACTCCGATGCCGGTTTGCAGGCCATGGTCACGCATGAAGTCACCACCTTTAGCACCCCCAAACAGCATGCCTGAAATTCAACCAATCAAGATACACTACCGGTCAACGCCTTCCGGCGTGGCGTGGGGGAAGCGTGCGTCACGCCAGAGGCGTTGACCTGCGATGGTTGCCCCAGACGCGAAGATTACACCAGGAGTACGGGCGCGATCTAGCGCACCCGTACTCAACTCGATTGCGCCAAACGCGTTTACTGCACTTCGACCACAAACGCCACTTGCCGCAACCCCTGATAGCGAAAGTCAAGCCAGAGCTTGTACACCCCTGGCTGGGGGAAATTCAGCGTAAACGTGAGATTGCTGCGGTCGACTGCTTCCCCAATCAAGAAGGTCGTTAGAGCTGCGTCGATCGCGTAGAGATCGATGCGCAGCCCCGACTCCAGGTCGATATCTGGCGCAAGCGATTGGCCGGCAGCATCCGTTGCCTGAAACGTGAGCGTGACTGGGCGCCCGGCGCGGAGCGGGCCGTTGGTCTCTAGCGTGACCTGCAGGTCGCCCAGTTGTTGCGTGGCTGAAACATCGGGCGTCAGCTCAGCGGGGGCGGTGCTGGCAACCCCAACCGTGATCGGCGCCGTCAGGTTGAGTTGTTCGCCGCCGCGCGGCCGCACATTGACAAAAGCAACATACGCCCCATCAGTCGGGAAAGTGACCTTGGGCGGCACCACGCGTTCGTTGAATTGGAGCAACCCAGCCGCCAACGGCGACGCGGGTTGAGCAGACATCCCCATGCCGTCAGCGGACGGCGCGGCGCTCTCTGGTGCGCTGTTGGCGGGCGCGCCAGCAGTCGCGCTCGCCAGCGGCGACGACGGCTGCGGCGCGGCGCCGCCCATCCCCCCCATCATCCCCACGAAATTGTCCAGGGGCGCAGAACCATTGCCCAGCAACTCACGGGCGCTGGCGGGCTCCATGAACAGCGGCGTGGCATAGAAGGTGGATAGGTCGCGCGAGACCACGGCCAGATAGGCATAGATGACCAGCTTGCCAAAATTAACAAAGTCGTATTCGGAGACCACAGCGTCAAACTGATCGACGATCTTGATGTCGAGTTCAGTTGGCGTCCCGGCCACAGGCGGCGTCAGCGGTTCGATCAGGGCGCGGTAGGTGTACTCAATCGGTGCGTCGGCCATCCCGGCGCCGGACATGCCACCACCTGCGCCCATCCCAGGCGGCGTGAGCCAGCCAATCGAGACGAAAATCAGTAAAGCCAATGAGCCGGCGGCAACCGCCAGGCGCGGCGCCAACTCGGCCACCTGGCGCGGCAACGACTTAGGCGCTCCCAGCGCATGGACATCGTAGCCGCGCAGCCGCAGGCTGTTGGTGACGACAAAGATCGAGCTGAAGGCCATCGCGCCGGCGGCGATCATCGGCAAGAGCAGCCCCAGCGCAGCGATTGGAATCAGGCAGATGTTGTAGAAAAATGCCCAGAAAAGATTCTGGACGATCGTCTGCATGGTGCCACGCGAGAGCGAGATCGCACGCGCTACACCGCGCAGGTCGCCGCTGATCAATGTGATGCCGGCGGCGGCCATGGCGACATCGGTGCCGGTGCCGATGGCGATGCCCACATCCGCCTGCGCCAGGGCAGGTGCGTCGTTGATGCCATCACCCACCATCGCCACAAGCTGATGAGGCGCATCCGCGGCGCCTTGCAGTCGCTTGATTTCGGCGGCCTTGTCGCCGGGCAGCACCTCCGCCAGCACGCGGTCGATGCCAACCTGCTGCGCGATCGCAGCGGCAGTCTGCTGATTGTCACCCGTGATCATCGCCAGGTCGAGACCAAGTTTGCGCAGGTCGGCCATGGCCGCTCGCGAATCCGGTTTGACGGTGTCGGCCACCGCCACCACGCCGAGCGCGGCCGCAGGCGTCTGATCAGACGTAGCGCGCCGGGCAACGATCATAACGGTTTTACCCTCGGCTTGCAGGCGATCGATCTGCGCTTGCAGAGGCGCGGTGTCGATGCCTTCGTTGCGCATGAAGCGCGGGTTGCCAATGACCACAGACTGATCGGCGACGGTGGCGCGGATGCCAAAGCCGCTGACGGCGCGGAAGGTGGTTGGCGCCACCAGCGCCAGCCCCTGTTCCTCGCCTGCCGTGACGATAGCGCGCCCAAGCGGATGCTCCGACCCGCGTTCGGCGCTGGCCGCCAGACTGAGCACTTCGGCCTGGGTGCACCCGGCTGCCGCAACGACGTCGGTCACCGCCGGTTCGCCGCGGGTGATCGTGCCGGTCTTGTCGAGCACGACCACGCGCACGCGCCCGGCGCGTTCGAGCGTTTCGCTGTTCTTGAACAAGATGCCATTTTCGGCGCCTCGGGTGGCGCCGACCATGATGGCGGTGGGTGTCGCCAGACCCAACGCACATGGACAGGCAATCACCAGCACCGATACAGCAGCGATCATGGCTTTCGTTGCATCACCTGTGATGAGCATCCAGGCGCCAAAGGTCAGCGCGGCGATAATGACCACCGTCGGGACAAAGTAGGTGCTGATCTGGTCAGCCAGCTTCTGCACCGGCGCCTTGCTGCCCTGCGCCTCTTGCACCATGCGCACGATCTGGGCAAGGGTGGTGTTTTTGCCGACCTTGGTTGCTTCGAAGCGAATCATGCCTTCCGTATTGATCGTGGCGCCGATGATCTCGTCGCCCGGTCCTTTGGTGACGGGCATCGACTCGCCGGTGATCATCGACTCATCGAAGGCCGAGCGCCCGTCGACGATGATGCCGTCCACGGGCGCCTTTTCGCCCGGTCGCACGATGACAGTGTCGCCCACCATCACCTGGTCGACGTCGATGTCAATTTCGGCGCCGTCGCGCACCACGTGCGCCGTCTTGGGACGCAGCCCCATCAACGCCTTGAGCGCCTCTGAAGCCTGTCCTTTGGCGCGCGCCTCCAGATACTTGCCGAGCATGATGAAGGTGATGATGGCGGCGCCAGTCTCGAAATAGACCATGCCGCCCGGAATCAGGCCGAACGTCACTGCCACGCTGAAGAAATAGGCGACCGATGAGCCGAGCGCGATCAGCACATCCATGTTGGCGCCGCCTGCGCGCAGACTTTTGGCTGCGCCGACGTAGTATTGCCAGCCCACGCCAAATTGGACGATGGTCGCCGCGATCAGCATGGCGTACTCATCGCCCTCGAAGGAAACCAGCCCGAAGTCGCGCGCCATGCTGTACACAATCAAGGGAACGGTGAAGATCAGCCCCAGAATCAGCAGCCGTTGCTGGCGCTGAATCTCGGCGGAGCGCGCTTTGGCTTCAGCGTCATCGACCGATTCAGCCTCGCCCACCTGCACCAGATCGAAGCCAGCTTTGCGGATCGTCGCCGCCAGGTCGGCAATGGTGATCTGGCCGGGGATGTATTGCAGCGAGGCGCGTTCGGTGCCGTAGCTCACACCGGCTGCCAGCACGCCGGGCTGGCGCGCAAGCACTTTTTCCAGAGCCACAGCGTCCGAGTTGTCGCGCAATCCCGTGATGGGGAGCTCGACGTTGCCAAGCGGCACGCCGTAGCCGATCCGCTCGACGCGCGCGATGATGCCGCGTTCGTCCAGCACGGATGGGTCGTAGGTGACAGTAAGTTTTTCGTTGGCGAGATTCACATTTGCCACGTCGACGCCAGGCAACCGACGCACGTTGCGTTCGATCGTTGCGGCGCAATTGGCGCAGGTCATCCCGGTGACAGGCAATGTCGTACTCTTAACGTCAGCCATTCGCTACCTCATACAGAACCAGAGTGGCATTCACTGCTTTGGGTGTACCACACAATGCGGCAAGCGCCAAAGCACGGCAGGACGCCAGGCGCAATGCGTACGGCGCACAGCGACGGCTGACGGCGCAGTCCACCGGCGCGGCCAATCTGGCTCAAGGCGTCTGCACCCGGAAATCGAAGCGCAACGCCACGGGCGTGTGGCCTGGCCGTTCAATTGTCGCAATGATGCGCCAGGGGCCAGGCATCATGAAGTGCACATCGCCAGCGTAGTGGCCGCCCCCAGTTGCGTGCGTCGGGACAAGCGTCTTGCCATGGCTCATGTTGGTCATGTCGACGTCGAAGGTGACAGTTGCGTCCGCGATCGGTTGACCGCCGTCGCCTTCGAGATACGCATCGACGCTCGTCACGCCGGTGACAGGGGGAGTGGATGCAGCCAGCCACCCGTGAATCCCATTCGCCTGTTGTTCGGCGAAGCGGGCGTTGGTCGCGACGTTGTTCGCTGCGGCGGCGCTGTCACCGTCAGCGCTGTCACCGCCAGCCCTGTCACCGCCAGCCCTGTCACCGCCAGCGCCGCCACACGCAGCCAGCAAAAACAAGAGCAGCACCGTTGCCAGCAGCCGGTGCAACACAGATCGACGAAACATGGGGTGAACCTCCAGACTTCTGCAGCGAGCGCCAACATTTATGTTATGTTGTGACATGGGCGGCGTCGGTCGGCGCATTCTGGCGCAGCGCATGGACGAGATAGCGTTCCGGGTCTTTGTCAAAGGCGCGCTTACAGCCTGCCGCGCAGAAATAAACCGTCTCGCCGTGGTACTCGCTGGTCAGCCTGGCAGTGGCGACATCGACCAGCATGTCGCAGACGGGGTCTTTGGCGTAGCGTTTGAAGCTGCTCGTCTGGACAAGCCGAATCAATCCGATATACATCGCCAGGCAAATGGCGGTGGTGAAGACGGCCGTCACCCAGACTGCGACTGGAGATATGTTGATCATCACACCCAGCATCCCCCCCATCATGCCGCCCATGAAACCGCCCATGCTGCCATCCATAGCGCCCATCAGTCCACCCAGGCGGCCAAAGATGGCGCCGAACGCCACGCCCACGGCGACGCCAACCAGGTTGCTGACAAACATGTCCGTGGCGGCGCCAATGTAGAACCCAACCGCAATCCCCGACATCATGCCCATCGTCATGCCCAGCATCATGCCGAGCATCTCGGTGACGTAGGCGCGAAAACGCAGCAGATAGATGCCGACGCCAGCACTGATCACGATGAAGACGACCGCAAGCAAAATCGCAATGGCGAGGTCCATGATCACCCTCCTGGTGGGTTGGACTACGGAAGAAAGAGGTCGGGAGTTCGCCTGAATCAGGCCGCCACCCGGTCGGCAAGCGGAATACGCGCGCGGACGACAGCGCCAGCCTGGGGCTTACTCTCGATTTCCAGGCTGCCACGCAGACGCAACGCACGTTCGTGCATGGTCTTCAAGCCGTAATGGCCGGGGAAGCGTCCTGTGGCGTCGAAGCCTACGCCATCATCGCAGATCTCCAACACAACATAGCCGTTCTGGCGTTGCAGATTCAGGGCAACGTGATGCGCCTGGGCGTGTTTGGCGATGTTCTGCATGGCTTCCTGCGCGATGCGGTAGAGCATCTCCCGGTCATCCGCAGTAAGCTCAAGATCGTCGCAGATCAGCACGTCGACCGTGGCGCCGGTGCGCGCCCGCAGCGCGTCGGCCTGCTTGATCAGCGCAGCGCGCAGACCTTCCTGCTCCAGCGAATCGGGGCGCAACTCGAAGACCAGGGCGCGCATCTCTGCCACAGCGGTGGCGGACATCGCCAGAATATAGTCGAGCGTGCCAGCCAATTTGGCGGGCGCGCGTTCCACCTGCTCGCGCGCAGCATGTGCGCCCAGCGCAATCCCATAGAGCGCCTGAGAGACCGAATCGTGCAGATCGCGCGCCATGCGCTGGCGTTCCTCCAGCACAGCAACTTTGTGTGCTTCCGCGTAAAGATGCGCATTTTCAATTGCAACTGCTGCCTGATTGGCGATGGCGGAAGCCAGATCGGCGCTGTGGCGGGTGAAGAAGCCCGGCTCCTCATGGTCGAGACGCAGCAAACCGATCATGCGTTCGTTGATGAGCAGCGGCACGCTCATCCAGGCGCGCGTCGTCGGCATTGCTTCGGGGAAGTAGCGTTGCGTTGCCTGGCGGATCGCCTGCGCCATGTCGCTCTCGCTCTGAAGATCATCGATGACGACAGGTCGCTGACAGCGCGTCCGGTCATCACAGCCTGGCATAGATGTAAGCGGAATCTGGACGCCAATCACCTGCTTGTCGGGGAGCGGCCCTCGATAGGCGGCAGCGATGATGCTCTCATCTTCGACAAGGTAGAGAATCGCCGAACGATAGGCGATCATCGTGTGCATCTGGTCAAGAATCTTGTCGAGCAGCGGTTGCACTTCCAGCGTCGCCGCAAGTGCGTGGGAGATATCGAGCAAGGTGGCGAGTTCGCGCGCACGGGCGCTCAGTTGCGCGTGCGCCAGGCGCAGTTGCTCAGCCTGACGTGCGCTTTTCATGCTCATCTCTTCAATTTCGCGGCGGGCATGCGCCTGCACCGTCACGTCGTGGAAAATGTAGAGCGTGGCTGTTGCACCATCGAGATTGTGCAACGCCGAGCCAACGACCTCATAGGTCTTTTGGCCATCGTCTGTGCGCCATTCCCAGCGCAGCGTTTGCCCTGCCATAATCTGGGCGCGACGACAATGTGGGCAGGGCTGGTTGCGATCGCCAAAATAGGCGAAACATTTGCGCCCAGCCGGCGCGCCCCAGGCATGTTCCATTTCGGGGTTGATGTAGATCACTTCATTGTGCTGATCAATAATGCAGACGCCATCTGGCATGGTGTCCAGGATCATCTGCAGCTTCCTGCGCTCGGCTTCAAGCGAGGCGGTGCGCTCGGTGACGCGAATCTCCAGCAAGTCATTCGTGCGGCGCAGAGCCGAGTGAACCTGTTCATGCGCGATCAAGTAGTGACGCAACACCAGGAACAAGATCGCGGCCGTAATCACCGCAAAGATGGCGTCGGCTGGCACGTCTCCGAGCACGAGCACGTTGTCCACCATCATCAAATGGCGCAGACCAAAATGATCGAAGGCGATCCACGCGACCGACAGCAAGCCGAATGCCGCTGCAAAGAGGAGCGCCCTGAAGGTTGGGGATTTGCTCATCGATACCCTCGCTGGGGAACCAACAACACCTACGCCGTCTACTGGGGGCGTCGGGTGAAGGCCGGACGCCAGCAACAGGGGCATGGCTACGACAATGGCTACGACAACAGATCTTGCCCGGACGACGGCACAAGCCCAATCCGCACCGCATGTAGTGCAGCTTGCGTACGGCTGCTCACATCGAGCTTCTGCATGATGCTCTTGACGTGGCTTTTCACCGTCGTCTCACTGATATTGAGGCTATGCGCGATCTCTTTGTTGGCTAACCCTTCGGCGAGAAGGCGCAGAACATCATTTTCACGGCTGGTGAGGTATTGTGGATTGTGGGGTGTGCGCACTTCACGCACGAGAATGGCGGCGGCTTCGGGTGAAAGCTGCACCTGACCCGCAGCCGCGGCCTTGATGGCTTGACGCAGACGGGGGGCTTCGGTGTCTTTCAGCAGATAGCCGATGGCGCCGGCCTGGACAGCGCGAAAGACGGCGTTGTTCTCCATCACACTGGTGAGAGCGATCACTTCAGTGTCTGGTAGTTCCTGCCTGATCTTGCCGATCGCGGTGACGCCATCCATGACTGGCAGCAGCAGGTCCATCAACACCACGTCAGGACGCAACCGGCGCGCCAATTCGAGGGCGGCGGCGCCATCCGCTGCCTCACCGACAATCGTAATTTCGTCGTCCAGATCCAGAAAAATGCGAAGACCCTGTCGCACCACTGCGTGATCGTCGACGATAAGCACCCGAATGGACATAAGGGGATTCCGTTCCTGCAATGACACTTCTATGACACTATCGCTCGCCTCAGCGGTGCGTAACTCGATAGTACACTGAAAGTTCAGTGGATGCCGCACAGGACTGCTGACAAATTGCTTTCAATATACGCCACCCCCAATCCACTGCGAAGGGATGACTTCATCTCCTGCTAAGGCAGGATGTATTTTTTTGCACTCAGCCGGTATCTTTGCATGTAGAATGGAATGATTCACTAGAAAGCTCAAAGATCCGATGCAAGCAGCTCTTGCCCATGTGCGGTCGCCGGTCAGTTTCAGTCCAGAAATCACGATTCTGTTGGTCGATGACCAGCCGGCGGTGCGCTTTGGCTTGCAACTGCTGTTCGAGCTGGAGGCGGAGCCGTTGCACGTGTGGGAAGCTGGCAGCAGCGCCGAGGCGCTTGCGCTGGTCGAACGCATTCGTCCTGATGTCGTCATCATGGACGTCGATCTCCCTGATCACAGCGGCATCACAGCAACGCAACATCTCAAACAACTGTTGCCAGGTTGCCTCGTAATCATCTTGACCATTCACAGCGAGCCGGAAATTCGTTGTCGGGCGCAGGCAGCAGGTGCATGGGCTTTTGTCGAGAAGGGCAGACCAGAAGAGATGCGCTCCGCTCTCCACCGGGCGATCCAGTGCATCAAAGGCATACCCGCCTCCTCCGTGCTGCACACCCGCCAATGATCATCGCTGCGTTCTTGATTACTTTACACGACACCTCTGACAAATCGCCACTGTCGTCTATCCCCCAAAAGTAGGACATCCATCCCTCCTTCGATTGGGTGAGAGTAAGTCACTACTCCGCATGTAGCCAGTATGTTGCCCGATTCCTACAATGAACCTTGCACGGTGTAGGCGTTTCGTTTGTGATTCGCCCGGCAACCGTGGCACAGGTATAAGGAATCAAACGAGGAACATACGATGCGCAAACTCCTATCCCTGCTACTTCTCTTTGCTATGCTGACGAGCGTTGTCTCGCCGGCGATGGCGCAGGAGCCACTCGATCCGAGCGGCGCCGACGCCGGCCCCAAGCTCTATCTGCCGCTTGTGGCTGGCGACTCGTCAACGGCAGAAATGACCACGCCAGAGACGCCACAACTTCCCGTAGCGCCAACGCTGCCGCCAGGGTTCACCCCACCGGAAGGCAACAAGCACGGGCGCGTGACGCCAGCGGAGCGGCAAGCGGCGGCGGCCCGCGCGGCGGCGCTTGGCTTCAAGCCGTCGGACGCCAAAGTTCAGGCGGCGGCATTGACGCCCAACGCTGTACCGCACTACTTCAGCCATCCGAACTACGCCAACAGCCCGCTGCCCACCACGGGCGCACCGGTCACTGTCGTCAGCGCCTTCGGCAACCCGCTGGTCGAACGCGCCTACGCCAGCGACTATCCGGTGGGCGTGGGTCAGGTGGCGCCGGTGCTGGTAGTGCTGCCCGCGGCGCTGCCTGCCGGCGCGTTGCAGAGCTTCCAGACATGGAACCAGGCAGCGGCAGGCGCCAGCCCCTTTGCCTCCGCTGGCAATGTGTTCAACGCCTATGTGTTGCGTCCTCTGGGCGGCAACCAGTATCAGGTGGTCTATGACAGCGGCCAATTGACCATCCCTGCACTCGCCGATCCCGGCGTCAGTGAGATCGCAACCTTCCCGGCGCCAAACGTGCCCGTGCAGGCTGGCGACCAGATCGCCTTCTACGGGCAGGGCATTCCGCTGGATGCCGGCGGCGGCAGCGACGCGTTGGTCTATCCGGCGCCAATCGCGCCTGTCCAGGGGAATACGATCACGCTGGGAGATGCGAACTTCCCGGTCTACTCGCAAGATCGCACCTACTCCTTCAGCGCACAAGTAGCTCAAACCACAGGCAGTGGCGCCATCACCGGCGGCATCCGCAAGTTTGTCGACGGGTTGCCTGGGCTCGGCGCAGGCGCGGCCAACAACCTGGGTCAGTACATCCCGGTTGCCGTGCCCGACACCACCACCTACCCTGGCTCCGATTACTATGAAATTGCCGTGGTGCAATATCGTGAGAAGATGCACACGGACCTGCCCGGCACACTGCTGCGCGGTTACGTCCAGCTCTCGACCAGCGTAGTGCCAGGGGATCAGGTTCCGCTCGCCAACGCAATGTTGGACGGAACCTCTGTTCCGATCGTCGGTTACACAGGCGTGACCCCGCCGCACTATCTGGGGCCGACCATCGTCGCCACCAAAAATCGCCCGGTGCGCATTCTCTTCCGCAACCTGCTGCCTACGGGCGTCGCCGGCGACCTGTTCCTGCCGACCGACACCTCGGTGATGGGCGCCGGTCCTGGCCCGAACATCAGCGGCCAACCGGAAGCAAACCCGCTCCAGCCGGAATGTGGCGTGGCGTATGACGCCAATGGCGTCCGCATCGCCAAGGATCCCAACTGTTTCGCCGAAAATCGCGCCACGCTGCATCTGCACGGCGGCATCTCGCCCTGGATCAGCGACGGCACACCCCATCAGTGGATCACGCCCGCCAACGAGAACACGGCGTATCCGCAGGGCGTCAGCGTGCAGAACGTGCCAGACATGACCTCATGCGGCGCGCCGAACGACGGCTGCCAGACCTTCTACTACACCAATCAGCAGAGCGCGCGTCTGATGTTCTATCACGACCACGCCTGGGGCATCACACGCCTGAACGTCTATGCAGGCGAGGCTGCCGGCTACATCATCACCGACGACATGGAACAGCAGTTGCTGAACCAGGGGTTGATCCCGCCCGCCGCCGACACGATCCCGTTGATCGTCCAGGACAAGACCTTCGTCCCCAGTGAAGAACAGCTCACCGTCTCCGACGAGACGTGGGATGTGGGGCGCTGGGGCGGTTATGGCAACCTGTGGCTGCCGCACGTCTACTCGCCGGCGCAAAATCCGAACGACGCGTCGGGCGTCAACCAGTTTGGCCGTTGGGCGTATGGCCCCTGGTTCTGGCCGCCCACACAGGGCATCGCCTATCCGCCCGTCCCCAACCCATACTATGATCCGAACTGCGACCCCGACGTGCAGTGGTGCGAGCCGTACGAGATGCCTGGCACGCCGTTCAACTCGATGGGCATGGAAGCATTCCACGACACGCCGGTCGTCAACGGCACGGTCTATCCGACCCTGACGATCGACCCGAAGACTTACCGTCTGCGCATCTTGAACGCGGCCAACGACCGCTTCTTCAACCTCTCCTTCTATAAGGCCGTCGATGCCAACGGCGCGCCGTGCGATCCGTCGAACCCCAATCCGGCGCCGGAATCCACCGGCGTGGCCTGCACCGAAGTCGCGCTGAATCCGGCTGAAGTGGCCGCTGCGCTGGGCGATCCGACCGTCTTCCCAACGCCGCTGGCTGGCTCCGAAGGGCCGAGTTGGCTGCAGATCGCCACGGAAGGCGGCTTCCTGCCTGCGCCCGTGTCGATCCCGGCGCAGCCGATCACCTGGGTGACTGACCCGACCGTCTTCAACGCCGGCAACGTCGACAAGCACTCGCTGCTGATCGGCCCCGCTGAACGCGCCGACGCCATCGTGGACTTCTCCGCCTTTGCCGGTCAAACGTTGATTCTGTACAACGACGCCCCGGCGGCTTTCCCGGCGCGCGACCCGCGCTACGATTACTACACAGGCAACCCTGACCTGCGCGACACCGGCGGTGCGCCATCGACGCTGCGCGGCTACGGCCCCAACACCCGCACCGTGATGCAGATCAAGGTGCGCGCGACGACGCCTGCGCCAGCCTTCAACGCGACTGCGCTCGTGAATGCGTTCAAGGCTGAGAGCCTGGGCGGTCTGGGCGTCTTCAAGAACTCGCAGCACCCGATCATCGTTGGTCAGGGCGCCTACAACTCCGCCTATGGCACTACCTTCCAGAATGGCCTGCCGCTGGGCGGCCTGGCGCGCATCTTCGACTTCTCGCTGACCTTCAAGACCCTGCTGGGCGGCGCCAATGGCCCATCGATGACCATCCCCTTCCAGACCAAGGCGATTCAGGACGAAATGGGCGAAGCCTTCGATCCCGATTACGGCCGCATGAGCGGCAACCTGGGTCTCGAAGTGCCACTGGTGCCGGGCACGGCGCAGAACCTGATTCTGTACCCATATGTCAACCCGGCAAGCGAACTGATCGACGGCACCAACCTGCCTGGCGCCATCGATCCGGCGAACCCGAACTACTCGGTGCAGCCGATCTCGGTGGCAAGCGACGGCACGCAAATCTGGAAGATCACGCACAACGGCGTCGATACGCACCCGGTCCACTTCCATCTCTACGACGTGCAGTTGCTGAACCGCGTCGGCTGGGACGGCATCATCCGTAAGACGGAGCCAAACGAGCTGGGCTGGAAGGACACAGTGCGCATCAGCCCGCTGGAAGACACGATCGTGGCGCTGCGCCCGATCATCCCGGTCGTGCCGTTCGACCTGCCCAACAGCGTGCGTCCGTTGAACCCGATGATGCCGCTTGGTACGCCGATGGGCTTCAACAACATCGACGCCAACGCCAATCCAACCGCGCCGATCATCAACAGCATGGTTAACTTCGGCTGGGAATACGTGTGGCACTGTCACATTCTCAGCCACGAAGAGATGGACATGATGCGGCCGATCTCGCTGGCGCTGCCGCCACGGGCGCCCTCCAACCTCACGGCGGCGCTGACAGGCAATGCCAACAATCGCCAGGTTGTCCTCGCCTGGAACGACAACTCGGCGAACGAAACAGGCTTTGCCATCCAGCGTGCAACAGCTGCGACCGGCCCCTGGACGACCATCGCCACCGTTGGCGTCAATGTGCGCACCTACGCTGACCCGATCGGGAACACGAACACCGTCTACTTCTACCAGGTGCTCGCCACCAACAGCGTCGGCTACGCCGGCACACCTGGCTACTCGACGATGACGGTCACTTCCGCTTCCAACGTCGTGCAGGCTGCCCAGGCGCCAGCCGCACCAACCAACCTGACGGCGGCGATTCAGGCCGGCCCACAAGTCCGGTTGACCTGGCGCGACAACGCCAACAACGAGACTGGGTTCGTCATCGAACGTTCGTTCAACGGCGGCCCCTTTGTGACGCTGGCGACTGTCGGCCCTCGCACCAACACGGGCAACGTGACCTACAATGACACACTGGTGGCAGTGGGCAACTCCTACAGCTACCGGGTGGCAGCCGCAAGCGGTGCAGTGCAATCTACCTGGTCGAACGTAGCCAGTGTGACGTTGGCGGCGCCACCGCTGGCGCCTTCCAACGTGAACGCCGCATTGTCGGCTGGCAACAACCGTCGCGTCACTGTCACCTGGACGGACAATGCCACCAATGAAACTGGCTTCACCGTCCAATACTCGACGAACGCCACCTTCACTGGCGGCGGCCTGACCAGCAGAAACGTGGGCGCCAATGTCACAACCTTCACCACAGGCAACCTGACACGCGGCCAGACCTATTACTTCCGCGTGAGCGCCAACAACGGTGCAGGCAGTTCGGCCTGGGTGAACGCTGCAACTTCTGTGCAAATTCCGTAACACCGCCAACAGCGCTGCCGTCGGCTTGCCACCGATGGCAGCGCCCTACAACACAACAACACCTCACCCACACTCAGGGTGGGGCGTTGTTGTGTTGATTGAACCCGCCCACGCACTTACGACTTCTCCACTGTCGCTCCTCATCCCAGGCGTTGCCGGCATGTCGGCGCGCCATCCCCGCCGGCGGCGCCGGGACTGGCCCTTTAGCCGCGTGCACACTGTCATTGTCGGCGGTGCAACGACGCAACGACGCCACAATTGGATCAATTATGCTATCGATGATGTAATATTGACCGATGATTCGTTATGGTCAAAATAGATTGGGCTTACGCCGATTCTAGTGTGTCACCTTCCTGGAAGCTGAGAGCTTCCAGGAAGGTTGCTGAGCTAAATGCATAAGTCCTAATCGATTTAGAAAGCGTCAGGAAACACTCAATGTCTACACCACAGCGCGTCGTTTACATGAATGGCGCAGCCTCCACCTCGCCTGCGATCTATCTCGCCCGTCACGCCACACCTGACTGGCATCGCACGGACATCCGCTACGACGTCGCCCCGGGGCCGGAGCTGACGCCCCAGGGCGAGGCCGAGGCGGCGCAGCTCGGCGATTTTCTGCGTCGCGTCGGCGTAAGGCGCATCGTCGCCAGCCCGCTGGTGCGCACACGCGCCACGGCGGAGATTGCCGGCGCTATCGCTGGCGCCCACGTCACCATCGACGAGGCCGTGCGCGAGTACAGCCGCGAGGAGAACGACCAGAGCGTTTACGAACGCATTTTCCCAAGCCTGCAGGCGCTGTTCGAGGCAAGCGCCGCAACGGGGCCGGTCGCCATCGTCACGCACGGCGGGCCGATCCGCGTCCTGCTGGAACGGCTGGGCCTGGATCGCGACGAACTGTGGCACTATCGCCGCCAGTTCGATCATCAAAACCCGCTGCCGCCCGCCGCCGCCTGGGAGCTGACCCGCCCCAGCGCGGACCAGCCCTGGCAAATGCGCATGGTCTTTTCACCCACACCATATATCGAATATCTGCCGGCGGTGCACTATGCCTGATTTTTTCACCAAACTCACGGCGGCGATCGCGCGCAATCAGTCGCTCCTCTGCGTCGGTCTCGACCCGGCGCCCGACCAGATTCCGGCGCTCTATCGCCAGGGCGCCGCTGACACGGCGGAGGCGATCCTGGCCTGGAACCGCGCCATCATCGCCCAAACCGCCGACCTGGTTTGCGCCTACAAGCCCAACATCGCCTTCTACGAGGCGCTGGGCGCAGCGGGCATGGACACGCTGCGCGCCACGCTGGCCGCGATCCCGGCGGACATCCCCGTAATCCTGGACGCCAAGCGCGGCGACATCGGCAGCACGGCTGCGGCCTACGCCGCCGCCTGCTTCGACGAACTGAAGGTGGACGCGGTCACACTCAGCCCCTACCTGGGGCGCGACAGCATCGATGCCTTCGCGCGCTACGCCGACAAAGGACTCTTCGTGCTCTGCCACACCTCCAACCCCAGCGCCGGTGAATTTCAGATGCTGGAGATCGCCGACTGGCGCAGCCTGGATCGCGAGCCGCACCAGCCGCTCTATGTCCACGTGGCGCGCGCGGCGGTGCGCTGGTCGCCCAATGTCGGGCTGGTCGTCGGCGCCACCTTCCCGGAAGCGGTCGCGCGCGTGCGCGCCGCCGCGCCCAACGCCTGGTTCCTCGCACCGGGCATCGGCGCCCAGGGCGGCGACCTGGAGGCGACGCTGGCCGTCGGGTTGCGCGCCGACGGGCTGGGCGTCATCGTCAATGCCAGCCGCAGCATTGCCAACGCCGCCGACCCGCGCGGCGCGGCGCTGACAATGCGCGACGCCATCAATACTGTGCGTCAGAAGCTGGCCGCCGCGCCAGCCACAGCCCACGCCGCAGACACGGAGATCGACCCGTCGCTGCGTGCGCTGGTGCTCGAACTGGCCGACCTGGGCGCGGTGCGCTTTGGCGCCTTCACACTGGCGAGCGGCATCCAATCGCCGATCTATATCGACCTGCGCCTGCTGGTGAGCCGCCCGCGCCTGCTGGCACGCGCCGCCGAAGCCTACGCCGCGCAATTGGTGGATGTGCCCTGCGACCGCATCGCTGGCGTGCCCTACGCCGCGCTGCCCATCGGCACAGCGGTGGCAATGGCGGCGGACAAGCCGCTGATCTACCCGCGCAAGGAAGTCAAGGAGCACGGCCTCGGTAAGCTAATCGAGGGTGCGTGGGAAGCTGGCGATCGCGTGGCGATCATCGAAGATTTGATCACCAGCGGCGGCAGCACGATCGCCACGGCGGAGACGCTGCGCGCGGCCGGGCTAGTGGTCGAGCACGCGCTGGTGCTGATCGACCGTGAACAGGGCGGCGTGGCGAAGCTGGCGCAGGCCGGCATCACCGCCCACGCCGTACTCACGCTGACGCAGATTCTCGACATCCTGACCGCAGCGGGGCGTCTCGACGCCGCCAAGCGCCAGGAAGTGTTGACATTTCTGGGGAAGCGCCAATAGCACGCGGATGACGCGGATTCGACGGATTTGCACGGATGCTGATCCGTACACATCCGCTCAATCCGCGCCATCCGCGTTCCATAAATCCTTGCCCGACTAAGAGGTTTTATCGCTTATGACCGATCTCACCACCCGCTTTCTGGAGTTTACGCTGCCCACGCCGTTGGTGCTGGCGAGCGGCATTTGGGGCACGACCGTCAGCCTGCTGGAACGAGCGGCGGCGGCGGGCTGCGGCGCAGTGACGGCGAAAAGCTGTGGTCCGACGCCGCGGCCTGGGCACGTCAACCCCTCCTGCCTGGACTGGGGGCACGGGTTGATCAACGCCATCGGGCTGGCGAATCCGGGCGCGGCGGCGGAGGTCGAACTGCTGGCCGCGGCAAAAGCGCGGCTGCAACTGCGCGGCGTCCCGCTGATCGCCAGCATCTTCGCCGGCCCGCCGGAGGAGTTCGGCACAGTCGCCGCCACCGTCGCCGCGGCGCAGCCCGACCTGATCGAGGTCAACATCTCCTGCCCCAACGTCCACAGCGAGTTTGGCGAACCCTACGCCGCCAGCGCCGACGCCGCCGCCGAAGTGACCGGCTACGTCAAAGACGCCGTGCGCGGCGCTGGCATCCCGGTCATCGTCAAGCTGGCGCCCAACGTGCCCAGCATCGGGCGCATTGCGCGCGCAGTGGTGGCGGCGGGCGCCGACGCGCTCTGCGTGATCAACACGATGCCTGGCATGGTGATCGACGCCGAGAGCGGCCAGCCGATCCTCGCCAACCGCAGCGGCGGGCTGAGCGGGCCGGCGCTCAAGCCGATTGCGCTCAAGTGCGTCTACGATGCGCGCAAGGCGTGCCCCGACACACCGATCATCGGCACGGGCGGCGTCACGACGGGGCTGGATGCAGTGGAGATGTTGATGGCAGGCGCCACGGCAGTCGGCGTCGGCAGTGCAGTCTACTATCGCGGCCCTGCGGCGATCACGGCGATCCGCGACGAGCTGGCGGCCTGGCTGGATGCGCACCACATCGCGCACGTGGGCGAGATCGTCAATCGCGCCCACCGCGAACCGGTCTACCTGACCACCCCCACCGGCGCGCCCGCGCCGGTGGCGCATTGAACTTCTGGTGACGCTGCCGCCGTCGCCGCCGTTGTCCTCGAAGGCGATTACGACTGACATCCCCGCCTGATTGCGCCGGATGGAACAAAACTCGGCGCCGTCGGCCTCCTCTATCTGAGCAGCGACGACCTCTTCGCCATCGGCGTGGATGTGGCCGGCGACAAGAACGACCTCTACGTCTGTGCGTCCACCAGCCTGGGCGCGGCGACCGCTTGCACGCCCGGTTTCACGCTGATCCCGGCGGAGAGAGTCGCTGCGGCGCAGGCGGAACCAGCGGCGGGTCAGGCGCTGCATCTGCCACTCGTCACGGCGCCGTAGATAAGTTGAATCCTGATCACGGCCTATTGCGCTATGCTGTGTGGGGATGTGTTCCGGGTTAGATGGTGTATACTAAGCCAACAGGATCGTCCCGGTTCAGCATTGCGTGGAAACTTTATGTCAAACTACGACGGCCGCCAGGAGAGCATCGACGCCATTGTGCGGCGCATCTCCGATCTCAACGAACAGTCACTGACTCAGCTTTCGCAATACATCTCCTATCTGAAATGGCAGGAAGAACTGTGGCACAGCCTGGTCGATGACGAACGCGTCACCGACCCCAACCAGGCGCTGCTCTGGCAGTTCGATTTCATCGAGGCGTTTCCCGCTGCGCGCAAAGTTGCCACGCGCACGCCGCAGATGATGGAGATCAAAACCGGCCTGGCCTCGTGCGGGCTGGTGCAGCAGATGGCGATCTGGGAGCACCCGCCGGTGTCGGGGGCAGCGGTCTGCGAATACACCGTGCAGGCGCCCGCCGACCTGAACGCGCTCAAGCTGCGCTTTGCGGTCGGCATCCGCGACGGCGCGCTGATGGAGGGCGACAACCTCTGCGCCTTTCGTATTTATGTCAATGGTGTGCGCCTGTGGAGCACGACCAAACAGAGCTGCAAGTGGGAGCGCTTCGTGCTCGACCTGCCCAGCCTCGTCGGGCAGGAGATCGTGATCCAGTTCATCACCGACGGGCTGGGCGACAACCGCTGGAACTGGGCCGTCTGGGGCGAGCCGCAACTGCTTGGCTACGGCCCCAAGCGCCTCCGCGACCGCAACAAGTGAGCAATGTTGCGTGTTGCGTGTTGCGTGTTGCGTGAAAGCATAGGTGAAGTTTGACGCAACACGTTACACGCAACACGTTACACGCATCAGGTTTTCCGCAGCATTTTTTAGCTACCAATCGATCAAGCCAGGAGAATGTTATGGCCTTCTTCGACAAACCGCTTGCTGAACTCAAAACTTATCTGCCGGAGCGCGAGGAGCCGCGCGACTTCGACGCGTTCTGGGCGCGTACGTTGGCCGACGCGCGCAGCCACGCGCTCGACCCGGTCTTCACGCCGGTCGACTACGCGCTACGCACGGTGGAGACCTTCGACGTGACCTTTAGCGGCTACGGCGGACAGCGCATCAAGGGCTGGCTGCTGTTGCCGCGCCAGCGCGAGGGCAAGCTGCCGGCGGTGGTGGAATACATCGGCTATGGCGGCGGGCGCGGCTTCCCCATCGACTGGCTGACGTGGAGCAGCGCCGGCTACGCCCACCTGATCATGGATACGCGCGGGCAGGGCAGCGCCTGGTCACGCGGGGATACGCCCGACCCCGAAGGCGACGGCGGCAACCCGCAGTTCCCCGGCTTTATGACGCGCGGCGTGCTGGCGCCGGAGACTTACTACTATCGCCGCGTCTTCACCGACGCCGTGCGCGCCGTCGAAACTGTTCTGGCGCACCCGGCGGTGGATGCCACGCGTGTGGCCGTGACCGGCGGCAGCCAGGGCGGCGGCATCACGCTGGCGGTGGCGGGGCTGGCGCCAGCGCTGCTCGACAACGCCGTCAGCACCGCCATGCCCGATGTGCCCTTCCTCTGCCACTATCGCCGCGCCACCGAGATTGTGGATTCGCACCCATACCAGGAGATCGTGCGCTTTTGCAAGGTGCACCGCGACCAGGTGGAGACGGTCTTCCGCACACTCAGCTACTTCGACGGCATGAACTTCGCCGCGCGCGCCAACGCCCGCGCCCTCTTCTCGGTGGCGCTGATGGACGACATCTGCCCGCCCTCCACTGTCTTTGCCGCCTACAACCACTATCGCGGCCCCAAAGACATCCGCATCTACACCTACAACCAGCACGAAGGCGGCCAGAGCTTCCAGCGGTTGGAGCAATTGCAGTTCCTGGCGTAAACAAGGTGTACACGGATAAAAAGGCGGGGCGCTGCGCGCCCCGCCTTTTTGATGGGTCTACTTCACGATTGAGGTGAAGTCGTTTGCGCAGGTCATCGCCTCTGGCGTGACATGGCGCCAGGTCACGCCGGAGGCGATGACCTGCGCTGGGGCGCCCCAACCTGAAGCACCCCCTTTATCAGTTTGCCAGCGCCGTCGCGACCGCAGCCACCACGCGGTCGATATCCGTTGCCGTGACGTGATAGTTGGTCACAGCGCGCAGCCGATAGCCAGCCGTGACGTTGATCAACACCCCCGCCGTCGCCAGCGCCGCGGAGAGCCGCGCCGCTGTCCACCCCGGCTTGACCACGTCAAAGTAGACGATGTTGGTCTGGATGGTCGCCGGGTCGAGCGCGATGCCGTCGATGGCGGCCAGCCCCTGCGCCAGGCGCGCGGCGTGGGCGTGATCCTCGGCCAGCCGCGCCACCATCTCCTCCAGCGCCACGATGGCGGCGGCGGCCAGCACGCCGGCCTGTCGCATCCCACCGCCCACCTGCTTGCGCATACGTCGCGCCCGGCGGATGAAAGCGTGCGAACCAGCCACCGCCGAGCCGACTGGCGCCGCCAGCCCTTTGCTGAAACAGACGTTGACGCTGTCGGCGGCGGCCACCAGACGCGCCGGCGCTTCGCCCAGCGCCACAGCGGCGTTCCACAGCCGCGCGCCATCGACGTGCAGTTGCAAGCCGTGCGCCTGCGCCAGCGCGCCGACAGCATCGACGTACGCGGGCGTCAACACGGCGCCGCCGCAACGGTTATGCGTGTTCTCCAGTGCAATCAGCCGCGTCACGGGGTAGTGCTCGTTGTCGCCGCGAATTGCGTCCTCGATCTGGTTCAGGTCAAGCGTGCCGTCAGGGCGATTGGGCAGCGGGCGCGGATGGACGCCGCCCACCGCCGCCGAGCCGCCCTGTTCGTAGTGAAAGATGTGCGACTGGTCACCCAGGATCATCTCATCGCCGCGCCCACAGTGGCTGAGCACCGAGATCAGGTTGCCCATCGTGCCACTCGGAACAAAGAGGGCGGCTTCCTTGCCCAACCGCGCCGCCACCATCTCCTCCAGACGACGAATCGTGGGGTCCTCGCCGTAGACATCATCACCCACCACGGCGTCGGCCATCGCCTGGCGCATCGCCGGCGTTGGTCTGGTCACAGTGTCGCTGCGTAGATCGATAGTTGTGTTCATTGGGAACTCTTGTTTTGAGAGATTGGAGAGTAGAGATTGGAGATTGAGCAACCGGGTAACGGCGCAATTGGTCGTCGCCACAATCTCCAATCTCCATGCTCACTAAATTTTCTTTACTGCGCTAGAAATGCTTCCATCGCCGCAAAGAGCCGATCCAGGTCGGCGTCCTGCACCTCGCCCATGTGTGCGATGCGGAAAGCCTTGTCCTTATAGTCACCGTAGCCGTTGGAGATTTCCATTCCCTGGCGCGCCAGATACGCGTTGAGTTGCTTGACGCTGATCCTGCGCGTGTTGGTGACGGTCGTGACTGTGTGCGAGGCATAACCCGGCTCGGCCATCAGCTCGAAGCCATTGGCGACGGCCCATTGCTGCGTGCGGGCGGCCAGGCGCGCGTGACGTGCGAAGCGCGCCTCGATCCCTTCGGCGAAGATGCGGTCGAGTTGCACGCTCAGGCTGCGCATCAACGAGATGGCGGGCGTCGCCGGCGTCGTGCTGTTGAGCAGCGACTTCTCCAGCCTCAGAAAGTCGAAATACCAGCCGCGCCCCTTGACAGTGGCCGCCTTCGCCAGGGCGAGATCACTCACGGCGGCGAAAGCCAGCCCCGGCGGCAGCGCCAGCGCCTTCTGTGACGAAGTGAGCACCACATCCAGCCCCCACGCGTCCGTCTCAATGCGAACGCCGCCAAATGAAGAGACCGCATCGACCAGCACCAGCGTTTCCGGGCTGAGACGGCGCACGACAGCTGCAATCTCTTGCACCGGGCTCATCACGCCGGTGCTGGTCTCGTTGTGAACAACGGTAATCGCATCGACCGGCCCCTCCGCCAGCGCGGCAGTGAGCGCGGCCTCGACCTGCGCTGGCTTGACGGCTGTATTCCAGGGGACATCAACGCGCACGACCTGCTTGTCGCAGCCAACGGCGACATCGTGCCAGCGCTGGCTAAAGGCGCCGTTGACAAAACAGACGACGCGCCCGTCCACCAGATTGCGGATCGCCGCCTCTTGCAGCCCGGTGCCCGACGCAGCGACGATGTAGACGCGCGCCGTGGTGTAGAAGAGTGTGCGCAGTTGCGCTTCACATTTAGCGAACATCGCTTCGAATTCGTCGCTGCGGTGGCCGATCATGGGCGCCACTTGCGCAGCCAACACCTCGGGAGCGACATCGGTGGGGCCAGGAATGAAGAGACGTTGACGATGTTCCGTCGCTGCAGGGGCGGTCATCGCCGGCGCAGAGATTGGTGCGGACATTGTGCGTTATCCTCCTCAGAAGAGCGGCGTCGCGGCGGCAGCCAAACGACGCCCTGAAAGGCGATTGGAATTCATGGCGTGGTATTGTGCCATCGGCGCCAGGAGGGTGCAAACTGCACCGACATATTGTCACATTTACACTACATTTGCGCCCCGCAGTGAATCGCTGCCTGGGTTTGCCGCACAAAGCGCCGCCATGCTATACTGCGCCGCGCATGGCAAACGTCAGCAAAACGTGGCATGTCCGTCTGAATCTCGGCAGTTCCTTCTGGCGGCAGTGCGCCGCGTGTTGATAATTGATAGCCAGGTTGAGGCTTTGCGCTGATCGTGTTGCGTGCTACGTGTTGCGTGCAACTTGGCGACGCAGCACGCAACACGCAACACATATCGCAGCTCGTACAGTGCTTGCTTGCCTGGCAATCGATAGGTTGATAGCAAGACGCACCACCTCCCCCGTGCATAAAGAACGGAAAGTCGAAACAACGTAATGCACCTGCGTGACATCCGACGATCTGATGTGGAAATAGCGGCGAGGGGCGAGGGGCGAGGGGCGGCGCCTGCGCACTATTTTCAGCGTTTGTGGCGCCGGCAAGGCATGACGCCTATCCTGGTGATTGGGGTGTGGTTGGCAGCGACATGGCTTGCGGCCTGTAGCCAGGCCACCGCCTCCCCAGGCAGCGCGGCGCCAACTCCAGCGCCGCCGGTCGTCCAAACCGTCGAAGTTGAGGTGACGCGCGTCGTCTATCGTGAAACGCTTGTCACCCCCACGCCAACGCCCTTGACGCCGTGCAGCCCCAACCGCCTGACCGACGCCAGCGAATTGGTCATCGGCGCGCTGTTGCCGCTCTCCACGCCTGGCGCCTGGATGCGCGGCGCCCATATGCAGGCTGGCCTGAATCTGGCGCTTGAGCAGTTGAACGTCGCCGGGGTGGCTGGCTTGCCTGTGCGCCTGGTCATCTACGACACTGGCGACGACGTGGCGCGATCGCAGCAGATGGCGGAACGGCTCATCACGCAGGACTGTGCAGTTGGCCTCATCGTGGGTCTCGGCGACGTCGCCAGCGCCGCCGTCATTGCAGTCACAGAGCGGTATCGAAAACCGACCCTGCTCATCGATGCAACGGCGCCTGGTCTGACCGAAGCGCAACCGGAAGCCACCTTCCGCCTGGCGCCTACGCTGCCCATGCTGGCGGCGATGCCGGCGCAGTGGCTGGCGGAGCTAGGCGACTACAACGGCGACGACGCCGTGCAAGCGGTCGTCATCGCCGAGAATTCAGCGGCTGGCGATGTGTTCGTCGAACAGACGCGCGAATGGTTTCCCCAGGCTGGCATCGAAGTGGTCGTGCACCGCATCGATCTGCCCATGGCGGACTTTTCCCCGGAGATCGCCCGCCTGCTGGCGATGCCCGCCATTCCTGACGCTGTCTTTATCGTGATTGGCGCCGACAGCGCGCTGACACTGCAAGCGCAGCTATTCGATGCCGGCATTCGACCAGACACAGGCACCCTGATCGTCAATCAGAATCGGCGCGCCCTTGACCCAACCACCTTTGGCTTGCGACAGGCGCCAACCGCTGGCATCATCGTGGCGCGCCGCGGGCCGTGGCCGTCGATGGCGACCGAGGCAGGCAGGGCGATCCTCGACCGCTTCCGGCAGAGTGGGCTTGCCTGGCCTGAACTCGGCACATTTCTGGCCTACGACGCGCTCTATCTGCTGGTTGATGCGGCGCAGCGCGCCCCGTCACTGCGCGGACCTGATCTGGTTGCAGCGCTGGAAAGCACCGACATCGAGCTGGCGGCTGGTCGCTATACGTTCCCTTACGGCAGCCAACAACCGCCCACCGGGACGAACACGCCAGCGTATGCGTGGCATCAATGGCTGACGCCGCCGCTGCTCTACCTGATGTTCACGGAAGAGGGGCAGGAGCCAGCCACCGCCACGGTCATCTGGCCCAAGCTCTATCGCACTCAACCGGGATTGCTGCTACGCTGGAAATAAGCGAGGCTCAGCGGCGCCAGTAGGCGGGCGAAAGCAAAATCAGCAGGCTGTAGAATTCCAGACGGCCGAGCAACATGCACGCGGTCAGCACCCACTTCACAAAATCCGAAAGCCAGGCGTAATTGTCAAACGGGCCGACGCCCCCCATGCCCGGACCGACGCCGCCCAAACACGAGACCACAGCGCTGAGACTGGTAATCCAGTCCAGGCCAGCGCCTGTCAGCAGCAATGTCCCCAGTAAGATCGCCACGAAATAAACGCCGATGTAGCTCAACACAGGGCTCACCACTTCGCGCGGCACGGCGACGCCTTTGACGCGCACCGGCGTCAGCGCCTGGGGATGGAGGAGGCGCGTGAATTCGCTGGCGATGGCCTTGAACAACAGATAGACGCGGATCACCTTCAAGCCCCCCGACGTGGAGCCAGCCGATCCCCCGATGATCATCACCAACAACAGCACAAATTGCGCGTTCGGCGCCCAGGCCTCGTAGTCGGCCAGGCCAAAGCCCGTGCTGGTGTGCAGTGACGCCACCACGAAGCTGGCGTCGCGCACCGCCGCCAGCTTGTCGGCGTAAGTGTTCCACGCCCCGGCCAAGACGAACAAAGTCGCCGTCAAGACGCTGGCAACAAAAACCTGAAATTCACGGTTGCGCCAGTAAGCTGTCCAGTGGCCGGTGGCAAAGCTGTAGTGCAGAGAAAAATTGACGCCAGCCGCCAGCATGAAGATGATCACCACGCCGTCGATGTAGCTACTGTTGTAATAGGCGATGCTGGCGTTGCGCGGAGAGAAGCCGCCGCTGGCCAGCGTGCCAAAAGCTGTGCACAGCGCGTCAAACAGGCTCATGCCGCCCAGCAGCAACAACACCGTCTGGATGGCCGTCAACGCGATGTAGACGCCCCACAGGATTTTGGCGGTCTGCGCGATGCGCGGCGTCAACTTGTCGGCTGTCGGCCCGGCGACTTCGGCCTTATAGAGTTGCATCCCGCCAACGCCCAACATCGGCAGCACCGCCAGCGTCAGCACGATGATGCCCATGCCGCCGATCCAGTGCGTCAGGCTGCGCCAGAACAGCACCCCGTGCGAAAGCGCCTCGATGTCGGTCAGGATCGAGGCGCCAGTCGTCGTGAAGCCGGAGACTGTTTCGAAAAATGCGTCCGTGACGTTGGGGATTGCGCCTGTCAGCAGAAAGGGCAACATCCCAAAGAGGGAGAAGAGCAACCAGGCAAAGGAAACAACCGCAAACCCTTCGCGCACGCGCAAGTCCTGGGCCAGGCGGGTGAAGCGCAGCAACAAGAAACCGGCGCCAGCGGTGATGCCCGCACTCAATAAAATGAAGGGCCAGTCTTGCTCCCCGTAGTAGAAAGACCAGGGCAGCGCCAACAGCATAAAGGCGCCGCAAAAGGTGAGCAGATAGCCCTGCAGATGGAGGACGCTTTGTAGGCGCATGGCAACTCACGCAAAGAGGCGATCCAGCTCGTTCATGGCAGTGGGCAGCGCAAAGACGACGGTGCGATCGCCAGGCTGGATCATGGTGTCGCCGTCGGGGATGATCAAGAGACCGCTGCGCAGCACTGCTCCCACCACTGCGCCGTGCGGGAACTTGACCTCGCGCAATGGACGCTGGACGATGCGCGAGCGGGCGCGGGCGATGAATTCGATCATCTGTCCTTCGATGCCGGGCAGGCTGGCGATCGCCGCCACCTGGCGATGCTGGATGAATTGCTGCACAGCGTTGACCGTCAACATCTGTTTGCTGATGACCGCATTGAGGCCGATCTTGGGCAGAACCGGCAAGTAAGCGACGCGATTGACCAGCGCCACGGGACGCGGGACGGCGTGTTGTTGCGCCAGCAGCGCGGCGATAATGTTGTTCTCATCATCGCCAGTGACGGCGACGAACGCGTCCATCTCATCCAAATCCTCGGATTGCAATAACTCCAGATCGGTGCCGTCACCGTGGATCACCAGCGCGTGCGCCAGTTGCTCTGACAGGCGCTCTGCGCGCGCCAAGTCGCTTTCGATAATCTTGATATTGGCGGCGCCTGCCAGTTCGTGCGCCAGGTATTGCGCAATCATGCCGCCGCCCATGAGCATGATGTTGTTCATGCGCGGCTTCTTGCGTTTGCCCGCCAGCCCGAAAAACTCGCGGGCATACTCCGGTGCACACACAGCAAAGAGCAGGTCGCCGGACATCAGACGATCCTTGCCTTTTGGGATGATCGTCTCGTGGTTGCGCTCAATTGCGACGATCTGCACGGGTGGGTAGTTGTACCGGGCGCCCAGTTCCGCCAGCGTCGGCCCAATCAACGGCGAATCAGCTTCCAGAATCAGGCCAAGCACCTCGATCCTGCCATTCTCCAGGTCGATGACGTGCGTTGCGGAGGACTCCTGCAACAGGCGCAGGATCGCTACACCGGCTTCGCGTTCAGGATGGATGATGTGATCGGCGCCCAGTTCAGTCAGGGTGAGCGGATAATCGGGGCTGGTGAAATCCGGGTTGCGTGCGCGCGCAATCGTGACCTCAACGCCACTCGCCTTTGCCAGTCGGCAGACCAGCAGATTGGTGTTGTCGCTGTCGGTGACAGCCGCCACCACATCCGCGTCGCGCAGCCCAGCCTGCAACAGCACCTGATAGCTGTCGCCTGAGCCCTCGATGACCAGCGCGTCGAGTTGCTCAGCCGCGCGGCGCACCTTCGCCGCGTTGGCTTCGACGATCGTGATGTCGTGCTGGTCGCGGGAAAGACGACGGCCCAACTGGAAACCGACATCGCCCGCCCCTACGATCAGAATTCGCATCGGTTGGCTCCGTTCGCCTGCATAACAACGATGCCCCCAACAATCTGCACCTGACAGGATGCCTCTGCCAGGCGCTACGCCTTCTGCGCCCGCCGCGCGCGTTGCCGCAGATCGTGGTTGAGTATCTTCTTGCGAATGCGCAATGAAACCGGCGTGACTTCAAGCAGGTCGTCGTTATCCAGAAACTGAATCGCATCGTCGAGCGTCAGCTCGCGTGGGACGTTGAGCATCTCGTTGAGGCCGGATGGTTTCTCACGGAAGTTGGTGAGTTGCTTGGCCTTGCACACATTGACAACCAGCTCCTCATCGCGGATGTGCTCGCCCACCACTTGACCGGCGTAGACAGGATCACCCGGCTTGACGATGAAGTCGCCGCGCTGTTGCAGGTTCGTGAGGGCGTAGCTGCTGACCGTGCCCGACTCCAACGCCACCAGCTTGCCATGTTCCTGAAGTTCGATGTCGCCAGTGTAGGGCGCATACCCGTGAAAGAGTGTGTGAAAGATGCCTGTGCCGCGCGTGGCCGTCAGAAACGGTTGGCGGAAGCCGAGCAACCCACGCGTCGGCGCCAGGTAGGTTCCGTAGACCGTGCCATCCTCGCCGTAATGGATGTTCTGCATAATGGCGCGCCGGCGCCCCAGCATCTCCTGCACGGCGCCCAGATATTCCTGCGCCACTTCGACGAAGACCTCCTCGATCGGTTCAAGGATGCCCGCATCACTTTCTTTGAAGATCACCTCAGGCCGGCTGACGGAGAACTCGTAGCCCTCGCGGCGCATCGTCTCGATCAGGATGGCCAGATGCAGCTCGCCGCGCCCGGAGACGATGAACTCGTTGGCGCGCTCGGTCTCCTGCACGCGCAGCGCGACATTGCGCTCCAGCTCGTTGAAGAGCCGCGCGCGCACCTGGCGGCTGGTCAGGTATTGCCCCTCGCGCCCGGCGAACGGGCTGTCGTTGACGGCAAAGGTCATACGCACTGTTGGCTCCTCCACCGTGATCGGCGGCAGAGGCCGCGGGTCGGCAGGGTCTGCCAGCGTATCGCCGATGCCCACGCGCTCGATGCCAGCGACAGCAACAATGTTGCCGGCGTCAACCATGTCCACCGCCATGCGCTGCAGGTTGCGGAAGAGATAGACCTGCGTCACTTTGGCGGTCTCGATATTGCCCTCAGGGTCGATGCGGGCGATCTGCTGGCCCGTGCGGATCGACCCGCTCTGCAAGCGCCCGACCGCGATCTTGCCCACGTAGCTGCTATACTCGATGGTCGCCACCAGCAGTTGCGTCGGCCCCTCCGGATCGATCTGCGGCGGCGGCAGGTAAGCCAGGATCGTGTCGAAGAGCGGCTCCAGGTTGGGCGCCAGCTCGTCGGGGCGGTAGCCAGCGCGCTGTTCGAGCGCGCGCGTGTAGACGACAGGAAACTCTGCCTGTGCGTCGCTGGCGCCCAGATCGATGAAGAGATCGAAGGTGGCGTTGACGACGTAATCCGGGCGTGCGGCAGGGCGATCAATCTTGTTGACGACGACGATGGCGGGCAGCCCGCGCTCAAGCGCCTGACGTAGCACAAAGCGCGTCTGCGGCATCGGCCCCTCCACGGCGTCCACCAACAGCAACACCCCATCCACCATGTGCATGATACGCTCGACCTCGCCGCCAAAATCGGCGTGACCGGGCGTATCCACGATGTTGATCGTCACGCCGCGATATTCAACGCTGGTGTTTTTCGCCAGGATCGTAATGCCGCGCTCGCGCTCCAGGTCGTTGGAGTCCATGATGCGCTCCTGTACGGCCTGGTTGTCACGGAAAACCTTCGTCTGGCGCAGCATCCCATCGACAAGGGTGGTCTTCCCGTGATCGACGTGAGCAATAATGGCGATGTTGCGGATGTCGGTGCGGGCAAACCTGGCGCCCGTTGTCGACATCTCCTGAGTTTGCGTCCTGATCATAACTCCCCATATTGGCGGCAACCGCGCCGCCCACTCCGCTATTGGCACAAAAAAACCCGGCGTGCGCAGCCGAGCTATCTGAGCATTCCCACTTTCACGATCTGCTATTGTATGCTGCCCATCGACCTGTGGCAACTTCGGCCAGGCGTCTGGTTACGATACAATAGAGGCGCAAGTGTTGCTGCATCCTGACCGGTGAGCCAGTGGCGTCGATCGCACTGCGTCTGTAGTTCATTTGGGCGCAACCAGGCGGCGGGTTGTGTGCTGCATACTGCGCGGGAAGAAGGAACTCGCAACACGCAGCGCGAGCGCCGCCGGTCTGTTTGAGCGCAGGTGCAGCAGTCACTGCGTCCTGTTGCGCCCGGTTTGTCAGTAAAGAGAGATTGCTGCATGGCAGAGCAATGGCCCTTCATCTGGCTGATCGACAGCGAACCAGCCGTTTACGCGGCATGTGCAGCCGCAATCCAGGCTGCCTACCCTGGCGCCGCTGTGCGCCAGGTGCAGGATCACGCCGCCGCACCCTTCGCCCCGACGCCAGACTTTATCGTCCTTGACCACAGGGTGGAGAGCGATCCGTTGGTGCGCATTCGCCAGCTCCACGCGCGCTTCCCGGCCACGCCGATCCTGGCGTTGCTGCCAGTTGAGCGCGACGACCTGGCCGCCGCTGCACTGGCCGCTGGCGCCGCCGACTATCTGATGAAGACGCCCCGCGTCCATCTGCGTCTGCCGCTGCTCATCGACGCCCATCTGCAGCGGCGCGCCGAACGCCAGCAACTGGCAGCCAGCCGGCAAGAGTATCGCCACCTCTTCGACAATGCGCCCATCGGCCTCTTTCGCTGCTCGCCAGCGGGGGAGCTGCTGGCTGTCAACCCCATGTTCGCCGCCACCCTGGGCGCCGAGACGCGCTGCACATTGATTGGGCAGCCCATTACTGCCTTCTACTGCGACCCCAACGACGCCCAGCCATGGCACGCCGCCGAACAACAAGGCGGCTCGCCTATCACCGGTGAAATCCAGATGCGACGTTGCGATGGCGTCACCATCTGGGTGCGCCTGCGCGCCGACGCTGTCGCCGATCCCGCCACCAACAGCACCTTCTACGAAGGCTTTCTCGAAGAGATCAGCCAGCAACGGCTCACCGAAGCCGCTTTGCGCGCCTCCGAAGCTAAGCTGCGACTGATCTTCGAGCATGCCTTCGACGGCATCAGCATTTACGAAGAACTGCCAGAAACCGGATCGCGCCGGCTGCTGGAATGCAACGAACGCTACGCCGAGATCAGCGGCTTCAGCCGCGAAACGTTGATGCAGATTGGCAACACCAGCACGGTGCAAGAAAAGATCGGGCGCGTCTTCACACGCGCCGAAAATCTGCTGATCCGTCAGAGCAAGACGCCCTACCGCGGCTTCTTTTCGTGGCAGCGCCCCGATGGCAAGCCCAATGTGGTCGAGTACACTGCTGCCCCGATCGACGTGGCGGGCCGTCCACTGACCATCGGCATCGATCGCGACATCACGCAGCTGGTGGAAGTGCAAGAAACTGCGTTGCGTCGCGCGGCGCACCTGGAAGCGCTGAACAGCGTAATCGCTGCCAGCGCCGCCGCCGTCACCATTCCAGAGTTGCTGGAACAGACGGCGCAGCAGCTTGTGGCGGCGCTCCAGGCAGAAAGCGCGGTTCTGTGCGTCCAGGATGCCATCGCCGCTGTCGGCGTCCCTGACGCTGCGGTGCACGACTGGGCGCAGGCGATCCAGGAGGATCACACCCTCACCGCCCAGCCAGGCGCAGACGGCGCGTCGCACCAATTGCTCTCCGCGCCCATCGTCCACGCAGGGCGCCGCGTGGGGGGCTTTGTGGTCGCAACAAAGCAAGACGCCACCTGGCCGGAGGATGTGCTGGCGTTGGCCGACAGCGTTGGACGCACAATCGGGGCGGCCGTGGGTCGGCTGCAATTGCTCAGCGCCGAACGCGAGCGACAGCAACGCAGCGAGGAACATGGGCGCCTGGCGGCCGTCGGCCAACTGGCGGCGGGCATTGCGCACGACTTCAATAACATCCTGGCTGTAATCCTCCTGTTGGCGCAACTCACCCGCCAGGAAAAGACGATCTCCGAGAAAGCGCGCTCACGTTTGCAGACTATCATCGAGCAGACGCAATACGCCGCCGAGCTGGTGCGCCAGATTCTGGATTTCAGCCGCCAGTCGAGCCTGACGCGCACGCGAGGCAACCTGGCGACATTGCTCGACGAGACCGCCGCCCTGCTGCGCCGCACCTTGCCAGAAAACATTCAGATCGTCGCTGCACACACCGATGCAGACTTCACCATCGAAGCCGACTTCCCGCGCCTCAAACAGGTGCTGCTCAACCTGGCTGTCAATGCACAGGATGCTATGCCAACCGGCGGCGTGCTGGGGCTGCACCTGGAACGCATCCATTGCGCGCCGGCGGAGACGCCGCCGCTCGTCACGCTCCACCCCGGCGACTGGTTCAAGCTGACCGTAACCGACACCGGCGTGGGTATTGCGGCGCACGTATTGCCGCGCATCTTCGAGCCATTCTTTACGACCAAGGAGGTGGGCAAAGGCACAGGGCTTGGCCTGGCGCAGGCGTATGGGATCGTGAAACAGCACGCTGGTGAGATCGCCGTCGAGAGCCGCGAGTTGAATGGGACGCGCTTCACCATCTATCTGCCGGCGCCTGAAACCCAACGCATCACCATCTTCGCCCCCTCGGTTTCTTCCCCGGTGCGCACCCAATCGACGCTGCTCTATGTCGAGGATGACGCCGTGCTGCGTGGCGCGGTGTGCGATGTGCTGGAATCACAGGGCTACAGGGTGCTGACCGCCGGCAACGGCGAAGAGGCGCTCACACAGTATGGGGAATTGCTGGCGGAAGTCGACCTGGTGATCACCGATCTTTCGCTGGACGGCATGAGTGGGCTGGATCTGCATCACAGCCTGCGCCAGCGTCAGCCGCGCATCCGCACCTTGATTGTCAGCGGCTATCCTGACCAGGCAGGGAAGACCCAGGCAGGGAGGATTACGGAACGGGCGGACGGCATCGTTGGGTGGCTGCAAAAGCCGGTGAGCCTGCCGGAGCTCCTTGCAGCGATCCAGCAGGCGCTGCCAGCATCGCGGGGATAGCGCGCACGTTGCGAGGGGCGAGGGGCGAAGGACGAGGGGCGGGCGCCGAAAGTAGCGAGCAGATGTCGCCCCTCGCAACTCGCCCCTCGCCCCAATTTTCAGGTCATGCCACACACAGCTATTGCCGCTTTGCCACGAAATCACCGAGCACCTGGCTCAGCGTCGGCTCGCCCACTTCCTGTAGCTCGTACCGCACGCGCAGCGCCAGCGTATCGATGGTGATCAGGCGGCGCAGGTCGATGGGCGTGGCAATGAGCACCACATCGGCGGGCGTGCGGCGGATCGTCTCCTCCAGGTCGCTGACCTGCTGATCGCTGTAGCCCATCGCCGGCAGGATTGGACCCGTCTCCGGGTACTTGACAAACGTTTCGGCAATCGTGCCAACAGCGTAGGGCTTGGGGTCGATGACCTCGGCGGCGCCAAAACGACGCGCCGCCACCCAGCCTGCGCCATACTTCATTTCGCCGTGCGTCAGCGTGGGGCCATCCTCAATCACCAGCACACGCTTGCCGCGAATTGCAGCGCTCTCCTCCACAAAAATCGGGCTCGCCGCGTCGATGACGATGGCGTCGGGGTTGAGCTGCAACGCCAGCTCGCGCGCCCGCTCGATCTGCTCAAAGGACGCTGTCTCCACCTTGTTGATGATGAAGACGTCAGCCTTGCGCAGATTCACCTCGCTGGGGAAGTAGCGCAGGCCGTGGTCGGCGCGGTGCGGGTCGATCACCACCATCCACAAGTCGGGCTTGAAGAAGGGCAAATCGTTGTTGCCGCCGTCCCAGATCACAACATCGGCTTCGGTTTCAACCTGGCGCAGAATGCGTTCGTAATCGACGCCGGCATAGATAACGCCGCCGTTCATGATGTGCGGCTCATACTCCTCACGTTCTTCGATGGTGACGTGATGTTTGACCAGGTCGTCCAATGTAGCAAAGCGTTGCACCGCCTGCGCCACCAGGTTGCCATAGGGCATAGGATGACGCACCGAGACCACGCGCTGCCCCAGTTTGCGCAACTCCCGCACCACCGCGCGGCTGGTCTGGCTCTTGCCAGCGCCCGTGCGCGACGCGCAGATCGCCACCACCGGCTTTGTGGAAGCCAGCATCGTCTGCGCCGGGCTGAGCAGCATGAACGAGGCGCCCGCCGCCATCACACGCGCGCTGACGTGCATCACATGATCGTAGGTGACATCGCTATAACTGAAGACAGCGGCGTCGATGTGTTCGTCGCGGATGAGCCGTTCCAGTTCACTTTCCGCCAGGATCGGGATGCCGGCAGGATAGCGCTGCCCCGCCAGTTCAGCCGGATAACGCCGGTTATCAATGTAAGGAATTTGCGTCGCTGTAAAGGCGACCACTTCGTACCCGGGGTGATCGCGAAAAAAAACATTGAAATTGTGGAAGTCGCGGCCGGCGGCCCCCATGATCAGTACACGCTGCGCCATTGCAGAAAATCCTTTCTGAATACAAGCCGATAACGAGTGCACTCGCCCCCAATCCAGACCTTCCCAGTCTACCCGCGATGTCAATCTTGTTCCACTGCCTGGCGGTAGGGTCTCTGCGCTGGTCAGATGACCAGGGAACACCCTGATACAGTCCGGCGCCAATCAGCCGCTGGTTGCGCGTCATGTGTTGCGTGTTGCGTGTTGCGTGCTGCGTGTTGCGTGTTGCGCGCTGCGTGTTCCGTCTCATTACGTAGCACGCAACACGCAGCACGCAACACTGGCGCCACTGGTCTGTTCAAGCCATGGGCACCGGACGCTGCGTCTGTGCAAAGAATTGCAGCCGCCCGACGCGATTCGCAAAGTACTTGACATGCATTGTGAAATCGA
>Ga0272446_1001545_pt1 | contig 33257 bp, 24 predicted proteins | sample YNPCB0061_FD_194587 | JGI IMG/M metagenome (GOLD analysis project Ga0272446, IMG submission 194587) | Hot spring microbial mat communities from Yellowstone National Park, WY, United States - YNP-CB-006-1 | ecosystem: Environmental > Aquatic > Thermal springs > Hot (42-90C) > Sediment | place...
AGGAGACGGGCCAGAGCTCGTACAGCTTCGACACCGGCGGGGGCAACCAGAAGATCACCCAGAGCCTGGAGACGGTGGCCAGCTACGGCGACGACCCGCCCGACTTCCAAGGGGCCATCGGCGTCTCGACCGACTCGGTCGAGGGCACCGACATCACCGTCCCCGTCTTCAACTTCACCGAGACGCACTACGTCCCGGTCGCGCTGCTGACCGGGGCGTACAAGGTCGTGCTGTTCTACCTGACCGGGCGGGTCAACCACGCCCCGTTCAAGGGGTTCGCCCGCGGCGAAGTGCTGTTCCTCGGCGCGTCCGGCTCGCAGCGGGGCCCAGACCGAGAGTGGGGGACTGGGAGATCGCCTTCAAGTTCGCCGCCAGCCCCAACGCCACCGACCTCACGTTCGGCGACATCACCGGGATCGAGAAGAAGGGGTGGGAGTACCTGTGGGTGCAGTACGCCGACGCCGAGGACGAGGAGACGCTGATCAAGCAGCCGATCGCCGCTGGGCGGTTCGCGGTGCTGCTCGAACCGATCGACGTCAATGCCCTCGGCCGGGGCATCGTGGCCGGGATCTTCGAGCCGAGGACGCGAGTCCTCGGGTGCAGATGCAACACGTGGTCGCTCCGCAACGCCCCGGCGGGGTCGGCCCGACAACAGGGCCACGACATTTCTGAACCGTCAGCGAGAGCTAGATAGTGGGCCTCGATGGACTCATCCTCGCAAAACGACGGTTCCTGACGCCGTTGGTGATATCGGCATAGTAACTAGGTCTCCCTCACCAAGGCGGCAGCAATCGCCGAGAGAGATGAATCATCACAATCAAAAAGAAGCCCAGATTTCGCAGCACCATAATCGGCCAGAGAGCCAAAGACGGCCGACGGAAATGAAGCAACCGATCCAGAGACCAGGGCCAATCAAAGTGGCGTTGTCGCCAACGCAGGGGAATACCCTCCATCCCCACTCGGCTGCCGATCAATGCGCCGGTAATCGCGGCCGTCGTGTCCGTGTCACCGCCAGCACGAATGACTTGTTCGATGCCCTGAGCGTAATCGTCGGCATGGCGGAAGAACGCCATCACGGCGACGGGAACCGTGTGGGCGATGAATCCGCTCACACCGCGGCCTGACATGAGTTGGTCGGCAAAAGCGGGCACACTTAGCCCTCGGCCAAGAGCTTCGGCGGCGAGTTGCATGTTTTTTCGGAGGGGCTCCAGATCGGCTTCATCCTTGAACTCCTCCATGATTTCTGAGATCCATGCAGCGCCCTGGGCTGGGTTCAATCGAACAGCTTCGGCTGCTAGTCGGGCGATAATCAAACTGCCGACTTCCGCGCGTCGATCGGTATGAGTCAACCGCGTCGAGGCGGTGACAAACTCGGCGAGCTTCTCCAGAGATACCATGACACCGAGGATGGCCGCTCGCATCGCCGGGCCATTACCTGCCGAAGGAACTCCCGATCGGGACACGGGGAATCCCAAGCAGAGTTTCAAACAGGCCTTCAGCGTAGCCAGGCCAATGCCGGGTGGCCCGGTGAGAAACCACCGCCGCATGCTCGAGGTGAGCCGGCGTTGAAAAACCGCGACATCACCATTGGCATACCGAATGGCTTCAGCCGTCATACCTGCATGCTCCGTGTCATCGGAACCGCAACCATAACCAAACAAGAAAGTGGGTCGATCAAATCGGGCCAGCCTGGCAATGCGTCGCGGGGACAGGTTTTCGTAGGGCAAACCCATCATGTCCCCGATGGCTTGGCCGATGAGGCACCCGGCGACTCGGGAACTTTGAGGATCGATGGCAATCCCGTTCATAGATGAAAGTTGCACCTCCACAGATGGCGTTTGCATCCCCTCGCCATCATGTTAACTGTCAGTCTAGGATTTGGAAGCAGCCATCATTCGGAAATTTGCTCGTGGTCACGAACGTGGCTCGACGCACTCGGCTGCGTCACCCACCCGACCCGGCCCGACGACCTCGAACGCATCCCGGGCCTGGCCGGCTCGCCCGTGGTCGCCTTCTGCAACGGCGAGTTCCTGACGCACGCCCACCGCTTCCGGGCGCTGGGCTGCCCGCTCGTCTGGGCCAACTGCATGACCTTTCTGTTCGACCACGAGAAGAAGGCGTTTGCCGACCACGGCCCCGCCGACGCCTTCGTCTACGAGTCCGAGTTCCAGCGGAAGCAGTTGGAGCCGCAGTTGGCCCCGCTCAGCTACGACCGCGTCGCCTACCGGCACCGACAGGCACTGGTGATGGGCGTGGACGAGCGGACCCTGGCCAAGCTCGGTCCGCCGCCCCACTCATAAAAAACTAGGGGGGCCAGCATCCTGCGGCCGATGGCCATCCCGACGCCGCAGTACTTCGCGATGCTCCACTGCCTGCTGCCGGTCAACGGCGGGGCACGGGAGAACTGGCCCCGCGCCGGGCTGGAGGCCTTCGCCGCTGGCTGCCCCGTGGTCGGCGTTCGCACCAGGGCACCGTTCATCCACGACGGCGTCACCGGCGTCTTCGTCGAACGACTACCGCCCGGGGCGACGTGCGTCAAGAACGATGCGGACGAGATGGCACTGGCGGCTTACTTCCGAGCGGTGCAAGCTCTGTAGAACCAAGTTCGCAACGACGTCCGAGAGCCGGCCGCGTTGGCCTTTCACCCGGTGCCGCTTGTTGTAGGCCTGCTTGAACATTGGGCAGCAGGCTTGTCGAAAACACGCAGACACGAATGCAGGGTCGTGTCGGTCTGGTCAGTACACCCGGCAGGACTCGAACCTGCAACCTACGGTTCCGAAGACCGTTGCTCTATCCAATTGAGCTACGGGTGCCTATCATTATGGTAACAATCCCTGCAGAAGCAGACAACCCAGAGATGGCCTGTCGCAGGACAACTCTGGGTTGAGTCGAGTTCACTCAGAAGCCCAACCAGTTTACCACGGACGCGTTAGCATGCGTCTAAACAGCCATTTCCAATAGGGGTTCATTTGGGGCGGAGGAGTGGTCGGCGGGTTACTACCCGGTGGCGGGTTACTACCCGGCGGTGGCGGTGGATCTTCTGGTGGCGGCGGCAACGGTTGCGAATGAGGTGGCGGCGAGGTCGGCGGCACACCGGGCGGGACCGATCCAGGCCGTCTCACTCCAATCGGATCGGATAGATCCATGCCAAAGAGACGGAAATCCGTGGCAGCAGCCGCCTCGAACTCCAAAACATATTCGCCAGCTAGCAGGAACAGCGTCGGAGCTGTCTTGATCTGGCCAGCCGGCACCGTCCAGGTGGATAAGAGACTACCCGAGGCGTCGCGGATCCTCAGGGTTACGTCTTGTTGATAAGCTTGCAGGCTAAACTGGAAGTAAAACGGCATTTGCAACGACAACTGGACATACAGCGTGCCGTCCTGCGGGATGCTATCCTGGTAGAAGTCCACCAAGGTTGCGGGCTGCTGGCTAAACTGGCCGAGCAGGAGGTAAGAAGTCGGGGCCGAGACATCCGTCGAGATGAGCTGGACGGTGTAGGTCATGCCCGGGGCGGCATTCGCCACGCGGAGGGTAAGTTGGTTGGTGTTCGTGACCAACACTTCGGTAGCAACGGGTTGCTGCAGGGCATCGAGGACCACGACACCCGGCATGGAGCCACCCTGGGGTAGCACCACGGAGAGCGTCAAGGTCGACCCCGAACTGGACGGGGCTTGCAACATCTGGGTGGCTACTCCGCTTGGAGCAAGGGAGCCGGCCAACTGTAGCAGAGGATTGGTGTTGGCATTTGTGCCATAGAGGGCTTGAATGGCGAAAACATCACTGGGAGCGAGTTGGGTTGCACCGTGTTCCCACTCGTACATCACCGACGTGGGGTCTGTGCTGTTGTCCAACCCCAGGGCGTGACCGACTTCTTGCAGCATCGCTGTCTTCAGCCGGTCTGGGGTGAACTCGATATCGGTGTTGATGACGATATCACCAGCCAGGGTGCCCGAGATAAAACCATCGTAGGGAACGGTCACGGAGAGCACTTCCGGCCCCAGGGAGGCACCATAAATGCGAATGTCACCAAAACGGCTATCTCCCTGGACGTAGCCCGGTGTACCAGCCGCTTGACCGTCATCGGGTACGACTTGAAAGGAGATCGGGGCAACGTCATCCCAGGCGGCGAAGGCCTCAAGGATGGTTTGTTGCCAGACTTGCTGAGGCATCAGAGCATTCAGCGAAGCAAATAGATTGCTTGGACCATTCGACGTGAGGGTGCCGTCCGGTGCGAAACTGATGGTAATGTTGGGGTTGGGCCAAATTTGGCCGAAGATAGCCGGAACAGCCCGGTCTTCTAGTTGCTCCACTCGGAGCCGGCGAGTCACTACAGTCTTTGAAGCCATCGTGACCTCAGAGGTATAGGGAAGGGCGGATCGAGCGCGAGTTTTGTTGCTGAAGGAGAATTCAGCTGCGAGCATAAAGTTCAGCTCAGAGCATAAAATTCAGCTAAGAACATATTAATCGACGGGTTGAGGTGTCGGCAAGAAAATTTCGGAAAATTTTCTTTCGGAACAGAACAGCTGCTCGGCTCTGAGTCTGTCGTCGGGTGAGACTACGACATCTTGGTTGGCTAAGTTTTTTGGCTCAGAACGCATAAAGGGGTATGGCGACGCCTTCGCCGAGACGCGGCAGTGTGGAAGAGGTGCAACGCTTATTTTTGCGCCACAGTTCGATCTTGCGCGGCTTCATCCTTGGACTGCTGCCGGATGCCCATCGTGCCGAGGATGTCTTTCAGGAGGTCTTCCTGACCATCACACGTAAGGCGGCAGATTTCGATCTGGATAGTAACTTCCTCGCTTGGGCGCGGAGCATCGCTCGGCTGAAAGTCTTGGAAGCCTATCGCACTTCGCGCGGTTCCCCTTATCTGCTTGAGCCTGAGGCCATTGATGCACTTTGTCGGGTGGCCGAGGAGACCCAGGAGGATTGGGACCAACGCCGACGCATCCTGGCGAGGTGTTTGGAACAGTTGGCCCCGCGGGCCAGGGAGATTGTCGAGATGCGCTATTCTACCGAACAACTCTCCCCACCCAGCATCGCCCAACGTCTCTCCTGGAGTGTCAATGCTGTACATGTGGCGTTGTCCCGGGCACGGAAATTTCTGCAAGAATGTACGCGCCGCCGGCTCTCCTTCGAGGAAACTTCCCCATGATGGACCCGCGCTTGCAGGAACTGCTCGAAGGCTATGTGGAAAATCGTCTCAGCGAGGCGGAGCGGCGGGAACTTTCGGACCGCTTGATCGCCTCTGCCGAGCAATGCCGTCTTTTTTGGCATTACCTCCATCAGCATGCCTTGCTGAGCGAATTGATGGCTGAACAAGTCGGGCGAAACCTCGCTCGCAGCGAGACCGCCTCGTCACGCCGGCCGCTCGCCCTGCGTGGCAACGGCCCGATGTTGGCCTTGGCCTTGGTCGTGTTGCTGGCGCTGGGTTTCGGTTTGCTGACTTGGCGTAGCACTCCAACTGCTGAGTCTCCCGAGGCTTCGGTCGTTTTGGCCGAACTTCACGGTGAGGTCCGCTATCGTCAGGGAGAGGAATGGCTCGCGGTCCAGCCGGGCCAAGCGCTTCGCATCGGCAGCGAGATCGAAACGGGCAATGGCAGTTCGGTGGTTTTGCGTTCGGGGGAATCTTCTCGCTTTGTACTGAATGCCGACTCTGCGATTCGCCTCTGGGATGAAACCGGGGTGTTCCTGTTGCGAGGCATGCTCAATGCGGAAGTGACTGCTACGCCAGGCCGAAAACCTTGGATCTTCCGCACCGAACAGGGCGAACTGATTGTCGCCGACGCTCGGTTTCATTCGGCCACGCTCGATGGTGAGACACGCATCGAGATGGAAGAGGGTAGCGCACAGGTGCCCTCGGGCGGTGGCCGCTACCAGCAGTTGCACCAAGGCAACTACACGCTGGTGAGTTTACCCGAGCCGGAATTGTATCAGTCCGCGCCGCGTTTACCTGTCTCCAACGAGCCGGCCCATTTGGTCGAGGAAGCCAGTGGCCCAGTGCAGGCTTTGGCCGTTTCCCCGGATGGACGACTGCTGGCATATCCGTGCAGCAATGGGTTAGTGCGGTTGCTCTGGCTCCAGCAGCCCGAGCGGGTCCAGTTCCTTAACGTGCCCGAGGGTCGGCCCCGGGCGTTGGCCTTCAGCCCCGACGGTCGACGCCTGTTGGTCGGTTACGATGTAGCACGACGCATCCCGACGGGAGCCAAAACCTCTTATCCCTTGACGATCTTTGATCTTAACAAGCAACAGATCGTTCAAAGCTTTCCCAGCGTGCGCCGGGCTTCGGCCGTTACCTACATGCCCGATGGGCTGACGGTGGCTTATGTGACGAATGAAAAGTGGCAAAGAGGCGTTCATCTGTGGGATCTGGGCGATGCCCGAGAACGGCTACGTCTGATCGAACGGGCCGAACGTTTGAACTGCCTGAGTGTCCATCACGCGGGTGAGTCGCTTGCTGCCGGTGCCACGGATGGTACGTTGTACCTGGCCGATCCTCACACGGGTCGAACCATTCACACGCTCAAGGCCCATCAACGCGACGTTCAGGCCGTGCAATACTCTCCTGATGGCGAAACGATTGCTTCGGGTGGACGTGACGGCGCGATTCATCTCTGGTCAGCTGACACCGGCGAACTGCTGCGTACCTTTTCGGAGAAATTCGGCGAGGTCCGCTGCCTGGCCTTCAGCCCCGACGGTCGCACCCTAGCTAGCGGTCATGGGGGGGTAGTGGCGTTGTGGGATGTGGAGACCGGCCAGATGCGTACCACGCTCAACGCCCATCGTTTTGCCATCACCGCTTTGGTCTATCTGCCTGATGGTGGCACGCTGGTGACAGCGGGTTGGGATCGGTGCATCAAATTCTGGACGCTCGCGCCCCGTGAAGGGCACTGATCTACAGTGAGATTTGTAGGTAAATTGGTAGGCGGTTTTTGGTGCCGGCGTGAATTTCACCTGCTCTCCGCACCCCTAGGGGCCGCGAGAGTCTGAGACCGCGAGGCCTGTAGCCGGCTCGTGGGGCTGCCAAGGATCGTCAAGGCTAGTGGCTGGCCTCTTTTTCCAACGGCTCGCCCGATTGTGCCATGCGTTGCAGGTGACCTTCCAGCCGCAGCAATTCCCGTTCGACGATCTCCAGAGGAGTGCCGGCCGCGAGCAACGAGCCAGCCTCCAGGTAAGCATGGGGCTTGCCGCGGCGTGTAAAGGCATAATGACACACAGGCAAGGTCTCGGCTTCCGCGATGAGTTCACGGGCCAACTCAGGATCGCACACCGCCACCACTTCGCCGGCTTCCAGCAAGCGTTTGGCCCGACGCACGGCCGCCTCGCTGTCGTCGCCGCTGTCCAGAAAGTGCAGATGCCGGTCGATACCACTGACCAGCATGGCACGGGCCAGAGGCTCACGCGCGTTGTGGACGATTAAGGTCGGCCCGGAGCCGGGCAAACGCAGCAGACCGGCCGTCTCCAAGGCAACGCCCGAGGTGGCCCAGATGAGGGTGCGACGCAGCAGATCGGGCAACAGCCAGCACAACACGCCCAAGTTGATCAGTGTGGCTAGCCCCGCCCCGAGAAACAGCAGTTGGGGCAAATGGCTCTGATCGCGGAAGGGGATCTCTGGCTGATCGGCCCGCTGAAAGCGAATGTAAGTGACATCCCCCTTAGTGTAGCTGCGGGCGATCACTTCTTCGCCGACGCGCGCTCCGGGATAGACACGCAAGATGGTGTACGAAGGCCCCGTGTGGTTGTCGGTGAATTCGGTATCGCCCACCTTGACCCGCTCGGGATGGCCGTCGCGAATGTCCAATTCACGCATCTCGCCGCGTACCATTAGTTCCGCAGGAGCGATCCGTGGCGTGAAATTGGTCCAGGCAGCGACATAGTTCAAGGTGGCAAAAATGACCGAAGCCATGATCGCGCCAGAAATGTTGATAAAATTACTGGTGGCAATGGAATCGCCCTTGCTGGTCTTGGGCGAGCGATGTTGCAACATGGAAAAGAGCGGCACGAGATAAAACCCCGTAAAAAATCCGATCAGTGCAATGCAGGCGATGAAAAAGGCCACCTCATCCAAGAAAAATGCCGCCGCCGTGGTGGCCAACATCATGCCCAACGCGCCGATGGGCACCAGCCCCAGTTCGATTTTGCCGCCCGACAAATACCCCACCAGCGGACTGCCAATCCCGATCCCCAACGCCACCACTCCAACGATGTAACTCGTAGTCGCCTCGCTCCAGGGCGGCATCTGCGTTTGACCGTGCATGTACACCACTTGCCGCATGTACGCCACCAAAAAAGTGAAAAACGCGATGCCCGTCACCGTAAAGAACAACGGCCTTGATCCCAGCAGCATCTTGAGGTTGCGATACAAAGGCTTGTAGATGAACGAGGGGAATTCGCGTTTCGGATGAGCCGCAGGCATCTTTTCGATCAAAAACGCCGCCGCCGCCCCAATCACCGCTAATACGAACAAGATCAGGCCGATCATGTACTCCTGACCGCGATACAGCGACGACAGCACCCCGCCGGCCACCGTGCCAAAGATGACGGCCAAAAACGATAGCGATTCCAGCAAACCATTGCCGCGTGATATCATCCGGGGCGTGAGGATCTCGGCCATGACGCCATACTTGGCAGGCACAAAAAAGGCCGAGTGGGTGCCCATGAGAAAGACGCAGGCCAGCACGATCCATACGCCAGCCGTGGGGAACCCCTGCCGGCCGAGGTAAAAACCGCCCAGGGCCAAGAGGGTGATGCCAACCTCCACGACTTTCCAAATGGTCAGAGCGTAAAACTTGCTGTACTTGTCGGCATAGTGTCCGGCCACGGTCGCGAACAACGCCCATGGCAGATAAAACAGCAGCGGCATCAGCGAGATCGCGTCGCGTTCGTTAAGCACCTGCAAGTTGATGGCATAAAACATCGCTGCTGCGTGAATTGCTTGATCGTTGAAGGCCGCAAAGAATTGCGCGATCAACAAGCCAATGAAAGTGCGCGAATGCAAATGATCCGCGGGCTGAAACGGTTTCATGACAGAAGGGAGTTCCTAGGAGGATAGAAATCACTGAGGATAGAAGTAACTTTGCTGTGTCGTCCAGCGATGTCGTCTGAGCCGTACCACACAAGTCACTTGGCTGCGACCGTGCCGACCTTGATCGGGGTTTTGCACAACAAGCAATGAACAATCTTGCCGCGGTCGCGATCTTCCACGAGCATGAATTTGCGGCAACGCGGGTTGGGGCACTGCACCGCAAAGACGCCTGGAGGGGCTGCTACCGTCGTACTATTGCTCATGGGTCGAGTTCCTTACTGGATGTGCAATCGGCGAACGAACGCTGCCTCGCGTTCGATCTCTTCTTCGGTCAAACCGCTGGTACGATGAATCACCGTATGAGCAATCTTGCCACTGGTCATGTCCAGGGCCAAGATGTCGATCAGACCATTGCTCGCCACGCCACAACGTACCTGGATGGGCGACGACTTGGGGAGGTTGGGCGGCAAACCATCAATCCAGCACTCACCGATCGGGATGCAGTCCTTCGCTTGCGGGGCCTCGCCCTGGAGAACCTTCACCCGTACTCGCTGCTGATTTTCCACCTTGGTGAAATAGACGCGGCTGGCAGCCACCGGCAGCATGGTATTTTTAGGAATGAGAATGTCGTTGATCAGCACGTTGTCTGAGTCGCGGGCCTCGATCCCCAAACTGTGGGCGTTGACGTTGATCTCTACCACGTCTTCAAGCAATTCGCGCGCATCCTCGCCCAAGGCCTCGGCCGACTCTGCGTCCTGCTTGGCCAGCAAAATCCCCGCGTGCAAGGCAGCTCCCCGGGCCACCACCTCACTGACCGCCAGCGAATTATCCGGTTGTTTGCCGGTCAACTCCTGAAGCATACGGCTGGTCATGGGCATGTGCGTTGAGCCGCCCACCAAGAGAACGCGATCGACTTCGTCCCAGGTCAGCCCCGCATCCCGAAGCACCTTGCCACACAAGTACCGCGTGCGGAACAACAAACTGGCCGTCATCGCCTCGAACTCTTCGCGAGAGAGCGGCACCGAGAGCGTTTTTCCAGCGTGCGAGCAGGTGATAGTGGTTCGCGGCAGTTTGCTCAGAGTGCGTTTGGCACGTTCGGCAGCCGTCCGCAGAGCAGTCAGCGATTGCTTGTCCTGACGCGGATCCAAACCATGAGCTTCGAGAAACTTCTGGGCCACATGCTGCACGATGCAATCGTCCCAGTCCTTGCCGCCTAATTCGGCGTCCCCTTCGATGGCCAAGGTTTGAAAATGATTTTTGGCCAGACGCACCAGCGTGACATCAAATGTGCCGCCCCCTAGATCGTAGACTAGTACGGTTTGCGGCTTGACGATCGGCGGCAGGCCTGCTGCTCCTCGAGTCGGTTGCAACGAGTAGGCCAACGCCGCTGCCGTCGGCTCATCGAGGATGTCCAGCACCTCTAGACCAGCGATGCGGCCGGCATCTTGCGTCGCTTTGCGGCGGGTATCATCGAAATAAGCCGGCACTGTAATGACGGCCTTTTTGATCGGCCCCAGGCGTACCTCGGCATCCTTGACCAGCTTGGCCAAAATGATCGCTGAGAGCGTCTCGGGACGAAATTCCCGACCGGCTACCACCCCGTAGCTGGCTTTGCCAATCTTGCGTTTGATCAGAGTGGCTACGCGCTCGGGCTGTTCCATGGCCACATCGAGGGCGGCTTGGCCGACCACCGCCGTGCCATCGTCCAGCAACAGCACCGCGCTGGGAGTGAGCATCTCATTATCGCTGTTGGGGATGGTCGTCGGCTTACCTGTGTCATCCAGCGTGGCGATCGCCGAATACGTCGTACCCAGGTCGATGCCGACCACATTTGCCGCCATGCTTGCTGCCTCGAACATCCCTAGATGAACTCACTGTGCCCTCATTGTAGCATTTCCTGCTGGGCTTGGCTTCGGTCCTGCCGGGCTAGACTCCGGGACTCAAGGCCCCACCGAGGGCGGCGGCAAGGGCCGGCACGTCTTGGGCGGACTTTGATACGTCTCCGGCTTCGGCGGAGCCGGCATCGCCACACTGGCCACGCTAGCCACCGCCAACACCAGCGCCAGCAGAGCCGCCAGGGCGATGGCCGACCAACCGCCGCCTGGCTGACCATCACTCAGAGTGGCAAGCCCCAGCAAGATCGACAACAGCACAAAGGCCAAAACGCTTTCTTGCGGAGCGGTGAGCGTCTGCGACAAACCCCGCGGACACTCCATCTTGCCGCGCAGTTCCAAACTCGCATGAAAGCCGGCAATCAGCAGCCCGGTCAGAGCCGCCGGCAGTGCCAACGCTCCTAGCGAAATCTGTTGTGTCATCCCGGTGCCCAGGCCCACGACCAGGACCGTCAGCGTCGCAAAGGCAAATGACCGCTGATAGTAACACAACGGACAGGCGGCCAACTGCAACCCCAAACTCAACAGCACGCTGCCAATCGAAGTAGCCAAGGCCACCAGTAACGCCAACCAATAGGTCCCTTGTGGGTTCATCGCTGCTCCTGCCGCTACGGGCTAACGGTATTTTAGTGCCTCGGCAAGTGACCTGTGAACTGCTCAGGCGGCTAACTGGGGTCGGCTCGCCTGGATTAAATTGACGATGGCCTGGGCGGCTCGATCCGTCGCTCCGGGCTTCATCACCTCCGCTTTGAGCGCTGCCAACTCGGCCCGCAACGCTTCATATGCCTCTTGGTCCTCCAGCCAATGCAATATATGCTCAGCCATCGTCGCCCCTAAGCATTTGGCCGCGAAATATTCGGGCAACAGCAGGCGATCGGCCAACAGATTCACCAGCGTGATGTATTTGGCCCGCTTGAGCAGATGGCCTAGCAGAATCGTAAACCAGTGATGCTGATAAATCATCACTGCCGGCTTGGTCCGGGACAAGATCTCCAAACTCACTGACCCCGAGACCGACAGCACGCTATGGGCCAGCTCCAGAATCTCCGGGGTGCGGCCCTGATGGACCTCGATGGGCAGTGCTGTCTCGCGGAGGGTTTGGCGGATCTGCTCTGCTTGCGTCTGTCGGAACGCTGCCACCAAAAAACGCACGTCGGGCCGTTTCTCGTGGATCAGCCCAGCAGCACGCAACAAAGCCGGCCAATTGTGCCGTACTTCGCCATTGCGACTTCCGGGTAGCAACGCCACGATCGGCCCCGGGCGTTGCCGCTGTTGAGCGATCCAGCTAGCATCGCTGCGTTGCTCAAGGAGTTCGTCAAAATAAGGATGACCGACATACTGCGAGGCGATGCCACGCGAGCGGAACCACTCATCTTCAAACGGCATCGAGGCCAGCACTTGGTTGCACAGCCGACGCATTTTACCGGCCCGCCAGGTAGCCCAGCCCCAGATTTGCGGCGGCACAAAATAGCTGACCGGCACGCCATGCTTCTGAGCGCATCCCGCTAGCCACCAATGAAAGCCAGGAAAATCGACCAGCACCAGCACATCGGGCCGCTGCCTGCGAAAGGACTCTCGGGCCAGCCCCAACACCTGATGAAATTGATGCAGACTGGCCAGCACCGGAAAAATGCCCATGACAGCCAACTCCGTCAGCGGATAAAGAATCTCGCAGCCGGCCGCTTTCATCCGTTCGCCCCCCAAACCAACGAAGCTAGCCTGGGGATGTCGCGCCCGGATACGCCGGATCAGATTCGCCGCGTGCAAATCGCCCGAGGGTTCTCCGGCGCTGATGAAGATGCGCATATCCGCCTCCTTGCTTGGAATGATGCTCGCATCCTAGCCGCCGCCCCTAACTCGGAACAAGCCCAGCCTGCCCAGCGGTGGTCAACTTGCCTGGCAGTCGCCGGACCTCTTCGCTACACTGCGGCTTAGGACGCATCCTCGCCCCGGGAGAAACGCGATGGCTGATCTCACCCCGCATCAACAAAAAATCGTCAAGCGTTATTACGACAACCTGGACGCCATCTCCCTGCAACGTCTCGGCGAATGGGTGGGCGATCTGTACCTCGCCACGGGCAAGAAGCGACAAACGCTGTGGAAAAATATCGAAGCGGCCCTGCACAAGTTGGGCGTCGCCCCGAGCCGCATCGATGTTCTCAAAGCCAAGGACGACCCCGCTGCCCTGGCCGAGTTGGTCAAAGAACTGTCGCGATAAAAAGCCCCCTACCGCCCCTTGACTTTGCCTGCAGGAATAGATGAGATGGTCTGCAGTACAAAGGAGCTGTACACACCCTTTCGGTTCGGTTGCCACCCAGCGAAGGGCCGGGGCCGAGCGGTTCCCCTTACTTTTGAGGCACTCATGGGCCTTTTTGACAACTTGTTTGGTTCTTCCGAAACCGCCAAGCCCTTCGGCCCCCACGAAGGCTTCGCTGGCATCATGTTGGCCGCTTCGGCCTGTGATGGCCACATCGCTGAGGAAGAGGTGCAGAGTCTATTCACGACACTCGGTCGCATGAAGATGTACTCGCGCTACACCGATAAAAACTGGAGCCAGTTGGTCAATCGCCTGCTGGGTCTTCTCAAACGCAAAGGCGTCGACGAACTGCTGGAACGCTCTGTCGAGGCCCTACCCGTTGAACTGCATGCCACTGCCTTTGCCAACGCCTGCGACATCGTGCTGGCCGACGGCGTCGTTGAGGAAGACGAGAAAGACTTCCTCGACAAGCTCCAGGGGCAACTGGAAATCTCCCGCGCCGAGGCCGTCGAAATTGTCAAGATCATGGTGATTAAGAACAAGGGCTAAGCGTCGTCCAGTCAAGCCTGCCGTCGGCTAGAAGTCTCCTGCTCGGCAGACGTCCTCCTCCGATGCTCTCAGCGATCTGGAGCTAGCTTCAACTCCTGCTCGCTGCGCAGGGTGAAGTACAGCCCGTGTGGTCCCTCGCCGTTGTTGATCTTCACCAGCACTGGATTGATCCCCTTGCGGAGCCTGAGTTGGACGCGGTCTTGCTCGGGGGCGGCCGCACGCATTAGCCGCGACGTATGCACGAGTGTGCCGTTGACCCATATCTTCACGCCATCATCACTACCCAGCAACAACTCCGCCTCTTGCTCCGCGGGCGATTCCACCTGGCACACTAGGTAGGTCACCGTTTGCCGGCTCTTCTCGCCATAGTAGGCGGCCAGATCAACATACCCCGTGGCATCGGGTCGAATGGTCTTCCAGGTCACCTTACCATGCTTGCCTTGGTACTCGGCTTTAAGGTCGATGGCCTTGCCGGCTTGCGTCTCGGGGGGGAAGAGCTTGTCCAGCCCGGCCATCCCCTCGCCGTTGTCAAACGGCCCAACCACCTGCCACACCGGCACGGTGAACGAGGCCGTGCGTAATGTCGTGAGGTATTCGACTAGATCGACCAACTCCTCGGCATTTAGGTGCGCGACGAGGTCGTCCGGCATCAGAGATTGCAGTAGTTTTTCTTTTCGTTCGATGTTCTTGCTGCTGATGCGTGTATCCCGTCCTTCGGCATCTCGCAGGAGGACACCCTTGTCATCCTCTTGAATCAGCAACCCTTGAACAATGACGCCGCGAGTGGTCGTCACCCGCCAGGTCAAGTATTGGTCGGCGATTGCCTTGCTAGGGTACAGAATCGACTCGAGCAGGGCCTCGCGCGGTGCTTTCTTGCCGATCATCGACAGATCCGGGCCGATCTGGACGCCTTTGCCGGACACCCTGTGACACTTAGCACAGGCCAGATCGGACTTTAGGCTCGCCTCCCAGAGGGAGCGGCCCCGAGCGGCGTTGCCCTTGCGGCTGGCTAGTTCCGTGATGCTGGGCAGCTTCTTGGGATCGAGCTTGCCCGGTGCCACAAACAGCGTGCTGGCCCGTTTCTGGATGTCGGGATAGGGGCTGGCCCGTAGCAATCGACCCGCGGCTGCTACGCACTCTGCGGGTAGCTTCTTTTCGCCGTGCAACGCCAGCAGACGTAGCGAGCCTTCCCGGCTAGCGGCCAAGGCCACGACAGCGGCCTCGCGTTGGCTCGGATTGTCGGTGAGATAGCCGACGAGTGTTTCGATGATGCCATTGCGTGTGTGCCGGGCCAGTTCGCCCAGGGCCAGGATGGCCGCCGAGCCAATCTCGGGCGTGTCGGAGCGGGCCAAGTCTATCAACAGTTTGGCATTCGTTTCGCCTCCGAGTTGGCCCAGGGTGGCAATAGCCAAGCGACGGACCGCCGATCCCTCCTGTTGTGCCAACGCACGAATCGGTCCTGCTAAACTTTGCAATCCCACGGCACCAGCGAGTTCCAACACCGCGCCCTGCTGATCTTTGTCGGCCAACAACGGCTCAAGAGCGGCGGCAAGCTCTGGGGCCGACTTGAGCTTGGCCCAAGAGTTCGGCAGACGTTGACGGAGCTTTTCCAGGCTGCGAGTACGCAGCGCCGGAGTGTTCTCGGAAAGCGTTGCCAGCAGAGCCAGACCAGCCGAGGGCTCCTCCTGCGAAGCCAACGCCTCGATCAGAGCTAGTCGTTGACTCGGGTTCTTGCTGCGGTCGGCTAGTTGTTTCGCAAGCAGCGGCACCACACCGGGTGGCCGCAGTTCAAACACCAGCCCGGCGACCTGCTCATTCCAGTCGGGGAACTGTTTGCCGAAGTCGGCCAGGAGGATTTCGCGTCGCCTTGGATCGGTGCCAACCGCGATGCCAATACACGCCAAGTAGTGTCGATCTTTGCCATCGTAGCGTTTCATGAGCGTGTAAAGAACTTCACGGATGCTAGCAGGTTCGAGGTCTTTGAGCGAAATCAGTGCCTCTCGGCTCACGCTTGGATCACAAAGACGGGAAGCAACCTGTTGGATGCGTTGCCGTTGATCGTCGGCATCCAGGGCCAGCCGCACATCCAACACCTGAAAACGCGGGTCGGGGTCGTCGGCCAAACGCACGCGTTCCCCCAACAGCCGAGCCAACATCCAGGCGGCCCGTGCCCGCAGGAACGGCTGTTCTTTTTGTGCCAGAGCCTCGCGGAGCAACGCACGGGCCTCGGCCGGTTTGATCTCGGCCAGTCGGGCCATCGCCAAAGCACGCACGGCGAGGTTGGGCGAGCCGAGCGCCTCGATAACCCCTTTATTCGTGGAGACATCCGTGACGGGGTTGTTGACCTTGCTCCCCTTGGGTGCGAGCCGGTAGATGCGTCCCGTCGTTATGTCCCGCATGGCATGGCCACCGACGATCGGGTCATGCCAGTCAGCGACGTAGACGCTACCATCCGGGCCGACGCAAACATCACTGGGTCGGAAATGGGGGTCTTTGCCCTCGACGAGATCTTCTCGTTCGACGCGGTAGCTGGCCCCGTTGGCTTGGAGATGATACGCCCGCACTTGCCGTGGCCCGGCATCGGTGTGCAGGGGCATGCCGTGGTATTTCTTGGGCAGCAGTCGGCCCTCGTAGATGCACATGCCGGTCGGCGAGCCAAAATAGGTACGCAGGATCTTCGGCATCACGCCGGGCTGTTCCTCATGCCAATGGCTTTGGCCCGGACCGCGCGGATGATAACCATAGTTGCCACCCGGAATAACGTGACAAATACGCGTTTGTTGATGGCCATCATCGTCGTTGTCACTCAGGAACATATTCCCAAAGCTATCGACGGCCACCTCGTAGTTATTGCGGAAGTTATGGGCCAGCAGTTCGAGTTTGGTGCCATCCAGTTCACAGCGCCACACGGTGCCGGCCCGACAATCCGTGCTGTTGCTGCTCCAGAGGCGGCCTTTCTTGTCGCTAGATTGCAAGCCATGGACCCCCGAGTCACCGACGGTGAAATACAGCCGACGATCCGGACCGATCAGCACGCTATGCACGCCGTGATCGTGGTCGAAGCCGCCAAACCCCTTGAGCAACGGCTGGGGCGGGCCATCGGCTTTACCGTCGCCGTCTTTGTCCTCTAGGACGAAGATTTCCGGCGACTGGCAGACATAGACCCGCACACCTTTGCCATCGGGCAGCGGGGCCACAGCGATGCCCAGCGGCGCGAGCAAGCTGGGCGACTGATAGAAAGTGGTGGCCTTGGTGGCCCGGCCGGTGCCTTTGTCGTCTTCGAGGATCACGATGCGGTCGCCCTCGGGGCGGGTCAGTTGTGGCAGCCGGCGTAGTTTGTTACGGTAGTTGACCGATTCACACACCCACACCCGCCCTTTGTGATCCACATCCATGCAAGTGGGATTAACAAACAACGGTTCACTGGCCCACAGCTGGAATTCCAGTTCGTCGTTACTCAGGCGGAATGAAGCCGGCTCCGTCTGAGGCGGCGACGATTGCCCGACCATCACCCCCACGCCCAGCAACGCCACGAGCAAAAGCAGCAAGCGCGACAGGCAGAGTGTCCCTCGGCAGGTTCTGCGGAGCAAAAACGTTTCGTGCAGCGATCGCAACATGGAGAGAGTCCCTCGGCAGGTTCTGCGGGGCAAACGGATTTTGTGACGTTATCCTAGCGAAATCAACGAGCATAGGGCAGACCGCTGCCGAAGCGTTGGCGGTATTCGTCGCTTTGTAATACGCCCCCGACCAGGTCGCGGTAGCTGCGCTCGCGTGTGCCCACGGCGACTCGCTCCACCTCGAAACGCAGCAAGCCCTTGCGGAGGCGGCGTTCCTCGAAGAGCGTCTCGCGTTGGCTTAGCCATTTCTGCTGCTGGGCGATCTCGGCGGGGCTGGCGTCGCGAGCTAGGCCGGCACGGTACACCGCGGCGATGACTTGCTCCGTTTTTTTGCCCTTGATAAACTTCTCCTCGAATTCCGGCGAAGCCAACAGCCGAGCGAGCATCTCCCGCGGCGGTTGGGTCTCTAACAATTCCTGAAACCCCTTGCTACCGGCCGCGTCCGGTTCGCGTTGCAACGCTTGCCGATACGCCGTTGCCACGAGCCGTTCTCGCCTCGGGCCGCCCGCGGCGTTTTCGATCTGGCTGCGATACTCGGCAGCTGCGGTGGCAAGTACCCGATTCAGGACGCGTTCTACCGCTCGGGAGAGCAAGCGTACCGGAGCGGCCCCGATGCGTAGATCACGGAGGCCGGCTCCCAGGGTGTAAAGATTCGCGCCGCCCAGGGTAGCATCCTTAAATTGCAGGTCGCCTTCGAGTTGCGCCAGCAGAGTGACTTGAAAATCCGAATCGACCCGCACCGTACCGGGGATGTCAAAAGTAGCTTGGCCGATCGCCGGCACCTCGACTTGGCCCCCGACGATCAGCACTCCCTCGCGCAAGGCGATGCGATCGACGTTGACCTTGGCCAACTTAGCCGGCCGGTCCAACCAGGCAGTGCCGCTCACGCTAAAGGCCGGGTCGCGTTCGGCCAGGGCCAAACCGGTCCTGGGCGAGTCATGCTCCGCCAGTCGCGATAGAATCACACTTTGGGCGTAGCGACGCAGCACTGTATTGTCCCCCGCCGGGGCCGGGCCACTGAGTACCGTCGGCCGTGGCAGCACCAGCGGTTGCAGCTTCTCGGCCAGCAGCTTGTCCAGCTCGGCACGTCGGCTATTGACTATGCCGCGAATCACATTGGCGATTAGCGTTTTGCCCCCCAGCAGCAAATTCGGCTCAAAAGTAACAACCTCGATCTCGGCCAATTCAAACTTCTCGGCGACGGGTCGGACGACAAAGTCGCGTTTTTCCAAGGCAAGCGAGGCGCGGCCGTGGCTCGTCGCTTTCAGGCGCAAGCGGGCTTTGATGTCGAGGGGTTTGTCGCCCACCTGGAGTTGGCCGGCTAGGTCAAACTCCCCGCGCAGGGTCAGGTGCAAGGTGACGCGATCCCGCGCCAGGATGAAATCTCGCACCTCGACGCTGAGGTTTTTGGCTGGCTCGATCGCTGTCAAGCTTCCCTGGAAGTCAGCCAGTTTTAGCTCCAAGGGTTTGTTGAGCAGGCGGACAGCCTCTTCGCGAGCCAGCTGCCCCACCGAAGCATGTAAATCCTCGATCGGCGAAGCCAGGGCCAAGCACCACACGAGCCACATTGCCGGTTCCTCCGTTGGATGGTGAACGGTCTTCAGGAGCGGGCCGCCACCGGAGGAGAACCCGTCGGCTTGAGCAGCGCCGGGGCCGAACGCTCCGCATGGTCGCGGTCGTGGTCGCGATACACTCCGAAGTCGTTGAACCAAAAATACTTCGCCAACCGATACAGCCAGTTTTTCTCCGCTACTTCGTTGCTCGGATTGTACTGGCTCGTCCGCGGACGCAGCGCCTTGAGTTCGGCCATCGCGCTTTGGCGAGCGGTCGAATCTTTGGCCCCGTGGCGTTCGACCAACTCGGCCAACAAGTCTGGCCGTTCCAAAACAATGCAGCCGCGCGTCGTCTGGGCCGCCAATTCGCGAAACTCCCGCAGGTAGGCCGACTGCCGAAACACCTCACGCAGCGGCCGGGGGTCGTGGATCGACTCCTTGGCAAACTGCACGATGGGACACGGCTCGATGTCGCCCCACGGGTTGATGTGGTGCGTGAGGCCGGTAGCGGCGGGACACAGGGCGCGGCCTTCGCCGTCGTGGTAGGCATCCACGACGATGATCGGTTTTTTAGCTCGCATCTCGACCACGAATTTCCGCACCCGCAGTTGTTGCTCGGGCGTCAGGCAAAGATCGGTGCAAGCGTCCGGCCCCATGGGACGATAGACATGAAACCAGGTGTAGAGTACCCCCATGTGGATGAGTGTGTCGATCCATTGTTCCGTTAACAGGTCGTCGATGTTGGTTTGGCAGACGCTAGTGCAGACGCCGGTCATCACCTTCTCGGCCAGGCAGTTGTGCAGTCCCTGCATGGTTTTGGAGTAAACCCCCGAGCGGCCGCGCCTTTGGTCGCTGACCACTTCGTTGCCCTCGACGCTAATCAACGGCGTGATGTTCCCCAGTTGCCGGATACGTTTGGCCCGCTCCGGCGTGAGGAATTGGCCATTGGTGAAAACCTGAAAGTAGACATCCGGATGCCGCGCTAGCATGTCGAGCAGCTTGGGGTGCATAAACGGCTCGCCGCCGACGATGCCGAAGAAACTATTGCCCATGCGTTTGGCTTCGTTGAGCAGACGATCAAAAGCCTCGGGGCTGATGGTCTGCTGTTTGGCAGCGACATCGACCCAGCAGCCCTGACAGCGCAAATTGCACGAGTTGATCACGCTGATGTATAGAAAAGGCGGAAAGACCTCGCCCCGTTTCAGACGCGACTTGTGATTCTGGACCGAGAGCATCCCCTTGACGCCCATATTCCAGAACAGCTTCCACAGGGCATGCAGATCGGCACGCGTCAGCAGTCGGTATCCCAGATGCAAAGTTGGCCACATGGCAGGAGGTCTCGTCTCGGGGCGGAGCAGGCTTCTCTCACTAAGCCTACGAACGGAGCCTGCCAACGTCGAGACAGGCCAACTCCGCGCCGCCTTAGCACGCTGGACCGCAAACGAGTCCTCTCTGCAAGGACCCCAAGCAAGTGGTTCCTGACGGCAGCCCCCAAAACGACGACTCCCGCCCGAAACAACCGGGCAGGAGTGCTAGGAGGCAGGCGTTAGCCCATCCGGGCGGCTTAGTACATGTCATCCATGCCTGCGCCGCCGGCCGGCTTCTTCTCTTCCTTGGGCATCTCGGCGATCAGGGCGTCGCTGGTCAGCAACAGCGTGCTGACGCTGGCGGCGTTTTGCAACGCGCTACGCACCACCTTGGTCGGGTCGATGATCCCCTCTTGCACCATATCGATGTAGCGATCCAAGCGGGCATCGTAGCCAAACGTCGGCGAATTGTTGGCCAGCACGTTGTTCATCACCACCGCGCCATCTTGGCCGGCGTTTTCGGCGATTTGCTGGATGGGGGCGCGGCAAGCCCGCAGGATGATCTCGTAGCCGACCTTTTCATCCTGGCTGAGGTTTTCAGCCTTCAGGCCGGTGCTGGCGCGGAGCAGGGCGACCCCACCGCCGGGCAGGATGCCTTCCTGGTTGGCGGCCCGAGTGGCGTGCATGGCGTCTTCGACACGGGCCTTCTTTTCCTTCATCTCGCTCTCGGTGGCCGCACCCACATTGATCTTAGCCACACCACCCGACAGCTTGGCGATCCGCTCGCTGAGTTTTTCGCGGTCGTAGTCGCTGGTGCTCTTCTCCAACTCGCGCTGAATGGCTTGGATGCGGCCCTGGATCGCTTCCTTCTTGCCGTAGCCCTCGATGATGACCGTGTTCTCCTTGTCGATCTTGACTTTCTTGGCCCGGCCGAGTTGATCCAAGCGGACCGATTCCAGCGTGATGCCCAGGTCTTCAAAGATGGCTTGTCCGCCGGTCAGGATGGCGATGTCTTCGAGCATGGCCTTGCGGCGGTCGCCGTAGCCCGGAGCCTTGACGGCGGCGCATTTGAACGTGCCGCGCAGTTTGTTGATGACCAGCGTCGCCAAGGCTTCGCCTTCGACTTCCTCAGCGATGATGAGGATCGGCTTACCCTGTTGCAGCACCTTTTCCAAAACCGGCACCAAGTCCTTGTTGCTGCTGATCTTCTTCTCATGGATGAGGATGTACGGATCTTCCAGCTCGCACTCCATCTTTTGCGGATCAGTCACGAAGTACGGGCTGAGGTAACCGCGATCAAACTGCATCCCTTCGACGAACTCGTGGTTGGTGGCCGTCGTCTTGCCCTCTTCGACGGTAATGACGCCGTCCTTGCCCACCTTGGCCATCGCCTCGGCGATGATTTTGCCGATCTCGCGGTCATTGTTGCTAGCCACGGTAGCGACGTTTTCCAAGTCCTGCTGAGACTTAATGTCGATTTTCATGCTTTGCAGCTTGGCCACCACATCCTCGACAGCCTTTTCCATGCCGCGTTTCATCAGCATGGGGTTGACGCCGCTGACGACGGCCTTGAGACCTTCGTTGTAAATGGCTTCGGCCAGGACAGTGGCGGTGGTGGTGCCGTCGCCGGCCACGTCGCTGGTTTTGCTGGCGACCTCGCGGACCATGCGAGCGCCCATGTTTTCATATTTATCTTCCAGTTCGATCTCCTTGGCGACGGTGACGCCGTCCTTGGTAACCGTGGGGGAACCGAAGCTCTTCTGAATGATGACGTTACGGCCCTTGGGACCGAGGGTGACCTTCACCGCTCGCGCGAGTTTGCTCACCCCACGCCGCATCGCTTCACGAGCTTCTTGATCAAAAGCAATTTGCTTAGCTGCCATGTTTATCTTGCCCTTATCTGACGTTCGTGTGAATGGGAATTCTGCAAGTAGAAAAAGCCGATCACTCCACCACTGCCAGGATGTCGCCAGCTCGCATCAGAAGCACTTCATCTGTGCCGCTCTTGAACTCATCCCCAGCCCAAGAGGTGAACAGTACCTTGTCCCCGACTTTGACATCCAACGGCACACGCTGACCCTTTTTGTTGAGGGCACCCGGCCCGACGGCCAGAATCGTGCCTCGCTTGGGTTTGTCCTTGGCGGTGTCCGGTAGCAGGATGCCGCCGGCTGTGGTTTCCGCAGCTTCTTCGCGTTTGACAACAACGCGGTCGCCCAGAGGGGTGATTTTCATGGTCATCTCCATTGGTGAACCTCGTGATTGCGAGTTCAAGCAGCAATAATCGTGCCCGAAAAAGACCTTCTCCCTAAGATCGATTCCCTGCATCACTTACGTCGCCGGCCTCCTCTCAGCATCGCCCTGGCCATCTGCCAGCTTGGCAAACGACTGCCAAGCCGACAGCCCGCCCTCCTAGGCTTGGACTTCGACTCCGGCTCGGACTCAGACTCGGCCCCCGCCATCGACAACGATCGTCTGACCCGTGAGATAGGCCGCCGCTGGCGAACACAGGAAAGCCGCAACGCCCGCAATGTCCTCGGGTTGGCCATGCCGGCCCAAAGGGACACGACGAAGCCAATCGTGATAACGCTGCGGATCGGCAAACAGGGCAGCAGCGAAACGGGTTTCGACCAGCCCGGGAGCGATGGCATTGACCCGCACCCCTTGCGGTCCTAGTTCGCGTGCCAACGCCCGCATGAGCCCCAGCAGCCCCGCTTTACTGACGCTGTAGGCTCCTAAGCCTTCGATCGGCTCCAGGCCGGCCACCGACGCCACAAACAGCAGACAGCGTGCCCCATGCCGCACCCCCTGACGGGCCGTCTCCAGCGCTCCGGTGAGGTTGACTTGTAGAATCTTGTTCCAGGCCTCGGCCGAGATGTCCAACAAAGGCCCCAGCACCGGGTTGGTGGCCGCGTTGATCACGACCACCTGAGGCAAGGCTTGCTCGCGGGCCAACTCGGCGAACAACTCTGCAATCGCTGCCGGATCGCCCTGATGACAACCATAACCCCGCGCTCGCGGCACCGTGGCGGCCGCTTGCTCGGCAGTGTCGCGTTGTCGGCCGGTCAAGGCCACGCTCGCCCCACAGGCACTCAGGGCACGAGCGATGGCCAGGCCGATGCCCCGCGTGGCTCCGGTGACCAGAGCGTGCGTCCCACGGAGGTCGAATAGGGGGTTCATGCGGGAGCCTCGACTCGTGGCCAGCGTAGTGTGAAACAGGTCCCTTCTCCGAGCTTACTCTCGACGTGGATCTGGCCGCCATACCCCTGGACAATCTGCTGAACGATGGCCAAGCCCAGCCCGGTACCGGTTTGTTTGGTGGAGTAAAACGGTTCGAAGATCCGCGCTTGGACTTCGTCGCTCATGCCGTGACCGCTATCTTGGACGACGAGTTGCACCGCATTGCCGGATTCTTGGACGCACAGCCGCAGTACGCCTCCTTGGGGCATGGCATCGCGGGCATTGAGGCATAGATTGATCAGCACTTGTTGAATCTGAGCCGGAGACGCTTCGATGTACACAGGCAGCGGTGCCAGGTCCGACTCGATCACGATCGATGACGGCAAGGTCGATCGCAACAACTCCAGCGTGTTGCGGACGACTCGGTTGAGGTCCACCGGGCAGGTCGGCGTGGTGCGATGCCGCGTCAACGCCAGCAATTGCTCGGCCAGTCCCGCCGCTTGTTCGCCTGCCTCGCTGATTTTTTTCAAGTCCGCCAACACCGGATGATCGCCGGGTAGATGCGACCGGGCCAGATCGGTCAGGTTCAGCACCACCCCCAGCCAGTTATTGAAGTCGTGGGCCACGCCGCTAGCCATGCGGCCGACGATCTCCAGGCGTCGGGCGTGTTGCAGTTGCTGTTCGAGTTGACGTTCCCGGGTGACATCCAGCAACAAGACCATCGCCCCGAGCAACGTCTGCTCGCCGTGCATGCGTGGCTGAATGAGCATCAGTGCGGTCTTCTGCTCGCCGGACTTGGCCCGGAATCGAACCTCTGTCCGGCCGCACCGGCCTTCCCAGACTGTGCGAAAGAGTTCCAAGACCGTGGGCAAATCCTCGGAGTGAATCAGGTTCATCCAAAGTTGCGGCTCCTGAATCTCGCTCAGTTGATAGCCGGAGAGTTGGGCCGTAGCAGGGTTGCAATAGTGGATGTTCATCTGACGATCGGTCAGCAGCACCATCAGCGGCAAGGTTTCCACCAGGTTACGAAAGCGTTCTTCCGAGAGACGGATCGTCTCGCGTGCCTGAATGTAGCTGCTAATATCGGAAAAAGTCAGCACCATGCCCGCTGTCCCAAGCGGCATGGCATTGCACAACAGCCAACGCAGCATCGACGCATCGCTGGGCGAAACGGTTGCCCCGCTGGGATAGCCGCCCAGCACCACATGGCGCACCGGTCGCCCCGTCCGCCGCGCCACCATCACCGGATGCTCCTCCAGCGGCAAGACGCTTGCATCCTCCCGCACAAATTGCCAGTCCAACTCCGACAACAGTCGGCCGCGTAGGCTCTCGGCGGAATGACCAAACAAGAGCGAGGCAGCGGGATTGCTAGCCTGGATGCGTCCCTGGGCATCGAACACCAGCAAGCCCTCGGCGATGGTTTCAATCACCGCACGGAACCGCCCCTCGCTGTCTTTGCGGGCGGCCTCGGCCTGATGCAGGGCTGTCAAATCCTCAAATACCCACACCGCCGCCTCTTCTCGCTCTCGGGCTTGCAGCTTTACCGGTGCGCCCCAAGCGACCAACGGCACCCGCCGACCATCGGGCCGATGAACGACGATATCATCGCGCATGGTGGTTCGTCCATGATACAAAGCCTGATAAACGGGCAGTTCCTCGGTGGGATAGACACTTCCGTCAGGACGAAACAGGCGATAATGATTCACAAACTGCGACAACGGAATGCTGGCGTCCTCGCGTTGCCCTAGCAGTTGCCGGGCCCGGGCATTCACGACGATCGGCACGCCTTGAGAGCCGGCCACAAAAAACACCCCTGTGGGCAGGTTTCCTACCAGGGCGTTGAACATCCCGGTCGTCCGCCGCAAGTCGTCCGCAATCAGGCGTTGCTCGGTAATCTCGCTGACAATCCCTTCCCAGCCCAGAAGATTGCCATCTGCATCCCGCACCGGGGCCAACGTATCCCGCAGCCACCGCGGTTTCATCGCGGGCGCGTCGGGTGGCCGCCATCCCCGTGAGAGTTCTTCGTTCAGACGATATTCACAAACCACTGCTTGCTCTTGACGCCGCAGTTGCCCGACGGCCGCGAGCAGGATTTCGCGATCTTCGGGGTGAACCACCCCCAGCCAACGGTTGTAGTCGCCCAGGAGTTGCTCCGGGGGCATCCCCACGATCGGCTCACTGGCGGCGCTGACCAGCGTGATCTCCGGCGCTCGCTCCGGGTTGCGCCAACGGGCACTGTAGATCACTACCGGCACCTGGGCGGCGATCTGTCGATAGGCCGTCTCGTGGTTGCGGGCCCAGGCGGCCGCCGAGGCAATCAGCAATGCCGTGGTGGCCTGAGCGTACAGGTGCGCCTGGAGATAAGCAACAGCCAGTAGCGAATCCTCCGGCCGAGGCCAAAACTGGCGGGCTAGCAGGGGCAAACTACCTGAGGCGGCCGCGACGATCAATCCACCGCGCAACCCCTGCCTCAAACACGCCCACACCACAAATAACAATTGGATGCCCCACAACGGCCAAATCGCGATCTCTCTTGCCGAGGACAGCCAGCTAAAAAACAGACACAACAACGAGGTGCCGATGGCCAACAGCACGGTTTCCCCAATGTCGAGCAGCGTCCAGGTTTCCGAGCGTGTCACCAGCGAGGCCGTCTCGCGTTCTTCCAGCGAGTCGCGTTCATAGGCGATCCAGTTTAGACGCATCAGCAGCGGGGTCAGAAGCACCAATAAGGGGGGCGCGACCAGAATCCAACTCAACGCCCGGTCGAGCCACATCCGCGACAACAGCAGCAGATGAACCTCGAGTAGCTCCTCTAATAACCACCACGCCAGCAGCCAACGGACGGCTGCCGCCACAAACGCCACCACCCCCGGAACCAGGAATACAAACAAGGTCGCCGAGCGGGGGCCCCGCAGGAATCGCGCCCCTTGAGCCAACACATGATAGGCCCACCAGGCGGCCAAGGGTTCCAACACCAACCCGGCACACTCCACCAGCACCCAGCCCAGAGGCAACGTCCCACTCAGCAGTTGCCGACCCAGAATCACCAGACAGCCCGCCGCGAGCAGCGTCGTGGCGAACGACCAGCCAAACCAAGCCACCAGAACCAAGGCGAAACCCAACGCCGGGGTCCACAGCGCTACTGCCTGAGTTGAAAAGAGTAGCGGATGGGTGAGCACAACGATCAGGGCCAATAGCAGCGCCAGTCGTCGCCCGTTGCGGCGAGCCTCGGCCAATCCGGTCGGGGACTCAGTGCAACGGGACCGTGTGGGCATGTTGGAAAGCATTGATTCTGGGCGCAGGGGAAGCAGTTTATCGGCCGGTAGTACCATAAGGAACCCGCCCCGACACCACAGAGGAGCTTATACAGACCAGCAAAGGGCCAACCGATCATCCACCTCAGGCAAGGGGGCGAACGGACAATCCCCTGACAATTTAGGTCAAGCTTCGCGGTGCAACAAGAAGGAATAACCATCAAAAAGCAAAAGCGACAAAAATTCTCCGAAAATTGCTCAACCGCTCACCTCACGTCGCCGCGCGACTGCCTGGAGCATCTTTGGGCTTCAGGGAACCGTTGGCTTCACTTCGATCGTCTGTGTGAACCTCTTTGGCTCGTTGCTGTCCTGCTTGATACAATAAATTTCGTCACTTGGAGTGAGAATCCGGACATGAGCAAGGGCGCTTATCACGGACCGCTAGAACCCGTCGATCCGTGCTGCTATCGCATCCCCAAAAGCTACAAGCCCGGCATGCGCGTCGATGGCCTGATCTTCGCCAATGCAAACCTTATGGCCACCCTGGCCAAAGATCAGGCACCCGAGCAGGTGGCCAATGTCGCCCACTTGCCCGGCATTCAGGTGGCCAGCTTGGCCATGCCCGACATTCACTGGGGGTACGGCTTTCCGATCGGCGGGGTTGCGGCGACGGACCCCGAGGAGGGCGGCGTCATCTCGCCGGGCGGCGTTGGCTACGACATCAACTGCGGGGTGCGGCTCATTCGCACCAACTTGACGTATCAAGAGGTCAAGCCGCACTTGCGCGAGTTAGTCGAAACCTTATTTAATGCTGTCCCCACGGGCGTCGGTCAATCAGGCCGTTTCCGCTTCACCGACAAGGAAGTACGCCAACTCATGCTCCGGGGCGTACCGTTCCTGCTGGAGCGTGGCTGGGCCACACCGGCTGATATTGCCCACACCGAAGCGGGCGGCTGCCTGGAGGGGGCCGAGCCTGATCACGTCAGCGACATCGCGGTGCGTCGCGGCCAGGATCAGTGCGGCACGTTGGGATCGGGCAACCACTTCCTCGAAGTGCAAGTGGTCGATCACGTCTTCGACACCGAGTGTGCCGAGGTCATGAACTTACAAAAGGATCAAGTGTGCGTCATGATCCACTCCGGCTCGCGTGGCCTGGGCTATCAGGTCTGCGACGACGCCCTGCGCGATCTGCGTCGCGCCCCGGAGAAGTACGGCATCGCTTTGCCGGACCATCAGCTGGCTTGCGCTCCGGTCCACAGCCCCGAGGGCCGACGTTACATCGGCACCATGCGAGCCGCCGCCAATTATGCCTGGTGCAATCGGCAGTTGCTCACCGTGCAGGCGCGAGAGGTGTTTGCTCGGGTCTTCGGTCGCTCCTGGGCCGAGTTGGGCATGAGCCTGCTGTACGATGTGGCCCACAACATCGCCAAGCTGGAAGAACACACTATCGGCAGGAAGCAAAAGAAGGTCTGGGTGCACCGCAAGGGGGCGACCCGGGCCTTCCCGGCCGGCCATCCCGAGGTACCCGACGTTTATCGCGGTATTGGCCAGCCGGTCATCATTCCCGGTGACATGGGCCGCGCCTCGTGGATTTTGGTCGGCCAGCCCGGCAGCATGGAGCGTACCTTTGGCACGACTTGCCACGGTGCGGGCCGGGTCATGAGCCGTACCGAAGCCGTCCGCCGGGCCGGCTCCCGACGCATCGACAAGGAACTCGAAGGACGCGGTGTCATTGCCCGTGCCCAGAGCCGCAAGGGCTTGGCCGAGGAACAGCCCGACGCCTATAAGAACGTCGATGACGTGGTGGAAGTGGTCGATGGCGCAGGACTGAGCAAACGCGTCGCCCGCATGCGACCCATTGGCGTCATCAAGGGCTGACCTCTCGGCCAGACCTTCGTACAATCGTCGGGAACTTTCACGCCGACGATTGCTCGAGGGACTGATAGCATGGCCAACGCCACCCCGACTGCCCTTCCTTGGGCCCAACGCACGTTTCTGGGCCATCCTCTTGGTCTGTATGTGTTGTTCTTCACTGAGATGTGGGAGCGCTTCAGCTATTACGGCATGCGAGCGCTCCTCATTCTTTACATGACGCAATACTTTCGCTGGGCCCAAAAAGACGCCAGCACCATCTACAAAGTCTACACCTCCTTTGTCTACATCACTCCCATCCTGGGCGGCTTCCTCGCCGACCGCTACATCGGCAACCGCTGGGCCGTCATCATCGGGGCCTCCTTGATGGCTGTGGGCCACTTTCTGATGGCCTTTGAAGAATATCCCATTTTCCTGGCGGCGCTGATTTTCCTAATTCTGGGTAACGGCATGTTCAAACCGAACATGTCGACGCAGGTGGGACGGCTCTATCCCGTCAACGACGGTCGCCGCGATGCGGCCTACACCATCTTTTACATGGGGATCAATCTCGGAGCGTTTCTCGCGCCGCTGGCGTGTGGCTGGCTCAAGGACAACACGCTGGGCGGCTTCCACGCTGGCTTCACCATGGCCGGCATCGGCATGGTCATCGGCCTAGTGATCTATCTGGTCGGCCAACCATTGATTATGGAGATCGACGATTCCAAAACTCCAGCGGCTACGCCGCAGGGAAACGCCCCCGCCGGAGCCGATCGTCCGCTCACCGAGGCCGAAGCTGCCCGCACCCCGAGCATTTTGGGTTCGCTCAGCCAGGCCGTGCCTCCGCTTCTGTACATTCTAGCGGCGATTCTGCTGATCCTTGCCCCGACCTACTTTGTGCTGCAAACCGGTTGGAAACTAGAAGCCCTGCGCAAGGGGATCGGCTCGGGGCCTTTCTGGGATGCCCTGATGATCGCTATCGGCAGTGTCTGCTTGGCTTTGGTTGGCTTCGTGTGCAGCCGAGTGCAAAACGCCCTGCGCGATCGGGTGGTGGCGATTCTCATCCTGGGCGTGTTCGTGATGTTTTTCTGGGCCGCCTTCGAGCAGGCAGGCAACGTACTCAACCTGTGGGCCGAGAACAACACCAACCGTTACCTCTGGAAGCCGATGCAGCCGTTGCCTGTCTACCCGGAAGTGCATGCCGACGGCCCGCAGGCCGACAACGAAGCACGCCCTGGCCAGCAGACGTTGTGGCAACGTTTTAGCACGATGTTTGTCCTCAAGCCGGCCCCCGAGGGCCAGGAGACGAGATCTTGGGGCCAATTCTTCGAGGGGTTCTTCAATCCCATCAGCACGGAGTCGTTTCAGTCGATCAACGCCCTGGCGATTTTTATTATCGCGCCGGTGTTTGCCTATCTGTGGATCTTTCTGGACCACCGCAACCTGCAGCCGTCCATCCCCTTGAAGATGTTCTTCGGGTTGTTGCTGATGGCGTTGTCCGTCTCGGTGATGATCGGGGCCGCCCGCCAAGAAGACCGCCTCAGCAGCGTCCCCTGGGAGGGGCCTTTGCCCGCCGGTTTGCATCTGGAGAAGGATCGTCTCGGCCGGCTCGATGACAAGGGGCATTTCGAGCCGTTCCATGCTGGCCGCCTGCGTCTGATCAACGGCGAATTGCAGGTCAACGGCGTGCTGCCACTCACGGAGCGTGACGTGATTTTAGGCGCGACCGCACCCGCATCGTTCAAGCAGACGCTTAAGGAACTCGCGGACAAATCCAAGCAACTAACCCAGGAAAATCCCTCGGTGTCGGCGACGTTGGTCGACTTGCCACCCGGCTTCGATTTCAAGTTCACGGGACTCAAGCCCAACGAGGCCCAATGGGATGCCCAGACGCGCACACTAACGGTGTTCACCGAACTGCGCGAACGCGAGCAAACCGGGCTGCGGGTCGCCGCCGCCGAGCCTAACTTCCGAAACGCCCTCAACGCCCTGTATCTCAAGGCCGGCGACGCTCGCGTCAGCGGCTGGTGGTTATTCTGGAGCTACATCCTGGCTACTCTGGGCGAGTTGTGCCTATCGCCCGTGGGGCTGTCGATGGTCAACAAACTCGCCCCACGCGATTATTCGACCATGCTCATGGGCGTGTGGATGCTCACCAGTGCGTTCGGCAACTTCGCCGCCGGGGCCGCCGGCGAATACTGGGGCACTTATCCGCCGGACACCTTCTTTATCTGGCTAACCGCGATCGTCTCGGCTGCGGCCATTGTCTTGCTGCTGGTAGTAAGGCTGTTGGTCGGTACGATGCACGGCGTGAAGTAGCGCAGGTGCGAGGCCCTGGGCGGCTAGCCCTCAGGGAGAGGTGATCATGCGACATCCCGGCGGACTTTACACACTTTTTCTGGTAGAGATGTGGGAGCGCTTTAGCTTCTACGTCATGAACGCACTTTTCATCTATTACATGACCAGCCCGGACAATGGCCATCCCTTCCTCCAGCGGTACGCCAGCATCATCTATGGCCTGTATTTGGGGGCGGTCTATTTCATGCCGTTTCCGTTCGGCATTTGGACCGATCTACAACTGGGCTACCGCTGGGCGATCATCCTCGGCGCGTTGCTCATGGGCCTGGGCCATGTGCTGTTGGCGTTTGATCCCTTGCCGTTTTTCTTCTCCGGCTTGGTGTGCCTGGCCTTGGGCAACGGCCTGTTCAAACCCAACATCAGCACGCTCGTGGGCAATTTGTACCCGCCCAACGATCCCCGCCTGGACAACGCCTATACCATCTTTTACATGGGTATCAACCTCGGTGCCTTCCTCGCTCCCATCGTGGCCGGCATCGTCCGCGTGCATTACGGCTTCCACTGGGCCTTTGGTGTCGCGGGGATCGGCATGGCCATCTCGCTGCTGTTGTTCCTGTCGTTGCAGCATACGCTCGTGTTCGACCGCCGCGACAAGATTGAGGTCGCCGAGGTGGTGCCACCGCAGCTTCAGTGGAATCGGCATACAGCTCTGCTGATTATTTTTGTGATCGTGGCGTTATTTTGGCTTGGCTTTAAGCAGAACGGTAACACCTTGAAGCTGTGGTTCAAGGATCATACCGATCGCACGGCACCGTGGTGGTGGCCAAGCTTCCTTTTAGACAAACAGGGGCAAATCACCACAGAGTATGTGAGTTCGATCAATCCGTTCTTCGTGCTGCTTTTTAGCCCGCTGCTGGTGCTGTGCTGGACCAATCTCCGCCGCGTCGGGCTGGAACCCTCGACACCGGCCAAGATCGGCCTGGCCATGCTGCTGACCGCTGGGGCGTTTTTCCTCATGGCCCTGGGCGGCCTAGCAGGCGGCAATACCGGCTTGGTGTCCCCTGGTTACCTTCTTGGCGCCTTTGCCATCATCACCACTGCCGAGTTGTGTCTGTCGCCGATCGGCTTGTCGTTGGTGAGCAAACTAGCCGCCCGCGAACAACGCTCGATGTGGATGGGGGGGTGGTTCGCAGCTACGGCTCTGGGGGGTTATGGCTCGGGCCTGATCGGCTCGTATTGGAAAATCTGGGACAAATCGAGCTTCTTCTTTGTCCTGGCGGGAACCTCGCTGTTTGCTTTCCTCTTGTTGCTGCTGTCTTATCGCTATCTGCTGGCTGCCATGCCCACACGAGCGACAAGCCAACCATCTCTTGGTCAGACAACGATTCTTGCTGAAAATTCCTCTGCTACGGCCCTAACTAAGGTGCAGACATGACGCGCAAAAAGACCTGGATTCTTACCGATGCGCATGGCGATGTGTGGCTCGATAGTTTCACGGCCAGCAACGACTCGCTGCGCCTGCCGACGCCCCACGACTGGAGCCTCCGCAAGCGGACGTTGCGCGGCGGGCTGCGCGACGGCATCGACCTGATCGAGTTGCACAACGGTGCCCTGACGCTGTCCATCCTGCCGACACGCGGCATGGGGCTATGGCGCGGCGACTACCACGGCCTGCGTCTAGGGTGGACCGCACCCATCGAGGGGCCGGTGCATCCCAAATATGTAAATCTAGCCGATCGGGGCGGCCTAGGATGGCTGGCTGGCTTCGATGAACTCTTGTGCCGCTGTGGCCTAGCCTTCAACGGCCCGCCCGGCATCGACAACGGCCAACCGCTCACCTTGCACGGCCGCATCGCCAACAGCCCGGCCAACTTGGTCGAGGTCAGCGTCGCCCTCGATCCACCTTACGAACTGAGCGTCAGTGGTGAAGTCGAAGAGGGGGCGCTGTTCTTCGGCCGCTTACGCCTGCGGACGACCTATAGCACGGTGCCCGGCTCGAACCGCCTAGTCATCAGCGATCGCATTGACAACCTGACGACACAGCCGGCCGAGATGCAGCTGTTGTATCATTGCAATCTGGGGCCGCCGTTCCTGGAGCCGGGTAGCCGTGTGCTGGTGCCGTTCCGCGAGATGGCTCCGTTGACGCCACGCGCTGCCGAGGGGATCGACACCTACGAGACCTACGCCCCGCCGACGCCCGGTTTCGCCGAGCAGGTCTACGTCTACCAACCGCTCGCCGATGCACGCGGCCAGACGCTGGCCCTGCTAACCAACGCTGCCGCTGACAAAGGCGTGTGCCTGCGTTGGAACACGGCCTCCCTGCCCTGCTTCACGGTCTGGAAAAACTCGCTGCCGCTGGAGGAGGGCTACGTCACCGGCCTAGAGCCAGCCACCGGCTATCCCAATTTCAAGAGCTTTGAGCGCCAGCGCGGCCGGGTGCGGACGATCCCACCAGGCGGCCACTGGCAAGCGACCTGGAG
>Ga0272446_1001546_pt1 | contig 33257 bp, 27 predicted proteins | sample YNPCB0061_FD_194587 | JGI IMG/M metagenome (GOLD analysis project Ga0272446, IMG submission 194587) | Hot spring microbial mat communities from Yellowstone National Park, WY, United States - YNP-CB-006-1 | ecosystem: Environmental > Aquatic > Thermal springs > Hot (42-90C) > Sediment | place...
TGGACCGGCAACCCGACCTCCACGGGCTACACCTGGAACGTCGGCGACTGGTTCATCAAGCCCTGACGAGCAGGCGCTCGAGAGCGTCCCTCGCCTGAATGGAGGCCCCGGGGCGTACGCCCCGGGCCCTCCTTCATAACCTGCCTCGCCCGTTCGCCGTATCCTTCCGGCGTCGTGGCCGACCGCCCACCCAGCCCCTGAGGTTCGCGGGTAGAGGTTCGCGGGTACGTGAGCAAGTACATCATCCGCCGGCTGACCCAGGCGATCCCGGTCCTGTTCGGGATCACGATCGTGGTCTATGCGATCCTGCTCGCCGCCCCCGGCGGGCCAACTGCCCGGTTCGCGAACAACCCGAAGTTCACCGAGGCCGACCGCGCCAAGTTCAAGAAGGCGTGGGGTCTCGACCAGCCGATCCCTGTCCAGTACTGCCGCTGGATGGGCATCTGCAACCCGGACAACGAGGGCCTGGCGGTGTTCATCGGCCCGACCGGCTGGCCGGCCTTCCTGCCGACCGCGGTCAGCGGCACGACGAACGGCGTCCTCCACGGCGACCTCGGGGTCTCGATCGACACCGGCGAGGCGGTCGCCTCGAGGATCGCCCGGGCCGCCCTGCCGACGTTCATCCTGGCCGGCAACGCGCTCGTGATCTGGATCCTCGTCGCGCTCCTGATCGGGGTCTACGCGGCGATCCATCGCTATTCGCTCTTCGACCAGGCGGCGACGGTGTTCGCCTACGTCGGCTACGCGATGCCCACCTTCTGGCTCGGGATCATGCTCATCTTCCTGTTCAGCGGTCCGGGCCTGAACATCCTGCCCGCCGGGGGGATGACCGAGACCCGCCTCTCGCCGCCGTTCGGGAGCGATGCCTACTGGCAGTACTTCGCGGCCAACCCGGGCACGGCGATCGTCGACATCCTGCGCCACCTGATCCTGCCCGTGTTCACCCTGGTCGTGGTCAACATCGCCGGCGACTCGCGGTTCATCCGCTCGAGCATGCTCGAGGCGCTCGGCCAGGACTACGTCCGGACGGCGAAGGCGAAGGGGCTCCCGGCGCGGGTCGTGATCTTCAAGCACGCCCTGCGCAACGCGCTCCTGCCGGTCGTGACGAACATCGGCCTCGAGATCCCGTTCCTGTTCACCGGGGCGATCGTGACCGAGACGATCTTCTCCTGGCCGGGGATCGGCCGGATGACGATCGAGGCGACCCGCTCGTTCGACTATCCGACCCTGATGGGCCTCCTGCTGATCACCTCGATCCTGGTCGTCCTGGCCAACCTGATCGCGGACATCATGTACGCGATCGTCGACCCGCGGATCCAGTACTGAGATCGGGCGAACGATGACCCCTCTCCAGCCCGGCTCCCAGCCGGACATCGTCGAGATCATCCGCAAGGAAGGCAGCTCGGTCGACTACGAGGTCGGACTCGAGTCGCTCAACCAGTGGCAGCTCGCCTGGCGTCGCTTCCGCAAGCACCGGCTCGCCCTCGTCGGCCTCGGCATCCTCGGCTTCCTGATCGCGGTCGCGATCGTCGGCCCGATCTTCATGCCCTTCGAGTTCGACGTCATCCCGAAGCCGGACCAGATCGTCTACCAGGGCCGGCCGCCGTCGCTTGCCCACCCGTTCGGCGAGACCGGCGGTCTTCAGCGCGACGTCCTCCTGCTCGTGGTCAACGGTGCCCGGACCTCGCTCTTCATCGGCTTCAGCAGCATGTCGGTCGGGGTCCTGATCGGGACGATCGTCGGCTCGGTTGCCGGCTACTTCGGCGGCTGGGTCGACAACATCCTGATGCGGATCGTCGACGTCATGCTCAGCCTGCCGCTCCTGTTCGTCATCCTCGTCGCCAGCCGCTTCTTCGGCAACGGCAACGTGATCCTGATCATCATCATCTTCGGGGTCTTCTCGTGGATGACGATCAGCCGCCTGACCCGCTCGCTCTTCCTCTCGATCCGCGAGCTCGAGTTCGTCCAGGCTGCCCGGGCGGTCGGGCTGAGCGACCGGCGGATCATCTTCCGCCACATCCTGCCCAACGCGATGAGCCCGATCATCGTCTCGGCCAGCCTGCTGATCGCGGCCAACATCATCGCCGAGGCGTTCGTCAGCTTCCTCGGCTTCGGGGTCAACCCGATCTACCCGACCTGGGGCAACATCCTCTCGAACGCGCTGACCTTCATCCCGCTCGGCAACTGGTGGTGGCCGGCCTTCCCGGGCCTGGCGATCATCTTCACCGTCCTGGCGGTCAACTTCATCGGTGATGGCCTGCGGGACGCTCTCGACCCGCGCAGCAAGGAGTAGCCGCGTGTCCCTCTCGATGGCCGCGCCGGACCCGGCCGCCGACCGGCCGGCGAACGACATCCTCCTCGACGTCCGGGACCTGCGGACCTACTTCCACGTCATGGACGGGACCGTCCGCGCGGTCGACGGCGTCAGCTTCTCGATCCGCCGGGGCCAGACCCTGGGGATGGTCGGCGAATCCGGCTGCGGCAAGAGCGTCACGGCCCTCTCGATCATGCGCCTGCTCGACATCCCCCCGGCCGAGATCGCCTCGGGCGAGATCATCTTCGAGGGTCGCGACCTGCTCAAGCTCTCCGAGGACGAGATGCGCGAGGTCCGCGGCAACGACATCGCGATGATCTTCCAGGAGCCGATGACCAGCCTGAACCCGGTCTTCACGATCGGCGACCAGATCGCCGAGGCGGTGATGCTCCACCAGGGCCTGAGCCGCAAGGAGGCCTGGGACAAGGCGATCGAGTCGCTCCGGGCGGTCGGGATCAACAACCCCGAGCGGCGGGTGAAGCAGTACCCGCACGAGATGTCGGGCGGGATGCGCCAGCGGGTGATGATCGCGATGGCCCTCTCGTGCGATCCGAAGCTGCTGATCGCCGACGAGCCGACGACCGCGCTCGACGTCACGATCCAGGCCCAGATCCTCGAGCTGATCAAGGAGGTCCAGGACCGGACCGGGACGGCGCTCCTGCTGATCACCCACGACCTCGGCGTCGTGGCCGAGACGGTTCACGACATCGCGGTCATGTACGCCGGGCGGATCGTCGAGCGGGGGACGGTCGAGGAGGTCCTCCTCTCGCCGAAGCACCCGTATACCGAGGGCCTGATCCGCTCGATCCCCTCGCGCGGCATGCGCGGCCAGCGCCTGAACGTGATCAAGGGCACCGTCCCGAACCCGTTCAACATGCCCGAGGGCTGCAACTTCGCGCCGCGCTGTCCGTACGCCTTCGAGCCGTGCTGGACGCTCGATCCGCGGATCGAGGAGGCCGACCCGCCCGACGTCGCCTGCTGGCTCTATACCCCGGCCCCCGGGTTCCCGGCCCCGAAGCGGGGCGCCGGGCGGGTGGCCGGTGAGCTGTCGACCGGGGTGCGCTCGTGAGCGCCGGGACGGGCGGGGCAGCGGGCACGCCGGCGGTCCCGGTGAGCGGCGCGACCGGGGCGGCCGGACCGGGCGCCCGGTCGGGCGAGGTCCTCGTCTCGGTTCGCGACCTGGTGAAGTACTACCCGATCTACGGCGGCATCCTGCGGCGCAAGGTCGGCGACGTGAAGGCCGTCGACGGGGTCAGCTTCGAGGTCCGCCGGGGAGAGGTGTACGGTCTCGTCGGCGAGTCGGGCTGCGGCAAGTCGACCCTGGGCAAGACCCTGATCCGGCTCCTCGAGCCGACGAGCGGGCAGGCCTCGATCGGGGGCGAGGAGATCTTCGCCAAGAAGGGCAACGAGCTCCGCCGGCTCCGGCGCCGGATGCAGATCATCTTCCAGGACCCGGTCGGTTCGCTGAACCCGCGGATGCCGGTCAGCGACATCATCGGCGAGGGGCTGATCGCCCAGGCCGACAAGGAGAACCGCTGGGGTGACCGCAAGGTCCGCGACAAGCGGGTCGAGGACTACCTCGAGGCGGTCGGACTCCGGCGCGACTACACGAGGCGGTACCCCCACGAGTTCTCCGGCGGCCAGCGCCAGCGGATCGGGATCGCCCGTGCGCTCGTCCTCGACCCGGAGTTCGTCGTCTGCGACGAGCCGGTCTCGGCGCTCGACGTCTCGATCCAGAGCCAGATCCTCAACCTCCTCCTCGACCTGCGCCAGGCCTTCGGGCTGACCTACCTGTTCATCGCCCACAACCTGTCGGTCGTCCAGTACCTGAGCGACCGGGTCGGGGTGATGTACCTGGGCAAGCTGGTCGAGGAGTCCGACGTCGCCGAGCTGTACGTCCGGCCGCGCCACCCGTACACGATCGCCCTCCTGTCCGCGGTTCCCGAGCCCGATCCGCGGATCCGGAAGAAGCGGCTCGTGCTCAAGGGCGACGTCCCCTCGCCGGCGGCGCCGCCGCCCGGCTGCCGGTTCCATACCCGCTGCTGGCTGCGCGAGCGGCTGGGCAACCCGGTCGAGTGCGAGACCCGGGAGCCGCTGCTGCTCGACATCGGCGCCGGCCACCGGGTCGCCTGCCACTTCGCCGACCAGGTCTCCGACAGCCTGGTCAGCGAGGTTGTCGGTCGCCAGGTCGGCCCGGGCCCGGCGGCCGGACCGGCCTCCGGCGCTGCCGCGGGCCCGACGGCGAGCGCCGCCCCGGCGACCGGACCGGCCTGAGCGCAGATGTTCCAGAACCGGCCTGTGAGAGGGGTATCATGCGCGGCACGCGGAACGTGATGGACCGCCCGGTGCCGGCCGGACGGACACGGACCACCGCACATCGAGTTGGAGGAGAGTGCATGTTGCGATTCCGCACCGGGGCGCTGATCGCCACGGCCGCGATCCTGTTTGCGGCCTGCGGTGGGGCTGCCAGCCCGTCGCCGTCGGCCAGCGAGGCACCGTCCGCGGCGCCGCCGTCCGAGGCGCCGTCGACTGCACCGTCCGAGAGCCCCTCGGGGGTCAAGGAGGGCGGGACGCTGATCGTCGGTCTGGGGGGTGACATGGTCCTCGCCGACCCGACCCTCGTCAGCGACAGCAACTCGTCGTACATCATGGAGAACGTGATCGAGGGCCTCGTCGGCCTGAAGCCGGGCACGACGAGCGAGGTCGTTCCGGTCCTGGCCGAGGCGCTGCCCGAGGTCAGCCCGGACGGCAAGACGTACACGTTCAAGGTCCGCCAGGGCGTGAAGTTCCACGACGGCACCCCGCTCGACGCGGCCGCCGTCAAGTACAACTACGAGCGCCAGCTGAACGCGCCGGCCGAGCTGCGCGACGCGTACAACTACTACTTCGGGGCCGTCTTCGGCTGGGGCGACCAGTCCAACCTGGCCTCGATCACGACCCCCGACGCGAACACGGTCGTCTTCACCCTGAAGCAGCCGCAGAGCAACTTCCTGCTCAGCCAGACGCTGCCCCAGTTCGGCATCCAGAGCCCGACCGCGCTCAAGGCGGGCGACGCGGACAACCCGGACCCGAGCAAGAGCAAGTACGCCCAGGGCCAGGGGACCGGCATGGTCGGGACCGGACCCTTCAAGTTCGCCGAGTGGGTCCCCAACGACCACGTCTCGATCGTCAGGAACCCCGACTACTGGAACCCGGCCGGGATGGCCCACCTGGACAAGATCGTCTACAAGCCGTACGCCGACCAGACCGCCGAGCTGAACGCGCTCCAGGCCGGTGACATCGACTTCGCCCAGACGATCTCGCCGAACGATGTCGCGACGGTCAAGGCCGACCCGACCCTCCAGGTCATCGACCGCGGCGAGTCGTGCAACATCGGCCTGCTCCAGATGAACCACACCCATCCGCCGCTCGACAACATCAACATCCGGTTCGCGATCGCCTACGCGCTCAACCGGCAGTCGTACATCGACGCCTTCTACGCCGGTCTGGCCGTGCCGGCCGACAACTGGATGCCGCTCGGCACCCAGTACGCCAAGCCGCTCGGCCTGCCGACGTACAACCCGGACAAGGCGAAGGAGTACATCGCCAAGTCCGGTCTCTCGGCCGACAAGCTGAAGATCACCTTCTACTACCCGTCCGACGTCGCGCGCCCGTACATGCCCGACCCGAAGGGCCTGGCCGAGGCGATCGCGCGCGACCTCGAGGCGGTCGGCTTCCAGATCACGTTCAAGACCGAGGGCTGGCGCACCGGCTACCTCGCCGACGAGGCGGTCGGCAAGTTCCCGATGTGGCTCCTCGGCTGGACCTGCGACTGGGCCGGTCCGGACAACTTCCTGGTCACCGCGTTCTTCCACTTCGACGGCGGGAAGCCGAACGCCGAGTTCGCCTACGGCCCGCCGGAGCTGAAGGCCGCCTTCGACGAGGCCCTCGCGGCGACCGACGACGCGACCGCCAAGGCGGCCTGGGAGAAGGCCCAGGACATCCTCGCCCGCGACCTGCCGACGGTTCCGCTCGTCAACTCGAAGCCGCCCGCGGCGGCCAAGGCCGACGTCAAGGGCTTCGTCGGGGCGGGCAACCTCGAGGAGCTGTTCAACTCGGTCTGGCTCGACCGGTAACCGTTCGCAGAGCTCGAGCGCGGCCGTCGCGGCCGCACCTCGTGACCGGCCCCCGGGGCGCCCGCCCCGGGGGCCGCTGAACCCTCAGGAGCGCTGTCCACGATCCCGTGATCAAGTACATCATCCGGCGCCTGCTGAGCACGATCCCGGTCCTGTTCGGGCTGTCGATCATCCTGTTCGCGTTCATCCACCTGCTGCCCGGCGACCCGGTCGCGGCGCTCCTCGGACAGCACGCCACCCCGGAGCTGACGGTCCGCATCCGCGAGCTGCTCGGGCTCGACCAGCCGCTCTGGCAGCAGTACCTGGGCTACCTGGGCCAGCTCTCGCGGGGTGACCTGGGCAAGAGCATCATCAACAACCGGCCGGTGATCGACGAGTTCCTGATCCGTTTCCCGGGTACGATCGAGCTCACGATCGCGGCCCTCATCCTCGCCGTCGGGCTGGGCATCCCGCTCGGGAGGTACGCCGCCCGGCACCCGCAGCAGCTCGGCGACGGGGTCGTCACGATCATCTCGCTCCTCGGCATCTCGATCCCGATCTTCGTCCTCGGCCTGACCCTCCAGTACATCCTGTCGGTCCAGCTGAAGCTGCTCCCGACCTCGGGCCGGCTCGATCCGCGGATCGACATCCCGACGGTGACGAACTTCATGCTCGTCGACACCCTGCTCGCGGGCGACACCGGGGCGTTCGTCGACGCCCTTCGCCACCTCGTCCTGCCCGCGATCGCCCTCGGCTCGATCCCGCTCGCGATCATCACCCGGATCACGAGGGCCTCGGTCCTCGACGTGAGCAACGAGGACTACGTGCGCACGGCCCGGGCCAAGGGTCTGACCGAGCGACGGGTCGACAGCCGCCACATCATGCGCAACGCCTGGCTGCCGGTCGTGACCGTGATCGGGCTCCAGGTCGGGGGCCTGCTCGCCGGGGCGGTGATCACCGAGACGGTCTTCTCCTGGAACGGGGTCGGGCGCTGGGTGGTCGAGGCGATCCAGGACCACGACTACTTCGTCGTCCAGTCCTCGATCCTGATCTTCGCCCTGATCTTCCTCGTCGTGAACCTCGTCGTCGATGTCGGCTACGCCTTCCTCAACCCGCGGATCAGGTACTCGTAGATGAGCCTGACGACCGCCGAACGCGCCCCCGGGGCGGCCGCCCGCGCCAGCCGCGGCCTGTGGCGGGACGCCCTGCGCCGGCTGCTGCGCAACGGTCCGGCCCTGGCCGGGCTCTTCTTCATCAGCCTCTTCGTCGCGGCCGCGATCCTCGCCCCGGTCCTTGCCCCGTACGGTCCGCTCGAGGGCGAGCTGTCCGGCCGCCTCCAGCCGCCGAGCGCAGCCCACCTGATGGGCACCGACCTCCAGGGCCGCGACGAGTGGACGCGGATCCTCTACGGCGCCCGGGTCAGCCTCCAGGTCGGGGTGATCTCGGTCCTGATGGCGGTCCTGATGGGCGGCCTGATCGGCTCGGCCGCCGGCGCCCTCGGCGGTCGCGTGGACAACGTCCTGATGCGGGTCGTCGACGTCCTGCTCGCGGTCCCCGGCATCCTGCTCGCGATCGGGATCGTGGCCTGGCTCGACCGGGGCCTGCCCCAGATCATGCTCGCCGTGGCGGTCACGAACTCGCCGATCTTCGCCCGCATCCTGCGCGGCAGCCTGCTCGCCAACCGGGAGATGGACTACGTGATCGCGGCCCGCTCGATCGGCGCGTCCCGGCTGCGGATCCTCACCCGGCACCTGCTGCCGAACTCGCTCACGGCGCTGATCGTGGCCGCCACGCTCGCCCTGGCGACGGCGATCATCGATGTCGCCGGCCTCGGCTTCCTCGGCCTCGGCCCGCCCGACCCGCGGACCCCGGAGTGGGGGACGATGCTGACCGATGCGACGAAGTTCCTCCGCCAGGCGCCCTACCTGATCTTCTTCCCGGGCGCCGCGATCGTGATCAGCGCGATCGGGTTCAACCTCCTCGGCGACGGGCTGCGCGAGTCGCTCGACCCGCGCCTGAAGAAGTAGGGGCGACGATGGCGCTGCTCTCGGTCGAGGACCTCGTCGTCCGCTTCCGCACCCACGAGGGGACGATCCACGCCGTGAACGGGGTGAGCTTCGAGCTCGAGGAGGGCGAGCGGCTCGGGCTCGTCGGCGAGTCCGGCTGCGGCAAGAGCGTGACGAACCTGGCGATCATCCGGCTCCTGCCGAAGCCCGCGGGCCGGATCGAGGGCGGCCGGGTCCGGTTTGACGGACAGGACCTGATGGCCCTCGACGAGGCCGACATCCGCGACCTCCGGGGCCGGGAGATCGCGATGATCTTCCAGGACCCGATGACCAGCCTGAACCCGGTCCTGACGATCGAGGAGCAGATGGTCGAGACGATCCAGGCCCACCGCAAGGTCGGCCGGGACGAGGCCCGGGCCCGGGCGATCGAGCTGCTCGAGACGGTCGGGATCGCCCAGGCCGCCGAGCGGCTGCGGAACTTCCCGCACCAGTTCTCGGGCGGGATGCGCCAGCGGGTGATGATCGCGATGGCCCTCGCCCTCCACCCCAAGCTGCTGATCGCCGACGAGCCGACGACCGCGCTCGACGTCACGATCCAGGCCCAGGTCCTCGAGCTCCTGCGCGAGCTGACCGAGAGCAGCGGCACGGCCCTGATCCTGATCACCCACGACCTCGGCGTCGTGGCCGGGATGACCCAGCGGATCAACGTCATGTATGCCGGCTACGTGGTCGAGATGGCCCCGACCGGCGAGCTGTTCGCCCACCCCTCGCACCCCTACACGGTCGGGCTCCTGCACTCGGTTCCGCGGGTCGACGAGCGCGAGGGCGAGGAGCTGATCCCGATCGAGGGCCGACCGCCCGACATGCGCCAGCTGCCGGCCGGGTGCGCGTTCGCCCCCCGCTGCGCCTGGCGCCTCGAGCGGTGCTGGGTCGAGAACCCGCCTCTCCGGCCGCTCGTCGAGGGGACCCCGATCGTCACGACCGGGCCGCAGGCGAGCCACCTGATCGCCTGCCACAACCCGCCCACCCCCGACGAGGCGGCGAGCGGGCGACCGACCCGCCCGGGCTTCAGCCCGGCCCCGGCGCCGCCCGGCCTGATCGACGAGCTGAGCCCGCGCTCGAACGGGGTGCCGGGCGGCCTGGCCGACCTGGTCGAGGCGATCGAGGCGATCGAGGGGCCGCTGTCGGCGTTCCCGAGCGCGGCCGGGCTGCCCCTGCCGCCGGCCGAGGAGGGCCCCGATGGCGAGCGCTGAGCAGCGGGCGGCAGGCGGGGCGTCGGCGACGGGGCCGGCCGCGGGGGCGACCGGGCCGGCCGCGGGGGCGACCGGGCCGGGTGCCGGGCCGCTCCTCCAGGTCGAGGGGCTGACGGTTCACTTCCCGATCCGCCAGGGGATCATCATCGAGCGCCGCATCGGCGACGTCCGGGCGGTCGACGGGATCAGCTTCAGCCTGGCCCGGGGCGAGACGCTCGGCCTGGTCGGCGAATCCGGCTGCGGCAAGAGCACGACCGGGCGGGCGATCGTCCGGCTCTACGAGCCGACGGCCGGGCGGGTGCTCTTCGACGGGGTCGACATCACGACCCTCGACGCGACCGGCCTGCGCCGGATGCGCCGGCGGATGCAGATGATCTTCCAGGACCCGTACGCCAGCCTGAACCCGAGGATGACCGCCGGCGGGATCATCGCCGAGCCGCTCGAGATCCACCGGGTCGGCACGCCCGGCGAACGGCGCGAGCGCGTCCGCGAGCTGCTCGCGACCGTCGGCCTCAGCCCGGACTACGCGTCCCGCTACCCGCACGAGTTCTCCGGCGGCCAGCGCCAGCGGATCGGCGTCGCCCGGGCCCTCGCCCTCGAGCCGGACCTCGTCGTCGCCGACGAGCCGATCAGCGCCCTCGACGTCTCGATCCAGGCCCAGATCATCAACCTGCTCGAGCGCCTCCAGGGGCGGCTCGGGCTGACCTACCTGTTCATCGCCCACGACCTGTCGGTCGTCCGGCACATCAGCGACCGGATCGCGGTCATGTACCTCGGCCGGATCGTCGAGCTCGCCAGCTCGCGCGACCTGAACCGGACGCCGCTCCACCCGTACAGCGTCGCGCTCCTCTCGGCCGTCCCGATCCCGGACCCCGCGGTCGAGGCGCGCCGGCGGCGGATCATCCTCAAGGGCGACGTCCCCTCGCCGGCGGCTCCGCCGCCCGGCTGCCGGTTCCATACCCGCTGCTGGCTGCGCGAGCGGCTGGGCAACCCGGTCGAGTGCGAGACGATCGATCCCGAGTTCCGTTCCCTGGCCACCGACCACCAGGTCGCCTGCCACTTCGCCGAGAAGGTCGACGGGTCGGCCGAGCAGCTCCAGGCCGCCGGCCGCGGGACGGGCGGCGGCGCGCCGGTCGTCCCGGGCGGCGGCGCGCCGGTCGTCCCGGGCGGCTCGGCGGCCGCCGCGGGGGGTGCCCCGCCGGGCGCCCGGGCCGTCCCCCCGCCTGGAGCCTCCCGGCCGGGCGAGTAGACTCGGCTCGTGCAGCCGCTCCGGATCGCCCTCGCCCAGATCGCCCCGCGGCTCGGGCTGTTCGAGGAGAACCTCGCCCGCCACGAGCAGCTGCTCGCCGAGGCGCGCGCCGGCGGGGCCGGCCTCGTCGTCTTCCCCGAGCTCGGCCTGACCGGCTACCTGCTCCAGGACCTCGCGGCGGAGATCGCGATCCGGACCGACGACCCCCGCCTGGCGGGTCTCGCCGCGGCGGCCGAGGGCCTCTCGGCGGTCGTCTCGTTCGTCGAGGAGTCGGCCGACCACCGGCTGTTCATCAGCGCCGCGCTGCTCGAGGAGGGTCGGGTCGCCCACGTCCACCGGAAGCTCTTCCTGCCGACCTACGGCCTGTTCGACGAGCGGCGCTTCTTCGCTCCCGGCGACCGGCTCCGCTCGGTCCCGTCCCGCCTCGGGGTCGGACTCGGGATCGGGATCTGCGAGGACTTCTGGCACCTGGCCGTGCCCGACCTGCTCGCCCTCGACGGGGCGCAGCTGCTCCTGAACGTGTCGTCCTCGCCCGGCCGCGACCTCGCCGCCACGAACGAGGTCGGGCTCGGGACGGCGACCTCGTGGCGGACCCTGATGCGCGCCTACGCCCAGCTGACGACGAGCCTCGTCGTCTTCGTCAACCGGGTCGGGATCGACGAATCGATCGCCTTCTGGGGCGGCTCGGAGGTGATCGGCCCGAGCGGCCGTCCGATCTTCAGCGCCCCCCTGTTCGACGAGGGGCTGTTCCTCGTCGACGTCGACCTGGCCGACATCCGGCGCGAGCGGATCTCCCTGCCGCTCCTGCGCGACGAGCGCCCGGAGCTGCTCGTCCGCGAGCTCGAGCGGATCGTCGCCGAGCGGGCGGGTCTCGCCCTCGATGAACCGGCGGAGGTGCCCGGATGAGCGGTCCGCCCGGCCGGGTGCCCGGCGCGGTGCCCGGCGCGGTGCCCGGCGAGGTGCCCGGCGCCGTGCCCGGCGAGGTGCCCGGCGAGGTGCCCGGCGAGCCGGCCCTGTTCGAGCTGCCCGACGAGCTCGCGATCGACACCGACATCGCCCGCCGGGTGATCGGCGAGTTCATCCGCGCCCAGCTCGACCAGGCCGGCTTCGAGCGGGCGCTGCTCGGCCTCTCGGGCGGGGTCGACTCGGCCCTCGTCGCCTTCCTCGTCGCCGAGGCGATCGGCCCCGAGCGGCTGCTCTGCCTCCTGATGCCGTACCGGACCTCGGCCCCGGCCTCGGTCGCCGACGCCCGGGAGGTCGTGCGCCGGCTCGGCTGCGCGAGCGAGCTGATCGAGATCAGCCCGATCGTCGACGCCTTCTTCGGCCGCGACGGCGAGCCCGGGGCGGCGGGACCGGAGGGCCTGGCCGCCAGCCCGGTCCGGCGGGGCAACTTCATGGCCCGGGTCCGGATGGCCGTCCTCTACGACCGCTCGGTGACCTGGGGCGGACTCGTCGTGGGGACCGGCAACAAGACCGAGTCGCTGATCGGCTACACGACGATCTACGGCGACGCGGCCTGTGCGTTCAACCCGATCGGCGACCTGTACAAGAGCCAGGTCCGCCAGCTCGCCCAGGCGATCGGGATCCCCGAGGCGATCATCCGCAAGGCGCCCTCGGCCGACCTCTGGCCGGGCCAGACCGACGAGGGCGAGGCCGGCTTCTCCTACCCGGTCCTCGACCGGCTCCTGTACTGGATGGTCGACCGGCGCCGCTCGCCCGAGGAGCTCGTGGCCCTCGGCTTCGAGACGGCGCTCGTCGAGCGGGTGGAGCGGATGGTTGCCGGCTCCGAGTTCAAGCGCCAGGTGCCGCCGGTGGCCAAGCTCGGGCCCCGGACGACCGGGATCGACTACCTCTACCCGCGCCGCCGGCCGGGCTCGGCGCGGCGGTGAGCGGACGACCGGAGGCGGACGAGCCGGCCGCCGCCGGCGGGGGCGGGCCGGGCGGGCGGCTGTACGTCGTCGCGACGCCGATCGGCAACCTCTCCGACGTCACGCTCCGGGCCCTCGAGGTCCTCGCCGCCGTCCCGCTCGTCGCGGCCGAGGACACCCGCCTCACCCGCCGGCTCTTCGCCCGCCACCGGATCACGACCCGGCTGGTCAGCTTCCATGCCCGGAACGCCGCCGCCCGTCTCCCCGAGCTCCTCGCCCACCTGCGCTCGGGCGCCGACCTCGCGCTCGTCAGCGACGCCGGAACGCCGGGCGTCAGCGACCCCGGCGAGGAGCTCGTCGCGGCCTGGGCCGAGGAGGGCGGGGTCGTCGTCCCGATCCCGGGCGCCTCGGCGGTCCTGGCGGCGGTCGTCGGCAGCGGGCTCGCCGGGCCGCGCTGGACGTTCGAGGGGTTCCTGCCCCGGAGCGGCCGCGAGCGGCGCGAGCGCCTGGCCCGGATCGCGGCCGATGAGCGGGGCGCGGTGATCTTCGAGGCGCCGACCCGGACGACAGCGACCCTGGCCGACCTCGCCGCCGCCTGCGGCCCCGAGCGGCCGGCCGCGGTCTGCCGCGAGCTGACGAAGATCCACGAGGAGTTCGTGCGGGCGCCGCTGGGCGAGCTCGCCGAGCGGGCGCGCGACGGCCGCCTGACGCTGCGCGGCGAGATCGTGATCGTCGTCGGCGGTCTCCGGGGCGCCGGAACCGGGCGGGGGAGCGGGGCCGGCGGGCTCGGGCAGGGGAGCGGGACCGGGGGGCGCGCGGGTGCCGGCGCGACCGGCGGGCCGGGGGTTGGCGGCGCCGTCGGGGGCGCCAGGTCCGCGGCGGCGCACGCCTCGTACGGCTCTGACGGCGACGCGCTCGCCGCCGCACGGGACGAGGTCGAGCGGCTCGTCGCCGGGGGGATGGCCCGCGGCGAGGCCGCCCGGCGGGTCGCTGCGGCGACCGGGATCCCACGCCGCCGGCTGTACGGGGCGCCCGCCCGGGGCTGAGCCGGCGCCCGGGTCGGGCGTCCGGGTCGAGAACCGAGCCGGCGGCGGACGGGAGGGGGGATCGCCCGCCGCCGGTCGTGAGGGGGAGTCTTCGTGCTCCGAGGTCAGGCGGCTTCCTCGTCGCCCTCCGCGATCGGCTCGCCGGCCGGGACGCCCGCGGCCGGCTCGGCGCCAAGCGCCGCGGCCTGGGCGGCCAGCGCCTCGGCCGCCGCCTCGGCCTCGTAGTCCTTCTTCCGCCGGCCCGAGAGCATCTCGACGTGGCTCGCGACGACCTCCGTCTTCCAGTGGCGAAGGCCGCGATCGTCGTCCCACGAACGGGTCTGGAGGCGGCCTTCGACCGCGACCTGCTGGCCCTTGCCGAGGTACTGCCCGCAGATCTCGGCCAGGCGGTCCCAGGTCACGACGTTGTGGTACTCGCTCTTCTCCTGTCCGTTCGTGCGGTACTCGTTCGTGGCCACGCCGAACTGGGTGACGGTCTTGCCCGAGGCGAGGCTGCGCATCTCCGGGTCGCGCGTCAGGCGCCCGGTCAGGAGGACCTTGTTCACGGTCCGTCTCTCCTTCTCGGCCGGCCGGTGGCACCGGTTCCGGCCCTGCGTTCCGGCGGGGATCGACAGGCGGGTTCGGCGAGGAGGCGACCGTACAGCAGGCCGATCACCGGCGACGTATCCGCGAGTTACGCGCCGGGCGCGATCACGTTCCTGCCCTGGTCGCACCGGGCGGTATCCGCGGCATCCAGCGCCTCCACGCCAGCCGCCCCGAAGCGCCCACCGACACGACATCCCGCCCCAGCGCCGGCACCTGTTCTGCGCAGCAGGACCAACTGCAGGCAGCCCCTGTCCGCTGGTTCCGGAGTGTCGACTCCGCCGCGGGACCGGACCGGTTTCCCGGCAAACGTTCCTGACGCCAGACCGTTCGGGGCGATTCGCGGGCGTTCGAATGGCAGGCGGCGCCCGACCCGTCCTCGCGGCGGACGATTCGCGCAGTTTGGTGCGCTGAGAAGAACCGGGGCCGGCCGGGCGGTCGGTCTGGCTAGAGGCCGAGCGCGCGGCGGGCGGCCGCGATGTCGTCGACCGTAAGGGCCAGCTCGGCCTGCCCGTTCCGGGTCCCGAGGATCAGGAAGCTGTGGATGTTGACCCCGGCCCGGGCGAGCGTCCCGGAGACCTCGGCCAGCGCGCCGGGCCGGTCGTCGACGACGACCATCAGCTGCTGGCCTTCCTCGAACACGTAGCCCGCGGCGAGGAGCGCCTCGCGGGCGGCAGCCTCGTCGTCGACGGTCAGGATGACGTAGCCGGTCGTCCCGGACCCGACGCCGGCGATATGGTGGATGTTGATCCCGCGCACGGCGAGCTCGTGGGTCAGGCGCGAGAGCGCGCCGGGCCGGTCCTCGATGTGGACGACGAACTGCTGGACCATCGGTCCTCCTCGGCCTGTGCCGGCTCGATTCTACGGCGATCCGGTCCGCCCGATCGTCTCCCGGGGCACGACTCCCGCCCGGTCAGCCCGGCGGCCGGGTCCCGGCCCCTGCTATACTCCGCCCGTCCTCGAACCCGCGGCCGGGCCCGCAGCATCGGAGGTCGTCCCATTGCTCGAGGAAGGCGTCACGTTCGCCCCGTGAGACGAGCGCGCACCTTCGCAACCGATCGCCGCCGGGCAGCCGGCGCGATGACACGGGCGCAGTCTATCCAGGTCCCCGGCCGGAGCGTCGAGGACCTGTTCGTTTGTCGGCCCGCGGCCAGCCCGGCACGGTCGGCTCGGCCCGCGACCCCCGCGAGCGCCGCGCCCGCCCGGGGAGGCGCCTGATGCCCGCGACGGTGATCGTCGGGCTCCAGTGGGGCGACGAGGGCAAGGGCAAGACGACCGACTTCCTTGCCGAGCAGGTGGCGATGGTCGTGCGCTACCAGGGCGGCGACAACGCGGGCCACACGGTCGTCCTGGGCGACGAGGTGTTCAAGCTCCGGCTCGTCCCCTCGGGCGTCCTCTACCCGCACATCACCTCGCTCATCGGCAACGGCGTCGTGGTCAATCCCGCCACCCTGATCGGCGAGCTCGACATGCTCGCCGAGCGCGGGATCGAGACCGCCCGGGTCCGGGTCAGCCGGAGCGCCCACGTGATCATGCCCTACCACATCGCGCTCGACCGGGCGATGGAGAGCCGGCTCGCCGGCGAGAAGGTCGGCACGACCGGGCGCGGGATCGGCCCGACGTATGCCGACCGTGCCCTCCGGATCGGGCTGCGGATGGAGGACCTCCTCGACGCCGACGGGTTCCGCCACAAGCTCGAGCGGATCCTGCCCGACAAGAACGACATCCTCGTCCGGCGTCACGGGCTCGAGCCGTTCGACCCCGGACGCCTGCTCGACGAGGCGATGGCCTGGGGCGAGCGCCTCCGGCCCCACCTGGCCGACACGACCTGGCTCGTCCAGGACGCCCTCCGGCGCGGCGACCACGTCCTCCTCGAGGGCGCCCAGGGGACCCTGCTCGACCTCGACCACGGGAGCTACCCGTACGTCACCTCCTCGAACCCGATCGCCGGCGGCGCCTGCACCGGGGGCGGGATCGGGCCGCTCCAGGTCGACGAGGTGATCGGGGTGATGAAGGCGTACAGCACCCGCGTCGGCTCCGGCCCCTATCCGACCGAGCTGACCGACGAGATCGGCCGCGGGATCGCCGAGCGCGGCCGCGAGTACGGCACGGTCACCGGCCGGCCGCGACGGGTCGGCTGGTTCGACGCGGTCCCGCTGCGCTACGCGGTCGCGGTCAACAGCGTCTCGAGCATCATGCTCAACAAGCTCGACATCCTGTCCGGGATCGACGAGATCCGCCTGTGCGTCGCCTACGAGATCGACGGCCGGCGGGTCGAGGCCTGGCCGTCGAGCGCCGACCTCCTCGCCCGGGCGATCCCGATCTACGAGCGGTTCCCCGGCTGGCACGAGGAGATCCACGGCATCCGGTCGATCGCCGACCTGCCGGAGAACGCCCGGCGCTACGTCGCCGCGCTCGAGGAGCACGCGGGGGTCCCGATCATCCTCGTCTCGGTCGGCCCGGAGCGGACGCAGACGATCGAGCGCGCCTTCCGGCCGATGCGCTGGCGTCCGACGCTGGCCGGGCCGCCCGGGCCGACCTCCGCGCCCGGGCCGGTCTCCGCGCCCGGCCCGGTTGCCGCGCCCGGGCCGAAGCCGCCGGCCGAGGCGGGGACGCTCGAGCCGGGGGCGGGAGCCGGATGAGCCTGCCGGTGATGCCGACCCGGATCCTGCTCGTGGGGAGCGGCGGTCGCGAACATGCGCTCGCCTGGCGGCTGGCCCGCGAGCCCGGGGTCAACCTCGTCGTCGTCGCGCCCGGCAGCGCCGCGATCGCGGCCGAGCCGCACGTCCGCTGCGTCCCGGGCGCCGACCCGCTCGACGGCCCCTCGCTTGTCGCCCTGGCCCGGGCCGAGGCGGTCGAACTGGCCGTGATCGGGCCGGAGGCGCCGCTCGCGGCCGGTGTTGCGGACGCGCTCGTCGCGGCCGGGGTACCGACGTTCGGGCCGAGCCGGGCGGCGGCCCGGATCGAGACGAGCAAGGCGTTCTGCCACGAGGTCGCCTCGGCAGCCGGGGTCCGGATGGCCCGCGCCGGCGCGTTCACCAGCCTCGAGCCGGCCCGCGTCTTCGCCGCCCGGCTCGCGAGCGAGGGGGACGGCGTCGTGGTCAAGGCGGACGGGCTGGCGGCCGGCAAGGGGGTCACGGTCTGCGACACGATCGCCGAGGCCGAGGCGGCGCTCGCTGCGCAGTTCGCCGGTCCGGGGCCGGCGACCGTCGTGGTCGAGGAGCGCCTGCACGGCCGGGAGGCGAGCCTGATCGCCCTGTGCGACGGCCGGGACGCCCTCGGGCTGCCCGCCGCCCGCGACCACAAGCGCCTCGGCGACGGCGACAGCGGGCCGAACACCGGCGGCATGGGCGCCTGCAGCCCGGTCCCGGACCTGCCCGATCCGCTCGCCGCCGAGCTGATCGAGCGCGTCCATCGCCCGATCCTGGCCGAGCTCGCCCGGCGCGGGACGCCGTTCCGGGGCGCGCTCTATGCCGGGCTGATCCTCACCCCGGACGGGCCGGCGCTCCTCGAGTGCAACGCCCGCTTCGGCGATCCCGAGACGCAGGTCCTCGTGCCCCGGCTGGCCGTCCCCCTCGGTCCGCTCCTCCTGGCCGCGGCCCAGGGGCGGCTGGCGGCCGCGGCCCGGCCGTACGGCCTCGACGGCCCGCTCCTGCCGGCGCTCCCCTCGGCCGCGGTCGCGATCGTCGCCGCCGCGGCCGGCTACCCCGGCCCGCCCCGGACGGGCGACCCGATCGCCGGCCTGGACGAGGCAGCGGCCGAGGGCGCGCTCGTCTTCCACGCCGGCACGAGCCTCGACCCGGACGGCACGTACCGCACGAGAGGCGGCCGCGTCCTGGCCGTCGTCGGGCAGGGGGCGGACCTCGCCGCGGCCCGGGCCGCGGCCGAGCGCGCGATCGGGCGGATCACGTTCGCCGGTCTCCAGCGCCGCCACGACATCGCCGCCGACGAGGTCGCGACCGCGGGAGCGGCGGGCCGATGATCCGGCGCTATACGCTCGCCGAGATGGGCGCGATCTGGAGCGAGCAGGCCCGCTTCGAGCAGATGCTCCGGGTCGAGCTCGCCGTCGCCCGGGCCCAGGTCGCCCGCGGCCTCGTACCGGCCGACGCGTTCGCCGCGATCGAGGCGCGCGCCCGCGTCGACGTCGAGCGGATCGCCGAGATCGAGCGCACGACCGACCACGACGTGATCGCCTTCGTCAGCCAGCTCGCCGAGACGATCGGGCCCGAGGGACGCTACCTCCACCTCGGGCTGACGAGCAGCGATGTCGTCGACACCGCGCTCGCGCTCCAGCTGCGGGCGGCCGGCGAGCGCCTCCTCGCCGACTGCGACGCGCTCCTCGCCGTCCTCGTCGCCCGCGCCCGGGCCGAGGCCGGGACGGTGATCATGGGCCGGACGCACTCGGTCCACGCCGAACCGACGACGCTCGGCCTGAAGCTCGCCGGCTGGGCGTTCGAGCTCGCCCGCGACCGCGATCGTCTCGCCCGGACGGTCGACGAGGTCGCCACGGGCAAGATCTCCGGCCCGGTCGGGACGTACAGTCACCTCGCCCCGGACCTCGAGGCCGAGGTCCTCGCCGCGCTCGGGCTGCATGTCGACCCGGTCAGCACCCAGATCGTCCAGCGCGACCGCCATGCCGCCTTCCTGGCCGCGATCGCGATCACCGGCGGCTCGCTCGAGCGCTTCGCGACCGAGGTCCGCAACCTCCAGCACACCGAGATCGGCGAGCTCCAGGAGCCCTTCCGGAGCGGCCAGAAGGGGAGCTCGGCGATGCCCCACAAGCGGAACCCGATCCTCTCCGAGCGGATCGCGGGGCTCGCCCGCCTGCTCCGGGGCTACGCCCACGTCGCCCTCGAGAACCAGCCCCTGTGGCACGAACGGGACATCAGCCACAGCTCGGCCGAGCGGGTGATCCTGCCCGACGCGACGATCCTGCTCGACTACATGCTCGTGAAGATGGCCGGCCTCGTCGAGGGGCTCGTCGTCCGGCCCGACCGGATGCGCGAGAACATCGAGCGCGGGCTCGGGCTCCATGCCAGCAGCCGCGTCCTCCTCGCCCTCGTCGAGCAGGGCGGCCTCTCCCGCGAGGAGGCGTACGCGATCGTCCAGCGGGCCGCCCTGCGAGCCGCCGACGAGCGCGTCCCGCTCAAGGTGCTCCTCGCCACCGACCCCCAGGTCGCCGCCAGCCTGACCCTCGAGCAGCTCGACCGCTGCTTCGACGATGCCTCGTTCCTGCGCCACGTACCGGAGATCATCGCCCGTCTCGACCGCCTGGAGGCCAGCCGCCATGCCCCTCACTGACGCCTACGTCCGCTCCGGCAAGGTTCGCGACCTGTTCGCGGTCGACGACGAGCACCTGCTCCTCGTCGCCAGCGACCGGCTCTCGGCCTTCGACGTCGTCCTCCCGACCCCGATCCCGGACAAGGGCCGGATCCTGACCGGCCTGTCGCGCTTCTGGTTCGCCCGGACGGCCGGGATCGTGGCCAACCACCTGCTCTCGACCGACCCGGCCGACCTCCCCCCGGGCTGGGCCGACGAGCCGGCCGAGCGGGCCGAGCTGCGCGGCCGGATGATGCTCTGCCGGCGGGCGAAGGTGCTCCCGGTCGAGGTGATCGTCCGGGGCTACGTCGCCGGCTCGGGCTGGAAGGAGTACCAGCGGAGCGGGACGATCTGCGGCATCCCGCTCCCGGCCGGCCTGCGCGAGAGCGACCGGCTGCCCGAGCCGATCCTCACCCCTTCGACGAAGGCCGAGCAGGGCGCCCACGACGAGAACATCGGCTTCGACCAGATGGTCGAGCTCGTCGGGGCGGACCTTGCCGAGCGCGTCCGCGACATCGCGCTCCGGATCTACGCTCACGCCGCCGCGACCACCGAGCCGGCCGGGATCATCCTGGCCGACACGAAGTTCGAGTTCGGGACCGACCCGCGGACCGGCGAGCTGCTCCTGATCGACGAGCTCCTGACGCCCGACTCGAGCCGCTTCTGGGACGCCGCGGCCTGGGAGCCGGGCCATCCCCAGCCCTCGTACGACAAGCAGTTCGTTCGCGACTGGCTCGAAACCCAGCCCTGGGACAAGACCGCGCCCGGCCCGGAGCTGCCGGCCGAGATCGTGGCCGGGACGCGGGCGCGCTACGTCGAGGCGTTCGAGCGGATCACCGGGGCGAGCTTCGCGCGCTACCTCGAGGAGGACGTGATCGCGCCATGAACGAGCCCGCCCCGATCCGGCTCGCGCCGAAGCAGGCCGCGCCGGACAAGCCCGCGCCGGACAAGCCCGCGCCGAGCCGGCCTGCGACCGAGTTCCGCTACGCGGTCAACGTCACCCCCAAGCCCGGCATCCTCGATCCCCAGGGGCGGGCCGTCGAGCAGAGCCTGCCCCACCTCGGGCTGAGCGGGATCTCCGCCGTCCGGGTCGGGCGCCGGATCGAGCTGACCGTCGCGGCCGCCGCCGAGGCCGAGGCCAGGGCGATCGTCGACCAGCTCGCCCGCGAGCTGCTGAGCAACCCGCTGATCGAGGTCTACGGGATCGAGCTGCTCGGCGCGACCTCGTCGACGACGTCGGCCGGATATCCCTCGCCGGCGACCGACCTGGAGAGCGGCGCGCGATGAGCGTCCGCGTCGGGGTGGTCGTCTTCCCGGGCTCGAACCGCGACGCGGACGCTCTCTACGCCCTCGAGCTGGCCGGCGCCGAGCCGGTCCGCCTGTGGCACGAGTCGGCCGACCTCCAGGGGGTCGCCGCGATCGTCCTGCCCGGCGGCTTCGCCTACGGCGACTACCTCCGGGCGGGCGCGATCGCCCGCTTCTCGCCGGCGATGCGCGCCGTGAGCGCGTTCGCCGCGGCGGGCGGTCTCGTGCTCGGCATCTGCAACGGCTTCCAGGTCCTCGCCGAAGCCGGGCTCGTACCCGGGGCGCTGCTTCGGAACCGCTCGCTCCGCTTCGTCTGCCGCCAGGTGACGATCGCGCCCGAGCGGCTCGACACCCCGTTCACCCACCTCATCGGCGAGCGGCGGCCGCTGCGCATGCCGGTCGCCCACGGCGAAGGCTGCTACTACGCCGACGAGGCGACGCTCGACGCCCTCGAGCGCGATGGCCAGGTCCTCTTCCGCTACGTCCACGACGACGGCCGGCCCGCCCTCGACCCCGACGACCCGGCCAACCCGAACGGCTCCCTGCGCGGGATCGCCGGGGTGATGAACGCGGCCGGCAACGTGGCCGGCCTGATGCCCCACCCGGAGACCGCGGTCGAGGCCCTCCTCGGCTCGGACGACGGGCTGCTGATCATCCGCTCGCTCGTCGAGAGCGCCGCCGGGCGCCTCGCGGCCGGGTCCGTCGCCACCGGGCACGCCGGCGGGCCGCTCGAGGCCGGGGCCCGATGACGACCGCTCTCCTCCCGCTCCATCGCCAGCTCGGGCTGACCGACGAGGAGCTGGCCGCGATCCACGATCGCCTCGGCCGCGAGCCGAACGATCTCGAGCTGGCGATGTTCAGTGTCATGTGGAGCGAGCACTGCTCGTACAAGAGCTCGAAGCCGCTCCTGCGCACCCTGCCCACCGCCGGCGAGGGCGTCGTCGCCGGGCCGGGCGAGAACGCCGGGGTGATCTCGATCGGCGACGGGCTGGCCGTTGCGTTCAAGATCGAGTCGCACAACCATCCCTCGGCCGTCGAGCCCTACCAGGGCGCGGCGACCGGGGTGGGGGGGATCCTGCGCGACATCTTCACCATGGGCGCCCGACCGATCGCGGTCCTCGACGCCCTCCGCTTCGGCGACCCGGCCGACCCGCGCACCCGTCACCTCGTGCGCGGGGTCGTGGCCGGGGTCGGGGGCTACGGCAACTGCGTCGGGGTCCCGACCGTCGGCGGCGAGCTCGTCTTCGACCCCTCCTACCAGGGCAACCCGCTGGTCAACGTGATGGCCATCGGGCTTCTGCCCGAGGATCGCCTGACGCTCGCCCACGCCCCCGGGCCGGGCAACCTGGCCGTCCTGTTCGGCTCGACGACCGGCCGCGACGGGATCGGCGGCGCCTCGGTCCTCGCCTCGGCCACGTTCGCCGACGACGACCCCTCGAAGCGCCCGAGCGTCCAGGTCGGCGACCCGTTCGCCGAGAAGCTCCTGATCGAGGCCTCGCTCGAGCTGATCGAGGGCGGACTGGTCGAGGGTCTCCAGGATCTCGGGGCGGCCGGGATCACCTGCGCCACCTCGGAGACGGCCGACCGGGCCGGGACCGGGATCGTCATCGACCTCGATGCGGTGCCCCGCCGCGAGCCGGGGATGGAGCCGTTCGAGGTGATGATCTCGGAGTCCCAGGAGCGGATGCTGGCGATCGTCCGGCCCGAGCGCTACGAGGCCGTCGAGGCGATCTGCCGGCGCTGGGGCCTGCCGGTGGCGGTCATCGGCCGGGTCACCGACGACGGCCAGATCACCGTCGTCGAGGGCGGCCTCGACGAGGACGGACGGCCAAGACCGGGCGCCCGGGTCCTCGCCCGGATCCCCGCCCGGGCCCTGACCAGCGACGCGATCGTCCACCATCGGCTCGCCGCGCCGCCGGCCCGGCGCCGCCCGGCCCCCGCCCCGGGGGTCCCGGCCGAGCCGGCCGAGCTGCTCCCCGAGCGCGGCATGGACCCGGGGGCCGTCCTGCTCGCGCTCCTCGGTTCGGCGAACCTGTCGAGCCGGCGCTGGGTCTACGAGCAGTACGACAGCAACGTCGGGGCGAACACGGTCGTGGCCCCCGGTGACGGGGCGGCGGTCCTCCGGATCCGGGGGACGAGGAAGGGGCTGGTCGCGACGACCGACGCGAACCACGGAGTCGGGGTCTTCGACCCGTACCTCGGGGCGGCGCTGAGCGTCGCCGAGGCGGCTCGGAATGTCTCGATCACCGGCGCCCGACCGCTCGGGGTGACGAACTGCCTGAACTTCGGCGATCCAACCCGGCCCGAGGCGTTCTGGCAGCTGATCGAGGCGGTCCGCGGCCTCGGCGACGCGTGCCGGGCGCTCGGCCTGCCGGTGACCGGGGGGAACGTGTCGCTGTACAACGAATCGCCGGGCGGGGCGATCGCCCCGACCCCCGAGATCGGGGTCGTCGGGCTGCTCGAGGACGTCACGCTCCGGGTCGGGCCGGCCTTCGTCGCCGACGGCGATCTCGTCGTCCTCGTCGGCGAGGCGACCCCCGGGCTGGCCGGGAGCGAGTACGCGGCCCTGGCCGGGGTCGCCGCCGAGGACGGCCCGCCGGTGCTCGACCTTGCCCGCGAGGTCGCCCTCCAGCGCTTCATCCGCGAGGCGATCGGGCGCGGCCTCGTCGAGTCGGCCCAGGACGTCTCGGGCGGCGGCCTCGCGGTCGCCCTCGCCGAGTGCGCGATGTGGGGCGGCCGGGGCGCCCGGCTGCGGGTCGGGGTCCGCTGGGCGCCGGCGGTCGAGCTGTTCGGCGAGAGCCCCTCGCGCCTCGTCGTCACCACCCGGCCGCGCCACGGCCCGGCTCTCCTCCTGCTCGCCCGCCAGTTCGGGCTGCCGGCCGAGGAGCTGGGTACCGTCGGCGGCGAGCGGCTCGTCGTCGAGCTGACCGGCGAGGGCGCAACCGGCGCGGCCGAGGCGCGCGGCTCGCGGGTCGCCGACGCCCTCGACGTCCCGGTCGCCGAGCTCCGCCATGCCTGGGAGCACGGCCTTCCCCGGGCCCTGGGCGAGGACGCCTGACGATGTGCGGCGTTTTCGGCGCGGTCCTGCCGGTCGGCTGGGGCGACTCGCCGGTCGAGGCGGCCCGGATCGCGACCCTCGGGCTCTTCGCCCTCCAGCACCGGGGCCAGGAGTCGGCCGGGCTGGCGGTCAGCGACGGCGAGCAGCTGATGGTCTACAAGGACCTCGGGCTGATCAACTCGGTCCTCGACGAGCGCCGCCTGCCGAGCCTGCGGGGGCGGCTCGCGATCGCCCACTGCCGCTACTCGACGACCGGCTCGACGGTCTGGGAGAACGCCCAGCCGACGTTCCGGCTCGGGCCGCGCCGCTCGATCGCGGTCGGCCACAACGGCAACCTGGTGAACACCCGCGAGCTGCTCGGACGGCTCGCCGGCGGGCTCAGCCGCCTGCCCGCGACGACGGACACGGAGCTCCTGACCGCGCTCCTGGCCGACGATCCCGCCGACGACCTCGTCGAGGCGCTGTGCCGGGTCCTGCCGACCGTCCGCGGGGCGTACAGCCTGGTCGTCCTCGACGAGCGGCGGGTGATCGGGGTCCGCGACCCGCACGGCTTCCGGCCGCTCGTCCTCGGCCGGATCCGGGCGTCGGGGGAGGCAGGCCCGGCCGGCCCGGACGCTTCTCCGGCTGCCTCCGCGGACGAGCCGACCGGCTGGCTCCTCTCGTCCGAGACGGCCGGCCTGGACATCGTCGGCGCCGAGTACGTCCGCGACGTCGAGCCGGGCGAGATCGTCATCCTCGAGCCGGGCCGCGAGCCGCGCTCGGTCCGCTTCGCCCCGGCCCGGCCCGCCCTGTGCGTCTTCGAGCTGATCTACTTCGCCCGCCCCGACTCGTACATGGAGGGCGTCAGCCTGTACGAGGCCCGCCGGCGGATGGGGATCCAGCTCGCGGCCGAGCATCCGATCGCGGCCGACCTGGTGATGCCCGTCCCCGACACCGGGGCGGCGGCGGCGGCCGGCTTCGCCGAGGGCTCGGGCCTGCCCTACCGCGAGGGTCTCGTGCGCAACCGCTACGTCGGGCGGACGTTCATCCAGCCCTCGCAGGCGATGCGCCACCGGGGCGTCACGATCAAGCTCAACCCGCTCCGCGAGGTGATCCGCGGCCGGCGCCTGGTCGTCGTCGACGACTCGATCGTGCGCGGCACGACGACCCAGCAGATCGTCGCCCTCCTCCGCCGGGCCGGTGCCGCCGAGGTCCACGTCCGGATCAGCGCCCCGCCGATCCACCACCCCTGCTTCTACGGGATCGACACCCAGATCGAGACCGAGCTGATCGCGGCCCACCACTCGGTCGAGGAGATCCGCGCCTTCATCGGGGCCGATTCGCTCGGCTACCTCTCGATCAAGGGCGTGCTCAACGCGCTCGACCTGCCCTACGAGCGGTTCTGCTTTGCCTGCTTCGACGGCAACTACCCCGAGCCGGTGCCCTACGACGCGGCCCGGCGCAAGTTCGTCCTCGAGGAGGAGGCGGTCGCGAGCGGTGGCTGACGAGCGGCGGGCCTACCGGGCGGCAGGGGTCGACGTCCGGGCGGGCGAACAGGCGGTCGAGCTGATGCGGGCGGCCGTCGAGTCGACCCGCCGGGCGGAGGTGCTCGGCGGCCTCGGCGGGTTTGCCGGGGCGGTCGCGCTGCCGGCCGGGTACCGGGAGCCGCTGCTCGTCTCGGCGACCGACGGGGTCGGCACGAAGACCGCGATCGCGGCCGCCCTCCACCGCTTCGACACGATCGGGATCGACCTCGTCGCGATGTGCGCCGACGACGTCGTGTGCACCGGGGCGGCGCCGCTCTTCTTCCTCGACTACGTCGCGGTCGGGCGGCTCGTCCCGGTCGACGTGGCCGAGCTCGTCGGCTCGATCGCGGCCGGCTGCCGGGAGGCCGGCTGCGCGCTCGTCGGGGGCGAGACCGCCGAGCACCCCGGGCTGATGGAGCCCGACGAGTTCGACCTGGCCGGGTTCTGCGTCGGGATCGTCGAGCGCGAGCGCCTGCTCGACGGGACCGCCGCCCGGCCCGGCGATGCGATCGTCGGCCTCGCCGCGAGCGGGCTCCACGCCAACGGCTTCACCCTCGTCCGCTCGCTGATCGCCGAGTACGACCTCGATCTCGGCGGCCCGTACCAGGCCCAGCTGCGCCGGACGCTCGGTGACGCCGAGCGCGATGCGGCCCTCGCGCGCGAACCGGAGCACGCGCTGGCGACCCTCGGCGAGGTCCTCCTCACCCCGACCCGGATCTACACCCGGGCGATCCTCCGACTGCGCGAGGCGCTCGAGGCGGCCGGCCTGCCGCTGCGCGGGGTCGCCCACGTCACCGGCGGCGGTCTGCCCGGCAACGTGCCCCGGGCGCTGCCCGAGGGGCTCGGCGCCCGGCTCGACCCGGAGCGCTGGCCGATGCCGTCGGTGATCCGCCTCTACGGTGCCCTCGGCGGGCTGGCCGACGACGAGCTGCGGGCGACGTTCAACGGCGGGCTCGGGATGGTCGTCGTCGTCCCGCCGGCGGCCGTGGCGGCCACGATCGCCGAGCTGGGCGCGGCCGGGGAGCGGGCCTGGCTGGTCGGCGAGGTCGTGCCGGTCGAGGCGCTCGACGGCCGCCGGTACGCCGAGGGGGCGCTCCGGGAGGTCGCCGGATGAGCCCCGGCAGCGGGTCCGCCGGCCGGATCGCGGTCGGCGTCTCGGGCGCCGGGAGCAACCTCCGGGCGCTCGCCGCCGCGGCCGGGCGGGGCGAGCTCGGCGGCTCGATCGCGCTCGTCTTCGCCGACCGGGCCTGCCCGGCCCTCGACTGGGCGGTCGAGCAGGGGATCGAGACTGCCCTCCTGCCGGGCCTCGCGGCCCGCCAGCCCGACGAGCGCGCCGCCGCCGACGAGATCCTGGCGGCGACCCTCCGGGCGGCGGCGATCGATCTCGTCGTTCTCGCCGGCTACCTGCGGATCGTCGGGCAGAGCACGCTCGAGGCGTTCGCGGGCCGGATCCTGAACACGCATCCGGCGCTCCTGCCGAGCTTCCCGGGCGCGCACGCCGTGCGCGATGCGCTCGCCCACGGGGTGGCCGTCAGCGGCGCCACCGTCCACCTCGTCGACGCCACGCTCGACGGCGGACCGATCGTCGCCCAGGAGGCCGTCCCGGTCCTGCCCGGCGACGACGAGGCGACGCTCCACGCCCGGATCCGGGCGGTCGAGCATCGCCTCCTGCCGCGCGCGGTCGCCCTCGCTCTCGCCGGCGCCCTGGGGGTCGAGGGCCGGCGGGTGACGGTCGACCTCGAGCGCGCCGAGGCGGTCGTCCCGGTCCCGCGCCGGGCGCTCCTCTCGGTCTCCGACAAGAGCGGGCTCGTCCCGTTCGCCGCCGGGCTCGTCGGGCTCGGGTTCGAGCTCGTCTCGAGCGGGGGGACGGCCCGGGTGCTCCGCGAGGCCGGGCTGCCGGTGACCGACGTCGCCGCCCTGACCGGCTTCCCCGAGATGCTCGACGGGCGGGTGAAGACGCTCCACCCGCGGATCCACGCCGGGATCCTGGCCGATCGTCGCCGGGCCGACCATCGCCGCCAGCTCCTCGCCGCCGCGATTGCCCCGTTCGAACTCGTCGTGGTCAACCTCTACCCGTTTGCCGCCGCCGCCGAGCGGCCCGGGACGACGTTCGACGAGCTGGTCGAGGAGATCGACATCGGCGGGCCGTCGCTCGTCCGGGCGGCGGCGAAGAACCACGCCAGCGTCGCGATCGTCACCGATCCGGCGCGATACGGGGAGGTCCTCGCCGCCCTCCGGCGCGAGGGGCACGTGCCGGACGGGCTGCGGGCCGCGCTCGCGGTCGAGGCGTTCCGGGGGACCGCGGCCTACGACGCCCGGATCGCCGCCGAGCTGCCGGCCCGGATGGCGGCGCACGGGGTTGCGCTGCCCGACGAGCCCGGCCTGCCGGGGGCGACGGACCCGTACCCGCCGAGCCTGACGATCGGGCTCGAGAAGGTCGAGACCCTGCGCTATGGCGAGAACCCGCACCAGCCCGCGGCCCGCTACCGGCGCGCCGGCGAGCGCCCCGAGGCGGGACCGTTCGCGACCGCGGCGCCGCCGCTCCAGGGCAAGCCGCTGAGCTACAACAACATCCTCGACGCGTCGGCGGCGGCGGCGCTCGCCCGCCAGCTGCGGGGCCCGGCCTGCGTGATCGTCAAGCACACGAACCCGTGCGGGGCGGCCGAGCGCGACGACCTCCTGGCGGCCTGGCGGGCGGCCCTCGAGGGCGACCCGGTCTCGGCCTTCGGTGGTGTCGTCGCCCTGACCGGAACGGTCGACCGGGCGGTCGCCGAGGCGCTCGGCTCGATCTTCCTCGAGGTCGTCATCGCCCCGGCCTACGACGACGAGGCCCGGGCGGTCCTGGCCGCGAAGCCGAACCTGCGCCTGATCATCGACCCGAACCTCGGGCCGGGCGCGACCGCGGAGGCCGGACCGCCCGCCTCCGCTGCCGTGCCCCCGGCGGCCGACCCGACCGGTTCGCTCCGCACCGCCGGCGGCGCGGTCCTCGTCGGTGCGCCGGACAGTCTGCCCGACGACCCGGCCGGCTGGCGGCTCGTGACCAGCCGGGCCCCGACGGACCGCGAGCGGGCCGACCTCGAGCTCGCCTGGCGTCTCGTCCGGGGGGTCACCTCGAACGCGATCGTGCTCGTCCGGGACGGGATGCTGATCGGGCTCGGCTCGGGCCAGACGAGCCGGGTCGACGCGGCCCGCCAGGCGGTCGACAAGGCACGGACGCTCCACGGCCCGGAGCGGCTGGCCGGCGCGGCGTGCGCCTCGGACGCCTTCTTCCCGTTCCCCGACGCGGTCCTCGCCTGCCTCGAGGCCGGGGTGCGCGCCTTCGTCCAGCCCGGCGGCTCGATCCGCGACGGGGAGGTGATCGCCGTCGCCGAGGCGGCCGGGGCGGCGATGCTCATGACCGGGGTCCGTCACTTCCGCCACTGAGCGACGGGGCCGACGAGGGGGGCCGACGAGCGGGGCCGACGAGGGGGGGCCGACGAGCGGGGGAGCCGACCGGTCGTCCACGGTCGAGCCGCTCGGCCCTTGACCGGGGGCCCGGCCTCGTCACACTTGGGGGCGACGGGCCAGCCAGTTGACGACAGGAGGCCAGACGATGACCAGCGAACCGAACGAACCGAAGGCAACGGGCAGCGGAGCTGGTGAGCCGGGCGGTCCGGGAGCGCGCCCGGCCGAGTGGCTCCGTCAGCTCCAGGTGATGATCGACGAGCTCTCGACCCAGGCCGCCCCGGTCCTGCGCGATGTGGCGGCCAAGGCGGCCGAGCTCGCGGCCAAGGCCGGCGAGGCGGCCGGGCCGATTGCCCACAAGGCGGCCGACGTGACGACCGACCTCGGCCAGATGGTGGCCGAGAAGGGGCGCGAGGTCGCAGCCGACCTGCGCCGGAGCGCCGGCCACGAGGCTCCCGCGCCATCGGCCGCCGAGTCGCCGGCCGAGCCCCCGGCCACGACCGGCGTGGGCGAGGCGGCGGGCGAGTCGGCGAGCGAGCCCGAGCCGGCGACGGCGGGGCGCACGGGCGCCTGACCGCGTCCCGTCGGCGGGTCCTGACCGGCCGACCCGCGCCGACCGTCCGGCGCGGGTCGGGCCCTGCTACCATCGGCCGGCCATGACCGACCGCCGCCGCTACTACCTCACGACCGCGATCGCCTACGCCAACAACCGGCCCGGCCTGCACACCCTGTACGAGGTGATCGGGGCCGATGCGATCGCCCGCTGGCACCGGATGCTCGGCCACGACACCCGCTTCCTGACCGGCACCGACGAGCACTCGGTGAACATCGCCATGAAGGCCGAGGAGCAGGGCAAGACGCCGCGCGCCTTCGTCGACGAGATGGTCGGGCTCTTCCGGACGGCCGAGGACGCCCTCGCGATCAGCCCCGACCGGTTCATCCGGACGACCGACCCGGACCACGTCCGGGCCGCCCAGGAGATGGTCCGGCGGGCATACGCCAACGGGGACATCTACCTCGGCACGTACGAGGGCTGGTACTGCCCGAACGAAGGGTTCCGGGCCCCCTCCGACCTGCTCGAGACCGCCCGGGGCACGATCTGCCCGAACCACCCCGACGTCCCGCTCCAGTGGCTGAGCGAGCGGAACTGGTTCTTCAGGCTCTCGGCCTACCAGGAGCGGCTCGAGCGCCACTACGCCGAGCACCCCGACTTCGTCGCCCCCGAGTACCGCCGGAACGAGATGCTCGGCTTCATCCGCGGCGGCCTCGAGGACTTCTCGATCAGCCGGGCCGGCGCGAGCTGGGGGATCCCGTTCCCGATCCGCGAGGACGGGTCCTCGTCGCTCCTGCCGGACGGGACGTGGGACCCGGCCGCGGGGACGATCTACGTCTGGTATGACGCGCTCATCAACTACATCACCGGGGCCGGGTTCCCCGACGACCCGGCCTCGTTCGCCTACTGGTGGCCGGCCGACCTGCACGTGATCGGCAAGGACATCGCCCGCTTCCACACGATCTACTGGCCGGCGATGCTCTGGAGCGCCGGGCTGGAGGCGCCCCGACGGGTCTGGGTCCACGGCTGGCTGCTCGTCCAGGGCGAACGGATGAGCAAGAGCCGGGGCAACTTCCTCGACCCCGACGCGGTCGTCGCCGCCTTCGGCACGGACGGGGCGCGGTACGTGACGCTGCGCGAGGTCGCCTTCGACCGCGACAGCGACGTGTCCTGGGATTCGTTCGTCCGACGCTACAACGCCGACCTGGCGAACGACTTCGGCAACCTCGTCAACCGGACTGTCTCGATGGCCAACCGCTACCTCGCCGGAGAGCGCCCGGCGCCCCGTGGTTCGTCCGACTCGTCGCTCGCGCTCGCCTGGGGTCCGACCCTCGAGGCCTACCGGCGCAAGCTGGAGGGCTGCCTGCTCCACGAGGCGCTGGCCGAACTGTGGGAGTTCGTCGGGGCGGCCAACCGGGTCGTCGACGCCGAGCAGCCGTGGGTCCTGGCCAGGGCGGCCAAGGCCGGCGACGAGCCCGCCGGCGCGCGCCTGCGCGGCGTCCTCGGCGACCTCGTCGAGGCCTGCCGGCTGGTCGGCCTGGCGGCGGCCCCGTTTCTGCCCCGGACGGCGCCCCGGATCGCGGACCTGCTCGGGTTCGACTACCCGTACGGGCCCGACGGCAACGGCGGTCCGCCCGTCCTCGACGAGCTGGCCTGGGGCGCCCACGCCGCCGAGCCGGGACGCCTCGGCACGCCGGTGCCCCTCTTCCCGCGCCTCGAGGTCGAGGTCGAGGCCGAGGTCGAGGCGGACGCCGGGGCCGAGGCGGACGCCGGGCGCGGCGCCTGAAGGGCGACCGTCGCCGGCCGATGCGTCTCATCGACTCGCACTGCCACCTGCAGGCCGAGCGCTTCGCCGCCGACGCGGACCTCGTCCTCGGCGGGGCGCGCCTGGCCGGCGTCGAGCGGATCCTCGTCCCGGGCTGGGACCGGGCCTCCGGCGAGGCCGCGCTCGTGCTCGCGGAGCGGCACCCCTGGCTCGACGCCGCGGTCGGGGTCCACCCGCACGAGGCGGCGGCCGTCGACGACGCGGCCTGGACCTGGTTTGTCGAGGCGGCGGCCGACCCGCGCGTCGTCGCCGTCGGGGAGACCGGGCTCGACTTCGACCGGGCCTTCTCGCCGATCGAGTCGCAGCTGCTGAACCTGCGGCGCAACCTCGCCCTCGCCCTGGCAACGGGCAAGCCGGCGATCCTCCACTGCCGATCGGCGGCCGGGCGCCGCGACGCCCAGGACGCGCTCGTGGCCGAGCTCCAGGCGGCCGGGTTCGGAGACCGGACGGTGGTCCGTGCCTTCGGGGACCGGCCGGCGGCGATCGTCCACTCGTTCTCCGGTCCGCTCGACTATGCGGAGACGGTCCTGGAGCTCGGTCTCGCGATCTCGTTCAGCGGGCTCGTCTTTCGGCCGGGGGAGGAGTCGTCGGCCGAGGTGGCCCGGACCGTCCCCGCCGACCGCCTCCTTGTCGAGACCGACGCCCCGTACCTCTCGCCGCCGGGCGCGCCGCGGCGGCGGAACGAGCCCGAGTGGGTCGCGATCACGGCCCGCTGGCTGGCGGAGCAACGAGGCGAGGATCCGGCCGTCGTCGGCGACCGCCTCGTGGCGGCCTACGACGCGGTCCTGCCGCGCTCGCGCCCGCGCTGAGAGGGGGCGTGGCGCCCGCTGCCTGCGGGCGTGGCGTCCGTCCTGGGGCGTCGCGCCCGTGCTGGGCGTCGCGCCCGCCGCGAGCCGTTGGCGTCCGCTGCGCCGAGCTCCGTGGTGGCCGGCCCGTCGCCCGGCCCGCTCCGTCTGCAGTCGGTTCCGGCAGCCCAGGCGCTCCCCGGTTGGTGCCGTTCTTGCCAGCGGGACAAAACGCCCCTGGGGCCGCCTTCCGGGCCCTTCCACGACCCGTGCCAGGGCGGATTCAACCGGTTTGTTCTTGACCGCGAGACATCCGACGCAAAACGTGGCTCGGCGCGGCTGGCAGCGCCGGTTTGTTCTCCGACGAAGAACGGGTGCCAGCGGACGCGGGGCAGGGGGCGCAGACCGGCGCGGGCCAGCAGGCGCGGGCCACAGTGCCAGCGGACGCGGGCCAGGGGTACGGGCCACCGGCCCCGGGCGGCCCGGCCCCGGGCCGCTCCGCACCATCTGCGCCGGCCCTGGCGGTACGCCGGTCCTGGCGGTACACCGGTCTCCGGCGGTGGTCGTGGCCAACGGCCCTAGGGTCAGACCGCCGGCGCGGGTAGGATCGGATCGGAGGTGGCGACGATGACCCGACGACCGCGCGATCGGCACATCCCGGCCTTCCCGGCGGCGACCTTCCTGGTGGCGGTCTTCCTGGTGGCGGCCATCCTGGCGGGGCTCGGTGGATGCGGGCCCGGGCTCGCCCCCGGCGGGTCGACGGCCCTCACGCCCGCGACCGCCAGCCCGCCCAGCCCGTCCGACCTCCTCGTCTACTTCCTCGACGAGGGCCGATACGCGGCTGCCATCCCGCCGTACGAGGTGATCGTGCGCCGGCCGGCAACCGGCGTCACCGACGTCGAGAGCCGCGCCCTGGCGACGGTCCGGGCGCTGTTCGCCGGCCCGACGCCTGACGAACGCGCCGCGGGCCTGACCGTCGTGACCAGCGGGTTCAGCGGAGTCCGGACACTCCGTCTCATCGACGGCGTGGCGCACGTCTATCTCGACGGCA